>Ga0209235_1000099_pt1 | contig 36442 bp, 35 predicted proteins | sample GraSoi013_1_20cm_4_FD_185817 | JGI IMG/M metagenome (GOLD analysis project Ga0209235, IMG submission 185817) | Grasslands soil microbial communities from the Angelo Coastal Reserve, California, USA - Sample 09_25_2013_1_20cm (SPAdes) (version 2) | ecosystem: Environmental > Terrestrial > Soil >... | reverse complement strand
CCGCCGTCCGGCGGCGAGCAGCCGCTGCGCCGGAAGCCCGGCCAGCGCGCCGGTCGCGGCCGCGGCGCCGAGGACGTGGAGCAGGTCTCGCCGGTTCATCGGGACCGAAAAGATCGGTGCGTGCCCGCGCCGGCGCTAGACTCGAGGGGGCGTTGACAGCGCTCCTCGCGCATGTATGTTTATGCATCCGTTTGCATAAACCCACGAGGAGCGCGACATGGGGCCGCTGGTGGTTCTGGCATATTCGGGCGGACTGGATACGTCGGCGATCGTGCCCTGGCTGCGCGAGCAGTACGGCGCCCGGGTCGTGTGCTTTGCCGCCGACGTGGGGCAGGGGGCGGGGGAGCTCACCGGACTGGTCGAGAAAGCGAAGCGCTCCGGCGCGACGGACTGCGTAATCGAAGACCTCCGCGAGGAGTTCGTGCGGGACTTCGTGTTCCGCACGCTCCGTGCCGGCGCGGTGTACGCGCGCACCTACCTCCTCGGCACGTCGATGGCGCGCCCGGCGACGGCAGCCCACCAGGTCGCCCTCGCCCAGCGCATCGGCGCCGAGGCCGTCGCCCACGGCTGTACCGGGAAGGGGAACGATCAGGTCCGCTTCGAGTTAACCTACGCCGCCCTCGCGCCCGAGCTGCAGGTCATCGCGCCCTGGCGGGAGTGGACGTTCCAGGGCCGCGAGGACTTGATCGCCTACGTGAAGGCGAAGGGTATCCCGGTCCAGGCGACTCTGGACAAGCCGTACTCCACCGATCGGAACCTGTGGCATTGCTCCCACGAAGGCGGCATCCTCGAAGACCCCTCCCAAGAAGCTCCTGAAGACATCTTCGTGATGACCAAGAACCCGCTCGACGCCCCGGCGGAGCCCGTCGTCGTGCACATCGGCTTCGAGGAAGGGACCCCGGTCTCGGTGGATCACGTGCCGCTCGGGCCTGTCGAGCTGCTCGAGACCCTGAACGACGTCGCGGGCGAGCACGGCGTCGGACGCGTCGATGTGGTTGAAGATCGTCTCGTGGGGATGAAGTCCCGCGGCGTCTACGAAACGCCCGGCGGCACGCTGCTCTACGCCGCGCACCGCGAGCTCGAGCAGCTGGTGCTCGACCGGCGCACCTTGCGTCTCAAGGACGAGGTCGCCCTCCGCTACGCCGACCTGGTGTACGACGGGCGCTGGTGGACGCCCGAGCGCGAGGCGCTCGACGCACTCGTGACCAGCACCCAGAAGCGCGTCACCGGGACCGTGCGGCTCAAGCTGTACAAGGGAAGCGTCATCGTAGCCGGCCGGGACAGCCCGTACGCGCTGTACCAGCCGTCCTACGCCACGTTCGGCAAGGACAACGTCTACGACCAGAAGGACGCCGAGGGCTTCATTCATCTCTACGGCCTCGCGATCAAGATCGGGGCCGGCCTCGACGCGGTTCGTCGGGAGCAAGACGTCGGCGCGGCGGCCGACTGATGACCCGTCCCCCCACCGAGACACATGCCCCCGCCCCGCACCAGATGTGGGGCGGCCGCTTCAGCCTGGGGCCGAGCGAGGCGCTCGACGCCTTGAACCGCAGTCTGCCGGTGGACCACCGGTTGTGGCCGCAGGACGTGACCGCCAGCAAGGCGTGGGTGCACGCGCTGCGGCGGGTCGGCGTGCTGACACCGGCCGAAGAGTCCCAGCTCCTGGACGGCTTGGACCGTGTGGCCGAGCGGCTGGCGGACGGCGCAGCCCTGGGCGCGCCCGACGAAGATGTGCATACCCTGGTGGAGCGGCTGCTGTACGAGGAAGTCGGCGCCGCGGCCGGGAAGCTGCACACCGGCCGCTCCCGCAACGATCAGGTCGCGACCGACCTGCGTCTCTGGACGCTCGACGCGATCGACCAGCTCGACGCCGACTTGGCGACGCTCGGCCGTACGCTCGTCGCGCGCGCCCGGGAAGGGGTCGACCAGATCCTCCCCGGCTACACCCATGGCCAGCGGGCGCAGCCCGTGCGCTGGGCCTACGTCCTGCTCGCCCATGCGTGGCCGCTCGTGCGGGATCGCCAGCGGCTCGCCGACGCGCGGCGCCGCGTAGCGGAGCTGCCGCTCGGCTCCGGCGCGCTCGCGGGCTCGGGCTTTCCCGTCGACCGCGTGCTCCTCAAGGAAGCACTCGGGTTCCGCTCGCTCTCCGCCAACGCGCTCGACGCCACCGGCGACCGCGACTTCGTCGCCGAGGTGCTGTTCCACATCGCCCTGGTGGGCACCCACCTCTCGCGGCTAGGCGCGGAGCTGGTCCAGTACGCGAGCTCGGAGTACGGTTTCGTGCGGCTCGCCGACGACTTCAGCACCGGCTCGAGCCTGATGCCGCAGAAGCGCAATCCCGACGTCTTCGAGCTCGCGCGGGCCAAGTCGGCCCGGCTGCTCGGCGATCTCGTGGCGCTGCTCGCGACCCTCAAGGGGATTCCGGCCGGTTACTCGAAGGACTTGCAAGAGGACAAGGCGTTGCTGTTCGACGCCTGCGACACCCTCGCGGTGGTGCTTCCGGCCGTGACGGGCGCCGTCGCCTCGCTGAGCGTCGACCGGCAGCGTATGCAGGCCGCGCTCGACGCGTCGCTCCGCGCCACCGACATGGCCGACCTCCTGGTCGAGGCCGGTGTGCCGTTCCGCGAGAGCCACCGCCTCGTGGGGACGCTGGTCCGGGAGGCCGAGCGTTCGGGGGTGCCGCTCGACCAAGTGCCGCAGGCCGTAGCGGCAAGCATCCACCCCGCCCTCGGCGCGGCGCTGGCGCAGCTGGGCACCTGGGAGGACAGCGTGGAAGGGCGCGCCACGCCCGGCGGGGCGTCGCGTAAGTCCGTGGAAGATCAGCTAGAGGAGCTACGCAAGCTATTCGCTCCCGGCGGGGGGGCTTAAAGCTAGCTCTTGCCGTGCGTTAGGCGGTTGTGTAGCATACGGAGCCGTCCCGCTCGGTGTACGGGCGAGACGGCCGCTTTTTCGCCCGGAGAGATGCTGTGCGCTGCCTCGCGCTGAACGCCTCGTTTGAGCCCCTGACCATGGTACCCGTGCGGCGGGCGCTGCGCTTGGTGATCGACCGCAAGGCGGAGATCGTTGAGGCAGACGGCTCCGTGGTGCGCAGCGAGCGGCTTCAGATACCGCGGCCAGCGGTTATCCGTCTCGTGAAGTTCGTCCATGTCCCCCGTCGCTTCCGCCGCCAGGTCACCAACACCTTCCTCTTCGCCCGCGACCACTACCGCTGCCAACTCTGCGGGCGCAGCCAGCAGGAGCTGCGGCACCGGGAGTGCTTGACGCGGGATCACCTGGTACCGCTGTCGCGGGGGGGGACGAACGCGTGGACCAACGTGTTGACGGCGTGCAGCACGTGCAACACCCGGAAGGGTAACCTGCTGCCCGAGGAGGCCGGGATGCATCCGCTGCGGCCGCCGTTCGAGCCCCACTTCGTGCATCTCGCCTGGGCAGTGCGCCGGCTGACGTCGATCCAGTCCAAGTACATCCGGCTGTTTTACGGCGGCGAGGTGCTCGCGACCCTGGAAGCGCTGTAGGGGCACGGCATGCCGTGCCCCTACGGCCCGCGGGTAATCGTCTCTGACCGTGCCTCGAGTGTGAGGCGCGGCAGGCCCGCGATCCGCACGAGAATCCGCTGGGCGCCGCGCACCAGCGCGCCGCCCACGTTGCCTGCGCCCGAGACCGCGGGGCTCACGTCGCCTTTGAGCCAGCGCGTCAGCTCTTCCAGGTCCGTGTCATTGAGCGTCGTGACGTCGAGGCGGCACAGGAAGTAGAACTTGCCCGCTGCTTTCGGCGCGAGTCGGACGCGGTAGGGGATCTCGAGCGCCCGCGCGAGGCTGTCGGCGGTCGCATAACGTGTTACGGCTCCACCCGTCCGGATCAGAAGGAAGTCGTCCGCGAGCGGGTCGTGGCGCGCCACGGCGTCCCACGACCAGTCGCTCACGAACTGATCGAACCAGCCGGCGCGGGCGCGCCACAGCTCCAGCCGGTAGTGCAGGCGCAGCGGGAAGCCGGAACGCATCAGCCCGACGAACTGGCCGTCGGCGAGCAGGGCGGTGGCCTGGACCCGGGGCTCCCCGCTCTGGAGGATCACCGTCAATGCGGGCTGTTGCGCGCCGGCCGGGAGAGGGGGGACGGCGGCCGCGCACGCGAGCAGGGCGAGGAGACGGAACCCCGCCCTCACCTCAGAAGCGATGATCGAGTCGCAGCGTGAATCGCAGGGGCTCGCCCGCGGTCACCGCCTTCGCCACGTAGAGGCCGAACCCACCCCAGTCGACGCCGAGTCCGAGATCACCAAGCCAGCTACCCAGGGTCGGCAGCCGGTCGCTCGGCACCCGGCCCGGCCCGTTGCCGACCAGCCATGCCTGGCCGGCATCGCCCAGCACCACGAGATCGGGCCCACGCAGCGTGAGCAGCGATTTCGACTCCTCGTCCTCCGGCCGCGACGAGTTATACGCCCAGTGGAGCGAAATGTGACCCCGATACTCGGCCTGCACGAGGATCACACGGTCGCAGGCCGCGACCAGCGTGCTCGCGAACGCCGCGCCGGTGATGTCGCGGTTGCACGCGCTGCGGCGGAAGCCGTAGGCCGCGAGCGGGTCGGCGCCACCGGTCGAGAGGCGTCGCTGCAGTGGCAGAGGGTCGCCGCCCAACCAGCCGCCGACGAGCAGGCGGAGGTTCACGCGCCCTGAAGGGCTGACGCGGGTGTAGCGGCGCAGGTCGAAGAACGCGCGCGTGAACTGATAGGAGCCGTCCGTCGGTATCGGGCCGCGCACGGCCGTGGGCACGCTGGTCTGCGGGCTCACGTCGTCGCTGCGCGAGTTGTCGAGCAGGGCCGTCACGAACCATCCTGCCGTTGGGTCGGCGCGGTCGTTGCGCGTGTCCAATGTGATGGCGCCGCTGACGGTCGTGTAATGCCCCTCGTCGATCGGCGGGTTCGGGCGCCACGGCTGGTCGTTGCGGAACAAGGTCCACGGATCGCGCGCCGCCACGCTCGTCTGCCAGTCACGCCGCAGTTCGATGGTGAGGTGGAGCAGCCGCGCGGGCTGGACGAAGAGGCGGCCCGCGATCCCCTTGCTCAGGTAGTAGTCGCGGTAGTCGCGTTGGAACAGGAAGGCAGCCCAGCCGATCTCGGCGCTGTGCAACCCCCAGTCTTCGACCGGCAGGACCACATCGTACGCGCGAAACTCGGCGCCGTAGGCGGGGACTTCACCCGAGCGCAGCTCCGTGCGCAGCATGTAGCCCAGGTCGCTGCGCCGGTCCGTCAGGTCCCCCGCCGTGCGGAACACCCCCAGCCCGTCGAGCCGGAACCGCAGGTTCCGTTGGAGCTTCCAGTCGAACATCGGGCCGAACACCACCGGCAGTCCTTCGACCCGGTTGAACGTTCCCGCCGTGGCGAGAGTGAGCGAGGAGCGTGAATCGGCGGTGCCCCACGACTTTTCGACGCCCACGCTGCGGAGCCAGCGGCGCGGGCTCACTCGCGCGAGCGCGATCTCATCGCCCTGCGTGCGGTAGCCGAGGGGCGCGGCGTACACGCGGACTTCGCCCGCGACGGCCGCGCCGGGCGCCCGGGTCACGGTGCCGCCGATCACGATCAAGTCTCCCGAAATCGTGGCGCCCGAGTCGATGCTGGCGTCCCCGTTGATCACGAGCAGGCTGCCTTGGATGCGGCCGCCCACCGCGACGGCGCCGTTGCGCACCGCCACGTCGCCGCGCCACTCGTTGCCCCGCGGCAGCCGCGAGCGTCCCACCAGCCGCGTGGTGGTCGTGGCGTTGTAGAAGCGGATCGCTTCGTCCGCGACGAGGCGGGGCAGGTCCCCGGGCTGGGGCGCGACGCTCACGCTCTCGGGGTTGATCACGATCGCGGTGTCCTGGGCGGTGGCGACCCACGGGGCGAGAAGGCAGAAGAGGAACGGGACGCTCACGCGCATGCGGGGCCTCGGTTGGGGGCGCGAGCAGCACGTGCATGGCCCGTGCCGCCCCCGGCCCCGCACCGTCGTGCCTGGCGGGAGGGCTGCGAGGGTGGGAAACGTGTCATCCCGCCACGTTGCGGGGCGGCTCGAGGCCGAGCCGGCGCATCCGCCGGTACAGGTTGGCGCGATCGGTCGCCAGCCGGCGGGCAGCCTCCGCCACGTTGCCGCGCGCGGCGGAGAGGGCGCGCGCGATCAGCGTGCGCTCGAAGCTGTCGAGCGCCTCGGCGAGCGCCACGTCCGCCCAGTCCCCCGCCGGGGGCGGCGGCGTGCCATCCTGCGGGACGACGCGCGCCACGTCGTCCGCGGCGATGGTCGCCCCCGTCGCCAGGATCGCGAGGCGCTCCACCAGGTTGGCGAGCTCGCGCACGTTGCCGGGCCAGCGGTACGCGGCGAGCAACTGGACGGCCCCAGCGTCGAGTCGCACGACCCGGCCGAGGCGGGCGGATTGGCGGGCGGCGAAGTGTTGCACCAGCGGCGGAACGTCCTCCGGCCGCTCCCGCAGCGGCGGGATGTGCACGGGCAGCACGTTGAGCCGGAACAACAGGTCCTCGCGGAACTGGCCCTGTTGCGCGGCCTTGGTCAGGTCTTTGTTCGTAGCGGCGATGACCCGGACGTCCACTGTGAGCGGCCGCTCGCCGCCGAGCCGCTCGATCACGCCGGTTTCGAGTACCCGCAGCAGCTTGGCCTGCGCCTCCAGGCTCAGGTCGCCGACCTCGTCGAGAAACAGCGTGCCGCTGTCCGCGAGCTCGAAGCGGCCCACCCGCCGCTCGGTGGCGCCGGTGAACGCGCCCCGCTCGTGGCCGAACATCTCCGACTCGACGAGATCCTTCGGGATCGCGGCGCTGTTCACGCACACGAACCGCTTCGCTGCGCGGCCGCTCTGGCGATGGATCGCGGAGGCGACGAGCTCCTTGCCGGTTCCCGACTCGCCGGTGATCAGCACGCGCGCCTCCGTCGGCGCGACGCGCGCGATCAGGGCGCGTACCTCCTCCATGGCCGGGCTCACCCCCACGAGCGGGTCCGCGTGGCCCAGCGCCTCATGCAGCCGCCGGTTCTCGGCGAGCGTGCGGGACAGCTCGAGCGCCGCGCGCAGCGTCGTGAGCAGGCCTTCGGGGGTGAGCGGCTTCTCGAGGAACTGGAAGGCGCCGAGTTTGGTGGCGCGCACCGCGTCGGTGAGGGTCGCCTTGCCGCTCATCATCACCACGGGGAGGTCGGGCGCGGTGTGCCTGAGCTGCTCGAGCGTCTGGAGCCCGTCGGGCCCGCCCGGCATCATGAGATCGAGCAGCACCGCGTCCGGTGCTTCGCGCTCGACCGCCGCGATGGCAGCGGTCCCGTTCGCCGCCTCGGCGGTCTCGAAGCCCTCCGATTGCAGCAACGCCCCCACCATCTTGCGGATGTTGGTCTCGTCGTCGACCAACAGGATGCGCGGGCTCACGAGGTCGAGAGCACGATGCAGAACGTGGCGCCGCCGCCCGCCGTCTCCGACACCCGGATCGTGCCGTGGTGGGCCTCGATCGTCTGCCGCACCAGCGCGAGGCCCAGGCCGGTCCCGTCCTGCTTGGTCGTGAAGTACGGCTCGAACACGCGCTGCCGCTGCTCTTCCGGAATGCCCGGCCCGTGGTCGGCGATGGTCACGAGCACGCCCTGGCCGTCCTTCGCCACGCCGACCTCGATCGGGCCGTGGCCCCCCATCGCCTCAGCGGCGTTGCGGAGCAGGTTCGCGAACGCGCGCCGCAACGGGTCGTATTGGCCCAGCAAGGTGCACGGTCCGCCGTTGGCGCGGACCGTGACCTCGACTGCGGGCGGCACGGCGCTCTTCGCCAGGTCCACCAGCAGATCGACCAGATCGACTTCACTCTTCGGGCCCTCCGGCAGCCGTCCGAACTCGGCGAACTCCTTGGCGAGCCGGTCGAGCCGCTCGGTCTCTGACGCCAGCACTTCCACGGCCGTCGCGGTCCGGCTGTCCGGCTGAGCGCCGGTCCGCCGCAGTTGATCCACCCCGATGCGCATCGCGGTCAGCGGATTCTTGATCTCGTGCGCCACGCGACGGGCCACCTCCCGGAAGGCGCGCAGCCGCTCGGCCTCGAGCTCCTTCTCGCGCGCCTGATCGAGCGCGGTCACGAGCTCGCGCAACGCCTGGCGCAGCGCCTCGAACTCGGGCGCGCCGTGGCTGGGCGGTCCCGCGGGGAGCGGCATGCGCCGGCGGACCAGTCGAGTCCAGCCGACCAGCTCGTCGATCGGCCGCGACAGCTGGCGCGAGAGATGCCCGGCCAGGCGGATCGCCGAGACCAGAGCGAGCGAGCCGAACACGATCACCACCGCGGCGAAGCTGCCGGCGTAATACCGCAAGTATGTTTCGGCGCGGCGCGCGAGACTCACCGAGTTGGAAAGCTGCTCGAGATGCTGCCGCAGCACGACGCGCTGGCGGGACGTGAGGCGGGTCGTGTCGATCTGCTCGATCATCTGGCGTGCCGAGGCGGCGTCTTCCTCCAGCGCCACCCGCGCTCCGGCCGACGGGCCCACCGTGCGCACCGCCAGCGCCCACCCCACTACGGCGAGCGCCGTCGGCACCGCGGTGAGCGCCCCGAGGATGACGAAGATCCGCTGGCGGAACGGGAGCGCCATATTTGACGGGGCAATCTAGGCGATTGGCGCGGCTGTGACAAATCGACACGCTAGAGCAAATGCGGAATGCCGAATGCGGAATGCGGAATTTCAGTGCCGGGGTCGTGGCCGAGATCGCGCTTCGACGTTAGGACATCAATTCCGCATTCCGCATTCCGAATTCCGCATTCCGGGGGAGGCTGAATGACGTCTCACACGCATTATCTCTGGTTCAACACGAAATCCCGCCAGGAGATCATCGACGTCACCGACGAGGTGGCCGAGCAGGTCCGCGCGAGCGGCGTGCAGGAGGGGTTCGTTCTCGTGAGCGCGATGCACATCACGGCCTCCGTGTTCGTGAACGACCACGAGTCGGGGCTGTGGGCGGACCTCCTGAAGTGGCTGGAGGAGACGGTCGCCCCGTGGGACCCGGCACGCTACCGGCACAATGAGACCGGCGAAGACAACGCCGCCGCCCACCTCCGGAGCCTGACGATCGGTCACGAAGTGATCGTACCGATCACCGGTGCGAAGCTCGATTTGGGCCCCTGGCAGCGGGTGTTCTACGGCGAGTGGGACGGCCAGCGCAAGAAGCGCGTGATCATCAAGGTGCTGGGAGAGTGATCAGGGCGATGCCGAAGCGACAGGGATTCATGCGGCACCTCTCCATCACGACCTTCACGCGGTACGACGCCGTTTGGCGGGGCACCAGCCGCACCACGGGTGCGTTTTCGCTCGCGCGATCGGCCGCCAGGTCGTGGCTCGAGAGGTCGGACAGTACGAGACCCAGCCGCTCACAATCTTCGTCGCAGGTGCCCACGACGACGTAGGAGACCCCCGCCTGGAGCGGCAGCGTGAACGACTCCGACTCGTCGCTGTCGAGCGTGCCGACACGTGCCGCGAGGCACCGCACGGCTCCCTTTTCACCGAGCGACGTCATGGCCCGCTCGAGCTGCCGGTGCACCTGGCGCTCCCACCGGTCCCCCTGCGCGCGGGCCGGCATCGCCACGAGCAACGCGGGCGCGAACGCAAGGGCGGCCAAACGAGCGTTCATCCGACTTGACGGCGTGTCGCGCCGAGCGCGATCACCATCACGGCCGCCCCGCCCAGCAGCAAGCCGAGCAGGGTCGCACTGAGCGGCGCCGCCGGCCCGAGCGGGAGCCGAGGCACGAGGCGGCGCTGCCAGCGCTCGGTCCACTCGCCGACCGGCGTCTTGAGCGCGGTCGCGAGGGCGGTGTCGACCGGCTCGGTGGAACTCCAGAACCGCAGGAACCGATCGTGACCCACCTCCCGCACCACGTCTGCCAGATAACGGTCGCTGAAGAGGAGGCGTTGGCCCCGCCACCACGCTCGCGGATCGCTGTCGAGGAATCGGGGCAGGGAGTCTCCGGTCCATTCGTCGGCGCCGGCGAGCACGGCGGCGCGGCAACTCGTTGTTCGCCCGGCCAAGCAGCCGATGGCGGTGACCGGAAACTGGTAAACGCCCCTCCACCACCAGCGGGTCCCGTCCTGGTACATCAGGAAGGAATCCTGAGGTCGTTCAGCTCGGTCTCGATCCCAGAGGGGGACGCGGGCCAGGTCGTAGCCCCGCCGGGCCAACCACTCCCGTACTCCCCTGCCGGGCGCGCCGTAGACCGCATAGAAAGCGCACGGCCCGAGGCCGGTCCGGAGCCAGTATTCCATGGTCGCCGGCGCCATGCCCGCGGGCGTGCGTGTCCACTGCCAGGCAGGGATCAGAGCCACGCACGTCGTCCGATCGCTCGAATCGGGAAACAGGTAGGCCGGAGACGCGAAGTCCTGGCTCGGCGTTGCGGCGGCCTTGGCGGAAACGTGGCGCCGCGGGTCGACGACCAGACCCACCGACACTTTCGTCACGCCGAGCCCCAACTGGCGCGAGACCGTATCCAGAACGGCTCGGAGCCTCTCGCGGGCGAATTCTGGTAGGGAGTCGGGTGCCTCGAATAGCAGCGCCGGACCGGGCTCGTCTCGCTCGCGGCGCCGCAGTAATTCCGGCTGGAGCCGCTGGCGATACTGTGGGAGCCGCAGCGCTTGATTCGCCGCACGCCACTGGGCGGCAAGCGCTTGCGCGCGCAGGCGTGCCGGCGTCTGCCGGAACGGCTCGTCGCGCAACCTGACCTCCCGCGCCGCACCGCGAGGCGGCAGGTACCCCGCCGCCACGGCGCCGCAGGCGAGCAACGCCGCCGCCAGCCACCACCTCAGCTCACGCGCCATCGCGAGCTCCGTAAGGCGCAAACGGCGAAGACGGCCGTCCATCCGAGTGCGGCCCACGGTCCCCAAGGCGGAACGGTGACGGGCGCCGGTCGGGCGGTGACGATCTCGGATCGCCACAGCGAGACGAGGCTATCGACGCTCACCCCGGCGGCCCCGGCGAGGCGATCGGCGATCGGTTCATCCGGTGTCGCGACCAGGCGGTGATATGCCTCGCGGCCCCCGAGCCGCAACGCGAGCTGCACCAGTGCCGCGCGGGCGTCGTAGGTCAGCGGGCGTGGGAGGGCGCCGGGGGGCAGCGATCGCAGGAGCTCGCGGCAGGCCGAATCACTGCCTGCCCGGCACGACTGCAGCGCCGGCTTGTGCGCGCCATGATCGGAAAAGGTCAAGAATTCCGCGAATGACTTGAAGACCAAGGCGCGTTGCTCGGCGGCGCTCGGGTACCACTGCCGCAGCGGGTCGGGCGAGTCGACAAGAGCGAGCGCGGTGCGGCAGTCGCTCATCACGCCAAGGAAACAGCTTCGGGCGGCCTGGGAGGGAGCGGTCACGAGCTGCACATAGACCGCCGCGCGGGCCGGCTCGGGATGAACGATCGGAAGCACCGGCCCTCCCAGCCAGTTCTGCAGCGCCGCGTCGGGTCGGCCGATCGGCACGTTCGTCAGCAGGATCATGACCAGCGATGCCACATCCTTGTCCCAGGGGACTTGGATCGCACCGCGCAGCATCGGTTTCGGGCTGGTGGTGTCGGGGTCGTACGGAGCGATGAGATAGGGGCGCTGTTCGAGCTGCCGGGCCTCAGTGCCGTACAGGCTGTCGATGACCGGCCAGGCGCGTGCCGCGGCTTCCCGCAGGCGCGCAGGGGACGGGTTCGTGACGATCCGCAGCGCGCCCACGCTGATCGTGTCCGTGCCCCCGGCGGCCCGCGCGTGGTTGAGGCTGTCTACCATGTCCGCCAAGGCGTTCGCTCGGCGCCACTCGCGTGCGAGGCTATCCGCGCGAGCTTGCAGTCGGGGAACCTCCTGCCCTGCGAGCGTCCGGACCGAAGCGGCGAGGAGCGGGAGCCACCAGCGCCAGCTACACATCGATCAACATCCAGCGGCCGCTGAAGATCGCGAGCGGCCCGGGCCAGTTGAGGACCACGATCTGCAGCTTGCCGAACAGATCGAGATCGAGGTTCGCGACCCCGGCAATGATCTGCACTAGAATGACGCCTCCGATGAGCCCGAGCATGATCCCGGCGGTGCGTGCCGTGCCCGCGGAGACCGCGAAGAACACGGCGTAGGCGACGAGGACGGCGAGCGCGAAGCGGATGGCCAGCGCTACGGGGTATCCCTGGAGCCCCGCTGGGATTGTGGCGCTCCAGGTGGCGAGCAGCGCTCCCGCCGCCACCGCGATGACGGGTGCGGCGAGCAGTGTCCCCCCGGCGCCGAACCGCAACAAGACATAGCGCCAGCGAGGCAGCGGCAGGGACAGTGCGTGCACGTGGCGCCCGCGATGATCGGGTGCCCAGGTGGCGATCGCGACGAGCAGTCCGAGCGCGGCGGCGAGCACGGGATAGAGCGTCCCCCAAGCCTGCACGGCCTGCAGTAGCTCACCCGCCCGCAACGGGTTCGAATCGGCGCGCGCCGCGCCCTGTACGGAGACTATCGGCAGAGCGAACGCAGCTATGCTACCGAGCGCGACGATCAGCCGGCTCCACTTCCATTGACTGTACAGCATTACGCGGAACATCGGCGCCTCCTAACTGCGCGGGCCTCGGAAGGTTCGCAGCAGCTCCACAAACCCTTCCTCAAGATCCAGGTCGATCACGTCGTTCAGGGCGGCGCCGATCGTTGCGAAATACGCCGCCATTTCCGGCTCCCAATCGCGCACCACCCACGTTTCTGCCCCGCCGTTGGCGTGCTCGCGGGCGAGGATGATGAACGGCGCAGCGGCGGCCGTCGGGGGTGCGCCCGTGACGCGCAGCCGCTTGAGCCCGTTCTTGAAGCGCTCCATCGGCACCTCGGTGATGAGGCGGCCGTTGTCCATGACGCCGATCCAATCGCAGAAACGCTCGAGCTCGTGGACGAGATGACTGGAGATGAACACCGTCGCCCGGCGCTGCGAGACGTAGTCGAGCAATGCCGACAGCACGTCCCGCCGCACCACCGGGTCGAGTCCGTCGGTCGGCTCGTCCAGCACCAGCAGCTCCGGCCGCTGCGCCAGGGCGAGGAGCATCATGAGCTTCCCCTTTTGACCTTTGGATAGGCGGCCGAACGGTTGCCGCTCCTGGAGCTCGAACTGGCGCAGTAGCCGCTCGGCCCACGGCCAATCCCATGTCGGATAGAACGCCGCCTGAAACGCGAGTGTCTCGCGGACGGTGAGGGTGGGATCGAGATGCGGCTGCTCGGGCACGAACCCCACGCGTGCGAGCACGCGCGGCGCGTTTGCGGGGATGGCGTCGCCCAGCACCGTGATGCGCCCCGCGAGCGGCCGGAGCAGACCCAGCACCAGCCGCATCGTGGTAGTCTTGCCGGAGCCGTTGGGACCAAGGAAACCGTAGATGGCCCCGAGCGGGACGTTCAGGTCGAGCTGCTTGATCTCGAACGCCCTGCCCGCGCGATAGTGCAGCTGGTGGATTTCGATGGCGTTGGTCATGCTGTTCCCACTCCGATCTCCTCCGCGATCGCCGCCTGCAGCTCAACCAGGGACACGCCGAGCCGTCCGGCGTCGCCGAGCAGCTGGCGGACGAGGGTGGTGGCCTGCCGGGCGCGCTCGCGCGCCCGGCCTTCCGGCGGGACCTGGCGCACGAATGTCCCTGCGCCCTGCCGCATCTCGACGAACCCGTCGGCCTCCAGGTCGCGGTAGGCCTGAACCACCGTGGCGGGGTTCACGCGCAGCTGCGCCGCGAGGTGTCGCACGGAGGGCAGGGCCGCGCCGGCGTGCAACTCGCCCGCCGCGATAGCGACTCTGCAGCGATTCGCTATTTGGGCATACAGCGGTGTGGGGCTGCGGGGATCGAGGTGCTCGAACACGGTCTGTCGTGTGTATTGTTGTTATAGTACAGTGATACAAACAGCGCGTGCCGTCAAGGCTAGAGCACGGGCGCACCGTAGCCAAGGCGCCGCAAGTTGTTTATTTTCAAAGACTCTGAACGTTGTGGGGGATGTGGTAGACGTGGCGACAGATCATCTGGCGGCGCTCTTCGCCGAGCACGCGGAGGCGCATCCTGACCGGGAGTTCCTGGTGTTCGGGTCACGCCGGATGAGCTACGCGCAGGTGCAGCGGGAAGCGTTGGCGCTCGCCGACGCGTTCGGCAGTCTGGGTGTCCGGCTGGGCGATCGGTTGGCCGTCGACCTCCCGAACTGGCCGGAGTGGGTGGTTGCCTGCTTGGCCGCGGCGTATCGCGGTGCCGTGCTGGTGCCGCTCGACCCCTCGCTCAGCATCCACGAGCTCAAGTACCAATTGCGCCACGCCGACGTGCGCGCCGGAGTCGTGGCCGAGGCGTACGACGGGGCTGACTACCTGGAGCTGTATCACGAGCTACTTCCCGACCTACCGGAGCTACGGGCGCTGATCACCGTCGGCGCCGTCGAGCGCTGGCTCGACGACCGGGTTTACCGCTACGCGGATCTGGTCTCGAAGCCGCACGCGCGGACCCCACCGGCGGCGGCCGATGCCACCCAGCCGCTCGCGATTCTCTACACGTCGGGGACGATGGGGAAGCCGAAGGGCGTGGTGCTGTCGCATCGTAGCATCGTGATGACGGCGCGCGCCACGAGCCAAGCGCTCGAGCACACCGGCGCCGACCGAGTGCTCGGTGGCGTGCCGCTGTTCACCATCTTTGGCGTGCACGTCGTCGCCGTCACGATCACGGCGGGCGCGACGCTCGTGCTCCAGGAGCGCTTCGATGCGTCCGGTGCGCTGGACCTCATCCGCCGCGAGCGAGTCAGCGTGGTCCACGGCGTGCCCACGATGTTCGAGCTGCTGATGCGCGATCCCTCGTTCGAGCAGCAGCCGCCGACCACCTGCCGCTCGGGCCTGGTTGCGGGGAGCCCGGTCTCCCCGGAGCTGGCCGGCCGGATCCGGCAGTGGTGCGACGTCCAGATCGCTTACGGGCTCACGGAAACCGGGCCCACGGTGACGATCACCCGCTTCGCGGATCTCCCCGAGCAGCGGACGCAGACGGTGGGTCGGCCGATCGCGGGAGTAGAGGTGCGCGTCGTGGACCTGAAATCCGGCGCGCTGCACGGTCCCGAGGCGGTCGGCGAGCTGGCGGTGAAAGGGCCGAATGTCATGCTGGGCTACGACCGGATGCCCGGCGAGACCGCGCGATCCCTGACCCCCGAGGGATACTTTCTGACGGGCGACCTCGCCATCGTGGACGAGGACGGCTACGTCAAGATCGTGGGCCGCCGCAATGAGCTGATCATTCGCGGCGGCAATAAGGTGTATCCACGCGAGCTGGAGGACCTCCTCCGGACGCACCCTGCCGTGATCGACGCCTGCGTCGTCGGCATCCCGAACGAGACGTTCGGAGAGCTGATCTGCGCCTGCGTCGTGGGCACGGAGGGATCTATCCTGACGGGCGACGAGCTCAAGGAGTTCTGCCGTGAGAGCGTCGCCGACTACAAAGTGCCCGACCTGGTGCGCTTCTTCGACGCCTTCCCGCTGACCGGGAGCGGGAAGGTGAAACGACGGGAACTCGCGCAGGTCGTCGGCCTGGAACTGAGCACAACCACATGATGCAACAGCCACATGCCCATCTCGCACGGCAGCACAAGGAACCACCCGCCCACGCGCCGAACGCGGCGCTGCTGATCGACTTCGACAACGTGACGATGGGGATCCGCTCGGATCTCCAGACGGAGCTGAAGCGGCTCCTCCAGTCGGAGATCATCCGCGGGAAGGTGGCCGTGCAGCGCGCCTACGCCGATTGGCGACGCTACCCGCAGTACATCGTCCCCCTCTCCGAGTCGTCGATCGACCTGATCTTCGCGCCGGCCTACGGCTCGAACAAGAAGAACGCGACCGACATCCGGCTCGCGATCGACGCCCTGGAGCTCGTCTTCACGCGCCCCGAAATTGGCAGCTTCATCCTGCTCTCGGGTGACTCCGACTTCTCCTCCCTGGTGCTGAAGCTCAAAGAGTACGGGAAATACGTGATCGGCGTGGGGATTCGCGAGTCGTCGAGCGATCTCTTGATTCAGAACTGCGACGAGTACTACTCCTACAACGAGCTGGCCGGGCTCACCAAAGAGTCCGACGTCACCCACGAGCGCCACGATCCGTGGGAGCTCGTGGTCGAGGCTGTGAAGCAGATGACCGCACACAACGACGTCATGCGCTCCGACCGCCTCAAGCAGGTGATGCAGGAGATCGACCCGACCTTCAACGAGAAGGACGTCGGGTTCTCGCGCTTCTCGAAGTTTGTGGTCGAGGCGGCGCACAAGGGCCTGATCAACCTCACCAAGCTCGACAACGGCCAGTACGAGATCGCGCTCGGGCCGGGCGTGCCCGGCGCCGCAGCGCAGCCCGCCATCGCCGGTGCCCCAGCGCCGCGCGAGCGCGAGGATCGACCGCGCGGACCGCGCCGCCGGCATGACGAGGGCCGCACCCGGCGTGCCGCAGGGTTCTCGCTCGGCGACGCGTTCGGCCTGCTTAAACAGGCGCTGTCCCGGCTCGGCGGGAGCGACCAGCCCGTGAGCGCGGACGCGTTGCGTGACACTATGATCGAGCTCAACGGCGCCGACGCCGAGCCGCTCGACGCGGAGCGCTTCCCCAAGCTGCTGCGCCAGGCGCATGACGCCGAGATCATCGACCTCTCGAAGGAGGACGACGGCGTGTATGCGGTGAAGCTCCGCGAGGAGACGCCTGCGCCGCCCGCCTCGCTCGCCCCACCCGCCCCCGAGCCGGTCGGCGCGGCGGACCTGGACGAGGCGAACGATCCGCCCATGCCGGCGTCCTCCGCCCCGCCCGCACTGCGGCCGGCGTCCGCCACGCCGTCAAGAGGGGGCGTGCCGTCGCGCAGTGCCCGGTTCCGGCGTGGCTCCCGGGGGCCCCGGGTCGCGCCGCCGGAGATCCCGAAGATCGGCGTTGTAGAGGTGGACCCGAACTTCAAGCCGCGCATCGAGCTGATCCCGGCTCGCCCGCTCGCCAACGAGCCCGCGGGCACGGAGGCGCCGCCCAAGGCTCCCATTGAGGAGAATCGGCGGGAGCGGGGTGGTCGTGGCCGCGGGGGGCGTGGTCGTCGGGGTGGGGGCGGGGGTGGCGGCGGTCCGCGAGGCGACGACGCGACGAGTCGCGGCGACCGCGAGCGGGGCGAGGGGGGCGGTCGTGGCCGCCGAGGCGGCCGAGGCGGCCGGGGCGGCCGGGGAGGCCAGGACCGCGGCGGGAGCGAGGAGGGTCGAGGGCGGTCGGCGGGAGAGGAGCGCAGTGAGGCGGAGCGGGCGGCGACGCCGTATGCAGCGCCCCCCACCCCCTCCCCGCGCCCGGCGCCCCCGCCCGCACCGGAGCCGCCACCCGACGAGTCAGACGGCGGGGGCGAATCCTTCTGGTCGAAGGTGAAGCGCGGACTCACCGGCGGCGCGTGAGGAGGGCGGCGCTCCCGCCGGCGTTCTACGCGCGACCGACACCCGAGGTCGCGCGTAGGCTTTTGGGCCACATCCTGCTGAGCGATGTCAACGGCCGGCGCGTGGCGGGCCGCATCGTCGAGACCGAGGCGTACGTCGGCCCCGACGACCCCGCCTGCCACGGCTACCGGGCCCGCCGCACTCGGCGCAACGCCAGCCTGTTCGGGCCCCCCGGCACCGCGTACGTCTACTTCACCTATGGTATGCACTGGTGCCTCAACGCCGTCACCGAGGCGCCCGACTTTCCGGCCGCCGTTCTGATCCGCGCGCTCGAGCCCATGGCCGGGCTTGCGACGATGCGGCGCCGGCGCGGCGGCCTCGCCGACGGCGAGCTGTGCTCCGGACCCGCGAAGCTCTGCGCCGCGCTCGGCGTCACCGGCCGGTTGGACGGCGTGTCGCTGCAGCGAGGAGTGCTCCGCATCGTGCGGAGTCCTTCACGGCAGCGACGCGACATCATCGTAACACCACGCATCGGCATCTCACGGGCCGCCGACTGGCCGCTGCGGTTCCTGATCAAGGGCTCGCCATGGGTCTCCCGCTAGGACTGCTCCTCGTGCTCCAGCAACCGATCATCCTCGACGGCCACATCGACACCCCTCAACGGATGCTCGACATGCAGGCCGACATCTCGGCGCGGCTACCGGACGGCCACGTCGACATCCCGCGGATGCAGGAAGGCGGTCTCTCGGCCGCGTTCTTCTCAATCTGGGTGGACGCGCGTTACGGGCCGGGCACCGCGTTCCGGCGGGCGCTGGCGTTGATCGACGCGGTGCAGACGCTGGTGGACACGCAACCCACGGCCGAGCTCGCGACCGACGCCGACGAGGTGCGGGGAGCGGTGGCTCGGGGTCACATCGCCGTGCTGATGGGGGTGGAGGGCGGCCACGCCATCGAGAACTCGCTCGAGAAGCTCGACTCGCTGTATCGCCGGGGCGTGCGCTACATGACGCTCACCTGGAATAACGGCAACGACTGGGCCGGCTCAGCGACGGACGAGCGACGTCACGGGGGTCTGACCGATCTGGGCAAGCGCGTCGTGCGGCGCATGAATCAGCTGGGAATGCTGGTGGACGTCTCGCATGTCTCTGACTCGACCTTCTGGGACGTGCTGGCAACCACCTCGCGGCCCGTGATCGCATCGCATTCGTCGTGCCGGGCGATTGCACGTCACCCGCGGAACCTGTCGGATGAGCAGCTGCGCGCCATTGCCAAGAACGGCGGTGTCGTGGGCATCAACTTCTATCCGGTGTTTCTCGACGACCACTTCCGGGAGCAGTACGAGGAGCTGCGGCGTCGCTTGAGGTCCGCGACCGACTCGATCCACGCCCGCTACCGGGGGCGCCCGGGCGAGTCGGCGTTCGAGATCGACAAGTTCGTGGGGGAGAAGGCCGAGGGCCTCGGTGTGCCCGGACTCGAGCGGCTCGTGGACCACATCGACCACGCGGTCCAGGTGATGGGGATCGACCACGTGGGGCTCGGCAGCGACTTCGACGGCATCAGCGTCCTGCCTGCCCCCATGAAAGATGCGACCTCGCTGCCCTTGCTGGTCGCGGCCCTGCGGGCGCGCGGCTACGCAGACAGCGACGTCGCGAAGATCCTGGGAGAGAACTTCCTGCGCCTGCTCAGTGCCCTTCGGTGACCCCTTCCTTGGCGGTCCCCATGCTGTAGCGAATCCCGCCCTGGAACGTGTGCGTGGTGCCGTCCAGCAGGAAGCCCCGCGCCGATGAGGTCAGGATGTAATGGCCGTATAGCGCGAGCCGCCCCTGCTTGATATCGATCCCGCCCATCCACCAGAAAAACGCCTTACTGGCCGCCGCGTCGGCTTCGTCCTGGAGCTGGGAGAACTGCGACAGCGTCTGGCAGCTGGAGCAGGTGACCTGCGGATTCAGGAGCTGCATGATCGCGAACCCGCCGCCGCCGAACGGCTCCACGCGCTTCTGCGCCGGGAAGGCGAGGGCGCCCACCATGATGCGGCGCATGTCGTGAAACGCCACGTTTCCCGGCTCGATTGTCCCGTCGGGCTCGATAATGGTCGTGTGCCGGTCCGAGAGGAAGAACGACTGCTCGTACGAGACGTACAGCGCCGTCCGCTTACCGGTGATCAGCCAGTGCCCGCCGAACGTCGGTTCAAAGGCGTAGCTGTCGTAGTTGGTCTTGAAGACAAACAGGCCGCCCTGGGCGCCCCAATACCACTTGTGGGCCCAGTCGCTGCTTCGCTCCTCGAAGCGGGGGCCGCCCCGCGTACGCGCCGGCGGGGGGGGAGGGGGAGGGACCTTGCCGCCCGCCGCGATGATGGAATCGCGCTTCTCCTTCGGGATCGGCGGCGGGGCGACAACACGCGGACCGCCGCCACCCCCACCGATGAAGTAGGAGAGGCCAGCGGAGCCGAGCAGGTGCACGACCGGCTTGCCCCCGAACCCCGCGGTGTTCTTGGGCGAGTAGTAGCCCCGCGCCTCCAGGCGGAGGGCCAGCCGGCTGCCGAAGAAGATCCGGTCGCCCAATCCTGCGTGTACCGCGTGCAGAGCGAAGTTGTAGGGTGGATTCACGCCCATGTCGAGCCGGGAGTAGCCCCCCAGGAGGTACAGGATGTTCTTCTGGCCCCCTGAGTTGAGCACGAGGCTCACGCTGCCGAAGCGCATCTGGGTATGCGGCCCGCCCGCCTTCGGGAACGGATAGGCGATGTTGGCATCCACCTCCAGCCCGAGGCTCTCGTTGAAGAAGAACCCGAGCCGGCCTCCCCCGCCGACCTGATTGTCGAGCAGGAAGAGCTTGTCGTAGCGGGTGTAGCTGCCGAACCCGCCGATCTCGAGCTGGTGGGCGTGCTGGGCGCTCAGCGTCGCCGCCCGCGCCGCCAGCAACACCCCAACGACAGTGACTCCCCGCATGGGCCGACTCCTCGGTATCTAGTCAGGTCCGAAAAATGCCCCCCAAAATAGGGTTTTCGGTCGGAAAACGCGATACCCCTTCGCTTTAAGCCTCGAACCCTTGAAAGTACTTGAGGCCCAGATAGCAGGCCCGTCGTGTCAGGCGCGTGGTAAATCCCGAACAAAAGCCGAAGAGCGGGCGTTAAATTAGGCCGAGGCGTGTCCCTACGCGCTTGAACGCCTGGAGGGCGAAGTCGAGGTCTTCCCGCGTGTGAGCGGCCGATAGCTGGCACCGGACGCGGGCGTGTCCCTGGGGAACGACTGGGTAGCCGAACCCGGTGACGAAGACCCCCTCCTGGAGGAGCAGGTCGCTCAGCTGGATCGCCTGGGCCGTCTCGCCCAGGATCACCGGCACGATTGGGGTCTCGCCGGGGAGCGGCTTGAATCCCAGCGCTGTCAGCTGGCCGCGGAAGTAGCCTGCGTTCTCGTGCAACCGCCGAACGAGCTCCGGATGCCGCTCCACGTGGCGCACCGCTGCGAGGGCGCTCCCGGCGACGGTGGGCGGTAATGCGTTGCTGAACAGCTGCGGCCGGGAGCGCTGGGTGAGGTAATCGGCGAGCGCCGCCGGGCCGGCGCTGAAGCCGCCGGCGGCGCCGCCCAGCGCTTTCCCCAGGGTGGACGTGATGATGTCCACTTGGCCGAGCATGCCGTAATGCTCGGCGGTGCCGCGGCCAGTCTGGCCGAGCACGCCGGTCGCGTGTGAGTCGTCCACGGCGACGACCGCGTCGTACTGCCTTGCCAGCGCCACGATGTCCGGGAGCTTCGCGATGTCGCCCTCCATCGAGAACACCCCGTCCGTGAAGATCAACCTGAGCCGGGCGTCTCGCGCCGCGTTGAGCTTGGCTGCGAGGTCGGCCATATCAGCATGCCTGTAGACGGCGGTTTGGCACTTGGCGATGGCTTTCGCCAGGCGGATCGAGTCGATGATCGAGGCGTGATTCAACTGGTCCGAGATCACGATGTCCTGCTCGCCCAGCAGCGTCGGACAGAGCCCCTCGTTGGCATTCCAGCAGCTGCCGTAAGTGAGTGAGGACTCACATCCTACGAATTGAGCGAGCGCTGCCTCAAGCTCGCGATGGATCGTAAAGGTACCGCAGATGAATCGAACCGAGCCGGTCCCGGCGCCGAACTGCTCGAGTGCGCGCTTTCCACCGGCCACGACCTCGGCCTCGTTACAGAGGCCCAGGTAGTTGTTGGACGAGAGAATCACGACCTCGCCGCGCCCTTGCATCTTGACCCTAGCGGCTTGGGGCGACTCCAGGTAATTGAGGCGTTTGTACACCCCGTCGCGCTTGAACTGCTCCAGCTCGCTCTCCAGTCTGATTCCGAGCGTCATGCGATCTCCAGGATGATCTTGCCGGCGTCGCCCGCGCGGATCGCGGCGATTGCCTCGTCGACCTTGGTGAGGGGAAACTGATGGGTGATGACCGGACGCGGGTCGAGCAGTCCGGCCGTGAGATAACGCCGCATCTGGTGCCATGTGTCGTACATCTTCCGGCCGATGACGCCGTACACGGTGATCCCCTTGAAGATGATCTCGCTCGCGAAGTCGACCGGCACCTCGCCCTTGGGGATGCCGAGCAGCTGGACCCGGCCGCCCATGCGGACCGCCGCGAACGCCTGGTGCAGGGCGGAGGGGACGCCCGACATCTCGCACACCACGTCTGCCCCCTCGCCCCCCGTCTCTTCCACGACCGTGCGCACGACGTCGTCCCGCGCCGCGTTGATGAGGAGGTGCGCGCCCATCGCGCGGGCGAGCTCGAGGCGCTTCGGGTTCACGTCGGACGCGATGACCTTAGCCGCCCCCGCGGCGCGGGCGATGCCGACCGCGAAGCAGCCGATCGGTCCACACCCCACGATGAACACGGTGCTGCCGGAAACGTCCGCCGTCAGCACCGTGTGGAAGGCATTGCCCATCGGGTCCATCACGGCCCCGACGGTGGTCGGAATGCCGTTCAGGGGCAGCACGTTGGTGGCTGGCATCGCGATGTACTCGGCGAACGCCCCGTCCCGGTCCACGCCGATGATCCGCGTGTTGCGGCAGATGTGCCCGTTTCCGGTGCGGCACTGCACACAATGCCCGCACACGATGTGGCCCTCGGCGGTCACCGGCTGCCCGACCTTGAGCTCGGCGACGCCGTCGCCCACGGCGACGATCTCGCCGGCGAACTCGTGCCCGATCACGAGGGGCGGCTTGAGGCGCCCCTGCGCCCACCCGTCCCAGTCGGCGATGTGCAGGTCGGTGCCGCACACGCCGGCGTGCCGCACCGCGATGAGCACCTCGCCGGGACCGGCGGATGGCTTCGCGACGGTCGTCACCTTCAGACCGGGGGCGCGTTTCTCCTTGACGATCGCCTGCATCACACGGGAAGCGGGAAAGGGGAAAAGGGAAAGGTCAGAATATGGATCGCGTGAAGCCCCCATCTACCTGCAGCACAGCGCCGGTAATATAACTGGCTCGTTCGGAGGCCAGGAACGCGACCGCGGCGGCGAGCTCGTCGGTGCGTCCTATCCGCCCGAGCGGGATCGCCGCCACCATGTCTCGCATCACCTCTTCCGGGGCACGGTGCTCCCGCTGGGCGCGCGTCTCGGTGAGCTCGGTGATTCGCTCGGTGGCGATGAACCCCGGGCACACCACGTTCACGGTGATGCCATCGGGCGCCACTTCGTCAGCCAGCGCCTTCGCGAAACCCAACACGCCGGCGCGCGCCGTGGTGGACAGGATCAACCCCGGAAGCGGCTGCTTGGCGGCGACCGAGGCGAGGCAGATCACCCGCCCCCACTCGAGCTGCCGCATGATCGGCAGGGCGGCGCGGGCCAGGTGCACGGCGGAGAGCAGGTTCAGCGCGACGGCCCGGTGGAACGCCTCGCCGGTGTGTTGGCTGAACGGCGCCGCCGGCGGGCCGCTGGCATTGCAGAACAGCACGTCCAGACGGCCCAGCTCGCGATGCACCCGCTCGACCAGCCCCTCCGCCTGCGCCGGCACGCCGACGTCCGCCACGAACGCGGACACAGTCTGGCCCGTCTCGGCGCGGAGCTGCGCGGCCACGCGCTCGACGGACTCCTGGTGGCGGCCGTTCACCGCGACGCGCGCGCCTTCGTGCGCCAACGTCTGCGCGACGGCGCGGCCGAGCCCCTGGGTGCTGCCGCACACTAAGGCGACGCGGCCGGCGAGCCCGAGGTCCATGGGGCGGGAATCTATGCCCGGATGTGATTCAGTCCGCGGGTACCGCGGCTGCGGCGGGCTCCACCCGCACCGCGCAGCACTTCAGCTCGGCCATCTTCGCGTACGGATCGAGCACCGGATTAGTGAGCAGGTTCGCCGCCGCTTCGCGGAAGTGGAACGGCACGAACACCTGGCCGCACGCCACCCGGTCGGAGATGCGGCATGAAATGACGAGCGAGTTGCGGCGCGACGTCACCCGTGCCAGGTCGCCGTCCTCGAGACCGAGCGCGGTCGCGTCGGCCGGGTTGATCTCCATGATCGGCGTGGGCTCGCGCTGGTCGAGTCCCGTCGCCCGCCGGGTCATCGTGCCGGTGTGCCAGTGGTAGAGCTGCCGGCCCGTGTTCATCACGAACGGGTACGCGTCGTCCGGCAGTTCCACCGGCGGCCCGTACTCGACGGGGACGAAGCTCGCCTTGCCGTCGGCGGTCGGGAACCGGTCGGCGAACAGGAACGCTGTACCCGGGTGGTCGGCGGTCGGCACGGGGTATTGGAGCCCCGCGCCCTCGAGCCGCGGGTACGTCACGCCCCGCCACGACGGGGTCACCCGGACGATCTCCGCCATGACGTCCGCGGCGGTCTCGAACGCGGTCTTGAGGCCCAGCCGGTTGGACAGCTCGACGAGGATATGCAGATCGTGCTGCGCCTCGCCTGGTAGGCTCGCCGCCTGGCGGGCGAGCTGGATGCGGCGCTCGGTGTTCACGAAGGTGCCGGTTTTCTCGGCAAAGCTCGAGCCCGGCAGCACCACATCGGCATAGCGGGCGGTTTCGGTCAGGAACAGGTCGTGCACCGCGAGAAACTCGAGCTCGCGGAACCAGTGCTCGGCGTGGGCGATGTCAGGATCGGAGATGATGGGGTTCTCGCCCATGATGTACATCCCGCGCACCCCGCTCTCCTCCTTCACGATTTCGGTCACCATGAGTCCCTCCCTCAGGGAAAGGGACTCCTCGGGTACGCCCCACGTCCCTGCGTACTCCGCCCGGATCTTCGGCTCCTTGACCGACCGATAGTCCGTGTAGACGAACGGGATGGCGCCGACGTCGGACGCACCCTGCACGTTGTTCTGGCCGCGCACCGGCATCATCGCCGCGCCCCAGCGGCCGATCATGCCGCAGGCGAGCATGAGGTTGAGGAGCGACGCGACGAGGTCGGTGCCGTTGGCGTGCTGCGTGAGCCCCATCGCCCACAGGGTGCTCGTCTTCGGACCTGCGGCATAAATCTCCGCTGCCCGTTGGATCCGCTCCGCCGGGACACCGGTGAGCTTCGCCGCGACCGCGGGGGTCATCGGGGCGACGACTTGCCGCACGTGGTCGAAGTGCTTGGTGCGCTCCGCGATGAACCGCTTGTCTTCGAGCCCCCGGGCGAGGATGTAGTTGAGCATCGCGCTGAACAGCGCCACGTCCGTGCCCGGTTGCATCTGCAGGTGGATGTCGGCCCGTCCGGCGAGCTCGGTCTTGCGTGGGTCGGCAACGACGAGCGCCGCGCCGCGCTCATGCGCGCGCTTGATCGCCGCGCCGAAGACCGGGTGCGATTCGGTCGTGTTGGCCCCAGCGATGAAGATGACGTCCGCGGCGTGCTCCACCTCGCGCATCGAGCCCGACGCCGCCGAGGTGTTGAGCGCCCGCTGCATCGCCGCGACCGAGGTCGAATGACACAAGCGCGTGCAATGGTCGATGTTGTTGGTGCCGAGCGCGCCGCGGACCATGCGCATGAGGAGATAGTTCTCCTCGTTCGAGCACTTGGCCGAGGAGAAGCACGCGAGCGCGTCGCCGCCGCGCGCGCGCTTGATGCGGAGCAGCTCCTGCGCGATGAGGTCCAGCGCCTCGTCCCAGCTCGCCTCGCGGAACGGCTCGTACCAGGACGGCGGCGTCGCTACGCGGTCGCGAATGTCCAGGTCGAGCCGCTCGAGCAGCGACAGCTCGCGCACCGACTTGCCGACCGAGCGCGGCGGGCCCGCCGGCTTCGCGTTCTGGCCTTCGCCTTCGATCGTCTGCCACGGCCCGCCGCGGCGCTCCTGACCGGTCGGCCCGCGCCACATCCAGCGGCCGCTCTCCTTCACCCACCCTTTGCGGATCAGCGGCTTGCTGAGGCGGTCGCGGTGCTGCGGGAAGTCGTAGCCAAACCGCCCCTTCACGCAGGTCGAGCCCTGGTTCGGGGTGTCGAGCTCGATGTCGGGCGACGTGACGCGGAGGATCTGGTTGTCGGTCACATGCAAGTCGATCTGGCAGCCCACGCCGCAGTACGGGCACACGGAGCGGACGATTTTGTCGGGGTGGCGCACCCGCTCAGGGGCGAAGCGCTCCCGGGGCATCACCTCGAAGATCGCGCCGGTGGGGCAGACGCGCACGCATTCGCCGCACCAAGTGCAGCCCGCCTTGTCGGGGTCGCCGTCGGCGCCGACGATAATCTCGGTGTGCTCGCCGCGGTGGCCGACGTCCAGGACCCCCACGACCTGAATGTCCTCGCACGCCCGCACGCAGCGCGTGCACAGGATACAGGTGCTCATGTCGTGGCGGATCATGGAGTCGCCCGGACGCTCGTCGCCGTGGCGCAGCGGGAGGTCGCGCAGCGTCGGCGGCGTCGGCACGACGCCGTAGCGGACGACATACTGCTCAAATTCGTTGCGGGGCTGGGCGCGGCCGCCGTTCATCAGATGGTCGCCGGGGTAGCGCTCGAGCAGCAGCCGCAGGACGCCCCGCCGGTTCTCGACGGCGGCGTGCGATTCCGTCTGGACCACCATGCCATCCGCCACCTGCGTCGCGCAGGCAGGCACGAGCTTCGCCTGGCCTTCCACCGACACCAGGCAAATCCGGCAGTTTCCCACGATCGACAGCTTGGGATACCAGCACAGCGTTGGGATGTCGTGGATGCCGGCGGCCCGGGCGGCGTCGAGAATCGTCTGGTCGGGCTGGGCGGAGACGGTGCGGCCGTTGATGGTGATGCTGCTCATGTGGGGAAGATGAACCCGCGACGCGCGCGCGGCAACCCTAAGTGGTTGGCGCGCTTGCTAGATACGCTTTGGTGCTACGGGCCGGCGAGGCTGCAACAGCACGGGCCGGCTGGTGCCGGCCCTGGATGCGTCCTCAGTCGACGTGCTCGGGGAGGTGGCGGTGCGTGTGGTCGTCCGCCCCGCCTTCGTCGGTGAACCAGCAGTACGCCCAGATCTTCGCTGGGCGGAGCATCTGTCGGCCGACGCTCAGGATAATGCCGATCGGCTCGTCGTCGAGCACTAGGGGCAGGCTGGTCATGGAAAGGCCGTTGCCGGTTGCGGGATACGGCGTTGCTGGGCAAAACGTCTGCCACACGCCTCATCCGGCAACGTGCTATCCGACAACGGGTTGGTGGAGTGGGATGGAGCGGAGTGGTTACTCCGACACGTTCACGGCCGTGTCTGCCTGACGCTCGGGCTTCGTGGCAGTGAACCCGGCTCCGGCCTTGGTGCGGCGCCGGCGGGTGATGTGCCAGCCGCCGTAGTGCGCCTGCAGCGCTTCCGGACCGAGCGGGATCACCTCGTTCGCGGTGGGGCTCGGCAGCACGATATGGACGCCCCCCGGCCGTGTGCGCGCTTTCAGGTCCGCGATGACGGTGCTGCGGTCGCGGGCGCGCGCCGGGGCGAGCGCCGTCGGGTCGAGGACGACGAGGCTCGGCGCCACGTCGGGCAGCCAGCTGCCCCAGTGGATCACGAGTGCCTGGAAGCGGCCCGCGAGCTGCTCCGCGACGGCGCGGCCCTCGGCGGCTTCGATCGCCCCGAGGTCCTGATCGAGCAGGAACACCTCGGCGTCGTGCGCCGCGAGGAACAGCGCCGCGGGCAGGGCCGCCGCGCCCATGACCAGGGCGAGGTCGCCGGGCTCGAGCCGCCCCGCGCAGCTCACGAGCGGGCCGTCGGGCTCGATTCCCCAGTGCGTCGGCTCGCGCTGCGCGGCGCGCAGCGCACGGTGCGTCGAGCGCCAGCGGGGGAACGCAGGCAGCCGGAGCCGCCGCGCGATGATCCGGTCGACGTGCTCGAGCAGCAGCACTTCGGTGAGCAGGTACTGGCCGGCCGAGTTTTCCTCCAGCTCGCGCACCGCCTCGTCCCCGATCTCGAGCAGCTCCGCGCGCGACACCCTGTTCTTGTACTCCTCGATGCGCTGCAGCAGGAACTCCTGGTACTCCTGCTTCAGCGAGCGGGGCGGCCGGCGCGCGATGCGCGAGCGGAGGTCGTCATGCAGTGCGCTCAGCATGGCTCGACGTGCACCGTCACCTCATGGAGCTGGAGGTCGTTCTTGAGGCGCTCCTCCACCTGGTCGGCGATCGCATGCGCTGCGGCGACGTCCGCTTTGGGGTCCACAGCGATCGTGACTTCCGCGTAGCGCAGGTCTGAGGGCCCGCGCGAGCGGATCCCGTAGGCACTCTTCACCCCGGGCACGGTTTCCGCGGTCTGCCTGATCTCGCCGGTCGGCAGAGCTCGCTGGTCCACGAGAACGGGGACGGTGCGCACCAGGATCCGGTAGGCCACCAGCACGATCACGAGCGCCACCGCGATGGCCACGACGGGATCGATCCACCACCACCCCTGGCGGGCGAACAGCACGCCGACCAGGACGCCGACCGTGATGAGCGCGTCCGCCCGCGTATGCGCCGCGTCGGCGACCAGCAGCTCGCTCCGGAGCTCGCGGCCGCGGCGGTTTTCGAACCAGGCGATCACGACGTTGCCGCCCAGCGTCAGCACGAGCACGGCGAGCTGTGAATCGGTCACGCCTACCGGGTGGGCGCCCTGCAGCAGCTCGTTCACCGCGCCGCGGACCAGCTCGAAGCAGGTGATCGAGAGGAACCCGACGATGCCGAGGGCGCCCAGCGTCTCGAACTTGCCGTGGCCGTAGGGGTGGTCCTCGTCGGGCTCCTTCGCGGCCACCCGGACGACGATCAGGGCGAGGACGTTGTTCAGCGCGTCCACGGACGAGTCCAGGGCGCTGCCGAGGATGGCGAGCGAGCCGGAGCGCAGGCCCACGAAAAACTTGGCCGCCACGACCATCAGGTTGGCGACCAGGAGGCCGATGAAGACTCGGCGGACGAGGGCGGTCTCGGGGCGCCCCTCGGGCCGGGAAAGCGGCATGGGATGCAAGCTTGTAAGGCGGGCCGGTTTAGTCAACGGCCCGCAGCAGCACCCCCTTCAAATACCCGGTCTCGGGGACGTTGACGAGCTCGGGGTGATCGCGTCCGGCGCCCGTGAGCGCGAGCAGCTCGAGCCGCCGGCCGGAGTCCCGCGCCGCGTCGGCGAGCATCTCCGCGAACAGCGAGCGGTTGACGTGATAGGAGCAGGAGCAGGTGAAGAGCACGCCACCGGGAGACAGCAGACGCATCGCGCGGAGATTGACCTCCTTGTACCCGGCGAGCGCGCGGGGGATGCTCTGCTTGGTCTTGGCGAACGCGGGCGGGTCGAGCACAATGGTGTCGAAGGTCTCGTCCCGGCGTTCCAGCTCGCGCACCAGGTCGAACGCGTTCGCCTCGCGCCAGGTGATGTTGGTGAGGCCGTTGAGCCCCGCGTTCTCCGCTCCGCGCGCCAGCGCCTCCCCACTGGAGTCGACCGCGGTCACCGTAGCGGCCCGGCGCGCCAGGTGCAGCGCGAACGACCCATGGTAGGCGAACAAGTCGAGTGCCCGGCCGGGGCCGGCGTGCCTGGCGACGAGCGCCCGGTTCTCGCGCTGGTCGAGGAACGCTCCTGTCTTCTGCCCGGCGCGCGGCGCGGCGAGGTAGCGGATGCCGTCTTCCTCGACCTCAACCGCTTCCGGAACGGTGCCGAACGCTGGCACGACCTCGAGCGGGAGGCCCTCGTGCCGCCGGATCGCGACGTCGTTGCGGAGCAGCAGCCCTGTGGGCGTGAGCGCCGTCCGGATCCCCGCGACCACGTCGTCCCGCGCCTGCTCGATCCCCGCCGAGAGGAGCTGCGCCACGACATATGGCCCGTAGCGGTCTACGACCAGTGACGGCAGGCCGTCCCCCTCGGCGTGTACGATCCGGTACGCCGTGGCCGCGATGCCCGCCCGTCGGGCGGCGCGGGCGGCGATCCGCTCGCCCCACCAGCCCGCGTCGATCGGTTCGCGGCCGCGCGTGAGCAGCCGCAGCCGGATCTCGGACTTGGGCGAGTAGAGCGCTTGGCCGAGATGGCGGCCGCGCCGGTCGGTGACGCTCACGATGCCCGCGATATCGCGCGGCTCGTCGTAAACGTCCGTCCGGTAAATCCACGGATGGCCCGCCTGCCAGCGTGCGGCGCCCTTGGCCGACACAACGACCTGGCGCGTCAGGGTATCCTGACCGCCCGTCATTGGCTTCGATCCAGGCGCAGCTTCGCCGCCCCGCGCAGGTACGTATGTTTCAGCTCGCGCTGGGGCTTGGTCGTGTAGAAGTGCAGCAGCACGCGGATGCAGCGCGACAGGCCGTCGGGCACGGCCACCTCCGCGGCGCCGAGCAAGGGGACGTCGAGCCAGCCGAGGCCGCGCGCGGCGCGCGCGGGATACTCGGCAGTCAAGTCGGGCGACGACGTGAAGATCGCGCTCTCCACATCTTCCGGCTTGAAGCCGTTGGCGTCCTGCAGCGCCCGCAGCAGCTCGGCAGTCGCGTCCAGGATCGCGTCGCTGGTATTCGCGGCGGCGGTCGTCGCGCCGCGCAGTCCACGCAGGGTCTTGCTCATGGCACTCAGCCGTCTGTTGCGCTTGATGGTGATCACGGATGCCACGCTTCTCAAGGGGCGCGACCCGATCGAGGCGTGCCGCCGGGCGGTGGCGGGCGGGGCGACGATGGTCCAGGTGCGCCTCAAGGACGCCGCGCCGCGCGACGTGCTGACACTCGCCCGGGCCTTGGTCGGCGTCCTGAGCGTCCCGGTGATCGTGAACGACCGGGTGGACGTCGCTCTCGCCGCGAGCGCTGCGGGCGCCCACCTGGGCCAGGCCGACCCACCGCTCGACCGGCTCAGGCCCCACGTGCCGCCCGGTTTCCTGCTTGGCCTCTCCGTGGGCTCCTCCGCTGAAGCGGCGCGGGTCCAGGGTTGGCCTGCCGACTATTGGAGCGTCGGCCCGTGCTTCGCCACGACCACCAAGCCGGACGCCGGGACACCACTTGAGCCAGCGGGGTTCGCCGTGCTGGCGCGGCTCGCCCCCGCGGGGCTGCCGGTGATCGGGATCGGCGGAATCACGGCGGCGAACGCGGGCGCGCTGGCGCGCGTCGGCGCAGCCGGCGTGGCGGTGAGCGCGGCCGTGTGGAGCGCTAGCGAGCCGGCCGCTGCAGCGCACGCGCTGCGCGCCGCATTTCCTTGACCCGCTTGATGGCGGCTAGGTGCTCCGGGTACGTGGTGGAGAAGATGTGCTTGCCGTCGCTCTGCGCCACGAAGTAGAGGAACGGCACGTCCGCCGGATAGAGAGCTGCCGCGAGGCTCGCGCGCCCGGGCTGCGCGATCGGACCCGGCGGCAGCCCGGCGTGCAGATAGGTGTTGTAGGACGAGCGCACCGCCAGGTTCTTCTCCCACACCCGCTTCAGGCGCCGGCCATAGGCGTAGCTCACCGTCGGGTCCGCCTCGAGCCGCATCCCTCGCTTGAGCCGGTTGTGGTACACGGCGGAGATGAACGGCCGGTCGGGGTCGTAGCGCACCTCCGCCTCGATGATCGACGCGAGCGTGACGAGCTCGTGCCGCGAGCGGTGGAGGGAATCGAGGCGGACCTGCCACTCGGGGCTCCACTGCTCGGCGAACTGGTGCGTCATCACGCGGACCAGCTCCCGCGCGCCGATGCGCAGCGGCAGGAGGTACGTCGTCGGGAACAGGTATCCCTCGGCGCTCGGCGCTTCCTCGGGGAGCCCGAGCCCGGCCAGAAGCGCGGAGTCCTCGGCCGCCGCGGTGAACGAATCCCGGGGGATGCGGAGCTGGGCCTGGGCGAGCTGCGCCACCTCGGCGAGCCGCAGACCCTCACGCACCGTGAAGCGCTGCTCGACCCCGCGCCCGCGCTCGAGCGTGGCGACGACGTCGCTCCACGACTCGCCCTGCCGCAGCAGGTAGACGCCGCTCTTCAGCGACCCCGCGAGGCCGCGGAGCTTGGCGTACACCCGGAACGCGCCGGGATGGCTGAGCACCCGGTTTGCGGCGAGGGAGTCGATGGCGGCGTCGAGGGTGGCACCCGCTGGGATGGTCACGGTGACACGCGGGCCGTCGGGGGAGCCGCAGGCGGTGAGGGTGCCTGCGAGCAGAATGTGGAATGCGGAATTCGGAATGCGAAGTGGACCGAGCCGCCGTCGAGTCGGGCGCCCAACCTCGAGGATCGAACCATCCCCGTCAATTTCGCATTCCGCACTCCGCATTCCGCATTCGGTCACGTCGCGGTCCCCCGTCGCGCGTCGAGGTAATGCTGCAGCAGCAGCGTGGCGGCCAGCGCGTCGACGTCCCCCTTGCGACCCCGGGCCGAGCCGCCCATTTCGCGCACCGCCTGGAGCGCGCGCGCTGTGGTCATGCGCTCGTCCCACAGCTCCACCGGCCGTCCGGTCTGGCGGCCGATCGCGGCGGCGAGCTCGCGCGCGGCCCGCGCCGGCGCACCCTCCTCGCCCTGCTCGTCGAGCGGCAAGCCGACGATCACGCCGGCCACGGCGTGCTGCTCGAGCAGCGTGCGCAGCTGGCGCATCGGGAAACGCTTGCCGGCGCGGCGCGTGAGGGTGGTGAGCGGCTGAGCGAGCCTTTGACTTTCGTCGGACAGGGAGAGGCCGATGCGGCGCTCGCCCCAATCCACGGCCAACAACCGGCCTCCCGCCGTCACCCCTGAGCCATCGTCGCGAAGAATTCCACGTTGGTCTTGGTCCGCTTCATGCGCTCGAGCAGGAACTCGATCGCCTCGACGGGCGGCATGTCGGAGAGGAAGTTGCGGAGCAGGTAGACCTTGTTGAGCTCTTCCTTGGTGAGAAGCAGCTCTTCCTTGCGGGTCGAGGTGCGCTGGACCTCGATCGCCGGGTAGACGCGCCGGTCGGCGATGCGACGGTCGAGGATGACTTCCATGTTGCCGGTGCCCTTGAACTCTTCGAAGATCACCTCGTCCATGCGCGAGCCGGTGTCGATCAGGGCCGTCGCGATGATCGTGAGCGAGCCGCCGCCCTCGATGTTGCGCGCGGCGCCGAAGAACCGCTTGGGCTTCTGGAGGGCGTTCGCGTCCACGCCGCCCGAGAGGATCTTGCCGGAATGTGGCACCACCACGTTGTGGGCGCGGCCGAGCCGCGTGATGGAGTCGAGCAGGATCATCACGTCTTTCCCGTGCTCCACCAGGCGCTTCGCCTTTTCGATCACCATGTCCGCGACCTGGACGTGCCGATCCGCCGGCTCGTCGAACGTGGAGGAGATCACCTCCGCCCCCTTCACGTTCTCCTCCATGTCGGTCACCTCTTCCGGCCGCTCGTCGATCAGCAGCACGATGAGATAGATCTCCGGGTGATTCTCGATGACGGCGTTGGCGAGCTTCTGCATCAGGATGGTCTTGCCGGCCTTGGGCGGCGACACGATCAGGCCGCGCTGGCCTTTCCCGATGGGGCAGAGAATGTCCATCACCCGCATCGACAGATCGCCGTCCTTGCGCTCGAGGCGGATCCGCTCTTCGGGATAGCGCGGCCGCAGGTTGTCGAACGCGACGCGGTGCTTCGCCTTCTCCGGCTCCTCGCCGTTCACGGTCTCGACTTTGAGGAGTGCCAAGTAGCGCTCACCCTCCTTGGGGGGACGCACCTGGCCCATGATCGTGTCCCCCGTGCGCAGGTCGAACCGCTTGATCTGGCTGGGCGAGACGTAGATGTCGTCCGGGCCGTACAGGTAGTTCCAGTCCGGGCTGCGGAGGAATCCGTAGCCTTCGGGAAGGATCTCGAGCACTCCCTCGCCGTGGAGAACCGTGTCGGAATCGAGGAGCGATTGCTCGATGCGAAAGATGAGATCCTGCTTGCGGAGCCCTGAGTAGTTGGTGATGTTCAGGGTTTCGGCCATCGCGTGTAATTCCGCGACGGACTTCTTCTTCAGTTCAGCGATATCCACGTGTGCTCAGCTCCGTGTGTGCTACGGCGGGCGAACCCCGAGGATGGGGGAGTAACGGGTTGAAAATGGATTCTTTGGGAGTTCGAAGGGGTGCGATTCTATACTAGGCCGCGGCGCACCCGCCGTCAAGTACGTCTATGGACCTGAGCGAGTTCCTGCTCGCCTGGCGGACGGCAGCGCTCCCGGACCGGGAAGTGATTGACGCGCTTGTACATCCGGCGCATGCCGGGCCCTCCCCGGCGCTCGCCGCGGCGCTCGCGCGCTGGCCCGGCACCTCCTACTGGTCCGACGAGCCGGACGGACGCCATCTCATCCTCACGCGCCCGCTGGGGCGTCGGCACCGCGAGGCCTGGGCGCTGCATTTGCTGCTGTTCGCGGCGACGCTCTTCACCACGACGTTCGTCGGCGCCGTGCTCCAAGGCGCGATCCCGTTCGACCCGAACCCGCTGGCGCTCGTGCTCGGCACCTACCCCTTCCCACGGGACTTCGTCCACGCCTGGGCGACGGGGCTCTCCTTCGCCGCGCCGCTGCTCGCCATCCTGCTGTGTCACGAGCTGGGCCATTACCTCACGGCACGACGCTATCAGCTCGATGTGTCGCCGCCCTACTTCATTCCCGCGCCCGTCGTCCCGTGGTCCATCGGCACGATGGGCGCGTTCATCCGGCTGCGCACCGTCGTGTCGGACCGCCGTCAGCTGCTCGACGTGGGCATCGCTGGACCGATCGCGGGGCTCGTGGTGGCCCTGCCGGTGCTCGCGATCGGCCTGGCGATGAGTCACCCGCCGGCCGCTGGTTCGTCGCTGAGCGGGATGCTGCTGGGGCTCGATGACGGCAACGCCGTGCTCGGCGACTCGATCCTCACGCTCGCGCTGCGCCACCTGATGCGCGGGTCGACGCCGGCCATCGTGCTTCACCCGGTCGCGTTCGCGGGCTGGCTCGGCGTGTTCGTCACGATGCTCAACCTCCTGCCTATCTCCCAGCTCGACGGCGGGCACGTCCTGTACGCGGCGCTGCCGCGCTGGCACGCCCGTGTCGCCGTGGGGTTCTGGGCGCTGATCGTGGCGCTGGGCGTCTACTGGAGGGGCTGGCTCCTCTGGGGAACGCTCGTGCTGGTGCTGTCGCGCGGCCGGCTCGGCCATCCACCGGTGCTCGACGGACCGCGGCCGCTGCCACGGTCACGGACCCTGCTCGCGTGGATCGCGCTGATCCTGTTCGTCGCCACGTTCACGCCGGTGCCGTTCAGAATCTGAGGTTGTGGAGGTCGGTGGAGGTCGCTGGAAGTCGGTGGAGGGCAGCCCAACCCTGCACCATCCTCCACCCACCTCTGGCACCGCCGAGTATTGCGTAACTAGAGCCACCCCTTATCTTTGCACAAACCAGCCCTAGGGCGACGCATGCCCGCACAATCGGCACGCTATAGCGCACCCGACTCCAACGACGCGGTCGTTCACGATCTTCCCCCCATCCGATTCGACGGACAACTCATCGCCATACGTCTCCTGGTGCGCCGGACTGAGGACGGGATCTGGCGCGGCCGCATTCTGTTCGGGGCGCCGGACACCGAGGGGGAGCGCTCCACGGCCGAGATCTTCTGCGCGACCTCGGAGCCGGATCTGTGGCAGTCGGTCCGCGACCTCCGGGACCATCACTTGCGCGATCTCTACCGCTCCCTGATTTGATGGCCCAGGGCGGCGACCCGCTGCGGACGCTCCGGCACGACCTGTCGAACCCGCTGGCGGCGATCCTGGCGGAAACCCAGTTGCTGCTGCTCAACGTCGATCGCTTCGACGCAGAGACGGTCGGGAGCTTGAAGCAGATCGAGAGCCTCGCCCGCAAGATGCGGCAGATCCTGCAAGCCCTGGACGAGTGAGCCGGCGGCACCGCCCGCGCTATTGCCCGCCCACCCGCTGGTGGTACGCGCGCCGCGTGAGCGTGGTCCGCCACCGGTGGCTGCGGTGGCCTCAGGCTCGGGATGGCGCCGGCTTGATCCGTGTCAGATAGGTCCAGCCGCTCCGCAGGTACAGCGCCAGCAGGGCTACGGTCGCGGCACTCACTGCGTACTTGAGCGCCGCCGGGGCGTCGCTTGCCGAGAGCAACCCTTCGATCGTACCGGCGAGCGCGAGCAACGAGACGACGGCGCCGATCATGCGAGCCGCGATCCGGCCCTCCAGCACAAGCGCGTCCCTGCGCGCCAGGTCTCCCGGGGCGACGAGCGCACCGGCCAGGCGGAACCCGGCGCCCCCGGCGATGAAGATCGCCGTCAGCTCGAGCACGCCGTGCCCTGCGACGAACGTCGCCAGGTAGGCGCCCGCGTGATAATTGACGAACAACCCGAATCCCATGCCGAGGCTCACCCCGTTGCTGACGAGCACGAGCGCGGTCAGCGTCCCTGCCAGCATCCCGCCCACGAAGGCCCAGAACGCCACGCCGATGTTGTTGCTGATGATCGCCGACGCGATGACCGGCAACTCCTCGTTCGGCGACTGGGCATAGCCGATCCCGCGCGCCTCGTGCTCCGCCGCCTGCTCGGCACGGCTCACCATGACGGGCGGTAGGACGTCGTCGGCGAGCTCCGGCCGGCCGCGGATCAAGCCGTAGCCGACGGCGGCGGGGACGGTGAAGAGCAGGAACGCGGCGAGCACGTGGCGCCACGATTGGACGACCGCCGCGGGGAAGTCCTGCACCAGGTAGCGGGCAAGCGACGCGCGGCGACGCCCCCGCGCCCGGTACAGCGCGTTGTGGCCCGCGCTCACGACGCGCTCGAGATACTCGATGACCTGCCGTTCGACCCCGTAGGTCCGGGCCCGGGCGAGATCGGCGGTTACTTCACGGTAGCGCGCGGCGAACGCGGGGATCTCCCCCGGCGCGAGGGCGCCGAC
>Ga0209235_1000098_pt1 | contig 36714 bp, 34 predicted proteins | sample GraSoi013_1_20cm_4_FD_185817 | JGI IMG/M metagenome (GOLD analysis project Ga0209235, IMG submission 185817) | Grasslands soil microbial communities from the Angelo Coastal Reserve, California, USA - Sample 09_25_2013_1_20cm (SPAdes) (version 2) | ecosystem: Environmental > Terrestrial > Soil >... | reverse complement strand
CCGCGGATGATCTCGACGCGCTCGATGGCGTCGATCTCCGAGTGCAGGTAGCGCACCCGCACGCCGTGCTGCTGGAGGTAGTCGGTCAGGTCTTCCGCCATGCGCTTGGTCAGGGTCGTGACCAGGACGCGCTCGTGGCGCTGCTCGCGCAGGCGGATCTCGTGGAGCAGGTCGTCCACCTGGCCGCGCACCGGCCGCACATCCACCTCGGGGTCCACGAGGCCGGTGGGGCGGATGATCTGCTCCACCACCACGCCGCCCGAGAGCCGCAACTCCGCCTCCCCCGGGGTGGCGGACACGTACAGGATGCGCGGGACGAGGGTCATGAACTCGTCGATGCGCAGCGGGCGGTTGTCGAGCGCCGAGGGGAGCCGGAAGCCGTAGTCGACGAGCGTCTGCTTGCGGGAGCGGTCGCCCTCGTACATCCCCGCGAGCTGCGGCAGGGTCTGGTGCGACTCGTCGATGATGCAGAGATAGTCCTTCGGGAAGTAGTCGAGCAGACACGCGGGCCGCTCGCCCGGCTGGCGCCCCGTCAGGTGCCGCGAGTAGTTCTCGATCCCGGTGCAGCGGCCCACCTCGAGCAGCATGTCGATGTCGAAGTTGCTGCGCGACTCGAGCCGCTGCGCCTCGAGCAGCTTGTTCTGCGCCCGCAGCTCGGCGAGGCGATCCTTCAACTCCGCCCGGATCGACTGCACGGCCCGCTCGATGGAGGGGCGCTCGGTCACGAAGTGCGTGGCCGGGTAGATCGCGCAACGCGCGAGCTCCACGATCGTGTCGCCGGTGCGCGGGTCGATCTTGGCGATCCGCTCCACGGTGTCGCCCCAGAACTCGATGCGCACGGCCTGCTCGTCATAGGCCGGATGGACCTCCACGGTGTCGCCCCGCACGCGGAAGGTGCCGCGCTCGAAGGCGACATCGTTACGCTGGTACTGCACGGCGACGAGCTCTTCCAGCAGGGCGTCGCGCCCGCGCTGTTCGCCGACCGCGGCGGTCACCAGCAGCTCGCGGTACAGCTCGGGATCGCCCAGGCCGTAGATGGCCGACACGCTCGCCACGATGACGACGTCCTCCCGCTCCATCAGGCTCGACGTGGCCCGCAGGCGCAGCCGGTCGATGTCGTCGTTGATGGAGGAGTCCTTGGCGATGTAGGTGTCGGTCTGCGGGACGTACGCTTCGGGCTGGTAGTAGTCGTAGTACGAGATGAAGAACTCGACCGCGTTCTTGGGGAAGAACCCCTTCAGCTCGCCGTACAGCTGCGCCGCGAGCGTCTTGTTGTGCGACAGCACGAGCGTGGGGCGCCCGAAGCTCGCGACCACGTGCGCCATCGTCATCGTCTTCCCCGAGCCGGTCACGCCCAGGAGCGTCTGGTATCGCTCACCGCGGGCGAGGCCCGTGATGAGCTCGCGGATGGCGCGCGGCTGGTCTCCCGCCGGCGCGAACGGGGACACGAGCTCGAAAGGCATGCGGGGGAAACTTAACCGAGAGAGACGGCGGTTTGGGGGCCGGAGTCGCGGCGCGACACCTCGGTGACGCCCTTCACGCGCCGCATCGCCCGGATGACCTTGTTCAGGTGGCTTTGGTTCTCGACCTCGACGAGGACGCCGCCGAACACCGCGCCGTCCCGGGTCGAGAGCTCGGCGCTGCGGATGTTGGTTCCCGACTCGCTGATCGCCTCGCAGATGTCGGCGTACAGCCCGCGCCGGTCCTCCCCGCTCACGGCGAGCCGCACGACGAACGTCTCTCCCTCGGACTCCTGCCAATCGATCTCCACCCGCCGTTCCGCCTCGGCGGAGAGCGTGAGCAGGTTGGGGCAGTCGTTACGATGGATCGAGATGCCGCGTCCCTGGGTGACGTAGCCGACGACGCCGTCGCCCGGCACGGGCTGGCAGCACTGCGCGTAGCGGACCATCAGCCCGTCCACGCCCTGGATCTTGATGCCGCGGCCGAGCCGCAGGCGCTCCATGACGCGCCCGAACGCCGTGGGCTTGGGGGATTGCAGCTCCTCGGCCGGCAGGTCGGGGTAGAGGGCCCGCATGATCTGCCCCACCGGGATGTCGCCGCGTCCCAGCGCGGCCAGGAGCTGCTCGCCGGTCCCCACGGACAGGGTCGTCGCCCCCTGGGCGAGGCGCCCCTCGTCCGGGGCCGCGAGCCGCCGCCGCCGCACCTCGCGCTCCAGGATCTCGCGGCCCAGCTCGAGGCTCCGCTCGTGCTCCTCCTGCTTCACCCACTGGCGGATCTTGTGGCGGGCCCGCGCGGTGTGCACGTGGGCGAGCCAGTCGCGCGAGGGCTTCGCCTGCGGGCTCGTGAGGATCTCGACGGTGTCGCCGTTCTTGAGCGGCCGGTGCAACGGGGCGATGCGGCCGTTGAGGCGCGCGCCGTGACAGCGCAGTCCCACCTCGGTGTGCACCGCGAACGCGAAATCGATCGCCGTCGCGCCTTTGGGCAGCCGCTTCACGTCGCCCCGCGGCGTGAACACGAAGATCTCATCCTGATACAGGTCGATCTTCAGGAACTCGAGGAATTCTTCGGGCGTGTGGGTGTCCTGCTGCAGCTCGAGCAGTTGCCGGAACCAGGCGAGATGGCGGTCGAGCTCGTCGGGGCTCTTGCCCTCCTTAAAGAGCCAGTGCGCCGCGATGCCGTACTCGGCCGTGTGGTGCATCTCGCGCGTGCGGATCTGGATCTCGTACAGCTGGCCGGTCGGTCCGAACACGGTCGTGTGCAGCGACTGGTAGCCGTTGGACTTGGGGCTCGCGATGTAGTCCTTGATGCGCTCCTGGAGCGGCGTCCACTTGTGGTGGATGATCCCGAGTACGTGGTAGCACTCGGGAATCGTGTTCACGAGCACGCGGACGGCCAGCAGGTCGTAGATCTCCTCGAACGGCTTGCCGCGCTGCTTCATCTTCTTGTAGATGGACCACAGGTTCTTCGGCCGGCCGGTGATCTCGCACTCCCGCAGCCCGGCGGCTTCGAGCTCCTCGGCCAGCGGGGCGCGCAGCCGTTCGATCGTGCGCTCGCGCTCGGCCTTCTTGGCCCGCACCTGGCGCGCCAGCCCGCGGTACTCCGCCGGCTCGAGGAACTTCAGCGCCAGGTCCTCGAGCTCGGCCTTCACCCCGGCCATCCCGAAGCGGTGCGCCAGCGGGGCGTAGATCTCCCGTGTCTCGAGCGCGATGCGCCGCTGCTTCTCGTCGTCGAGGTGCTCGAGCGTCCGCATGTTGTGGAGCCGGTCGGCGAGCTTGATGATGATGACGCGCGCGTCCTTGGCGACCGACACCAGGAGCTTGCGGTAGTTCTCGGCCTGCTCCTCGGCGCTGGAGCGGAAGGTCAGGGTCGAGAGCTTGGTGAGCCCGTCCACCAGCTCCGCCACCTCCGGCCCGAAGTCGCGGCGGATGTCCTCGACCGACACGTTCGAGTCTTCCACTACGTCGTGCAGCAGCGCCGCCGCGATCGTGGTGGAATCCATCTGCTGCTCGGCGAGAATCGTCGCCACCGCCACGCTGTGCGAGACGTAGTCGTCCCCGGAGCGGCGCTTCTGGCCGCGGTGCGCCTGCGCGCTCATGCGGTAGGCGCGGGCCAGGAGGTCGAGGTCGAGGCGGTCCCGCTGGGCCGCCACGGCCCGGGCCAGCTCCGGCGCCAGAATCGGTACGGTGCTCGTCACAACAGCCCTGCCTCCGCGAAGCTCACGTAGCGATCACCACCCACGACCACGTGGTCGTACACCGGGAGATCCAGCACCCGCCCTGCCTCAACGAGCTGCCGCGTCACGGCGCGGTCGTCCGCCGACGGCGTGGGGTCGCCGCTCGGATGGTTGTGGACGACGATGATGCCCGCCGCCGCCTCCGCGATCGCCGCCCGGAACACCTCGCGCGGGTGCACCAGGGAGCTGTTCAGGATCCCCCGCGTGATGAGCAGGTCGCCCAGGATCTGGCTCTGGCTCCCGAGGGCCAGCACGTGGAACTCCTCGACCGCGAGGTCGCGCAGCCGGGAAGCATAGAAGCGCTGCACGTCCGTGGGTCCACGGATGCGCTCGGGCGGGGGCTCAGCTTCGGCCCCCACGCGGCGTCCCAGCTCCAGCGCCGCCACCACGCGCGCGGCCTTGCTGCGCCCTACCCCCGGGATCCGCGCCAACTCCGCCGATGGACGCCCGCTGAGCCGCCGCAACGAGCCTTCCACCCGCGCCAGCAGCTCGCCCGCGACGGCGAGCGCGTCACGTCCCGCGCACCCCGTCCCTAAGAGAATCGCCAACAGCTCCTGCCCCGTCAACGCGGCGGGGCCCACGGCCCACAGACGTTCCCTGGGGCGGTCCTGTGCGGGGTGCTCGGCGAGGCGCAGCGGCATGGCCCAACCTAGGGGCCGGCAAGCGAATGGCCGTACCCGAAAATGACGCGGGGGGCGCAGCTTTGCCGCGCCCCCGCCCTTCCCCGGCCGTTTCCCCGGAGGTTACCCCGCCCCTCGGTCACTCGGGGGCGGCGCCGGCGCCGAGCGCCTGACGCGCCTGCCACAGATGGCGGCGGTCGTGGGCCAGCAAGAACGCCAAGTACCCGCCCAGGGGCATCCGGAAGAAGCGGCTCACGGGCGAGACCACGATCGCGCGCTGCAGGTCGAGCCCATCGGCCTGCCGCACTCGCCTGGTCAGCGCGTCGCGGAGGGACAGGAACTCCTGCAGCACGGCGTCCGGGGCCAAGGGCTGGTGGGCCGGCTCGAGCAGTCTCGGGTTGCGGAAGCGCCGCCGGGGCGGCGGCTCGAACGAGCGGATCATCCAGCGGGCGAACCAACCGTAGCGGAAGGGCCCGTCGCTGCGGAGCCCGCGCGCCGCGGCGTTCGTGATAGCCCGGTCGATCGCCGGCAGGACTTTCCGGACCATATTCAGGTGGTCGAGGCACTCCGCGGCGGACCAGCGCCCGGCCGCGGGGCGCCGGTTGAACTCGGCGTCCGATAGTCCCGCGACGAGCTGCCGGGCGTCCGCGCGGATCGCGTCGAGTTGCCGAAGGTACGCATCCAGCTCCGGGTGCACGATCGCTCAGCCTCCTCCTTCCCCCTTCCCCCTTCCCCGGCCTCTTCCCCGGTCGTTACACCGCCGCCCCGTGGCACTTTTTGAACTTCTTGCCGCTGCCGCAGGGACACGGATCGTTGCGGCCCACGCCCGTGTACGGATTGGCGACGACCGAGGCGCCGACGGCGGCCGGCCCTAAAGGACTCCCTGGCGGTCGCGGCCCGCCGGGCGGCAGCGGCCCCGTCGCCGTCCCGCTCACCAGCCCGTCCGCCGCGGCCTTGCTCGCGACCATCGGCGCGGCCCGCCGCCGCGGCGCCCCGCCCAGCGGCCCCGTGACGGTGCGGGCGGGCCCGGGACCGCCGGGAGACCCGGGCGGTGGCCCGATCTCGATGCGGAGCTTGAGCCAGCGCTCCGCGAGCGTGCTGCGGATGTCGTGCATCAGGCCCACGAACATCTCGTAGGCCTCCTGCTTGTACTCGATGAGGGGGTCCTTCTGGCCCCAGGCGCGGTACTGGATGGCGGCGCGCAGCTGGTCGAGGTCGTAGAGGTGATCCTTCCACTTCTCGTCGATCACCGAGAGCATGACGTGGGACAGCGCCTGCTCGCCCAGCTTCGTCGCCCCGACCTGCTGCTCGATTTCCTGGAAGTAATCGAGCTTCCCCCGGAACGCCTCGCGGCCGGCCTGCTGCACGGCGCGCACCAGGTCCTCCCGGCTGCGCAGCTTGGCGCGGTCCGCCGCGGGGGGAAGGGAGAGCAGGAACTTCTGGAGGAATTCGCTCGTGATCAGGTCCCAGTCCCACTGGAACGGGTCGTCCTGCTCGGCGATGACCACGTCCACGAGCCGCTCCATGGCGGCGTCGACCATGCTCTGCGCCTCGGCCTTGAGCTCCTCTCCGCCTTCCAGGGCGAACAGGCGCAGCGAGTAGATCACCTCGCGCTGCTGATTCATCACGTCGTCGTACTCGAGCAGCTTCTTGCGCGCCTGGAAGTTCTGCAGCTCCACCCGCTTTTGCGCCTGGCCGATGGCGCTCGTGACCCAGGGGTGGGTGATGACCTCGCCTTCCTCGGCGCCGGTGCGATCCATCCAGCGCGCGATGCGGTCCGAGCCGAAGAGCCGCATGAGATCGTCTTCCAGGGAGAGGAAGAAGACGCTCTGGCCCGGGTCGCCTTGCCGGCCAGAGCGCCCGCGCAGCTGGCGGTCGATGCGGCGCGCCTCGTGCCGCTCCGTGCCGATGATCACGAGCCCGCACGGCGGATCCTCGTCGCACCCGAGGCGCTTGATCTCCTCGGGCGGGAGGTCCGGCCGCTCGATCACTTGCCCGAACGCCGGCTCGCCGCGCGCCCGAATGCCGCACACCGCGCACTTCTTCACGCCGGGGCCGAGTTTGATGTCGGTGCCGCGGCCGGCCATGTTGGTGGCGATCGTGATGGCTGCGGGCTGACCCGCCTGGGCGACGATCTCCGCCTCGCGCTCGTGGTACTTCGCGTTCAGCACCTCGTGCCGCAGCCCTCGGCGCTTGAGCATCCGGGACAGCGTCTCCGACACGTCCACGCTCACGGTGCCGACGAGCACCGGCAGGGCCCGCTTGTGGTGGCGCTCGATCTCGTCCATGATCGCGTTGTACTTCTCCCGCCGCGTCTTGTAGATGAGATCGTGCTGGTCCACGCGCCGCACCGGCCGGTTGGTCGGGATCACGACGACCTCGAGCTTGTAGATCTGGTAGAACTCGGTCTCCTCGGTCTCGGCCGTTCCCGTCATGCCGGCGAGCTTGTCGTACATGCGGAAGTAGTTCTGGATCGTGATGGTCGCGAGGGTCTGCGTCTCCTCGCGCACCGTCACACCCTCCTTCGCCTCCACCGCCTGGTGCAAACCGTCCGACCACCGCCGTCCCGGCATCAGCCGGCCGGTGAACTCGTCCACGATGAAGACCTGGCCGTCCTGCACGACGTACTCCACGTCCTTCTCGTAGAGGGCGTGGGCCTGGAGCAGCTTGTGGATGATGTGGAGCGTCTCGCTCTTCTGCGCGTACTCAGCTTCCACGGCCCGCTTGCGCTCGATCTTCTCCTGGGGCGAGAGCGACCCGTCGTGGTCCAGCTCGTGGACGGCGCGCGAGATGTCGGGCACGAGGAACAGCGTCGGGTCCTGCGGCGACATCGTCTCGACGCCCTTGTCGGTCAGGTGCACCGAATGCCCGCGCTCGTCCAGCACGAAGTACAGCTCGTCCTCGAGGTAGCGCATCTTCTGCTCGCGCGCCGGCAGCTTGCGATCCGCCAGCCGGTCGAGCTCGACGCGCTGCACCAGCGCCTTCACCCCCTGCTCGTTCAGGAGCTTCAGGAGCTTCTTGTTCTTCGGCATCCCCAGCTGCGCCTGGTACAGCAGCACGGCGCCGTCGTACGCCGTCTTCTCCTCCTGCAGCAGCGGCTCGGCGCGCGCGATCAGGTCGTTCGCGACCGCCGTCTGCTTGCGCACGAGCTGGACCACCTGGGCGTTGAACTGCGCGTACTTGTCGTCCGGTTCGGTGCCGACCGGGCCGGAGATGATGAGCGGCGTGCGCGCCTCGTCGATGAGGATCGAGTCCACCTCGTCGATGATCGCGTAGGCGTGCCCCCGCTGGACCCGCTGGTCCAGCGAAAACACCATGTTGTCCCGCAGGTAGTCGAAGCCGAACTCGTTGTTGGTGCCGTAGGTGATGTCGCAGAGGTAGGCTTCGCGACGCTCGGGCGAGGAGGGCGTCGTGTCGTCGATGCACCCTACCGTGAGGCCGAGCCACTTGAAGACATGCCCCATCCACTGCGAATCGCGCCGGGCGAGATAGTTGTTGACGGTGACGAGGTGCGCGCCGCGCCGCGCCAGCGCGTTGAGGTAGAGCGGCAGCGTCGCCACGAGCGTCTTCCCTTCGCCCGTCGCCATTTCCGCGATCTTCCCCTGGTGCAGCACGACCCCGCCGATGAGCTGCACATCGTAGGGAACCATGTCCCAAGTGATCTCGTGCCCGGTCACGACCACCTTGGAGCCGAGCAGGCGGCGGCACGCCTCGCGCACGGTGGCGAACGCCTCGGGGAGGATGTCGTCGAGCGTGGCCTGCAGCGCCCTGGCGTACTTCTGCTCGGCGTGCGCGAGCCGGTCGGACAGCGCGGCACGCTCCGCCGCGTCGGGACAGTCGTGCTTCGCCTGCTTGAGGCGCTCCACATCGGCCGCGAGGGCGCCGATGCGCTCCGCGATCAGCTCGCGGAAGCGCTCCGTCTGGCGCTGCACGTCCCCGTCGGGGACCCCCTTGAGGCGCTCCTCGTGACGGTGGATCGCGTCGACCAGCGGCTGGATCCGCTTCAGCTCGCGCTGAAAGCGGGTGCCCACGACCTTCGTGACCAGACTCTTGAGCATCAGGCTCCTAACGATACAGCCCGTGGGCGGCGATGTAGCCGCGCACCGCCTCGGGCACGAGATAACGAATCGAGCGCCCTAGGCGCGCCCGCTCCCGCACGAGCGTCGCCGACACATCGAGCGCCGGTACCTCGACGACCCGGCGGATCAGCGAGTGGCGGGGCACCGCGGCTCCCGGCCGGGCGAACACCACCAGGTCCGCGAGCTCCGGCAGCGCCTCCACCTCGTGCCACCCCGACAGCTCCGCGGCCGCGTCGGCTCCCAACAGTAACGTGAAGCGGTTCCCAGGCTCCCGCGCCGCCAGGGCGCGGAGCGTGCGGACCGTGTAAGACGGCGTCGGCAGGTCGAGCTCGACGCGTTCCACCCCGAAGCGGGGGTTCCCGGCCACCGCGAGCTCCAGCATCTCGGCCCGTTGCTCGGCCGTGGCGCCGTGCGCCGCGCGCTTGAAGGGTTGTTCTCTCGCCGGGAGGAAGCGGACCGTCGCGCCCAGCGCGTCCGCCACGGCCTCGGCCGCGACGAGATGCCCGATGTGCACCGGGTCGAACGAGCCGCCGAACAGGGCCTCCACGGGTCAGGACGGGGACGCGGCGCTCGTGTCCGCCGGGCAGCGCTCGCTGACTCCGGACGCGGTGGGATAAAAGCGTCGCAGGTGGGCGCACGTCTCCCGCCGCTCGTCGGCGTAACCGATGGCGCGATAGCTGTCAACGAGGCGCAGCAGCGCCGGTACGGTCCAGCGCGACTCGGAGTAGTTCGCGATCACGTCCTTGAAGTAGATGATGGCCGAGTCGTAGGCCCGGCGCCGGAAGTAGAACATCCCGTTCTTGTAGGTCTTCTCGGCGAACCAGTCACGCAGCTGCTTCACGTGCAGCTGGGCTCGTGCCGCGGCCGGCGTGCCGGGATACCGTCCCTGCAGCTCCTGGTAGATGGCGAGCGCCGTCTGGCCGTAGGTCGGATCGAGCTCCGGTCGCCGCCACAGGCGCAGGTTGGCGTCGCCGGCCCGGAGCAGGGCGTTGGGAGCGTACTCCGTGCTGGGATAGAGGTCGGCGACCTGACGGAATTCGTGCGCCGCCTCCAGGCGATCGCCGCTCTGGAAGTAGCATTCGGCGAGGTAGTAGCGCGTCTCGGCCGCCTCGGGCTGCGCCGGGAGGAATTGGAAGTTGAGCTTCTTGAAGATGGCGAGGGCGTGCGAAAAGTCCCCACGACGGAACTGCTCCTTGGCCCGCGCAAGCTCCACCTCGGGACGCGGCGCGGGTGCGACCTGCGGCGGCCCGGCGCCGCGGCAGCCGGCCACGGCGATCCAGCCAACGACCCAGCAGCGACGCATCGTCCTCACGGTTGGTTGGGCGGCGTCGTGGGCGCGTCCGCCTTGCCGAGTCCGTTGATCTTGGCCTGGGCACGCCGCGTGATGGTGTCGCCGGGCGCGCCGCCCACGAGCGCCTGTTGGTAGCTCTCGAGTGCGCCGGGGACGTCGCCCTGCGCGAGCCGCACGTCGCCCAGACCCAGAAAGGCGCCCCGCGTGACCTCCGGCGGCGCCCCCGGCGCGGTCGCCCGCCGGAACCAGCTCTCGGCGTCGGCGGGCTTCCCGGCCTCGAGCAGGCGCTGGCCTTCGATCAGCGCGCACAGGCTGATGCCCTCGCGCGCCGCGTCCTGGACGGCCGCCTCGCGCTGCCGCCGGATCACGCCCTCGAACGCAGCGACGGCGGTAGTGCAGTCCCGCGCGCGCGCCGCGGCCATGCCGTACAGATAGAGCAATGAGTCGGCCGCCCGGGGGTCGCCCGCGGTCGCGACGGCGCTCGGCAGGATCGCCAGCGCCGCCGCGGAATCGCCCCGGTCGGTCGCATCCAGCGCCGCCAGCCGGGCGTAGCGGCCGAGCGGTCGCTCCGGGGCCACCGCCCGCAGGGCGGCGAGCGCGCTCACGACCGCAGCGCGGTCATTCGCCGCGAGCGCCGCCCGCGCCACCCGCTCGAGCCCGTCGGCCGCCTCCCCCGCGCGCGAGCGGTCGCGCTGGGCGAGCGCCCGGTAGGCAGCCACGGCGATCACGTAGTCGCCCGTGTGCAGCGCCGCGGCGGCCGCTTTGGCCTGGAGGTCCGCGTTGCCCGGCTGCGCCTTCATCCCCAACTGATATTCGGCGAGCGCGTCGCGGTAGGCCCCGGCCGCATAGGCCCGGTCCCCGAGCTCCTCGTGGTCCGCCGCGCTGCGGGTGCAGCCCGCTGCCACGAGCAGCGCCAGCCCCACGATGGCGCTCCTCACGGCTTCTTCTTCTTGCCCCCGCGCCCTTGCCCCCCCTGCCCTCCCTGCCCCTCGGGCTCCGGCGGAGCCTCGGCGGGCGCCGTGGCGGCGGCGGGCGACCCGGTGTCGTTCCGAGCCAGCATCGCGAGATACGCCTCCACCCGGGGATCCTCCGGCCGGCGCTCGCGGCAATCCTCCCACACCGCCTTCGCGGCGAGCCCGTCGCCGGCGAGGTAACACGCGAGACCGAGCATGGCGGCGGCGTCGAGGTACGTGGGGCGGTTCCGCACGATGATCTCGAACTGCTCGCGTGCTTCCAGCGCCTGCCCCCCCTGCAGCAGCATGCGTCCCAGCTTATACCGCAAGTCGTGGAACGTGGGTCCGAGCGCGAGCGCCGTCTGATACTGCTCGATCGCTTGCGGCAGCGCGCCCGCCTCGAGATACGCGTCGCCCAGCGCCGCGTGCTGGTTGGCGAGCTTCGCGGCGACGTGCGCCGGCAGGCCCTGGCGCAGCTCGCTCGACAGCTTTCCGGCGCGGCGCAGCGAGGCGTCCGCCTCGTATTCGCGGCCCAGCTCGTTCAGGACGATGGCCTTGTGGATGAGCGCTTCGACGTACTGCGGGTTCAGCTGCAACGCGCGGTCGAGCTGTGCCAGGGCCTGGTCTTGCTGGCCCACCAGCGAGTACGACAGGCCCAGCAAGTGATGGGCGTCGGCGAACGCGCGGCCCGTCGCGATGACTTCCTCGAGCAGGTGGATCGCGCCGTAGTAGTCCTGCAGCTGAAACCGCTCGCGGGCCTGCTCGACGAGATGCTCAGGACTGACGTCCATGGGTCGCCTCGTACCAGCGGACGAAGTGCCGGATCCCTTCCTCGATCCCGACGCGCGGCCGGTAGCCGAGCTCCGCCTCGGCGCGGCGCAGGTCGGCGGCGGTGAGCCGCACGTCCCCGGGCTGGTCGGGGTAGCGCTCCACCTGCGGCGCCCGGCCCAGGGTCCGCCCGATCAGGGCGATCAGCCGGTCGAGCCGCACCCGCGCGCCGCCCCCGATGTTAATCGCCGTGCACACCCCTCCCGGCGCGGGCCGGGCCGTCCACTCCACCGCGGCCAGGATGCCGTCCACCGCGTCACTAATATAGGTATAGTCCCGCTCGCTCGACCCGTCGCCGTGCATGCGGAGCGGCTGCCCGCGCGCGATCAGATCCGTGAAGCGGTGAATGGCCAGGTCGGGGCGTTGCCGCGGACCGTACACCGTGAAGAACCGCAGGCAGAGGATCCGCATCCGATAGAGTTGTGCGAACGCATACGCCAGCAGCTCGCTCGCCCGCTTCGTCGCCGCATAGGGCGAGATGGGCTCGACGGCGGCGGCGTCCTCGGGGAACGGCGCCGGGGTCGTATCCCCGTACACCGACGACGACGACCCGAGGATCACGCGGGCGACGCCGGCACGACGCGCGCCGTCCAGCACCCGCGCCGTCCCGCCGACGTTCGCCGTCACGTAGCCCGCGGGGTCCTCGAGCGATGGCCGCACGCCCGGCCGCGCCGCGAGGTGGATCGCGCCATCGACGCCGTCCCAGGGCAGAGGGTCGCGCGCGACATCGGCCTCGAGAAAACGGAACCGCGGCCCGCGCCGCAGCCCTTCCAAGTTGCGTTCCTTTACGGCCCGGGCGTAAAACGGGTCGAAGTTGTCGACGCCGATGACGTCATCGCCGCGCGCCACCAGGGCCTCGCACACATGCGAGCCGATGAATCCGGCCGCGCCCGTCACGAGTAACCGGGTCATCCGTCGATCGCGGCCCGGAAGTACTCGATGGTGCGGCGCAGGCCGTCCTCGAGGGAGACGCGTGGCTCCCAGCCGAGCAGGGTGCGCGCCCGCGTGATGTCGGGCTGGCGGACCTTGGGGTCGTCGACGGGGAGCGGTCGCTCGACGATCGCGCTGCCGCTGCCGGTGAGCCGCAGCACGAGCTCAGCCAGCTCGCCCACGGTGAATTCGCGCGGGTTGCCGATGTTGACGGGGTCGGGTCCGCCGCCCTCGAACAGCCGCACGATCCCTTCGATCAGGTCGTCGACGTAGCAGAAAGAGCGCGTCTGCGAGCCGTCACCGTAGACTGTGAGCGGCTTCGCTTGCAGCGCCTGCACGATGAAGTTCGACACCACCCGCCCGTCGTGGGGTCGCATCCGCGGACCGTAGGTGTTGAAGATCCGCACGATGCGCGTGTCCAGGCCGTGGTAGCGGTGATACGCCATCGTCATCGCCTCGGCGAAGCGCTTGGCCTCGTCGTACACGCCGCGCGGGCCGACGGGGTTGACGTTGCCCCAGTAGCTCTCGGGCTGCGGATGGAGGAGCGGATCCCCGTAGACTTCCGACGTCGAGGCCAGCAGGAAGCGGGCGCCCTTTGCCTTGGCGAGACCGAGCGCCTTGTGGGTGCCGAGCGAGCCCACCTTCAGCGTCTGGATGGGGAGCTCGAGATAGTCCACCGGGCTGGCGGGACTCGCGAAGTGCAGCACGCCGTCGAGCGGCCCTTCGATCTCGATGAAGGTCGTGACGTCGTGACGGACGAGCTGAAAGTGGGGGTGGTGCTCGAGGTGGGCGATGTTGGCGGGGCTGCCGGTGACATAGTTGTCCATCCCCACGACGCGGTGGCCCTGGGCGAGCAGGCGGTCGCACAGGTGGGAACCGAGGAAGCCCCCGGCCCCGGTTACGAGGGCGCGCATGCGACGCGGCGGCCGATGCTGTCGTAGGTGAAGCCCAGCCGCGCCAGGCGCGCGGGCTCGTACAGGTTGCGTCCGTCCACGATGAGGGGGCGCTGCAGCAGACGCTTGATGCGGTCGAAGTCCGGGTTGCGGTACTCGAGCCACTCGGTCACCACCGCGAGCGCCGACGCGCCCTCGAGCGCGTCGTAGGCGTGGGACGCGTAGGCGACCCGATCGCCCAGGCGGAGGCGCGCGGCCTCGAGCGCGGCTGGGTCGTGGACCCGCACCGCGGCCCCCGCGGCGAGCAGTGCCTCCACGAGCACGAGCGCCGGGCTCTCGCGCACATCGTCGGTCTCTGCCTTGAAGGAAAGGCCCCAGACGGCGATCGTCGTGCCGGCGAGCTTGCCAGCGAAGTGCTGGTGCAGCTTCTCGAACAGCACACGCTTCTGGCGCTCGTTCGCCGCCTCGACGGCCTGGAGGATATCGAGCGACACCGCCCGCTCCTCCCCGGTTCGGATCAGGGCCTTCACGTCCTTCGGGAAGCACGAGCCACCGTAGCCGGGGCCCGGAAAGAGAAACGCAGGGCCGATCCGTCGGTCAGCGCCAATACCCTTGCGAACGAGGCTCACATCGGCTCCCACCGCTTCGCATAGCTGCGCGATCTGATTCATGAAGGAGACGCGCGTGGCGAGCATCGCGTTGGCCGCGTACTTCGTCATCTCGGCCGACAGCAGGTCCATGAAGATGAGCGGATTGCCGGTGCGCACGAATGGCGCATACAGCTCTTCGAGCACCCGCGCCGCCTCGTCCGAATCGATCCCCACGATGACTCGGTCGGGCTTCATGAAGTCCTCGACCGCGGCCCCCTCTTTGAGGAACTCCGGGTTGGAGCAGACGTGAAACGTCGTGCGGGTGTGCCGCGCGATTTCGGTGCGCAGCTTGGCGGCCGTGCCCACCGGGACGGTGCTCTTGGTAGCCACGATCTTGGCGGTGTTCATGTGCCGCCCGATGGTGCCCGCGACATCGAGCACGTGCTGCAGATCCGCCGAGCCATCCTCGTTGGGCGGCGTGCCCACGGCGATGAAGACAATGTCGGAGCGCTCGATCGCGGCGCCCACGTCCGTCGTGAACTCGAGCCGGCCCTGCCCCTGGTTGCGGACGACCAGGGGCTCGAGCCCGGGTTCGTAGATCGGCAGTCGGTTGCGCTTCAGCGATGCGATCTTCGCGGCGTCCAGGTCCGCGCAGATGACGTCGTTGCCGGTCTCGGCGAGACAGGCGCCCACGACGAGGCCCACGTACCCCGTTCCCACGACGGCGATCTTCATGGCGGGTCCTTGACCGTGCGCGCCAGCACGTTCCGCGTGTCCACGAGGATGCGCGCGTGCCGGGCCACCGTCGCGTAGTCCACGGCGGCGTGATCGGTGACGATGAGCACGCAGTCGGCGGCCTGGAGCGCCGCCGCCGTGAGTGGCACGGAGCGCAGCGTCACCCCGTCCTCGTCCAGGGCCGGGACGTGCGGGTCGTGGTACTCGACCGTGCCCCCGCGCTGTCGCAGCAGCCGGATGACGTCGAGCGCCGGGCTCTCCCGCACGTCTTCCACGTCCTTCTTGTAGGCGACCCCGAGCACGAGAATCCGGCTGCCGCGGATCGCCTTCGACTGGTCGTTCAGCCGGTCGGCCACCTTCCCCACCCAGAACTCGGGCATCTCGGCGTTCACCTCGCCCGCGATCTCGATGAAACGGGTCTTGTAGTTGAGTGCGCGCATCTTCCACGCGAGGTAGTGCGGGTCGATGGGGATGCAATGCCCGCCCAGCCCGGGCCCGGGCGTGAACTTCATGAAACCGAACGGTTTCGTGGCGGCGGCGTCGATCACCTCCCACACGTTCACGCCGAGCTTGTCGCACACGATCGCCATCTCGTTGACGAGACCGATGTTCACGCTGCGGAACGTGTTCTCGAGGATCTTCACGAGCTCGGCCGCCTCCGTGGAGGACACGGCGACGAGTCGTTCGATCGCCGGCTGGTAGATCGCGACGGCGACGCGCAGGCACTCGGGCGTGATTCCCCCCACCACCTTGGGCGTGTTGCGCGTGTTCCAGGCGGGATTGCCCGGGTCCACGCGTTCGGGGGAGAAGGCGAGAAAGAAGTCTTTCCCCACTTTGAGCCCCGTGCTCTCGAGCGCGGGCAGCATCAGCTCCCGCGTCGTCCCCGGATAGGTGGTGGATTCGAGCACCACGAGCTGGCCCCGCCGTAGGGTCTGCTTCACGGAGTTGGTGGCGGCGAGCACGTAGCTCACGTCGGGGTCCTTGGTCTTGGACAGCGGCGTGGGGACGCAGATCGAGATCACGTCCGGCTCCTTGAGCCGCGACAGATCGCTCGTCGCCGCGAACGTCCCGGCCCGCACCGCGGCCGCCAGGCTCTGCACCGGCACGTCCTGGATGTGCGAGCGCCCCTGGTTCAGCGCCTCCACGGTCGCGCTCTTGACGTCGAACCCGACGACGCGGTAGCCCGCACGCACGAACTCCAGCGCGAGCGGCAGCCCGACGTAGCCCAGACCCACGACGCCGATGAGCGCCGTGCGGTCGGCCGCCTTGGCCACGAGGAGGTCGGCCGGCTGCTGTGCCTTGGCGCTCATAGGCTCACCGGTGCGCCGCCCCCGGCCAGCGAGCGGGACGCGGCCTCGAGCACCCGCACCACCCGGACGCCGTCCTCGGCACCCGCGCGCGGCGCCTCCGCGCCGCGCGCGACCCGCACAAAATGACCCAGCTCGGCGGCGAGCGGCTCCACATTGGGAATCTTGGGAATGAAGATGTCTCCCTCCCGGATCGAGAGGCTCTCACCGTAGGATCCGTACTCGGGAGGCCGGTCCACGCCCTTGTCGTAGATGCGCAGCTTCTCCCGCGGCTCCATATCGTCGAACACCACCATCTTCTTCGCTCCGACGACGGTCAGCTTGCGCTCCTTGTGCGGGTCCAGCCACGAGAGCTGCACGTGGGCGAGCACGCCGCTCGCGAACTCCATGGTGAGGAACACGACGTCTTCGACCTGGGGCTGCAGGTAGCTCCGCCCCTGAGCGGCCACCCGCTGGGGCGGCTCGCCGAGCAAGTACAGGGCCACAGAAACGTCGTGCGGCCCGAAGCTCCACAGGGCGTTCTCGTCGGCCCGCACCTGTCCCAGGTTCACGCGCAGGCCGTAGAGGTAATAGAGCCGCCCGAGCTCCCCGCCCTGCACCAGCGCCCGCAGTCGCTCCACGGCCGGATGGTACACGAGGAGGTGGCCCGCCAGGACCGGGACCCGTCGCTCGGCGGCCCGGCGCGCCACCGCCTCGGCATCGCGCACGCTCAGCGCGAACGGCTTCTCCACGAGACACGGCAGCCCCGCCTCGATGCACTGCAGCGCGATCGCCGAGTGCGTCGCGGCCGGGGACGCGACGACGGCCGCGTCCACTCGCCGCAGCAGCTCGGCGACGTCCCCGGTCACGTAGGCCGCAGGCTGCTGGTGGGCGAGCCGCTCGCGCACCTTGGGGTCGGTGTCGCACACGGCGGTGAGCGTCACGTCCGGAAGCGCCGCCGCCGCGCGGACGTGATTCCTCCCCCAGGCTCCGGCCCCGATGACGCCGAGCTTGAGCCGGCTCACCGGTAGAACCCGCGAATCGCGTCGACGACCTGGTCGAGCTGAGTGGGGGCGAGCTCCGGGTAAATCGGCAGCGAGAGCACTTCTCCCGCCGCCCGCTCCGCCTCGGGCAGCTGGCCGCGCTGGTAGCCGAGATGGCTGAAGCAGCGCTGCAGGTGCAGCGGGACCGGGTAGTAGACTGCGCTGCCGATGCCCTTGCTCTTCAGGTGCGCCTGCAGCGCGTCGCGTCGCTCGACCCGCAGCGTGTACTGGTGGAAGATGTGCTCGTTCGCGCGGTCGATGCACGGCGCCCGGACCTGCGGCACGTCCGCGAGCGCCTGCGAATAGTAGGCCGCGTGCTCGCGCCGCCGCGCCGACCACGCGGCCAGGTGCGGCAGCTTCGCGAGCAGCACGGCGGCCTGGAGCGTGTCCAGCCGCGAGTTCGTGCCCACCTCGTCGTGGTAATATTGCTTGGCGCCTCCGTGCAGCCGGAGCTTCCGCAGCCGGTCCGCCAGCGCGTCGTCCGATGTCACCATCATGCCGCCGTCGCCCCAACCACCCAGGTTCTTGCTCGGAAAGAAGGAATAGCCGGTGACCCAGCCCAGCTCCCCCGCCATCCGCCACTCGCCTGCGATGCGGCGCCGTGCCCCGATCGCCTGCGCCGCGTCCTCGATCACCGGGAGCCCGCGCCGCTCGGCGAGCGGCAGCAGGCGCTCCAGCACGGCCATCTGCCCGAACAGGTGAACGGGAAGGAGGGCGCGGGTGCGGGACGTGAGCGCCGCCTCCGCCGCGGCGGGCGAGATGTTGAACGTCTCCGGGTCGATGTCCACGAAGACGGGCGTGCCGCCGGTATTGTGGATCGTGCCGCCCGTGGCGAAAAAGCTGAAGGCGGTCGTGATCACTTCGTCGCCGGGCGCGAGTGCGAGCGCCTTCAGCGGCAACAGCAGCGCGTCCGTGCCGCTGGCGCACCCGATGCCGTGCCGCGCCCGAGACAGGCGGGCGATCTCCACCTCAAGCTGCGCGACGGCGGGCCCCATGATGAATTGCTGGGACTCGATGACCGCCTGGACCGCCGGAAGCAGCTCATCCTTGATCCCGCGGTATTGGGCCACGAGATCCAGCAGCGGCACGTTCCGCCGGAAGCAGCTCATCCTTGATCCCGCGGTATTGGGCCACGAGATCCAGCAGCGGCACGTTCATGTGTTCGGTATCGTCAAAAGGCGCAACAATTTCCCCTGGCGGCCGAGGCGGGGCAATCTGGCGCAGCAGTCCCTCCGATTCGGCGTAGCGCGCGCCGCACGCGGCGCACGTCGCCTGCCCCGCGGTGAGCGGCAGGCGCTCGCCGCACTGGCACATCCAGCCGACGCGCCGCGCCGGCACCCCGAGCATCAGGCCGAAGGGGGGAACGTCGGACGTCACGACCGCGCCCGCACCGATGAAGGCGTACTCGCCCAGCGTGACCCCGCACACGATGGTGGCGTTGGCGCCGATGGAGCCGCCGCGCTTGACGCGGGTGGGCCGGAATTCGCGCTTCCGCGAGATGAAGCTGCGGGGGTTCGTGACGTTGGTGAAGACGCACGACGGCCCGCAGAAGACGTCGTCCTCCAGCTCGACGCCCTCGTAGACCGAGACATTGTTCTGGATCTTGCAGTTGTTCCCGATCCGCGTCCCGGGCATGACGACGACGTTCTGGCCCAGGGTGCAGCGCTCACCGATGACGGCCCCCGGCATGACGTGGCAGAAGTGCCAGATCTTGGTGCCCTTCCCGACGACCGCCCCCGCCTCGACGTAGCTCGATTCGTGGACGAAGTAGTCGGCCATCTAGCCGATCACCTTGACTTCCAGCTCGAACTCCACGCCGGTCTTCTTCTGCACCGTCTTGCGCACGTGCTCGATGAGCCGCAGCACGTCGCTCGGTGTCGCCGTACCGGTGTTCACGAAGTAGTTCGCGTGCATGGTCGATACCTGGGCGCCGCCGATCGCGTATCCCTTGAGCCCGCACTCATCAATGAGCGACCCGGCCGTCTTCGCACCGCCGGGGTTCTTGAAGACCGAGCCGGCGCACGGCTGATCGAACGGCGTCCCGGCCTTGCGCCACCGCAACAGCTTCCCCTGCAGCTCCTTCAGCTTGGCGGGGGCCTCCTCGAGGAGGAGCAGCTTCGTCTCCAGCACGACGACGTCGCCGAGGTTCGAGGCGCGATACTTGAACGAGATCTGCTTGCGGGCCAGCTGCCGGATCTTGCCCTTCCCGTCCATCACGCTCACTTCCGTGACGACCTCGGCGAACTCCGCCCCGTGGGCGCCGGCATTCATGTAAACGCCACCGCCCACCGTGCCGGGGATCCCGATGAACCGCTCGACCCCGGCGAACCCTCCCTCCGCCGTGCGGCGCGCCAGGATCGGGGTGGGCATCCCGGCGCCGACGCTCGCGATCGCGCCCTTCATCTCGAATCGGTCCAGCCCCTTGCCGACCCGAATCACGAGACCGGGGAAGCCGCTCTCTTTGACGAGCAGGTTCGACCCCAGGCCGATCGCGAGCCACGGCAGACGGCGCTCGTTGGCGAACTCGATCCCCTTCGCCACATCCTCCACGTCGGCGGGCATGAGGAAGTAGCGCGCCGGTCCACCGAGCCGGTACGTGGTGTAGCGCGCCAGCGGTTCGTGCTCCAGCAGCCGCCCGCGGAACTTGACCTTGGGCGTGGGCGGCGGCGGGGGCGACGCTGCGGGCTTGGCCGCGGACTTCGCGCCGGCCTTGGGTGCCGCCCGCTTGGCTACGCCCGCACGCCGCGCGGCCCCGGGCTTGGCGCTGCTCTTGCGGCTTCCGACACCGGCTTTCCGACGCTCGTCTTTGCGTGCCATTCTTGGAGACTCCTCACGCTCCCGATCCGGCTGCGCAACGCGATGATCGCGTCGCAGGCGGCGCTGGCCGCCGACATCGTCGTCGTGTACGGCACTCGGTGCACCAGCGCGGTACGCCGGATCGCGTAGTCGTCCGCCTGCGTGAACTTCCCGAGAGGCGTATTGATGAGCAGATGGATCTCCCCGGACACGATCAGGTCGATCGCGTTGGGGCGCCCCTCGTGCACCTTGGCCACCCGCTCCGCCGGGATTCCCCGCGCCCGCAGATACCGCTCGGTGCCCTCGGTCGCCAGGATCCGGAATCCCAGCTCGTGGAAGCGCCGCACGATCGGCACCACGGTCGGCTTGTCGGAGTCGTTCACCGTCACGAACACGGTCCCCTCGAGCGGCAGGCTCCCGTCGGCCGCTATCTGGGCCTTGGCGAAGGCCATCCCGAAGCTGTCGGCGAACCCCATGACCTCCCCGGTCGAGCGCATCTCCGGGCCCAGGATGGTATCCACGCCGGGGAGTTTGGTGAAGGGGAAGACCGCCTCCTTGACCGCCACCCCGGGGAGCGGAAGGTCATCGGGAATGCCCAGTTCGTCCAGGGTGCGTCCTGCCATCACGGCGGCGGCGAGCTTGGCCAGGGGCACTCCGGTCGCCTTGCTGACGAAGGGAACGGTGCGCGAGGCCCGGGGGTTCACCTCCAGCACGTGGACGACGCCGGCCTGGATGGCGTACTGGACGTTGATCAACCCCACCACTCCGAGCGCCTCGGCGAACGCCTTGGTGTGGCGCCGCATCTCCTCCACCTGCCGATCCCCGATGAGATAGGGTGGCAGCACGCACGCCGAGTCGCCGGAATGAACGCCCGCGTCCTCGATGTGCTGCATCACCCCGCCGATCACCGAGCGTCGCCCGTCGGCGATCGCGTCCACGTCGGCCTCGAAGGCGTCTTCCAGGAACCGATCGATGAGCACGGGATGCTCCGGCGCCACCCGCGCCGCCCGCTCGAAGTAGTCGCGCAGCGAGCCGTCGTCGTACACGATCTCCATGGCGCGACCGCCGAGCACGTACGACGGACGCACCAGCACGGGGTAGCCGATGCGCCGGGCCACCGCGACGGCTTCGGCGACGGAACGGGCGATCCCGTTGGGCGGCTGCGTGATGCCGAGCCGCCGCGCCAGGGCCTCGAACCGCTCCCGATCCTCGGCGACGTCGATCGCGTCGGGGGCGGTGCCAAGGATCCGTATCCCCGCCGCCTCGAGGGGCTTCGCGAGCTGCAGCGGCGTCTGGCCGCCGAGCTGCACCACGACTCCGAGCGGCCGCTCCCACCGCACGATCTCGAGCACGTCCTCCAGGGTGAGTGGCTCGAAGTACAGCTTGTCCGAGATGTCGAAGTCGGTCGAGACGGTCTCGGGGTTGCAGTTGATCATGATCGTCTTGAACCCCAGCTCGCGGAACGCGAGCCCCGCCCGGACGCAGCAGTAGTCGAACTCCACACCCTGGCCGATGCGGTTCGGTCCGCTGCCCAGGATGACGATGCTCCGCTCCCCCAGCGGCTCGGACTCGTTCTCGTCGTCGTAGGAGCTGTAGAGGTATGGCGTGGACGACGGAAACTCGCCGGCGCAGGTATCCACGGTCTTGTAGGCCGGATGCACGCCCAGCTCCCAGCGCCGCGCCCGCAGCGCCGCTTCGGCGGTGCCGCGCAGCCCCGCGAGCTGGCGATCGCTGAACCCCATGCGCTTCATGCGGCGCAGCGCGGCGGCTCCGATCTCCGGGAGCCCCGCGAACCAGCGCTCCGCTTGCAGCAGGTCTTCCATCTGATAGAGGAACCACGGGTCGATGCGCGACGCCTGCGCGACCTCCTCCACCGTCAGCCCGGCCACGAGGGCGCGCTTGATCTGGAACATCCGCTCCGGGGTCGGGACCCGCAGCGCCACGCGCAGATCGTCGGGGGAGTCGCTCGTCAGGCGGTCGTCGGCGGCCGTGGCGCCGGCGACCCATCCCGGGCGGCCGATCTCGAGCGCGCGCAGTCCCTTCTGGAACGCCTCCTTGAACGTGCGCCCGATCGCCATCGCCTCGCCCACGGACTTCATCTGCGTCGTGAGCCGGTAGTCGGCGGTCGGGAACTTCTCGAACGCGAAGCGCGGCACCTTCACGACCACATAGTCGAGCACCGGCTCGAAGGACGCCGGGGTGGTCCGCGTGATGTCGTTCGGCAGCTCGTCGAGGGTGTACCCCACGGCGAGCTTCGTCCCGATGCGCGCGATCGGGAAGCCCGTGGCCTTGGACGCGAGCGCGGAGCTGCGCGAGACGCGCGGGTTCATCTCGATCACCAGCATCTCGCCGTCGGCCGGGTTCACGGCGAACTGGATGTTGCAGCCGCCGGCCTCGACGCCGATCTCGCGAATGATCGCGATCGCGGCGTCGCGCATCCGCTGGTACTCCCGGTCGGTGAGGGTCATGGCCGGGGCCACCGTGATCGAGTCGCCGGTGTGGACGCCCATGGGATCGACGTTCTCGATCGAACACACGATCACCACGTTGTCGCGTCGGTCCCGCATCACTTCGAGCTCGAACTCCTTCCAGCCGAGCACGCTGCGCTCGATCAGCGTCGTGTGCACGGGCGAGAGCTCCAGGGCCCGCTCGACGTGCTCCTCGAACTCCGCCCGGTTGAAGGCCACGCCGCCGCCGGTCCCACCCAGCGTGAAGGACGGGCGAATCACCGCCGGATACCCGATCTGCCCCACGGCGGCGAGCGCCTCCTCGAGCCGCCCCACCGTCCGGCCGAGCGGTGTCGCGAGGCCGATGCGCGCCATCGCGGCGGCGAACTCCGCCCGGTCCTCCGCCATCTGGATGGCGCGGGCGTTGGCGCCGATCAGCTCGACCCCGTAGCGCTCGAGGGTGCCGTCGCGCGCCAGCGCCATCGCCACGTTGAGGGCCGTCTGGCCCCCCATCGTCGGCAGCAGCGCGTCGGGGCGCTCGCGCTCGATCACCTTGCGGACCCAGTCGGGAGTGACGGGCTCGATATAGGTGCGGTCGGCGAGCTCCGGGTCCGTCATGATCGTGGCGGGGTTGGAATTCACCAGGATCACCGTGTAGCCCTCTTCCTTCAGGGCCTTGACCGCCTGCGTGCCGGAGTAGTCGAACTCCGCGGCCTGGCCGATCACGATCGGGCCGGAGCCGAGGAGCAGGATGCGCTGCAGGTCAGTCCGCTTGGGCATCGAGCACGTCTTGCAGGGTCTGATCGAGCGAGCGGCGTGGCGCCCAGCCCGTCGCCGCGCGGAGCTTGGAAGCGTCCCCGACGAGATACGGCAGGTCGCCCACGCGCATGAGGTCCGCGTCCGCTTCGGGAATCGGCCGCACGCCGACCAGCGCGGCGAGCTTGTCCAGCAACTCTTCGAGCGAGATGCCCCGCCCCGAGGCGATGTTGTAGGTCTCGCCGGGCTGGCCCTTCACGAGCAGCCGGGCGTAGGCATCGACCACGTCCTGCACGTGGAGGAACTCCCGTACGGGCTCCAGGCTTCCCACTTTCACGACCGGCGCCGCCGCCCGTTTGGCCAGCTTGAGCCGTTGCGCGAACGCGGGCACGACGAAGCGCCCGTCCTGCCCGGGCCCCGTGTGCGGGAAGGCCCGCGCCACGACGACCCGCAGCCCGCCGCGGCGCCACGCTTCGAGGGCGGCGAGCTCGGCCCCCGCCTTACTCGCGGCGTAGGGGGAGCAGGGCGCCACCGGGTCGGACTCCTTGCGCGGCGTCGGGTCGCCGCGGCCGTACACCTCGGCGGTCGACGCCACCAGGACCACCGGATCGCCCCGGCCCGCCCGCTTCCCTTCGAGCAGCACGTGGACGAGCCGTGCCGTGCCCGCAGCGTTCACCGTCCAGGCCCAGCCCGGATCTCGCGCCGCCTCGACCCCGGACGAGACGGCGGCGAGGTGCACGACGGCATCGTAGGGCGCGCCCGCGCACTGGCGGACGGACTCGAAGTCGGTGAGCTCGAGCGGCAGCCAGCGCACGGCGGCGCGCTCCGCCGCCGACAGCTCGGCGGGGCCGGCAGGAGGCCCCGCGGGCGCCGCCGGCCGGACGGCGGCGTACACCTCTCGCCCGTCGTCGATCAGCCGCCGCACCATCCACCGGCCCACGAACCCGTCCGCCCCGGTGACGAGAACCTTCACCCCGCCCGCTCCAGGTCCGCGTTCACCATCATGCGCACGAGCTCCTCGAAGCTCACCCGCGGCGCCCAGCCGAGCTGGCGGCGCGCCTTGGACGCGTCGGCCTGCAAGATATCCACCTCCGCCGGCCGCACGAACCGCGGGTCGACCTTCACGTACTGATGCCAGTCGAGCCCAGCGTGGCCGAACGCCACCTCGCACAGCTCGCGCACGGTGTGCTGCCGTCCCGTCCCCACGACGTAGTCCTCGGGCTCGGGCTGCTGCAGCATGAGCCACATGGCCTCGACGTAGTCCCCCGCATAGCCCCAATCGCGCCGGGCGTCGAGGTTGCCGAGCCGCAGCTCGCTCGCCTTCCCCTTCACGATCTGCGCCACGCCGTGGCTCACCTTGCGGGTGACGAACTCGAGCCCCCGCCGGGGCGACTCGTGGTTGAAGAGGATGCCGCTTACGGCGTAGAGCCCATAGGACTCGCGGTAGTTCACCGTGATCCAGTGTCCGTAGACCTTCGCCGCGCCGTACGGGGACCGCGGGTAGAAGGGCGTCGTCTCCCGCTGCGGGGTCTCGACCGCCTTGCCGAACATCTCGGACGAGCTCGCTTGATAGAAGCGGGCCTCCGGGTGCGCGAGCCGCACGGCCTCGAGGATGCGGGTGACGCCGAGCGCCGTGAACTCGCCCGTCAACACCGGCTGGGTCCACGACGTCGGCACGAAGCTCTGCGCCGCGAGGTTGTAGACCTCGTGGGGCCGGGCGTCGCGGATGACGGCCGTGAGCGAGTGCTGGTCCAGCAGGTCCGCGGGGACCACCTGGATCTTGTCGAGCAGGTGTCCGATCCGCTCGTAGGAGTCATGCGACGTGCGCCGCACGACGCCCACGACCTCGTAGCCCTTCTCCAGCAGCAGCTCCGCCAGGTACGACCCGTCTTGGCCGGTGACTCCCGTGACGAGCGCCGTCCGGCGGGGTTGCCGTTCCCCGGGGGCGGGAGTAGGTTTCGGCCGCTTTTCGCCCTGCTTCGCTGTGGCGCTCATGCTCTATGGGATAGAGGCGTATGGCTCGAGTGTGCGAAATCTGCGGCAAGGGTCCCATCACGGGGCACAACATCAGCCACGCGAATAACAAGACCAATCGCCGCTGGTACCCCAACCTGCAGCGGGTGCGAGCGGTGGTGGACGGGACGGTGCGGCACCTGCGCGTCTGCACCCAGTGCCTCAAGTCGAACCGCGTCGCGAAGGCGTCCTAGCGGAATGAAAACGGGGGACTCAGGGTCCCCCGTGCCGTGCTGGTGCTCCACCGCTCCCTCACTCACCCAGCAGTTCGATCCGAGCCACCTCGGCGCCGTCGCCCGCGCGATGGCCCAGCTTGAGGATGCGCGTGTACCCCCCGGGCCGCGAGGCGAACCGGGGTCCCAGTTCCTTGAAGAGTTTCTGCGCCGCCGCGCGGTCCTTGATGCGCCGCTCGACCAGGCGCCGGGCGTGCAGGTCGCCGCGCCGCGCCAGCGTGATCAGCCGCTCCGCGAACGGGCGCAGCTCCTTCGCTTTCGCCTCGGTGGTCACGATCCGGTCGTGCTTGATGAGGCTCGTGGCGAGGTTCGCGAGCAGCGCCTTGCGGTGGCTGGCGGTGCGCGACAGCTGGCGCGCCTTGGCGCGGTGCCGCATCTACTCCACTCCCTCCTCTTCGCTCAGCTGCGCCACGGGCGGCGTGCCGGGATCGACGACGCGCAACTCCCCCTCGATCTCCTCGAGCTTCATCCCGAAGTTGAGCCCCTCGCGCCGCAGCAGCTCGGCGATCTCGCCCAGCGCCTTCTCGCCCACGTTCTTCACCTTGAGCAGGTCCTCCTCGCGGTACTGCACGAGGTCGGCCAGGGTGCGGATGTTCGAGTTCTTGAGCGAGTTGACGGAGCGCACCGAGAGACCCACGTCGTCGATGCTGCGCGCCACCACGTCCTTCAGCTGGCTCGTCGCGACGCCGCCGTTCCCGGCGGGCTCGCTCGCCACCATCGGGACCTTGCCGAAGTCCACGAAGAAGCGGAAGTGCTCCTGCGCGAGTGCCGCCGCGTAGGCCACCGCGTCTTCCGGTGAGAGCGTGCCGTTGGTCTCGACCGTGAGGGTCAACCGGTCGTAGTCGGTGCGCTGCCCTACCCGGGTCTCGGCCACCGTGAAGTTCGCGCGCCGCACCGGATTGTAGATCGAGTCGATGCGCACCACGTCCACCGGGAGCGTGCGATCGAGGGGATGCTGCTCGGCCTCGACGTAGCCCCGGCCCTTGTTGACGTACAGCTCGCCCGCGATCTCGCGGTCGTCCTGGAGCGTGAACAGCAGCTGGTCCGCGTTCACGATCGTCACGGCCCCCTGCGCCTCGATGTCGCGGGCGTGGACCGGCCCGGCCTTGTCGCGCTTGACGTGCAGCACCGCTTCGTCCACGTCGGGGGAGAGCATCAGGGTGAGCTGCTTGAGGCGCTGGATGATCTGGTGCACGTCTTCGACCACCCCCGGGATCGTCTGGTGCTCGTGCACCACGCCGTCGATCCGGAACGCCCAGACGGCGGCGCCCCGCAGCGAGGACAAGAGCATCCGGCGCAGCGCGTTTCCCAGCGTGTAGCCGTAGCCCCGCTCGAGCGGCTGCAGCCGGAACTCGGCGGCATTCGGGTTGTCCTCCCGCTTGGTCATCTCCACCAGGTGCGGTCGGACCAGCCCGGTCAAATCGAGAGTCGTGATCACTTGGAGTAGAGCTCGACGATTAACTGTTCCTGCGCGGCGATCGGGATGGCGTCGCGGGTGGGCCGCTCCCTCATCCGGCCGCGCGCCTTATCGGTATCCACCTGGATCCAGGACACCGGCTGTCCGCGCCCGAACTGCTCGAGCGCGTGCTTCACCAGGACGAGCTCGCGGCTGCCCGCGGCGACCGCGATCTCCTCACCCGGGCGGACGCGGTAGGACGGCACGTCCACCGTGCGCTCGTTCACCTGGATGTGGCGGTGCCGCACGAGCTGCCGCGCCTGCTTGCGCGACACCGCGAAGCCCATGCGATACACCAGGTTGTCCAGCCGGGACTCGAGCGCCACGAGCAGCGCCTCGCCCGTGACTCCGGGCTCCTTCAACACGCGGTCGAAGATGTTGCGGAACTGCCGCTCCGACAGCCCGTAGATGCGCTTCACCTTCTGCTTCTCGCGCAGCTGCTTGGCGTACTCGGAGGCCTTGCGCCGCCGTCCCGTGGACTGGCCGTGCTGGCCGGGCGCGTAGGCGCGGCGCTCCACGGCGCACTTCTCCGTGAGGCAGCGCGTGCCCTTGAGAAACAGCTTCGTGCCCTCCCGGCGGCACAACTTGCAGACGGGACCCGTGTAGCGCGCCACCGCCTACACCCGCCGCTTCTTGGGCGGCCGGCACCCGTTGTGAGGGATGGGCGTGACGTCGCGGATGGAGCGGATCTGCAGCCCGGCGGTCGCCAGCGCCTGGATCGCGGACTCGCGGCCCGACCCCGGGCCCTGCACCCGGACATGCACGCGCCGCACGCCCAGGTTCATCGCCTCGCGTGCCGCCTGCTCGGCCGCGACCGTGGCGGCGAACGGCGTCGATTTCTTGGACCCCTGGAACCCGGCCTTGCCCGAGGAACCCCAGGTGATGGCGTTCCCCTGCATGTCGGTGATCGTGATGAGCGTGTTGTTGAAGGTCGCGGTGATGTGGGCGATCCCCTCCGCCTCCACGACCTTCTTGGCGCGCTTGGCGCCCGTCGGTTTCGCTTGTGCCATTTACTTTTTGAGAACGGCTTTCTTCTTGCCTGCGATCGCCCGCCGTGGCCCCTTCTTGGTCCGCGCGTTGGTATGCGTGCGCTGCCCGCGAACCGGCAATCCTTTGCGGTGCCGCCCCCCGCGATACGTCCCGATGTCCATCAGCCGCTTGATGTTCATCGCGACCTCGGTGCGCAGCGCGCCTTCCACCTTGTAGTCGCGCTCGATCACCTGCCGCAGCCGGGCCACCTCCGCGTCGCGGAGATCGCGCACCCGCGCGTCCGGGTTCACCCCCGTCTCCGCGAGAATCTTCTTCGCGTTGCTGGGACCGATGCCGAAGATGTACGGCAGGGCGTATTGGATTTTCTTCTCGCGCGGCAGGTCGACGCCTGCAATGCGTGCCATGACCTAGCCCTGCCGCTGCTTGTGCTTGGGATTGCGCTTGCAGATCACGCGGACCACGCCGCGGCGGCGGATCACCTTGCAATGCTCGCAGATCGGTCGAACGCTCGAGCGCACCTTCACAGGGCCGTCTCCACGACAGAGCCAAGATTCCGGGTCAGTCTTGAACAATAGACGGGCTCGTAAGTTATCGCAAGGGGCGGGATTACGGCGTGGTTCGCACCTCCGACAACACCCACCGGTTCCCCGCGCGGCGAAACCCCAAAAACACGGCTTCGCGTCGTTCGTCCACCGTTCCCGGTACCACGTAGCGGCGATCCAGCTCCACGAAGCCCCTTCCCGGCTCGACTTCCCGCAGGCTCGTGACGGCCACGGAGCGCTCGCTCGCCGTGCGCAGGTGGCGCCGCAGCAGCTCCACGGCCTGCGCCCGCCCGAGCGGCGACGACGGATCTGCGCCGGGGATCTGGAGCACGACGCTAGCACTTTGCCCCACAAGCGATTGAGGATCGTGGGCGAGCCAGGCGACGCGCGCCGCCTCGGCCGCCTGGGCAAGCGAGCCCTGGGCCGCGAGCGGCGCCGCGGCGAGCGACAACCCCATGACCCACAGCGTGCGCCTCATAGACACTCCACCAGCCGTTGGTACACCCCGCCCGGGTCGGCGGCCCGCGTGATAGGTCGTCCCACGACGAGATGGGTCGCCCCCCCGCGCACGGCGTCCTGGGGCGCGATGGTGCGGGCCTGATCGTCCGCGGGGTCCGCGGCCGAGCGGATCCCCGGCACCACGATCCACGGCGCGGGCCCGAGCGCGTTGCGCAACAGCGCCAGTTCGGCCCCCGAGGCGACCACGCCGCGTAACCCGGCCCGGACCGCGAGGCGGGCAAGGCGCTCTGCTTCGCAGCTGACGTCCGGCACGCCGCGCCCCAGCACCTGTCCCAGGCCCGCACCATCGTGCGAGGTGAGGACCGTGACACCGACGAGCGCGACCTCTCCTGCGGCCTGCGCGGCCGCGGCGAGCATGTGGGCGCCGCCCAGGCAGTGCACGCTCGCCATCGCCACGCCCAGCTCGCGCGCGGCCGCCACCGCGCCCGCCACGGTGCTCGGGATGTCGTGCCACTTGAGGTCGAGGAACACTCGCAGGCCGCGCGCCAGAAACTCGCGGGCCAGGGCCGGGCCCTCGCGCACATGCAGGCCGGGGCCGAGCTTGGCCCAGCGGAGCCCGGGCAGGCGCTTGGCGAGCGCCAGCGCTTCGCGGCCGCTCGGCACGTCGAAGGCGACGACGAGCTCAGCCACGGGTGAGCTCCCGCGCGACCCGCTCCGGGACCCGCGGGTCCGCGAGTGCGGCGGTGCCGATCGCGACGAGCGAGGCGCCGGCGTCGAGGTAGGCGCGCGCGTCCTCCGCCGTGCGGATGCCGCCCACGCCGATCACGGGCACACCCACGCGCTCAGCGACGCGCCGCGTGGCGAGCACGCCGATCGCCAGCAACGCCGGGCCGCTCACGCCACCCGACCCGTTGCCCAGGCGAGCGTGCAGCATCCCGGGGATGGTGTTGACCAAGCTGACGGCGTCCGCGCCCTCGTGCTGGGCTACCTGCGCCATAGCGGGAATGTCGGGGAGCACGGGCGAGAGCTTGATCACGAGCGGTCGCGTCGTCACCCCGCGGCAGCGGCGCACCAGCTCGGCGAGACTGTGAGCATCCGCACCGAACTCGAGCCCGCCCGCGCTCGTGTTCGGACAGGAGGCGTTGATCTCGAACGCCGCGACCGTGGCGATGGGCGTGAGGCGCTCGACCACCCGCACGTAGTCGTCCACGACGGCGCCCGCCACGTTGACGAGCACGCGGGCGCGCTTGAGGCGCTCCGCGAGCCACGGTAGCTCGCGCCGCGCCACCTCCTCGAGTCCCGGATTCGCGAGGCCTACCGCGTTGAGCATCCCCCCGCCGAACTCGGCGACGCGCGGCGCCGGATGCCCGCGCCGCGGCTCCGGGGTCACGGCTTTCGTGATGATCCCCCCCAGCGCGTCGAGATCGATGACCCCGTCGACCTCGCGGCCGAAGGCCGCCGTCCCGGCGGCGAGGAGCACGGGATTCTGGAAGGTCGTGCCGAGGAGGCGGACGGGGAGCGGGGGGGAGGCCGCAGGGCTCACGGGGCGTCGAGCGTCGGGCCGCGCCGCCCGGGCACGGGCGGCCTGACCGTTGCGGCGACGGCCAGCGGGGGCGAGCGCAATTCCAAGCCGAGCGCCCGGGCGAGGGAGTCCTCGGCCGCGGCGTACGCCGGGCTCGCTTCGCCCCGCACGGCGAGCGTGTACGGCGAGGTGGGATACCGGCTGGACAGCAGCGCGACCAAGGAGTCGTGGGATTGGGGCAGCAACCCGGCGGCGGCGACGAGCGCCTTGGGAGCGAAGAGCGAGCTCGGCGCGAGCGTCACGATGCGCAGGAACAGCCACCCGGCCAGCGGGGCGCTGCCGAGCGAGTCGCGCGCCAGCTCCGCGGCGCGGAACAGCGCGGCGTCGCCGCTCGCATCAAGCACGAGCACGCGCCGCACCGTCTCCTGGAAGGCAAGCGCCTCCGCGTCCACCGGCCCGCCCGGTCCCGACTGCAGCAGCCCCGTCAGGCGGCGCGCCACCGCAGCGAGCTCGTCCGGGCGTTCCGCGCGGCTCGCCGTCACGCGCACGAGCAGCAGGCGGGCCCGCTGTCCCTCCACCGAGTCGGGAGCCGCTCGTTCGGCCTGAGCGTATCGGCGCTGCGCCGCATCCAGCTCCCCGCCCGCGAGCCGGCGATTTCCGTCCGCGAGCAGGAGCCGCGCGCGCTCTCTGTCCCGCACGCGCTGCCGCGCGAGCAGGCGATCCAGCGTGTGGGCGGCGACGTCCGGCCCGCTCGCGCGCGCGACGTCATCGAGCGCCGCCGCCCACTCCGCCTCGACGAACCGTCGCCGAGTCAGCGTGTCGAGCAGCGCCGCCACTTCGCCCGTGCGTCCCGCGGCGGCGAGCAGGCGCGCGCGGGTGAATCCCGCCGCCGCGTCCTCAGAGCCAGCCAGCCGCTCCAGCGCCGCCGGCACGTCGCCCCGCACTACCGCCGCCCGGCCGGCGAGGTAGGCGGCGCGCGAGCGCCGGCCGCGATCGCGCGACTCGAGCGGCACCACGAGCGCGCGCTCGGCAGCCGCCGGGTCGCCCGCATCGAGGGCGCACTGCGCCAGCACCAGGGCGGCCCGCTCCCGTGCGCCAGCACCAGGGCGGCCCGCTCCCGCAAGGTCCCGTCCGATCCGTCCTCCAGCACGCGGCGCAGCGGCGCCTCGGCCACGCCGCAGGAGCCGATACGCGCCAGGGCCTCGCCCTGAAGGGTGAGCGCCTCGTCCACCAAGGGGCCGCCCGGATGACGGGCGGCCGCCGATTCCGCCTTCACGGCGGCGCGCGCCCAGGCCGCCGCGGCGTCGCTCGCCCGGCCCTCGGCTTCCAACGCACGGGCCTCGTTCGCGACCTGCCGGGCGCTCCACATGGCGTTGGAAGAGGCGCACGCGCCCGCGGCGGCGAGCGCGAGGACGAGCTGAGGCAACCGTCCGCTCATCGGCCCCCGGCCGGTGCGCGGACGGCGAGCTTGCGCTCGAACTCCAGCAAGTAGGCCACGATACCGTCGGCGATCGCGCTGGCCAGCTTGTGCTGGCCCAGCGCGGAGGCGAGGAATGCCCCGTCGGTCGCGTTCGTAGCGAAGCCCGTCTCCACCAGAATGGCCGGCCGCCGCGCGGTCGTGAGCACCATGAACCCGGCCTGCTGCACGCCCCGGTCGCCGCCCGGATGGACCACGGCGACCCGCTCCTGGACCAGCTCCGCAAGCCGCGCCGACTCGCGCAGGTATTCATTCAGCTGGAGGTCGCGCAGGATGTAGCCGAGCGGCCCGGGGGCGCCGGCGGGCGTCTCCGTCTCGAAGCGGAGGGCTTCGTTCTCCATCTTGGCGACGCGCTCTTGGTCCTCGGTCTTCGCGTCGGATAAGAAGTAGGTCTCGACGCCGCTCACCCGCTCGCCGCGTCGGCCGGGCGGCATCGCGTTGACGTGAATACTCACGAACAGGTCGCACGCCGCGCGGCAAAACGCCCCCCGGTCCGCGAGGTCGATCAAGGTGTCGGTCTGGCGCGTGAGCGACGCCGTGATGCCGCGGCGCGTCAGCTCCGCGCGCAGCAGCCTGCCCACCGCGAGCGCGATGTCCTTCTCGACCAGTCCCCCCGGAACGTGGCGGCCGGGGTTCCCGGGATCGGGGCCGCCGTGGCCGGGGTCGACCACGATCACGTGGTGCAGCCGCAGGCCGGTGGTGGGGTTGGGAGCGGCGACGGCGGCGGTCGGCGCCGGGCCGGAGGCGGCCGTGGCCGAGGCCGCGACCGGCGCAGCGAGCTCCTCGAGGCGGGCCGCCGCGGCGTCCCAGCGGTAGCGCGCCACCAGCACCCGGGGCACGCAGTCGCTGAGCCACGGGAGGGGCAGGAACAGCGTATCCCGCGCGATGTACGGATCCCCCACCAGCATGCAGATGACCCCGCCCGCGCGGGCGAAGGGAGCGCCCAGGTGGAACACGAAGACGGCGCCGCCGAGCTGCACCGTCGCCCGCGAGCCGCCCACCTCCACCGTCACCGTCAACCCCAGCGGTCGTACCAGGAGCGGCGCGGCGACCGCCGCCGCGCCGCGCTCCAGCGCGACGGGGACGGCCCACTGGCCGCGCGGAGTGGTGATGAGCACCGTCTGGGCGGGGAGCAGGAGACGGGCCATCAGCAGGATCACGGGCGCTTGCCCCGGAACGCGCGCGCCAGCTCGCGTTCAGCCGCGCGGCGCCGCAGGTCCTCGCGCTTGTCGTGCAGCTTCTTCGCGCGCCCCAGCGCGATCGCTACCTTGGCGAGCCCATCCTTGAAGTACAGCTCGAGCGGGATGAGGGTGAGGCCTTGCTGTGCGGTCGCGCCGATGAGCTTACGGATTTCGTGCTTGTGCAGCAGCAGCTTGCGGGAGCGCGCGGGTGGGGGGTTGTTGTAGCTGCCGGGCTGGTAGGGCGAGATGGTCAGACCTTCGAGCCACACCTCACCGCGTCGCACGTGGGCGTAGGCTTCCGCCAGGCTCGCCTTGCGGTCGCGCAGCGACTTGACTTCTGTGCCCGTGAGCACCAGACCGGCCTCCCACGTATCCAGGAGATGGTAGTCGTGTCGCGCCCGCGGGTTGCGTGCGATAGAGACTCTGTCCACTGCGCCAGCGCCAAGATAGAAACCGGGTCCGAAGCGGTCAAGCCAAGAGTTGACTTGAGGTTATACCGCCCGCTAATATTGCCGTTCCCGCGCGCCGAAGTGGTGGAATTGGTAGACGCGCTGCGTTCAGGGCGCAGTGGGCGCAAGCCCGTGTGGGTTCGAGTCCCACCTTCGGCATCAACACGGAAACGGCGTGGGGAGTGGGGAGTGGTACCCTCCGATGCGAGCCGCGCATCCGGCACGCACCGTCACGAACCACTCCCCACTCCCCACGTTGTTGTGTTGATCGCTCTCAGTATCTCGGTACGCTCGAATCCACGTTCACGCTCCACGCATCGATCCCGCCCCGCAGGCTCCGCACCTTCGAGAAGCCCGCGGCCTTGAGGATCTCGAGCGCTTTCAGCGAGCGCGCACCGTGGTGGCAGTGGGTGACGATCTCCTGGTGGCCGTCCAAATCGCCCAGGCGGTCGGGCAGCTGGGAGAGCGGGATGAGCTTCGCGCCCTCGATGCGCGCGATCTCGTGCTCGTGCGGCTCGCGCACGTCGAGCACGAGCAGGTCGGGGTTCTGCTTCCACTCGGCGGCGAGCTCGGCTGCGGTGACCTCGAGGCCGTCGTAGCTCGGCTCCGCGCCCACGCCGCAGAATGCCTCGTAGTCGATCAGCGCGGTGACGGTCGGTCGGGGCCCGCACACCGGGCAGTCGGGGTCCTTCTCGAGCTTCAGCTCGCGGAAACTGAGCTTGAGCGCGTCGAACAGCAGCAGACGGCCGATCAAGGAGTCGCCCGCGCCGAGGATCAGCTTGATCGTCTCGAGCGCCTGGATCGACCCAATGATCCCGGGGAGGACGCCGAGCACGCCGCCTTCCGCGCACGACGGCACCAGGCCCGGGGGAGGCGGCTCGGCGTAGAGGCAGCGGTAGCACGGCCCCTCCTTGGCGTAGAACACCGACGCCTGGCCTTCGAAGCGGAAGATCGACCCGTACACGTTCGGCTTGCCGAGCAGGACGCACGCGTCGTTGACGAGGTAGCGCGTGGGAAAGTTGTCGGTGCCATCGGCCACGACGTCGAAATCGCGGAGGATCTCGAGCGCGTTCTCCGAGGTGAGGCGCGTCTCGAACGTCTCCACCCGCACGTTGGGGTTGATGTCGCGCAGCCGCTCCTCCGCCGACTGGAGCTTGGAGACGCCCACCCGCGACGTGCCGTGCAGGATCTGGCGCTGCAGGTTCGTCTGGTCAACCACGTCGAAGTCGACGATGCCGATCGTGCCCACGCCCGCGGCGGCGAGGTAGAGCGCGGCCGGGGAGCCGAGGCCGCCCGCACCCACCAGCAGCACCCGGGCGCTCTTCAGCTTGCGCTGTCCCGCGACGCCGACATCGGGGAGGATGAGGTGACGCGAGTAGCGTAGGATCTCTTCGTGCGAGAGCTTCGGCAGCTGTTCCGCCACGGCGGTGCCTCCGGCGATGCTCGGGATGATCGACACGGTGTCACCCGGCCCGACCGGCGTGTCATGCTGCCGCAGCTGCCGGATGTCCCGGTCGTTCACGTACACGTTGACGAAACTGCGCAATCGTCCGTCGTCTGCAAAGAGGTGCCTCCGCAAGGCGGCGTACTCGCTGGTCAGCCGCTCCAGCAATTCGCCCACGCTGGCGGCGTCGAGCTCGATCGTGTCCCGCCCCCCCGCGAAGGGGCGGAGCGGCGTGGGGATCAGGACCGTGACTGCCATGCGACCGTCCGTTCTTCGATGGTCAGAGGGGCGGCGGCGAACGATGCCCGGTCGTCCGCCAGGATCCACGCCTTCACGTCGCCCGCCTTGCGGCCCGCGACCGCCGCGATCACGTACACCAGCCGCGGCCACGCGTGGTCGCGATCGTACTGCGAGGGGATGGGCGGATGGTCCGGGTGCGAGTGATACACCCCGATGATGTCCAGCCCGTCCCGGTCGAGCCGCTGCTGCGCGCGGCGGAACGCGTCCGGGTCGATGAGGTACCGGTTCCGGGCCGCGTCGCTGCGCGCATTGGGAAGCGGGACGAGCTGCACCGCGACGAGCCGCGATCCGTCCGCCAGCCCGCCGATGAGGCCGCAGGCCTCGTAAGGGTAGTCCGCCTCGCCGTGCCGGCGGATGGCCGTCACGTGGCGGGGCTCGAGCACCAAGGTCACGCGGCCTCCCCCGCCAGCCGGCGGCGCTCGCTCAGGTAGCGCAGCCCCGAGTCGGGAGCGATCACCACTATGATGGCGGGCGGACCACGGCGGTCCAGGGCGGCCGCGACGCGCTCGGCGGCGACCAGCGCCGCGCCCGTGGACCAGCCGACGAACAATCCCGTCTCCCGCGCCAGCCGGTGCACCATGCGGTCCGCCTGCTCCGTCGCGACGAACTCCGTCCGGTCCGGGATCGTCGGGTCGTAGATCCCCGGCACGATGGCCGTGTCCAGGTGCTTCAGCCCCTCGAGCCCGTGGAACGGCTCGTCGGGCTGCACGGCGACGAGCTCGATCGCCGCATTCAGCTCCTTGAGGCGCCGTCCGGTGCCCACCATCGTGCCGGTGGTGCCGAGGCCGGCGACGAAATGCGTGATGCGCCCTTCGGTCTGGCGCCACAGCTCCTCGGCGGTCGTGACGTAGTGCGCCCGCGGATTGGCCGGATGATTGTATTGGTCCGCGTACCAGAAGTCGTCCGGCCGACGGGCGGCGAGCTCGCGCGCCGCGCGGATGGCGCCGTCCGAGCCCTCGAGCGAATCGGTGAAGACGACCTCCGCACCGAACGCCTCCAGCAGTGCCTTCCGCTCGGCGCTCGCGTTGGCCGGCACGCATACCGTGACGCCGATCCCCCGCGCCGCACCGAGCATCGCGTAGGCGATCGCCGTATTACCGCTCGATGCGTCGAGCAGCCGCTTGCCCGGCAACACGCCCCGCGCGATCCCGTCGCGCAGGATGAACAGCGCCGCCCGATCCTTCACGGAACCGCCGGGGTTGAGCCACTCGGCCTTGAGAAAGACGGGCGGTCGAGGGCGGTCGAGGGCGGTCGAGGACGGTAGAGGGATTAACGGCGTGTTGCCGACCAGTCCCCAGAGCGCGGGCTCGGCGCTCCTCGCCTCTACCGCCCTCTTCCGTCCTCTACCGCCTGCTACCGCCGTCTTCATCCCGCTCCCTTCACGATCGGCGCACCGACGAGGTTGCCCCACTCCGTCCACGAGCCGTCGTAGTTGCGAACCTTCTTCTGGCCCAGCAGGTACTTGAGCGCGAACCAGGTGTGGCTCGACCGCTCGCCGATGCGGCAGTAGGCGATGATCTCGTCCTTGCCGTCGATCACCTTGCCCTTGTAGAGCTGCAACAGCTCCTCGTGGGACTTGAACGTACCGTCGGCCGACACCGCCTGGCCCCAGGGGATGCTGCGCGCGCCCGGAATGTGCCCGGCCCGCTGCGCCGTCTCGGTCATGCCGGGCGGCGCGATGATGTCACCCACGAACTCGGCCGGCGA
>Ga0209235_1000095_pt1 | contig 36896 bp, 37 predicted proteins | sample GraSoi013_1_20cm_4_FD_185817 | JGI IMG/M metagenome (GOLD analysis project Ga0209235, IMG submission 185817) | Grasslands soil microbial communities from the Angelo Coastal Reserve, California, USA - Sample 09_25_2013_1_20cm (SPAdes) (version 2) | ecosystem: Environmental > Terrestrial > Soil >... | reverse complement strand
CGCTCTGGGCGGTGTTTGCCGGCGTCGCGACGCACCTGGCACTGGACATCGGCGGCGAGCTGGTCGTCACTCCCGCGGCCGATTCCTCCATCTGGATCGCCATCTTCTTCCCCGCATTCGGCTGCCGCTTTCCCAAAGCCCCCTTCCACTCGATCTTCGAGCATCTGCGCCTGACCGCGGAGAACCTGTACGTGATCGCCGGCGAGCTCGTCGGTGGCGCGATCCTCCTGCGCGCCTGGAGGCTGCGGCGTAAGGCTCAGTCCTCGTAGCCCGCGCGGCGCAGTCCCTTCGTCGTGCGGGTCCAGCCCGGCTCGACGCGGACATGCAATTCCAGGAAGACCTTGGCCCCGAGCAGCCGTTCCATCTCGCGCCGCGCGTCCGACCCGATCTCCTTCAGGCGCGCGCCGCCCTTGCCGATCACGATCGCCTTCTGGCTGTCCCGCTCCACGAGCACGCTGGCGGCGATGCGGACCAGGCCGCGCGGGCCCGTCTCGCGCTCCGACTCGTCGAACTGCTCGATCAGCACCGCGGCGCTGTAGGGCACTTCCTGCCCGGTATGGCGCAGGAGCTGCTCCCGGATCAGCTCGGAGCAAAGGTCGCGCTCCTGCATGTCCGTCCACAGCTCGGGAGGAAACATCGGCGGCGCCTCGGGGAGGTGCGCGATCAAGGCGTCGACGAACCCCTCGACGTTCTCCCCTTTCAGCGCGGAGAGCGGGTACACGTCGGTCCAGGGGTGCAGGTCCTTCCAGCGATCGATCAGCGGAAGCAGCTGGATCCGCGGCACGGCGTCGATCTTGTTGATCACCAGCAGCGTCGGTTTGTTCGCCGCCTTGACCTGATCGATCGCCTTGCGGGTGGCCGCGTCGATGGCCGGTGGTCCCGCCTCGATGAGAAACAGCGCCAGGTCCGCGTCCGCGAGGGTCCTCAGCGCGAGCCGGACCATGCGGGCATTGAGGCCGCCCTTCGCGACGTGCAGGCCGGGCGTATCGAGCAGGGCGACCTGTGCGTCCTGCCGGGTGATCACCCCGAGAATGCGGCCGCGCGTCGTCTGCGGCTTGGGGCTGACGATGGCGAGCTTCTGGCCGACCAGGCGGTTGAGCAACGTGCTCTTCCCGACGTTCGGCCGTCCGACGATGGCGACGAAGCCCGCCCGGTGATGCGCCGGCGGCAAGCGATCACGGCACCTTGTCGCTGCGGACGATCTCGACGTGCTCGAGCTTCGTCTGCGCGTTGCCGGCCCGTGCGATCTGCGGGACCAGGTCCTGCCCTTTCACCACCTCGCCGAAGATGGTGTGCCGGTTGTTCAGGTGCGGAGTCGGGACCTCGGTGATGAAGAACTGCGAGCCGTTGGTGTTCGGCCCGGCGTTCGCCATCGCCAGAAGGCCCGGGCGATCGAACTTCCTCCCGCTCTGGAACTCGTCCTCGAAGCGGTAGCCGGGGCCTCCGGTGCCCGTCCCCAGCGGATCGCCGCCCTGGATCATGAATTGCGGGATGACGCGGTGGAACGCCGTGCCGTCGTAGAGTTTCGCCTTGCTCTTCTGTCCGTTGCGCGGATCCACCCACTCCTGCTTGCCGGTGGCGAGGCCGACGAAGTTGGCGACCGTCTTGGGAGCTTCCTTCTCGAAGAGCTTGACGACGATGTTGCCACGGCTGGTCTGGAAGACGGCGTAGAGGTCGCCGTTACCCTGGGGGATGTTCGCCATCGGGATCACGTCCTTTGCTTCGGGCTCCCGGGCAGCCGCCTTGGACTGCGGAGGAGCGGCAGTGGCCGGCGGCGCGGCGTTGTCCTTGCACGACAGGAGCGCGACGGCGAGGAAAATCGCAGTGCTCGGGCGCATAGGGGCGCGCAAAATAGCGAAGCCGGGCGGACTCTACAAGCGCCGATCTTCAACCTCCGGCGGCACGGGTCGCCCACCCGCGGGCGCGCTCGAGCAACTCCAGCATCAGCGCGGCCTTCTGCTCGGAATAGCGCAGCAGCGTGGTGGCGCCCGACGCGATCGCCTCGCGCTTGTGAGCGGCATATCGCTCGCGCTCGCCCGGATGCGCCTGCAGGTAGTCGCGCAGGAGCAGCGCGTCACGCCAGAGAGGGCCTTCGAGCTCGACGACCTGCGCATTGAAGGACACCGGGCCGCGTTTGCGGAAGTAGAGCCGGCCCGCGACTCCGGCCTCGCCGCACCCCTCGTAATCGGGGATGCGCAGCGCAGGCGTGAGCTCGCGGACTCCCACCAGCAGGTCGATCACGGGTTTCGCGTCCAGTTGGGCGACGGCCGTGCTGCCGATGTGCTCCACCTGGACGTCGCCGAGCGCCCCTCGCAGCCGCGCCGCCTCCTCCGCGGCGAGCTCGCGCCAGCGCGGGTCGGACGAGACCACGCTGACCGCCTCGTCGAGAAGGGCGCGGTCGAGGACGTCCGGCGCTTCCAGAGCTGCGCGCGCGGCGGCCTGCTCCGCCTCCTTCTTGCTCCGCCCGCGGCCGCGGCCGAGCGGCGTGCCGTCGAGCCGCACTTCTACCTCGTACGAGCGGGCGTGGTCGGGGCCGGCCACCGCGAGCACCTGGTAATGCGGCGTGCGCCTGCGGCTCTGGAACAGCTGCTGCAGCTCGGTCTTCGGATCGCGCGCCAGGGCGCCCTGGTCGAAGAGCGGCGCCAGCAGGCGCTCCACCGTCTCCTGCGTCCGCTCGAGGCCGCAGGAAAGCAGCACTGCCGCGATCACCGCCTCGAGCGCATCCGCGAGACGGGCCGCGTTCTCCCGGCCGCCGCTGCGCTGCTCGCCGCGGCCGAGCAAGAGGAGCTCACCGAGGCCGAGCTGGCGGGCGACGATCGCCAGCGATTCCTCGCGGACCAGCGCGGCTCGCAGCCGGGTCAGCTCGCCCTCGGTCGCGCCGGGAAACCGTTCGTACACGCGGCGCGCGATCAGGAGCCCGAGCACGGCGTCGCCGAGGAACTCCAGTCGCTCGTTCGATCGCAGCACTTCGCGCCCGGCGGCGAGCGAACGCTCGTGGGCGTAGCTCCCGTGCCGCAGCGCCTCGAGCGCGAACTCAGACTTGAGCGCGCCTTGGGGCAGGCCGAGCCGCGCGGTGAGCAGCGCCACCCGCTGCTGATCCCTGAGCTCCGGCACGGCGGAAGACTACAGCCGCGCGGCTTCGTCCGCCACGCTGTACGGGTCGATCTCGCGGCGGGCGATGCGCAGCGCCAGATCGTCGAGGTGCGCGCCCTCCTGCGCGAGCTTCTGGAGCGCGACGTTCAGCAGGCGATCGCGGAGCACCTCCACAAGCTCGTTCTTCGCGCGTCGGGTCTCGCGCTGGACCAGTCCCGGCCCCGACTTGAGAAACTGGTAGTGGGCCTCGGTCGCGCTCCAAACCTCCGCCACGCCTTCGTTCCGCGAGGCGACGCACTTGACGATGGCGATCTCGTGGCCCGCCTCCTTGCCGATGGCATGGCCCAGCTCGAGCATCGAGCGCAGGTCGCGCACGGTACGGTCGGCGCCTTCGCGGTCGCTCTTGTTGACGGCGAAGAGGTCGGCGACCTCCAGGATACCCGCCTTGATCGCCTGGATGTCGTCGCCCAGGCCCGGGACCACCACCACCACGGTGGTGTGCGCGAGGCGGCAGACCTCCACCTCGTCCTGACCCACGCCGACGGTCTCGATCAGGATCACGTCCTTTCCCATCGCGTCGAGCACGCGCGCGCAGTCCGAGGTGGCGCGGGACAATCCGCCGAGCTGGCCGCGGGTCGCCAGGGAGCGGATGAAGACGCCGGGATCGAGCGCGTGGTCCTGCATGCGGATGCGATCGCCGAGGATCGCTCCCCCGGTGAACGGGCTCGTGGGATCGACCGCCAGGACGCCGACGGTCTTCCCCTGCGCGCGCAGGTGGGCGACGAGGCGGTCGACCAGCGTACTCTTTCCCGCGCCCGGGTTTCCGGTGATGCCGACGATCTGCGCCCGTCCGGTCCGGGGCCAGAGCTCGCGCAGGATCGCTTCGGCTTCCGGCCGCGCGTCGTCGATCAGCCGGATCAACCGCGCCGCCGCACGGACGTCTCCGGCGAGGACGCGGTCGGCGACAGCAGTCATGCCTTGAGCAGCTCGCGCGCGATCACCACCCGCTGGATCTCGCTCGTTCCTTCGCCGATGGTGCAGAGCTTGACGTCGCGATAGATGCGCTCCACGAGGAATTCCTTGGTGAACCCGTATCCTCCATGGATCTGGACGCCGCATGCCGCCGCCCGGCAGGCGGCCTCGCTGGCGAACAGCTTCGCCACGGCCGCCTCGCGCGTGTAGGGCTTTCCGCCATCGCAGAGCAGCGCGGCACGCCAGACGAGCAGGCGCGCGGCGTCGAGCTCCGTCGCCATGTCCGCCATCATCCAGCGCAGCGCCTGGAAGTCGGCGATGGGCGTGCCGAACGCCTTGCGCTCCCCGGCGTAGGCGATGCTTTCCTCCAGGGCTCCGCGGCCGAGGCCGACGGCGAGGGCGCCGATGGTGATCCGTCCCTTGTCGAGGATCTTCAGGGTGTCGACGAATCCGCCGCCCACCTCGCCGATGCGGCGCCAGTCCTCGACGTACACGTCCTCCATCACCAGCTCGGCGGTGTCGCTCGAGCGCATCCCGAGCTTTCCGTGCAGGGGCCGCTGCGAGAACCCCTTCATCCCCTTCTCCAGCAGGAATGCGGTCACGCCTTTCTGCCGCTTCCCCGGATCGGTGAGCGCGAGCACGACGAAGACGTCCCCGACGGTGCCCTGAGTGATGAACATCTTCGCGCCGTTGAGGACCCAGCCCTTGTCCTTGCGCACCGCCGTGGAGCGCATGCCGGCCGCGTCGGAGCCGCTGCCCGGCTCCGTCAACGCCCAGGCGGCGAGCTTGCGGCCCGCGGCGATCTCAGGAATGTAGCGGCGGCGCAACTCGTCGCCGCCGAAGCGCAACAAGTGCGAGGTGCCGAGGCCGTTGTGGGAAGCGACCGTCAGCGCCAGCGAGCCGTCCCAGCGCGCGATCTCCTCCACCACGCAGGCGACGGACAGCGTGTCGAGCGCCGATCCGCCCAGCTCCTCGGGAACGGTCATCCCCAGCAGCCCGAGCTCGCCGATGTGCTCCACCACTTCCTTGGGGAAACGCTCCTCGCGGTCCCACTCCTGCGCGTGCGGCTTCACTTCCCGCACGCAGAAGTCGCGGACCGTCGCCACCAGCCTGCGCTGGCTTTCGTTCAGCTCGAAGTCCAAATGGCTCTCCGTCCTCTATGCGGCTCTTAGCAGAGGAGCGTTACTTGCGCACCACCAGCTCGCCCGCGGCCAGCGGAACCGCATTGTCGGCGTCCCGGGCCTGCCGATAAATCCAGACGTCCAGCGTGTGCTTCCCACTCGACAGCTCGCGCAGCCTCGCCGCATGGCGGCCGCTCAACTCCAGGGCGAGCTGGTCTTCTTCCGCGGGAAGCGCCGGATCGAAGATCACGTGCGCGCGCTTGCGGCCGTCGATCCACAGCTCCTCCCAGATCTGGCCGGTCCTGTTCTCGCCGACGGGCTGGGGAAAGTAGCAGCGCCCGTGGATCGGGTCGGTGGCCGAGAAGACTGCGCGCAGGGCGGAGGGATCGTCGGCGCCCCGCTCCAAGTCGCGGGCCGAGAAGACGCAATTTCCGTAGCCGCCCTTGCTCTGGACTTTCCGCAGGCCGCCGCGCGACATCCAACCGGTCTCGGGGACGCCAGCGCCTTGCGCTGCCTGGCCGCGCAGGTACAGGAATCCCACCGCGGCGAGCAGCAGGGCCGCCGCCGCGCCGCCCGCGACTGCCGGCCACAGCCGCGAAGGGCGCCTCGCTGCGGGACGCGATCGCGAGGGCTGCCTCTCCGCTGGGTTGGAGACCGGCTGCGGCCGTTGCGCGGCGGCAGGCAGCAGGCGCGTCCGCTCTTCGGACGGCGCGGCCTTGTCCCCCTGCCGGCCGCCGAGCGCACGCGGCAGCGCATCGATGCCGGCGATCAGCTCGTCGCAGCTCTGGTAGCGCTCAGCCGGCTTCTTCGCGCACATCTTCTCGACGATGCCGGCCACCCGCTCGTCGCAGGGCACGAATTGCGCGATCTGCGGCAGCGGCGTCTTCACCTGCATCAGCATCACGTCGACCTTGCTCTTCGCCTCGAAGGGCTTGCGGCCGCTCAGCAGTTGGAACGCGGTGATCCCCAGGGAGTAGATGTCGCTGCGGGCGTCGATGGCGTAGCCGGTCGCCTGCTCCGGGCTCATGTAATACGGCGTCCCGAGCACCGTCTCGCCGGTCAGGTCCTTCTTGGCGTCGCGCAGCTTGGCGACGCCGAAGTCGAGGATCTTCACCTCCCCGGCGGCCGACATCATGATGTTTCCCGGCTTGATGTCCCGGTGGACGACGTTGTTCGCGTGCGCTCTGCGCAGGCCGTCCGCGCACTGCCGGACGACGGAGATCACCTGGACGGGCGCGAGGGGACCCTGCCTGAGCAGGAGGTCGAGTGGCTGCCCGTCGAAGTACTCCATGACGATGTAGGGATCGATGGTGTCGTCGTCGCTGCCGACGATCTCGTAGATCTGGATGATCGCGGGATGCACGATCCTGGCGAGCACCTGCGCCTCGCGCCGGAAGCGTTCGACGTATCGGGGATCGCGGTGCGTCAGCAGCTTGATCGCGACGTACCGGCCGAGCGAGGGATCGACGGCGCGATAGACGGCGCCCATTCCGCCGGAGCCGAGCAGGATCGGGTCCTGGTAGCGGCCGAACGAAGCCGTCGCCTGCGACTCCGGCATTCAAGCAGTTATAGCGGAATGCGGCTGGGCGTCCGGTTTTCGCAGCATGTGCGTGAAGGCCCACAGCGCGCAGGCGGCGAGCGCCGCATAGCGGAACGCGACCATCGGCCAGAACACGGCGTGGTCGAACCAGAAGGCCTGCGCCCAGGCGCGGTCTCCCTGGAGGTGCAGACGCGTGAAGCTGATGGCGTAGTCCGCGAAGGCGAGCACCGACACCGCGCCGCCGAGCCAGCCGGGAATCGCCGCCAGCGCGAGCAGCGCCACGACCCACAGCCAGTACTGGGGGGAGTAGACCTTGTTGGCGATGAAGAAGAGACAGACGAGCGCGCACGCGGCGCGGAGCGGATCGAGCCGCCGCGTGCGCAGCTCGGCGACCGCGATGGCCAGCGCCGCCGCGAGCACGGCGATCGCGGAGACGGTATTCGCCGTGGTCACGGATCTGCGGGCGTCGGCGCCCAGCAGCAGGTAGAGGGAAGGCTCGATCTCCCGGATGCGGTTGTACTCGAAGAACCAGGTCCAACGCGGCCATCCCCAGATGGCGAACGGCAGGTTCACTCCCAGGGAAACGGCGAGGAAGATGGCGATCAGCTCCAGCGTTCGCCGCCTTGGCCCGCGCAGCGAAAGGAGCAGCACGATTCCGAGCACGAGGATGGGGAAGAACTTCGTCCACACCGCCAGCGAAAGCACGGCGACCGCGATGCGCTCTCGCCCGGCGGCCCAGAGCCAGAGCCCGGCAGCGAGCGGCAGGATGCCGAACAGATCCCAATTCAGGGCCCCGTAGACCAGCAGCGCCGGCGAGGCGGCCCAGACCCAGGGCTGGGTTCCGGGCAGCGCGCAGATGAACCAGAGCGAGAGGAGCGCGCAGGCGGCGAGGAGCGCGAACGTGAGCGCGAAATATCCGGCGCGATCGGGCGCGAGCACGCTGGGAAACCACATGCCGATCCCGAGCAGCACCGGGTACTCCACCTTGTCCTCCAGGTACGGGAGAGGGTGCCGTGCTGCTCCGCGGTCCTCGTGCAGCGCCAGGATGTCCGAATACGCCAGCGCGCCGAACGACCAGAGTCGGTAGCCCCACGGTGAAGGATGGCGGGTGCCTTCTGCGGTGCGAACGTATCCGGCGAGCAGGATCGCCGCACAGACCGCGGCGGGCGACGCGAACCTCCGCAGCGTAGCGGTCCGATCGAGCGGCTTCACACCGGCGTCACGCTCCTCCTCTTCGGGCTCAGCGGCCGCTCGCGCTGCGCGGCGGCGTCGAAGCGCTTGACGATCTCCTCGCGCAGCCGGTCTCCCGGCACGATCGCGTCCACCACTTGTTCGGCGGCGAGCTTGTAGATGTCGATGTCGGCCCTGTACTCGTCGCGAAGCTGCTGCACGTACGCGGCGCGGTCCTTTTCCGGCCTCTCCTGGATCTTGTTGAAGTAGACGGCGTTCACCGCCGCTTCCGGGCCCATCACGGCGATCATCGCCTGGGGCAGCGCGATGGTCGCGTCGGGTTCGAAGGCCGGCCCGCCAAAGGCATACAAGCCCGCGCCGTACGCCTTGCGCACGATCACGCAGAGCTTCGGCACCGTCGCCTCCGAGACCGCCATGATCATCTTGGCGCCGTGGCGGATGATCCCCTCGCGCTCCACCTTGGTGCCGATCATGAATCCGGGGACGTCCGCGAGATAGAGGATGGGGATCCCGAACGCGTCGCACAGCCAGATGAAGCGCGCCGCCTTGTCGGCGCTGTCGACGAAGAGCACGCCGCCCTTGTGCTTGGGCTGGCTGGCGACGATCCCCACCGGCTTCCCGTCCAGGCGCGCAAAGGCGGTGATCACCTCGGGCGCGAAGAGCTTCTTCAGCTCGAAGAGCGTGTCCGCGTCGATCAGCTCGCGGAGGAGCGCGAACATGTCGAAGAACTTGTTCTGGTCCGGCGGGATGATGTCCTCGATGCGCTTGCCGGAAGTGGCGGGTGGAACCGCCTTCTGCGTCGGGAGCGGCGCCGAGAAGTTCTCCGGGAAGTACGAGAGATAGCGCTGCGCCGCCGCGATCGCCTCCTGCTCGGTCTTCACCAGCACGTCGCCGCAGCCCGAGACCGAGCAGTGCATCCGCGCGCCGCCCAGCTCCTCCAGCGTGACCTTCTCGCCGATCACCATCTCGGCCATCCGCGGCGATCCGAGGTACATGGAAGCGTTCCCTTCCACCATCACCACGATGTCGCAGAATGCCGGGATGTAGGCCCCTCCCGCTGCGCTCGGCCCGAAGAGCAAGCAGACCTGCGGGACTACGCCGCTCATCTGGCACTGCATGTGGAAGATGCGTCCCGCGCCGCGGCGGCCCGGAAACATCTCGATCTGATCGGTGATGCGGGCCCCCGCGGAATCGACCAGGTAGAGCATCGGGCAGCGCGTCTTCAGCGCCTGCTCCTGGATGCGGATGATCTTCTCCACGGTGCGACGGCCCCAAGACCCCGCCTTCACCGTGGAGTCGTTTGCCATCACCGCGACGATACGGCCGTCGACCCTTCCCAACCCGGTGATCACGCCGTCTGCTGGGAGCTCCGGATCGACCGAATTGGCGAACGCTCCGTCTTCCACGAAACTGTCCGGATCGAGCAGCGTGCGGACCCGCTCGCGCGCGAACAGTTTCCCCGCCTCCGCGTTCTTCTGGTGGTACTTGGCCGCTCCGCCCTTCGCGATCCGCGCCAGCTCCGCCTTCAGCTTGTCGTCGAATGGCATGGCCGGCGGCGCTTTTAGCAGGAAGCACTCGAGGTGTCAGGGGCCCAGGAAGGGCGCTGGAACCGGGATCGCCTCTCCGTCGTGGCGCGGGTCGCTGGCGCCGAACTTCACGCCGGTCTTGCGATCGAACACCACCGCCTGGCCGTAGCCGAAGATCGGCGTGCGCGGCGGCCGCACCTCGAGCTGATGGCCGAGCGCGGTCAACTCGTCGCGCGCCTGCTGCGGGACCGAAGCCTCGATCTCCACGTCGCAACCCTCGAACGTCGCCTTGGTGAACCGCCCCGCCTCCAGCGCCTGCTGGATGGTCATCCCGAAGTCCGCGATGTTCGCCACGAACTGCGCGTGGGCCTGCGCTTGGTTCCAGCCGCCCATGATCCCGAAGCCGATGCGGGCGCCGTCCTTCTGCATGAACGCCGGAATGATGGTGTGCAGCGGCCGCTTGCGCCCGGCGATGGTATTGGGCTGCCCGGGCTGCAGCGTGAACAGGCTTCCCCGGTTCTGCAGCATGAAGCCGCCGCCCTTGGGCACGAGGCCGGATCCGAAGCCCGCGTAGTTGCTCTGGATGAGCGAGACGATGTTTCCCTCGCCGTCCACCACCGTGAGATAGATCGTGTCGCTGCCGCTCGAGGCGGTCACTCCCGGGAGCTGCGACGGCTCGACGTGGCAGGCCGCCTTCTTCGGGTCGATCTGGCGCGCGCGACGCGCTGCGTTCTCCTTCGCCAGGAGCTGCTGCACGGGAATGCGGGTGAAGCGCGGGTCGCCGATGTACTTGAGGAGGTCGGCGTAGGCGAGCTTCTTCGCCTCGATCATCGCGTGCAGGGTGCGCGCCGAATGGAATCCCCACTCGGCCAACGGGAACTGCTCGAGGATGCCGAGCATCTCGAGCGCCGCGATGCCCTGGCCGTTCGGCGGCAGCTCGCTCACCTTCCAGCCGCGATATGTCGTCTCGATCGGCTCGACCCATTCCGGCTGGAACTCGCCCAGATCGTCCAGCGTCATCACGCCCCCGCGTTCGCGGACGACGTCGACGATGGCCTGAGCGGTGGGCCCCTTGTAGAACCCGTCGCGGCCCTGTTCGGCGATCCGCCGGAGCGAGCGCGCCAGGGCCGGGTTCCTGAACGGCTCGCCCGGCCGCGGCGATCGTCCCTCGATCAGGAAGGTGGCGCGCGACTCGGCATCCGCGCCGAGCATCTCCACCGAGCGGGACCACAGCCCCGCGGTGACCTCCATCACCGGAAAGCCGTGCTCGGCGTACCAGATCGCGGGAGCCAGATCGGTCGCCAAGGGAAGCTTGCCGAACCGCTTGTGCATCGCCGCCCAGCCGCCGACGGCCCCCGGGACCGTGACGGTGTACACGCCACGGTAGGGAAGCTCGCCTTGCACGCCCTTGCCGTGGAGGAAATCGAGCGTCATTCCCGAAGGCGACCACCCGCTCGCGTTCACCCCGTACAGCTTGTCCTCCTTCGCCAGGTACACGATGGCAAAGAGGTCGCCGCCGATGCCGTTCGAGGTGGGCTCCATCACGCCTTGGGTCGAGTTGGCGGCGATGGCGGCGTCCACGGCGTTTCCGCCGCGCTGGAGGATCTGCACCGCCGCCTGGGCGGCGAGGGGCTGGCTGGACGCCGCGACGCCGTGTTGCGACGCGGCGACGGACCGGCCGGGCACGGGCAGCGTAGCTGCCACCACGAGGGCCAGGGTCATCATGGCGGACTTCTATCACCAGGCTGAAGCTGCGGTACTGTACGGTCGATGCCGAAGGGGAAGCCGCGTGAACAGGGCGACACCGCGGTCGTCACGGAGAAGAAGAGCAAGACCCAGAAGCCCAAACTGTGGAAGGTCATCCTTCACAACGACGACTTCACCACCATGGAGTTCGTCATCCATGTCCTGGAGGTGGTCTTCAACAAGGAGGCGGCGGTGGCGCACGATCTGATGCTCCAGGTCCATACGCGTGGCATGTGCGTCGCCGGCGTTTACACTTACGAGATCGCCGAGACCAAGGTGGCGACGGTGGAGCAGATGGCGAAAGCGGCGGAGTTTCCTTTTTTGAGTACGATGGAACCGGAATGAGCTTGTCGATCACCAAGGAGCTGGAATCCTCGCTGCGGCTGGCTTTTGCCGAGGCGAAGGCGCGACGGCACGAGCACGTGACGCTGGAGCACCTGCTCTATGCGCTGCTGCGCGACCCGGTGGCGACCCGCATCCTGCGCGCCTGCGGGGCCCGGTTGCAGGAGCTGAAGCGCGACCTGGAGCAGCACCTCCAGGAAAGCCAGCCCCAGCTGCCCGACGGATTCGATCGCGACCCGGAGCAGACCCGCGCCTTCCAGCGCGTGCTGGAGCGGGCGGCGATGCAGGTGCAGTCGAGCGGCAAGGAGACCATCGACGCCGGGTCGGTGCTGGTGGCGCTCTTCCGGGAACGCGATTCCCACGCTCTCTACCTGCTGGAGAAGCAGGGAGTCACGCGCCTCGACCTCTTGCGGTTCATCTCGCACGGGGCGCTCAAGGTCCGCGACGACAGCGGCCTGCGCCCCCATGGCGGAAGCGACGACGAGCTGCACGCGCAGCCGCAGGGCGACGACGAGGACGGCGGCCTGGCCGACGACCCGCTCGCCGCCTATTGCGTCGACCTGATCCAGCGCGCGGCCGAGGGACGCATCGACCCGCTGGTCGGGCGCAAGAACGAGCTGGAGCGGACGATGCAGGTGCTTTGCCGCCGCCGCAAGAACAATCCCATCTACGTGGGCGAGGCGGGCGTCGGCAAGACGGCGCTGGCCGAAGGCCTCGCGGTGGCCATCCACGAGCAGAAGGTGCCGGAGATCCTCAAGGCGGCCCCGCTCTACGCGCTCGATCTCGGCGCCCTGCTCGCCGGGACCAAGTTCCGCGGCCAGTTCGAGGAGAGACTGAAGGCCGTGGTGCGGGCGCTGTCGGAAAAGCCCGGCGCCATCCTGTTCATCGACGAGATCCACATGCTGGTGGGCGCCGGCGCCACCAGCGGCGGCTCGATGGACGCCTCCAACCTCCTCAAGCCCGCCCTGGCGAACGGCGAGCTGCGCTGCATCGGCAGCACGACCTTCAATGACTTCAAGGCGAGCTTCGACCGCGACAAGGCGCTCGCCCGTCGCTTCCAGAAGATCGAGGTGCTGGAGCCGAGCCGCGACGAGGCCGTGCAGATCCTCCAGGGCCTGAAGAGCCGCTACGAGGAGCACCACGGCGTCACCTACAGCGAGCCGGCGCTGGAGGCCGCCGTCGACCTCTCCGCCAAGCACCTGGTCGATCGGCACCTGCCGGACAAGGCCATCGACGTGATCGACGAGGCCGGCGCGCTGCAGCGGATGAAGCCCGAGAACGAGCGGGTGCCCGTGATCGGAGTGCCCGAGATCGAGCAGGTGGTGGCGAAGATCGCTCGCATCCCCCCGCGCAGCGTCTCCAGCGACGACAAGACGGCCCTGAAGAACCTCGCTCCCGAGCTGAAGCAGGTGGTGTACGGCCAGGACGCCGCCATCGGGGCGCTGGCGAGCGCGATCCTGCTCTCGCGGTCGGGCCTTGGCTCGCCGACGAAGCCGATCGGCAGCTTCCTCTTCTCCGGTCCGACCGGCGTGGGAAAGACCGAGCTGGCGAGACAACTCGGGCGAATCATGGGGGTGCCCCTGATCCGCTTCGACATGTCGGAATACATGGAGAAGCACACGGTGAGCCGGCTGATCGGGGCGCCTCCCGGGTACGTGGGCTTCGATCAGGGCGGCCTGCTCACCGACGCGATCCGCAAGCAACCCCACGCGGTGCTGCTGCTCGACGAGATCGAGAAAGCGCACCCGGACGTGTTCGACATCCTCCTCCAGGTGATGGATCACGCCACGCTGACCGACAACAACGGCCGGCAGAGCGACTTCCGGCACGTGGTGCTGATCTTCACCACCAATGCGGGAGCGCGCGACATGACCGCGGCGCGGGTCGGGTTCGGCGCCGGGACGCGGAGCTTCATGGTCGCCGGCACCAGGCTGGACGAGAAGATCGCCTCGTTCGACCTGGATTCCGGCGCCGGCGGGGACGCGAAGAAGGCCATCGAGCGCACCTTCAGCCCGGAGTTTCGCAACCGCCTCGATGGCTGGATCGCCTTCTCCAGCCTGCCGATGGACGTGGTGGAGCGGATCGTCGACAAGCAGATCGACGAGCTGCGCGTGCAGCTGCGGGAGAAGAACGTGGAGCTCCAGCTCCTTCCCGAGGCGCGCAGATGGCTCGCCGACCGGGGCTTCTCGCCTCAATTCGGCGCCCGGCCGATGGCGAGGCTGATCCAGACCGCGCTGAAGAAGCCGCTCGCGGAGCGGATCCTGTTCGGAGATCTGGAAAAGGGCGGAAAAGTGATCCTGGGTGTGCAGGAGGACAAGCTGAGCATCGGCAAGGAATGAGGAGACGGGCGCCTCCGCCGGTAGAATGCGCGGATGCGCTCTTGCTTCTTGCTGCTGATCGCTTGCGCCTGCGCCACCGCCGCTCCACCTCCCAAGCCCGCCGGTGAAACGGCCGCGACTCCCGCGCGCGAACCTGCCGCCACGCGGATCGTCTCCGTCCTCGAGCTGCGCAACAAGCAGCAGCTGCGGGACGGACCAGGCATCGATGCCGGCTATGTCGCCGATCGACTTCGCGCCGAAGTGCTCGGCGCCGGGATCGACGCGCGCGTCATCAGCCGGGAGAACATGCTGGTGCTGCTCCAGGCGCAAGGGAAACAGCTCGCCGACTGCGAAGGCGAATGCGAGGTGGAGACCGGCCGGCGCATCGGCGCCGATCTGGTGGTGAGCGGAGAGATCCTTCGCGTCGGCGAGAGCCTGAAAGCGAGCCTGCGCCTGCACGAGACGCGCTCGGGGACGCTGGTCGCAGCGGCCACCGCGGCCGGAAGCACGGCCGAAGAGCTGGACTCCCGCCTGGGCAGCGCGGTGCGCCAGCTCGTTGCCCCTCTCCAGCGGCCCTCGTCCGCCTCGCCGGCGAGGAGCAGTGGCAGGGGGGCGGCGTCCTTCGATCCGCGGGTGTTCGCGGCATCGCAGCCTTCACCGTGGGAGTGCGAAACCGCTGCCCGCCGGCTGCACGAGACGGCGCCCGAGCAGGGCTGGGCGGCGCTCGTCGCGTGCATCGAGCGCCAAGGCTGGCCGCGCGGAGACTTCACATATCTGGAGCGGATCACTACCGGCTTCTGGGACCAGGATCTGACCACGCGGCCGGATGCTCCGCGGGTGATCGCCCGCATCATCGCTTCCCGCGGAGGCGACGTGGAAGGGGACATTCCACTAGTACAGAAGAGCCGCGTCCCCCTCTTCACGCTCGCCGCGGCCCTGCGGCAGCCCGACGTGTACAAGGGCCGCTGGGTGCTGGTCCGCGGGGCGCTGAGCGAGATTCGCCAGGACGCCGGAAAGCCCGCCGCGATGGTGCGCGAGACCTCGCTTCGCGCGACGGCGCGCGAAGTGCAGGTCGGCAACGTCTCCCGCTGGGACCGGTCGAGCACCGGGAGCTCGCAGGGGGAGGTATCGACCACGAGGTACGGCGACGCGCGCGGCAGCTCGAAATACGCTTCCAGCGGCCGCAGCGAGTTCTCCACGGTCAAGCAGAAGTTCGACAACGAGCGGGTGGAGACCGGACGACTCGCGCTGGGAAGGCTTGCACAGGCAGACCCGTTCCTCGAGCCGGAGAAGGACTTCCTCTTTCTCGGCCGCTTCGAGGGGACGAGCGCGGGCCGCGACCAGCAGCCGGTCGCGCTGCTCTCGATCGCCGGGTATTTCCAACCGAACGCCCTGCTCGTGCAGTGACCGCGAGCGGGATTATTTCCCCCGCCATCCGGGCGGACGCTTCTCGGCGAAGGCCTTCAGGCCCTCCAGGCGATCCTCGCTGAGCAGCGGCTTCTCGTAATGGTGGCGCTCCCGCTCGAGAGCGGCATCGATCGGCAGGTCCCACCCCTCGTCCACGGAGGCCTTCGCCGCAGAGACGGCGATCGGCGCGTTGGCGGCGATCTCGTGCGCCAGCGCAACCGCAGCGGAGACGGAATCGCCCGCGGCGGAGATCCGGTTGACCAGCCCGATCTGCAGCGCTTCCTGCGCCTCCACCCGGCGCGCGGTGAGGATCAGGTCCTTGGCCCGCCCCAGGCCGACGAGGCGCGGGAGCCGGACCGTGCCGCCGCCGCCGGGGATCACGCCCACCTTCGTCTCCGTCAGGCCGATCTGCGCAGCCGGATCCATCACGCGCAGATCGCACACCAGCGCCAGCTCGCACCCGCCGCCGAGCGCGAGACCGTTGATCGCGGCGATCCAAGGCTTGGGGCAGCGCTCGATCTCGCGCATGGCGACGTGCAGCTCGACCAGCCATCGCCTGACGTCGTCCTCCGTCCAGCCGCGCCTTTCCTTGAGATTCGCGCCGGCGCAGAAGGCGCGCCTTCCGGCTCCGGTGACGACCACCGCGCGCACGGACGCCTCGACAGCGGCCTGCCGCGCCTGCTGGGCCAGATCGGAGACCAGGGCGCGCGAGAGCACGTTCATCTGCGCCTCGCCGTCGATGGTCAGCACCCGCACCGAGCCGCGATCTTCCTGGATCAGATTGGCCATTTCACGTCGCTTCCGCGATCCGCGCCTCGCCGGGCTGCCGCCGCCCGAGCGCCGCCTGCAGGCGCCGTCCGGCGAGCTTGTGACCGACCAGCTCCTGCGCGAGTGCGCCGGCCTCGATCAGCTTGACCAGATCGATCCCGGTGTCGATCCCCATGTCGGCGAGCATCGAGGCGAGGTCCTCGGTGGCGAGATTGCCCGCGGCGCCCGGCGCGTAGGGACAGCCGCCCATCCCACCGATGCTGGTGTCGAACGTCGCGATGCCGAGCTCCATCGCGGCGAGGCAGTTGGCGAGCGCGGTCCCATGCGTGTCGTGCAAGTGCAGGGCGAGCAACCCGGCCGGCATCTCGCGCAGGAACAGCTCGAGGATCTCCCGCGTCTGCTTGGGGTTTCCCACGCCGATGGTGTCGCCGAGGCACAGCTCGTCGCAACCCATGGCGCGCAGGCGGCGCGCGATCTCCAGCGCCCGCGCCGGATCGACCTTGCCCTCGTACGGGCAGCCCCAGATCGTGCTCAGGTAGGCCCGGACGAACAGTCCATGCTGCTTCGCCACCGGCAAGATCTCGGCGAAATGCGCCAGCGACTGCGCGATGGTCTTGTTCGTGTTCTTGAGGTTGTGCGTTTCCGTGGCCGACATGAACAGCGCGATCTCGCGCATCCCGGTTGCCAGGGCCCGGTCCAGCCCGGCGCGGTTCGGAACCAACGCCGCGTACCGGAGGTCCGGCCGGCGGACGACGCGGCGCGCCACTGCGTCCGTGTCCGCGAGCTGCGGAATCCATTCCGGTCGGACGAAAGAGCCGAGCTCGATGCGCCGGAGCCCCGCGTCGGCCAGCGCTGCGATCAGGCGAAGGCGCGCCTCGACGGACAGGTTCGCGGACTCGTTCTGCAGGCCATCCCGGGGCCCGACTTCGTAGATGGTGACGCGGGCCGGCAGCATCCGGATCAGCTCCGGGGGCGCACGTTGTCGCGGACCCATTCCGCGATCGACCGGGTGGTCGCGCCCGGAGTGAAGATCTCCTTGACGCCGAGCTTCTTCAGCTCGGGGATGTCCGGATCGGGGATGATCCCGCCTCCGAAGACCACCACGTCGTCGGCCCCCTGCTTGTGGAGCAGATCGATCACCGCCGGAAAGAGCGTCATGTGCGCCCCCGACATGATCGAGAGCCCGATCGCGTCGACGTCCTCCTGGACCGCCGCCGCGACGATCATCTCCGGCGTCTGGTGCAGCCCGGTATAGATCACCTCGAAACCGTCGTCGCGCAGGGCGCGGGCGATGATCTTCGCGCCCCGGTCGTGGCCGTCGAGGCCGGGCTTGGCGACGAGGATGCGGATCTTGCGGGTGCTGTCTGCCATCAGGGGACCTTCTCCAGCAAGGCAATGAGCTGCAGCGTCTCTTCCGTCAAGGGGGCTTCGGGTTCCAGCCGGCGCAGGATGAATCCCGCGGCACCCGCGAGCTCGACGAGCCGCGGCGGCGCATAGTAGCGGATGGAAAACGTTGCCGAAAGGTTCTCGCCGGCGGGCGTGCGCAGCGTCTTCGTCACCCGGTCGACATTCCTCTTCGCGTCCCACTCGCTCTCCTCGACGATCCGTCCAAGTCCGGGCACATCCTCTTCGTAGCGCAGATGCGGGCGGGCCGCGAGCCGCAGCGGGTTGTCCGTGGTGAGCACCAGGCCGCCTCCCGGCCGGAGCACACGCGCCGCCTCGCGCAGGGCGGCGACGGCGTCGGCGTGGGTGCCGAGGAACATCGAGCTGTAGAAGCAGAATGCCGCCGCCAGCGATCCCGCGTGCAGGGGAAGCGCGCGCAGATCGCCGCGGAGCAGGTGGGCGGAGGGAGCTTGCGCCCGGGCCTCGTCGAGCAGCAAGGCGCTGCGATCGACGCCCAGCGGGTGCGCATGGCCCTGCTCGACGAACGCCGCGAGGTGGCGGCCATACCCGCAACCGAGGTCCGCGATCGGCTTGCCCGGTTCAACCTGCACCAGGGTGAGCGCGGTGGATACGTCCTCGCGTGCCAGCCGCGCTGGGGCGAAGCGCCGCGTGGTTTCCAGGAAGATGCGGTCGGCTACATCCACTGCTCGGCCCAACGCTCGAGTCCGCCGATGACGCGCCCGAGCGCGCGACCCTTGTCGGTCAGGTGGTATTCGACCCGGATGGGTTGCTCGCCGATCACGCGTCGCCGCACCACCCCGGCGCGTTCCAGCTCCTTGAGGCGCTGCGAGAGCATCCCTTCGCTCACCACCTCGAGCTCGGTGACCAGCTCGCTGTAACGGTGCGCCCTCTTCAACAGCAGCTGGACGATGAGCGGGCTCCATCGCTTCCCCAGCAGGTCGACCGCCGCCTGGAAGTGCACGCAGATGTGCTTGGAGTAAGGGCGCTCGGTCATCGCAAAAGTATAGCCCCGGGAATCCCCGGGGGCACGAAAGCATCAGTAGCTACGTAAAACGTAGTTCCAACCTTTTTAGGAGTCTGTCATGGCCCTCGGCACCTGGAACATCGATCCCTCCCACTCGGCGATCGCCTTCGCCGTCCGCCACATGGTGGTCTCGAAGACCCGTGGCCGGTTCACGAAGTGGAGCGGTCAGCTCCGTTTCGACGAGGAAAATCCCGTCGTCTCCTCGGTGGAGGTGACCATCGATCCGGCGAGCATCGATACCGCGGACGGTCAGCGCGATGCGCACCTGCGCTCCGCCGATTTCCTGGACGTCGAGAAGTTTCCCACCGCCTCCTTCCGCAGCACGAAGGTCGAAGAGCCCGACTCCGGTCGCTACCGCATCACCGGTGACTTGACGGTCCACGGCGTCACGAAGTCCGTCATCCTCGACGTCACCTACGAGGGCAGCGGCAAGGATCCCTGGGGCGGCGAGCGCGCCGGTTTCAGCGGGAGCACCAGCATCGATCGCAAGGATTTCGGCCTGCGGTGGAACCAGGCGCTGGAGACCGGTGGCGTCCTCGTGGGCGACAAGGTGGAGCTCATGCTCGAGATCGAGGCGGTGAAAGAGACGGCGCAGAAGGCCGCTTAACGACGCAGCGTGAAATCGTCGAAGAGGATGCCGGACACCGTCGCCGCGATGCCGGCTCCCCCCGATCCCGCATATGCCGAGGATGAAGAATCGCTGGCAGTGAGCTTCGGGACGCCATCGACTGCCGCCGTCAGCGTGACCGGCGACGAGCCGCTGACCCCGAATGTGAAGGCGTGCCATGCGCCGAGATTCGCGATGCCGCTCGCCACGCTGGACAGCACCGTCAACCGGAAACGGCGGTGGGCGTCAGGACGCTCTCTACGCTGTTCCAGCCGGTTCGCTGCCGGTTTCCATGGAAGGTGAGCTGATCGAACGCAGGATCCGCCGAGGCGGCGCCGGCCGAGAGGACGAGGACGGCGACGACTGCTCGCGGAGCCATTGGCCCCCACGGTCGTCATGCAGGCAGCCAAGTGCAAGTGCGGCAATCTGCGGAGCGCTCGCCCGCTCTAGAACGTACCCTTCTCGCGGTACGCCCCCCACACCTTGCGGAACACGTCGCAGACCTCGCCGAGCGTGCAGTACCCCTTCACGGCCTCGAGCACCGGGTACATGAGGTTCTTGTCGCTCCGGCAAGCGTCCTCGACGGCGCGCAGCTTCTCCTGTGCCCCCCGCAGCGAGCGGCTGCGTTTCACGGCGTTCAGACGCTCCACCTGCTTGTGGACCAGTTCGTCATCGATCTTCAGCGTCGGAATCGGTTCGTCCCGCTCCTTGCGGAAGGCGTTCACGCCCACGATCTTGCGCTCGCCCGAGTCGACCTCCCGCTGCCACTGGTAGGCGCTCTCCGCGATCTCGCGCTGCGGGTAGCCCTCCTCGATGGCGCGGATGATGCCGCCATACCGGTCGATCCTCGCGAGGATCTCCATCGCGCGCTTTTCGGTCTCGTCCGTCAGGTACTCGACGAAATACGACCCCGCGAGGGGATCGACCACGCGATCCACGCCGCTCTCGTGCGCGAGGATCTGCTGCGTGCGCAAGGCGATGGTGACCGCCTCTTCGGTGGGCAGCGCGTATGTCTCGTCGAGCGAGTTGGTGTGCAGCGACTGCGTGCCGCCCAGCACCGCCGCGAGCGCCTGCAGCGCGACCCGGACTACGTTGTTGTACGGTTGCTGCGCGGTCAGCGCCACGCCCGCGGTCTGGGCGTGCGTGCGCAACGTCACGCTGATGGCCTTCTTCGCGCCGAATCGATCTCGCATCACGCGCGCGTAGATGCGGCGGGCGGCGCGGAACTTGGCGATCTCCTCGAAGAAGTCGTTGTGCACGTCCCAGAAGAAGCTCAGACGCGGGGCGAAGTCGTCGACGTCCATCCCCCGCTTCACGCACTCCTCGACGTAGCCGAATCCATCCGCCAGCGTGAACGCGAGCTCCTGGATCGCGGTCGCTCCGGCCTCGCGGATGTGGTAGCCGCTGATCGAGACCGGATGCCACTTCGGCATGTGCTTCGCGGTGTACTCGATCATGTCCACCACGATGCGCGTGGCCGGCCGGGGCCCGACCACCCACTCCTTCTGGGCGATGTACTCCTTGAGGACGTCGTTCTGGATGGTCCCACCGAGCTTGTCCTGCGAGACCCCTTGCTTCTCCGCGACCGCGACGTACGCGCAGAGCGCGAAGATCGCGCTGGCGTTGATGGTCATGCTGGTGGTGACCCGGTCGAGCGGGATTCCGCTGAAGAGCACCTCGAAGTCCTTCAGCGTGGAGACGGCGACGCCCTCCCTCCCCACTTCGCCGCGCGACATCGGGTGGTCGGCGTCGTAGCCCATCAGGGCCGGCATGTCGAAGGCGGTGCTCAGGCCGGTCATGCCGTGCTCGAGCAGGTACTTGAAGCGCTGATTGGTGTCTTCCGGCGTGCCGAATCCGGCGAACTGGCGCATCGTCCACAGCCGCCCGCGGTACATGCTCGGCTGCGGGCCGCGCGTGTACGGGAATTGACCCGGAAAGCCCACGTCGCGCAGGTACTTTTCGACCTCGGCATCGCTCGGATCGGACACGTCCGCGGGCGTGAGCAGATCGGGGATGGGAATTCCTGAGTCGGTGTGGAACTCGGCTCGGCGCAGCGCGCTCTTCTGCGTCGCGCGCGCCAGATCGATCTTGCGCCATTCCTCCTGGGCCGCCTTCAGGCGCTCCTTGGCGTTCATGAGCGCGAGATAACACGGGCAGGCCCGGCATGCGACCCGGCGGAGGCGCGGGCGTGCGCCCGCCCGCTGGGACCCTGCTGCGCGCGGCGGGGGTGTGTTCGTAAGTTCACGATCGCCGCTGCTCTGGGACGAGGGTTTCGCCTTGGTGGAGTCGCTGGTGATCGCGCAGCACGTCGACGAGTCTCACGAGGGGCGCGACCTGCTGCCCCGGACCGCGAAGGAGCGGGCCCGGATGCGCGAGCTCATCGCCACGATCGCGGGGAAGCTCGAGATCACTCCGAGCCATGCGAGAGATGCAAATGCCGCGCGCAAGCGGATAGGCGAAGGGCATGCGGCGCTGGATGCGGCGCTTTCCGACGCCGCGCCTGGCTCGGCGGCGACGCACCGATGTTGCCGGACCTGATGGTCTGGCCGTTTCTCGCCCTGCAAGAGCGGGACGGCGCCGCAATCCCGGCGCACTTGCAGCGCGCGTGCGCGTTCTGGGCGCGCGCGAAAGAACGCGACTCCCTGCGCGAGACGCGCCCCCGGACGCTCAGTGTGCGAGCAGATAGCGGCCGATGACGATGCGCATGATCTCGCTCGACCCTTCGTAGATGGTGGTGATCCGGGCGTCCCGGTAATGCCGTTCGGCGGGGAACTCGTCGATGTAGCCGTAGCCGCCGTGGACCTGCACCGCCGTATCGCAGGCCTTGTTCGCCTTCTCGGTGGCGAACACCTTCGCCATCGCCCCTTCCCGGGTGAAGGACTTGCCCGCCTCCTTCAGCGCGGCGGCGCGCAGCGCGAGCAGCCGCGCGGCATCGAGTTCCGTCGCGACGTCGGCCAGGGCGAATCGGATGGCCTGGTAATTGGCGATGGGCTGCCCGAAGGTGTGCCGGTCCTTCGCGTAACGGACCGCGGAATCGAGCGCGGCGGTGCCGATGCCGATGGCCTGGCAGGCGATGCCTACCCGCCCCGAGTCGAGAGCGCCGAGCGCGATGGGAAATCCGCGGCCCTCCGGACCGAGCATCGCGCTCGCGGGCACGCGCAGGTCCTCGAACGAGAGCGAGACGGTGCTGGATGCTCGCAGCCCCATCTTGTCCTCGTGCCGGCCGACGTGGAGCCCCTTGGTGCCGCCCTCCACGAGAAAGCAGCTGATCCCCCTGTTGCCTTCGACGCCGGTGCGTGCCCAGACGATGATCACTCCCGCCCGGTCGCCGGAGGTGATCCACTGCTTGCTGCCGTTGATCACGTACTCGTTGCCGTCGCGGCGCGCTGTGGTGCGCAGCGCCGCCGCATCCGAACCCGCGTGCGGCTCCGAAAGGCCGAAGCTCGCGGCGACGTAGCGGCCCGAGGTGATCTCCGGGACGTAGCGCCTCTTCTGCGCCTCCGTGCCGTGGCGCGCGATCGTCTCCGCGACCAGGTTGTTCACCGCCATGGTCACGGCCGTGGAGGCACAGCCCTGGGCGATCTCCATCATCGCCAGCGCATACGCGACCGCGCCGGCCTGCGCTCCGCCGTACTCCTCGGCGATGTTGACGCCCATCATCCCCAACTCGGCGAGCCCGGCGAGCTGCTCCGCGGGAAAGCGGCGTTCCCGGTCCAGCTGGCCGGCGATGGGAGCGAGCCTTTTCTGTGCGTAATTGCGCGCGGTATCGCGGACGAGCTGCTGCGCTTCGGTCAGTTCGAAGAGTCTGGGCTGCATCCCGGTCAGCAACTGCATGGCGACGAGCCGCTCAGCGGCTCACCGCCTATGTAGCAGCCGCAACTCCCGGGCGCGAGAAGACTTTGTACATCTTCTCGAACTCGATGGCGAACTCCGGCAGGCGCTTGCGCAGCACCGCGCGGTCGATCAAGACGCCGTCGTTGGAGACCAGCGTGAACTCCCGGGCCACCGCGAAACCCTTCTCGGTGATCCCCCAGCGCGCGTGCCCTTCTTCGCGCAGCACGCCGAGGCGGACGAAGTCGTTGAGGGCCCGCGCCAGCGAGGTGTGCCAGCGCGCGAGCCTGCGCTCGAGCGGATTGGATTCCCAGTCGCGGGCGCTGAGAGGCACGATGTCGCGGATGTGCACGTAGATGTCGCTGATGCCGGCGTTGCCGCCGCCGAAGAGCAGGGCCGAAAGCAGCGGCGCGCAAAACGTTTGCCTGGGAGTGAGACGCTCGGAGACCTCCGGGCCCGTGCCCCAGCCATCTTTCGGAACTGCACCCTGAACGACCATCGGAGCCCCCCAGGCCCTGGTCCTTTTTACTTCAAGAGCGCGTTCGAGATCACCAGCCGCTGGATCTCGGACGTACCTTCGTAGATCTCGGTGATTCGCGCGTCGCGGAAGTGGCGCTCGACGTCCAGCTCCTTCGAGTACCCCATGCCGCCGTGGATCTGCACCGCCTTGTCGGCGACGCGGTTGGCGGCCTCGCTGGCGTAGAGCTTGGCCATGCTCGATTCGCGCGAGTGCCGGATGCCGGCGTCCTTGAGGCTCGCGGCGCGCAGCGTGAGCAACCGGGCGGCCTCGAGCTCGGTGATCATGTCCGCGAGCATGAACTGGATGGCCTGGTGCTGTGCGATGGGGACGTCGAAGGTCTTGCGCACCTTCGCGTATTCGCGCGCCTCCTCGAACGCAGCCATCCCGATGCCGATGGCCTGCGCCGCGATCCCGATGCGGCCGCCATCCAAGGTGCTCATGGCGATCTTGAACCCCTCGCCTTCCTGTCCGAGGCGGTCCGCGGCCGGCACTTCCATGTTCTCGAAGAAGATGGTGCAGGAGGGGCTTGCGCAGATCCCCAGCTTCTCATCGGTCTTCTGCAAGAGGAACCCGGGGGTCTTCGTGTCGACGACGAAGGCGGTGATCCCCTTGGTTCCCTTGCGCAAGTCCGTCATGGTGAAGAGCACGATGGCGTCGGCAACCGGTCCGTTCGTGATCCAGTTCTTCGTGCCGTTGATGACGTACTTGTCGCCGCGCCGGACGGCGGTGGTCCGCTGTTCGGCGGCGTCGCTGCCCGCCTGCGGCTCGGTGAGCCCGAAGCACCCGAGCTTCTCGCCGCTGGCGAACGGCTTGAGCCAACTTTCTTTCTGACCGTCGGTCCCGTACTTGAGGACCGGGTCGCAGTAGAGGGAGTTGTTCACGCTCAACGTCACGCCGACGGACGCGCAGCCCCGGGAGATCTCCTCGATCGCGAGCGCATAGGCGACGTTGTCCATGCCCGCGCCGCCCCACTCCGTCGGAACGGCGACCCCGGCAAGGCCGAGCTCGAACGCCTTCTTCACCGTTTCGGCGGGATACTGGTGCTCCCGGTCCCACCGTTTGGCGTTCGGCTTCAGCTCGCGGTCCGCGAACTCGCGACAGGTGTCCCGCAGCAGCCTCTGCTCTTCGCTCAGCTCAATTTCCATGTTGCGGGTCTCTGGAAGGCTGAAAGGAACCGGGTCAATCATGCTACACGTGCACCCGGATCGGGGCAAATGAGAATCGGTCAACTGACCGACCCCGCCGTCCCCCGCTGCGCGTCTGCGTACTTAGCCGGTCTGCGCCAGCAGATTGCGGGCGATCACCATGCGCTGGATCTGCGAGGTTCCCTCGTAGATCTGGAGCAACTTGGCGTCGCGCATCAGCTTCTCGACCGGATACTCCTTGGTGTACCCGTACCCGCCGAAGACCTGCACGGCGTCGGTGGCGACCGCCATCGCCGAGTCGGCCCCGAACGCTTTCGCATACGACGACTCGATGGCGTCCAGCTTTCCTTGCCCGATGCTCCAGGAAGCCTTGAGCATCAGCAGCCGGGTGGCCTCGTACTTCATCGCCATCTCCGCGAGCATGAACTGGACGGCCTGGAATTGCGCGATCGCTTGCCCGAAAGCCTTGCGCTCGAGCGCGTAGCGGCGGCATTCGTCGAGGGCTCGCCGCATGATCCCGCACGCGGCCGCGGCGATCCACGGCCGGCTGCGATCGAAGGTCTTCATCGCCACCTTGAACCCCTGGCCCTCCTCGCCCACCAGGTTCGCCTTGGTGAGCTTCACCTCCTCGAGGATCACGTCCGAGGTATCGCTGGCGCGCTGCCCGAGCTTGTCCTCCTTGCGGCCGACGGAGATGCCGGGAGCGTCCCGCGGAACGACGAAGCAGGTGATGCCCTTGTGCCGGTCGCGCGGCTCGCCGATCCTTCCGAACACCGTGTACCACTGCGCGTAGCGCGCGTTGGTGATCCAGCGCTTCTGCCCCGTGAGGACGTACTCGTCGCCCACCTTGGTGACGGTGGTGCGCATGCCCGCCACGTCGCTGCCGGCGTCCGGCTCCGAGCACGCGTAGGCGGCGAAGACCGGCGCGTCCGTCAGCATGCCGAGCCACTTCTTCTTCTGCTCCTCGGTGCCCGCCAGCATGATGGGCATGGCCGCGAGGTTGTTGCCGAACATCGTGGTGCCGATCCCGGCGCAGCCGTAGTTCACCTCTTCGGCCATCAGCACGTGATCGAGCGTCGAGAGCCCGAGGCCCCCGACTTCCTGCGGCAATTCCACGTTCATCAGGCCGATCTCCCAGGCCTGCTCGCAGATCTCCTTCGGGAAGGTGCCGTGCTCGTCCAGCTTCTGCGCGACCGGGATGATCTTCTCGCGGGTGAACTTCCGCGCGGTTTCGACCAGCCGCTGCTGCTCGTCGGTGAGGGAGAAGTCCATCTATCTTCCTGTGAATTTGGCGGGACGCTTTTCCACGAAGGCGCTCATGCCCTCGCGGCGGTCCTGGGTGTCGAACAACAGGGCGAACGATTCCGCCTCCTGGCGATTGGCGGCCCGCAAGGTCATGTCGTAGCCGCGCTCCACCAGGCGCTTGGCGCGGGCGACGGCGAGCGGTCCCTTCAGGGCGATCTTCTGGCCGATCGATCGGCAGTGCTCGAGCAGCTTCTCGCGCGGAACCACCGCGTTCACCAGGCCGATCTCGTAGGCCCGCCGCGCATCCACCCAGTCGCCGGTGAAGATCATCTCCTTGGCGCGCAGCTTGCCCACCAGCCGCACCAGCCGCTGCGTGCCGCCGAATCCCGGGGTGACGCCGAGGGTCACCTCGGGGAGCCCGAGGCGGGCGTTCTCGCTGGCGAAGATCATGTCGCACGCCACCGCCAGCTCCAGTCCTCCGCCAAGCGCGTAGCCGTTCACCGCCGCGATGGTCGCCGACGGGATGTCCTCGATCAGCGCGGTCAGCACGTGCCCGAGCTCGCTGAACTCCCGCGCCTGCCAGGGACCCATCGGGACCATCTCGGCGATGTCGGCGCCGGCGACGAAGGCGCGCTCGCCCGCCCCGGTGAGGATGATGACGCGCGAGTCTGCGCATTCGCGCACCGCCTGCGTCAGCTCACGGAGGGTGTGGGAGTTCAGCGCGTTGAGCGCCTTCGGCCGGTTGACGGTGATGGTGGAGATCGCCGGGTCGCGTTCGACGAGGATGTTTTCGTAGGCCATGGCTCAATACCTATGGAAGCCGCGCTTCGTCTTGCGTCCGAGCCAGCCCGCATCCACCAGCTGCCGCAAGAGGGGCGCGGGCCGGTACTTATCGTCTCCCAGGCCCTTCTGCAGCACTTCGGCGATGGAGAGGCAGGTATCGAGGCCGATGAAGTCCGCCAGCGCGAGCGGCCCCATGGGCACGTTGGTTCCCAGCTTCATCGCGGTATCGATGTCTTCCGCCGAAGCAAGCCCTTCTTGAAGGCCGAAGCAGGCCTCGTTGAGCATGGGGATGAGGATGCGGTTGACGATGAACCCGGGCATGTCCTTGGAGAGCACGGTGGTCTTGCCCATCCGTTCCGCCAGGGCCCGGGTGACCGCGTACACCGAGTCGCTGGTCTGGGCGCCGCGGATGATCTCCACCAGCTGCATCACCGGAACGGGGTTCATGAAGTGCATCCCGATGACGCGCTCCGGAGCCGGTACGCTGGCGGCGATCCGGGTGACGGAAATGGAGGAGGTGTTCGTCGCCAGGACGGCCGCTTGCGGCAGCGCCCTGGCCAGGGCGGCGAACACCTTCTTCTTCACCTCCTCGTTCTCGGTCACCGCCTCCACCGCGAACTGAGCGCCCCGCGCATCCTCCACCGCGCCCGCTTTCAGGCGGGCGATCGCCGCCTGCGCCTCGCCAGCCTTCAGTTTCCCCTTGCCGACCGCCTTGTCGAGCTGCGCCCGGATGCCCGCAAGGCCCTTCTGGACGAAGTCCGGGCTCACGTCGATCAGGACCACCTCGATTCCGCTCAGGGCGGCGACCTGCGCGATTCCGGCGCCCATCTGCCCGGCGCCCACCACGGCCAGCGTCTTGACGTCCACGGTCCGACTCCTCCGAAGAGGGGCCGAGATAAGCCAGCTTAGGATGTGGAGTCAAATGCGGTAACTTTGCTTCGTGGAGCAGCGCGTCTGCCAGGGGATCGTGGACGACGCCGCCGCCATCTGCGGCGCGCTGGTGGCGGAGTTGCGCCTGCGCGGGGACCTGCTGGACGGCAACGGCGCCGGTCCGGAGCAGCTCGTGCAGGCCGCGGTGGGCGGAGCGCTGGCGACGCCGCGCGCGCGCCGCGAGGCGACGGCGCGCGGCCTTCAAGAATTGGTCTCTTCCGGGGCCCTCGCCGACTCCGCGGCCGTCGACCGCAGCGTCCATCTGGCGCGGTGTCCTCCCCAGGTCGCGCACGCGCTCGACCTGGGCGGCCTGGCCCCTTCCGAGCTCTGGTGCGCGGACGTGTCGCTCAGCGTGGAGAGCGACGCGGCCGGCATGCTCCGGCTGGTGCTCGATCGCGAGCCGCGGCGCTCGCTGCTGCGGGCGCTGCGTGGCGTCGGGCACGAGGCGTCGCTGCAGCTCGCCCAGGAGCGCGGCCGGCAGCGCGCGGTCGCCGACCTGGCGCGGGCCCGGCAGAACCTGGGCACGCTCGCGGCCGCGGCTGCGCGCCTGCGCCGCGAGACCGAACGTCGTGACGTGCTGCACGCCATCGCGGACGAGCTGCGCAGGCTCGGCTTCGAGAGCGCGCTGCTGCTCGCCGGTCCCGAAGGCGTGACGCTCGCGCACATGTCGCACAAGCGGGCGGTGATCGACGAGGCGATGAAGCTGATCGGCATCCGCAGGATGAGCGAGCTGGTGCCGATCGATCCGGCGAAGTCGCCGCTGCTCGACACGCTGCTCAAGTCGCCCGAGCCGGTGGTGGAGGTGCGCTCGCACCAGCTCTTGCGCGCCATCTGGGGAAGGCGCGCGTCGGAAGCCGCCCGGGAGCGGCTGGTCGAGATCCTCCAACTCTCCCAGGTGGTGGCCGCTCCGCTACGCGGCGCCGGCGACCATGCGCTCGGGATCCTTCTCGCGGCGCCCAGGGACGGCAACGAGCCCGACCTGGGAGTGCTCAGCTCCTTCGCGCTGCAGGCTTCGCTCGCGCTCGAGCGGTCGATGATGCGCGAGCGCATGCGGGAGCAGGCGGCGATGATCGAGGACGCCGTCGAGGAGCGCACCCGGGTCCTGCGCGAGGCGAACGACCGGCTGCAGCAGGCGGACCGGCGCAAGGACAACTTCCTCGCCAACGTCTCCCACGAGCTGCGTTCGCCGCTGGTGACCGTGATCGGGTACACCGAGTTGCTCCTGGCGGAGAAGATGGGCCCCGTCAACGAACGGCAGCGCCAATGCCTGCAGGTGGCGCGCTCATCGGGAAAGCGGCTGCGCGCCTTCATCGAAGAGCTGCTGGACTTCTCGCGGTTCGAGCTGACGCGCGAGTCGATGACGTTCCAACCTTTCGATCTGCGGGAGGCCGTCAACCAGGCGCTGGCGGGTCTGGCGCCGCGGTTCCTCGAGCGGCGCTTGAACGTCCGCCAACGCGTGCCGCCCGAAACGCCGCCGGTCCTGGGCGACCGCGACCGGATCCTGCAAGTCCTCAGCAACCTTCTCTCCAACGCGGAGCGCCACTGCCGCGACGGCGGCAAGGTGGCGATCGGCGCGCAACAAAGGCGCGGGTTCGTGCTCGTCTCCGTCCAGGACAATGGGACCGGGATCCCGGCAGCGCACGTGGCGAAGATCTTCGATCGCCTCTACCAGGTCGGTGACGTGCGGGACGCTCGCTCGCGCGAGCAGGGCCTCGGTCTGGGGCTGAACATCGTCAAGAGCATCGTCGAGGCCCACGGCGGCGACGTGTCCGTGACCAGCGAAGTTGGCAAGGGCTCGACCTTCTCGTTCACGCTTCCGCTGGCGGACGTCAAGGCCTCCCAGGAGGACGCCCCGCCCCAATGAAGGGCGCCGCATTCACTGCGCGCTCACCTTGGCGGGGTCTTCGGCGGACAGCTTCACGCGCGCGACGCTGCGCCGCGACGGCTTCTCCCGATACGCGAGCGTCGTCTCCACCTCGGCGTTGCCCGGCGCCGCGAAAACGACGAGCTCCACGGTGCCGGGCGCTCCGGCGGCTCCGTAGCGGACGAAGTGCCGCGCCAGCGCGTGACCGCCGCGCCGGACGATGACGTCGAGGTCCATCACTTCGCCGGGCAAGGCGCCGGTGAGGTCCAGCGAGATCTTCAGATCCCGTGGCCTTCGCAGCTGCGACCAGATCAGGAGCCCTCCCCCGAGCGCCGCCAGCAAGAGCAGGCGAGGGATGAACCTACGCATCCCCCTCCTCGTGCTCCTTTTTCTTGTGCTTGATCTTCGCCTTGAATCCGGGCTCGCCGCTGCGCTTCAGCTGGATGGTCGCATTCACCTCCAGCGTGACGCCCGTGAGCAGCTTCCACATCTCGCGCCGCAGCGTCTCGCTCTCGAGAAAGCGCCGCACCTCGTGGGTGACCACCCGCGCCACCTCGCTGCGCGTCTTGTCGGCCTGGGCGATGAGGAAGGCGAGCGCATCCTTGGGCATCTTCATGTCGCCGACCAGGTTGCGGATGCCCTCCTCCGTCATGAAGAGCGCGCCGACGCCGGTCAGCACGGCGCGCCGGACGATGTCCGGGACGATGCCCGAGAGCCGCTTCATCTCCTCCGGCGGCAGATCGTCGTCCTCGTCGGGCATGCTCGGACCTCCGAAGTGCGTCGCGCTCGTCACTCCTCGCCTTCGTAGTAGTCCACCGCGTCATCCCGGCGGTGGACGGACATGATGCCGTGGCCGCGAGCGAGCACTCCCACCTTCTTCGATTCGGGGTACACGGCGACCTCCGGTTCCCTCATCGTGGAGATCGCCAGATAGCGCAACGGCGCATCCGAGCGGTTCGCGATCTGATGACCCGGGGGGCCGGGCGAAAACGCCACGTAGTCTCCCGCGCGCAGCGGATGCTCCTCCTCTCCCAGCCGCAGGATACCCTCTCCCTCGAGGATGAACACCGCCTCGGCGTTGGCGAGGTGGAAATGCATGGGGAACGCCTTCTTCCCCGGCGAGAGCTCGAACCAGCTCAGGCCGATGCCTTTTCCGCCGGCCGCTGCCGCCAGCCGCTTGCGGCGGAAGGCGAATCCGCCGTGCTCCTGCGCCTGCTCCTCGCACTGCACCAGCGAGGTCTTGTTCACGGCTTCTTCCCCAGTTGCACAAGAGGCTTCTGTCCCCGCGGGACCGCCGTCATGTTCGCGATCGCCACCCGATCGGCGACGTTCTGGGCGATCTTCGTCAACGCCTGCGCCTCGGGAAGCCCGGGGTCCGCCGCGACGACCGGGCGGCCGTCGTCGCTGCCGGCCCGGATGGCCGTGTTGATCGGCACCCGACCGAGGAACGGCACCCCGAGTTTGCCCGCAGCCTGCTCCGCGCCACCCTTGGAGAAGATGTCCGTCTCGTGGTGGCAGTTCGGGCAGATGAAGCCGCTCATGTTCTCCACGAATCCGAGCACCGGGATGTTCACCTTGTCGAACATCGTCTTCGCCTTGATCGCGTCGGCCAGGGCGACGTCCTGGGGCGTGGTCACTACCACCGCCCCGGAGACGCTGACTTGTTGAGCGATGGTGAGCTGGATGTCGCCGGTGCCGGGCGGCAGATCGAGGATCAGGTAGTCCAGGTCGCCCCATTGGACGTCGCGCAGCAGCTGTACCAGCGCACCGTGGAGCATGGGTCCGCGCCAGATCATCGCCTGGTCGGGATCGACGAAAAACCCGATGCTGATCACCTTCACTCCGAAAGCGCTGAGCGGAAGCACCCGTTTGCCGTCGTCGCTGGTGGGCCTCGCGCCGAACAGGCCCATCATCAGCGGCATCGAAGGGCCATAGATGTCCGCATCCAGCAGTCCGACTTTGCAGCCTAGATTCGCCAGCGCAACCGCCACGTTCGCCGAGACGGTGCTCTTGCCGACACCGCCCTTGCCGGAGCCCACCAGCACCACGTTCTTCACCGACGGAACGAGATCGTTCGGGTTGTTCTGCTTGCCCGGTGAAGGGCGCACGTTGGCGCCGAAGGCCACCTCCACGCGGGGAAGCTGCAGGGGCGAGAGCATCGCCCGCACCGCCTCTTCGATCCGCGCCTTGTGCGGAGAGGCCGGCGTGGGGAGCTCGACGCGCACGCGCACGCCGCCGCCGTCGAGGATCTCCGGGTGCTTGAAATACCCCAGCTCGGACATCGTCCGGCCGGACGAGGGGTCCTTGAGGTCCTTGAGCGCCGATAGCACCTGTTCCGCCGTCACCGCCATTGGGCGCCGGAATGTGCGCGGCAGCGGGGGTCAAGTCAAGGCAAGTGCCGGAGCGGCCTCCCTGGCCGTTCCTTCGTGCGCTTGCCGTTGTCCAGCACGATCTTTCCGTTCACCACCACGTAGGGGATTCCCTCCGGGTAGGCCATCGGCTTCTCGAAAGTGGCGGTATCGCGCACCGTGGCGGGATCGAACGCGACCAGATCCGCTTTCATGCCCACGCGGATGAGCCCGCGGTCCTGCAGGCCCAGCCGCCGCGCAGGGAGCGAGGTCATCTTCCGCACCGCCTCTTCCATGCTGAAGAGACGCTCGTCGCGCGCGTAGTGCCCGAGGATCCGGGCCGTGCTGGCGAAGGCGCGCGGGTGCGCGCTCCCTTCGGCGGCGAACGGCCCGTCGATCGCCATCGCGCCGTAGTCCGTATCCATCGCCACCCACGGCTGCGAGAGTCCCAGCCGCACGTCCTCCTCGCTCATTCCGAACCGGGCCACGCCGACGTTGGCCCGGTCCATCGCCACCAGATCGACCAAGGCCTCCGCGGGCGTCTTTCCCAGATCGCGGGCCGCCGCATCCAGCCGCTTGCCGACGAGTTTCTTCACCTCCGGGTTCACGGCGGAGAGGAGCAGGATGTCCTCGGCGTGCAGCTCCGGATCGATCTCCCGGATCATCTTCGCGCGCTGCGCCGGATCGCGGATGCGCGCGACCATCGCGTCCACCCCGCCTTCGTGGGCCCAGTCCGGAATCGAGGCGTCGAGACCGTTCGCGCTCGCGATCCATGGATACATGTCGGCCGTGACGTCGAGTCCCGCGGCCCGCGCCGCCTCGATCCGGCCGATCACCTCCTTCATCCGGCCCCAGTTTGCGCGCCCCGAGATCTTGAGATGCCAGATCTCCACCGGTACCCGGGCCTCGCGGGCGATGGTGAAGGCCTCCTCCAGCGCATCGGCGATCTTCTTCGACTCGCTCCGGATGTGCGTCGCGTAGATGCCGCCGTGCTTCGCCGCGATCTTCGCGAGCGCGATCAGCTCGGGGGTCCTGGCGAAGCTCCCCGGCTGGTAGATCAGCCCGCTCGAGACGCCGAAGGCGCCCTGGCGCATCGCCGCGTCCACCAGCTTCTGCATCCGGGCCAGCTGTTTGTCGTCGGGCTGGACGTCCTTGAACCCGAGCACGATCCCGCGCACCTGGCCGGCTCCCACCAGCAGGGCTTCATTGATGCTCGGCCGCGCCTTCTGCAGCCGGCGGAAGTAGCCGGAGAGATCCGTCCAGTCGATCTTGAGCCGGTACTTGCGCAACCACGGCTCTTGCTCGTGGATCCAGGCGGCATTCGTCGGCGCGGGCGAGATGCCTTCGCCGGTGAGCTCGGTGCTGATCCCCTGACGCACCTTCGATTCCTCCCGCGGATCGATCAGCGCGTTCAGCTCGCTCTGGCCGAGCAGGTCGATGAATCCGGGCGAGAGCGCGAGGTCCCCGAGCCGGACCCGCCGGCGGGCCTTGTTCTGCGAGAGATCGCCGATCGCGGCGATGGTATCTGCGCGGATGCCGACGTCGGCGCGAAACCACGGCGCGCCGGTGCCGTCCATCACGCGGCCGCCGGAGAGGATCAAGTCGAAGACGGCCGCGCAGAGGAGCGCGATCATGCCTGCGGCGCCACCACTACCACGCCCTCCTCGCCCTCGGCCCCGTCGACCACCGCGCGGACGGGCAGCGCCTGCCGGGCGATGGTCGCCAGCTCGAGCAGCGAGCCGGTCACCTCGCTCGCCGTGTAATGGCAGCTCGGCGGAGTGCCGGCGCGCGCGCCCAGGCCGCTCGCGCAGAGGAACGAGGGGAGCAGCATCCGCTCCGCCATGTTCGAATCGAGCGCGCCGCGGCGTTCCAGGAAACGCGACAGCCGCTCCGCGAGGCGATCTCCCTGCTCCGGCCCGACCAGCGCCGGCGCCTGTCCCAGCGTGGAAACCGTCACCACGCTGTTCTCGAACTCCGCGGTCGCGGTGATCGCCCAGCGGCTTCGCGCGGGCGAGGAAGGAGGCAAGGGCAGCGGGACCCGTTCGGCCTCGGCGATCACGCCCCGGCGGCGCATCGCCCGGACCACGCGCTCGGCGGCGTCCTGGGCCGCTTCGTGCCGGCCGCCGCCGACGGCCGCAACCACGGACACCTGGCGAAGCAACCCGCGATGCACGGCGCGCAGCGGAGTGAGCGCCGGCGCCGGATCGAGCGCGGCGACGATCTCGCCTTCGTCGCTCCCGAACCCCGCGTGCGTCAGCTCCAGCGCCATCTTCAGGCCGAATTGCGCCGCGAACGGCGCCCACCCGAGCCGCAGATCGTGGAACGTCGGGGCGTCGTCGCTGTGGTTCGGTCCGTGCAGCCGCAGCTCCGAAGGCTTTCCCAGCAGCGCGAGCGGCCAGGACAACGTCCAGAGCGCGCGGGCGACTGCGCCCGGATACGGCAGGTCGAGCACGTGGACGCCGGCGCGGGGGTGTGGAAGCGTCAGCTCCACCTCGCCCGTGCCGGAGAGCGGCTCGCGCGCCGCGTCGGCGTCGCCGCCGAGCTTCATCGCCGCCAGCGCGAGCGCGAGATCCGCGTCGCGAAGCGGTCCGCGCAACCGGAGCGGAACGCCGGTGGCCAGCGCCAGACCGATCGCCCCGTCGAGCACCGCCTGCGCCGGACGTTCGCCGACCTGCATCGGGCCGCGCATTCGGCCGGACTCTATCGCGCCCTGCGCAATGGACAAGGCATCACGCGGGTCTCCCGTCCACGAGGATGTTGCGCAGACCAGCGGATCGCGCGGCTTCGACCGCGGCGCTCACCTCCTGCGCGGTGACGCCGCGGGCGATCACCGGGAAGCGCGCGGCGCGATACACCGGCCGGTATTGCGAGAGGACGTTGATGCAAATGGCGGGTGAAACCGAGGCGATGAGCGGCATGAGCTTGCCGGGCGACGCCACGGCGCCGGGGAGGACCAGGTGGCGGACGATGACCTCGGCCTGGCGGTGCATCTCGCGCAGCGAGCGATCGAGGGCGGCGGTGTACCGTTTGCAACCGGAAAGCTCGTACGCAACCGCATCGTCTCCGTACTTCGCGTCCGGCAGATAGACGTCCACCACGCCCTCGAGCAGCCTGAGCGCTTCGATGCTTTCGTACCCTCCGCAGTTCCACACCACCGGCAACGACCAGCCATGCTCCGCCGCCACCGCGAGCGCCTCCAGGAGCACGGGGAGGACGTGCGTGGGCGTGACGAAGTTGGCGTTTGCGGCGCCCGACTTCTCCAGATCGAGGAGCAGCGCAGCCAGCTGCTCGGCGGAAGTGCGAACGGTGCCCCGGCGCTCGAGCGAGAACGACCAGGTCTCGCAGCTCTGGCAGGAGAGATTGCAGCCGGCGATCAGGATCAAGCCGGAGGGGACGAGCTGTGGCTCCTCTCCGTAATGGACGCCGGCTCCGGCGAGCGAGAGTCCGTCGTCCTCCTGGCAGACTCCGGCGGGTCCGTGCCTGCGGTCCACGCCGCAGAGATGCGCGCAGAGGTCGCAGCGGGCGTAGTGCCGCCGGGCCTCGGCTGCGCGAAGACGCAGCTCTCGACCCGACAGCCTCACGCAGGCCTCATCTGTCCGCGCGGCACCACCAGCAGCGCCCCGCCGGAAACGCACAGGTCCTGCCCGATGCAGTGCGAGGAAGCGTCGCTCGCCAGCCAGAGCACTGCGTTGACCACGTCGTCCACGTCCGCCACGCGCTGATTCGGCAGGGTGGGCACCAGCGCCGGCCCGATGCGTTGCAACGACTGCTCCGCCATCGGCGTGCGCACCCAGCCTGGCGAGACCAGGTTGACGCGGACGCGGGGCGCCAGCTCCACGGCGATGGACATCATCATCGACTGCACCGCGCCTTTGGAGGCCGCGTAGTGCGAATGGCCGGGCTCCCCGCGCTGACCGGCGGTGCTCCCGATGAAGACGGCGTTTCTCAGACCCGAGCGCAGCAGCTCCCGCACGAGATAGAAGCCGGAGTACACGTTCACCCGGAACATCTCCTCGAGCGCGGCAGCAGAGATGCTCGCGATCGGGCCGGCGTCGTAGAGGCCGGCCGAGTGGACCAGCAGATGCACCTCGTCGAGCCGCTCGCGGGCCGCTCGCACGGCCTCGACGCAGCCCTGCTCGGTCGCGAGATCGGCGCGAACCGCAGCGGTTCCCTGCGGAGGGGGGTGCGTGCGGTGCTGTCCGGCCACGCGCATGCCCTGCTTCAGCAGGGCTTCCGCGACGCCACGACCGATCCCGCTGGACGAGCCGGTCACGAGTGCCGTGCGCCCGGCGAGGTCCGGATAGGTCGGAAACATTGCCCATTCTTCGCACACATGGTTCAGGTAGGCGAGGTGCTCGAAGCGCTGATCATCTTCGCCGCGACGTACCTCTTCCTCGCGGGCACCGAGTTGCCGTTCCTCAAGCTCGATCGGCCTGGGGGCGCCGTCGCCGGCGCCGTGGCGATGGTCGCGCTCGGCGTGCTCACGCCGGAGCAGGTCTACCGCGACGCCATCTCCTGGGACACCCTCGTCCTGCTCCTGGGGATGATGGTGATCACGAGCGTGATGGCACGCGCCGGCATCTTTCGCTGGATCGCATGGGCGGCGCTGCGCCGCGCGCATGGCCCACGCGCGCTGCTCGCGGTGCTGGTCCTCGTCGCTGGGGCGCTCTCCGCGCTGCTCGTCAACGACACCGTCTGTGTGATGTGCACGCCGCTCGTCCTTGCGCTCGTCGAGGCCGCCGCGCTGCCACCGCTTCCGTACCTGCTCGGGCTGGCCTTCGCCTCGAACGCCGGGTCGGTCGCGACGCTCACCGGCAACCCCCAGAACATGCTGATCGGCACGCTGAGCGGCATTGCGTACACACAGTTCAGCAAGGCGTTGCTGCTACCTGCCCTCCTTTCCCTCGGCGCCGTCCTCTGCGTGCTTCTGGTCGCGTTCCGCCGCGAGCTGGCGTGGAAGCGTCTCTCGGTGGACCTGGACGCTCCGCCGCCCCTCAACAAGCCTCTCTCGCTGCTCTGCGCCGGCGGTCTCGCCTTCGTCCTCGCCGGGTTCCTGCTCGGCTACAGTCTCGCCTGGACGGCAATGACCGGCGCCGCGGTGCTGCTCGCCCTCTCCCGGCAGCCGCCCAAAGCGATGTTCGCGCAGGTCGATGGGTCCCTGCTGCTGTTCT
>Ga0209235_1000089_pt1 | contig 37586 bp, 34 predicted proteins | sample GraSoi013_1_20cm_4_FD_185817 | JGI IMG/M metagenome (GOLD analysis project Ga0209235, IMG submission 185817) | Grasslands soil microbial communities from the Angelo Coastal Reserve, California, USA - Sample 09_25_2013_1_20cm (SPAdes) (version 2) | ecosystem: Environmental > Terrestrial > Soil >... | reverse complement strand
CCGGATGGAGCGTGTTCACGGACAACCTCACGGTGGACGTCGTCCTGCCGGCCGGCATCGACACGGCGCAGCTCGCGTACTCCCCGAACCCCGTCCGAGTCTCGCAATCGGGGGGCCGGACGGACCTTACGTTCGGCGACACGAACCTGGCTCCCTTCACCTCGTATCGGGTCATCGTCGACTTCCCGAAGGTCCTCGATGTCCGGTTTGGGATCGCGAGGATCTCGCGGGAATCCCCGATGGCGACCGCGACATTCACGTTCCTCGGCGTTGTGGGCGCCATGATCGGTCTCTGGGCCCTGCGGGGTCGCGAGCCCAAGAGCCGCCGCCCGCCCGGGGACGCACCGATCCTGACGCCGCCCTCCGGACTCGAGCCCGAGGAGGTCGGATTCCTCCTGCGGCAGCAGGTCGATGCCCCGGTCCTGCTCGCGACGCTGCTGAATCTCGCGAAGAAAGGGTATGTCGTCCTCCAGGGACCCGCCGACGCGGGCGGTTACGTGCTGGAAGAAAAACAGATCGAACTCACCGACAAAGCACGCTCGGTGGTCGCCGAGCCGGAAGGATGGAGCACGGAGCCACCTGCGTACCAGCGGATGCTCCTCCAGGCCATGGTCTCGCACCGAAATCGGATCGAGGCGATTCGATCGTCCGCAAAGATGCTCACTCGATCGATCGGGGACCGCCTCGCCGCAAGCGGCCTCCTGGCGGGGAGCCCCGCCCGGGTCCGACGCCGCTACGGCATCGCAACAATCGTGATCGGCATCGTCGCGCCGGTGCTCGTGGTCCTCGGGTATGTCGTGGCGGCGTTGTACAGCTACGTCGCGGTGAACGTGGGCCTGTTCATCGGGTCGTTCGCCATCGTGGGAATCGGCTACTACATGCCTCGCGCGACAGAAAAGGGAGCGGAGGAGAAAGCCCGCTGGGAAGGGTTCCTCGGTCAGCTGCGCGATCGAATCGAGTCCCTCGCGGGATCGAGCCCGGAGGAGAGCGTCCGGCTCCTCGACGAAAACATGGCCCTGGTCCCCCTGATTTCGAATCTCGAGATGTCGGGTTGGCTGAAGTCTCTTGGGAACCGAATTCCCGCGGTGCCGTACCGGCCGTACTGGTACCATCCGATTGGCGGCATTTGGTATGTTCCTTCTCAAAGCCCAGGCCAGACGTTCCCGGATATTGGTAGGGAGCTCGCACGCGACTTCGGGACGTTCGCGAACTCGTTCGCGACGACCCTCGGCCACTTCCAAACGTACATGGCGCCGTCGGGCGGCGGGGCGGGTGGCGGAGGCGGTGGGGGAGGAGGTGGCGGCGGTGGCGGAGGAGGGGGCGGTGGCGGCGGGGCCGGCTGAGCGTGTCGCCCTCCTGCCGTTGAGCCTTTAACCCGACGCATCCCTCCAGGGATTCGATGGTCCGCGCCGTGAAGCCCACCCGCAAGCGAGACGGCCGGCTCGGCCCGCCGCAAGGCTATCCGAAGGACCCGGAGAAGTACGGCGATCCGGCGAATTGGAAATATCCTGTGCACACCCCGTTCCATGCGCGCGCCGCGCGACGGTACTTCAACGAGCCTCGGAATCGCGCGAAGTACACGCCCGAGGAGCAGGCGTACATCGACAAGAAAATCAACGAGGCGCTCGAACGGTTCGGGGTCGCGGTCAAGATCAAGGGCGGCGAGATCGAGGACGAGGCGGGCACGATCCAGGCGGACGTCCCGATGAACAAGGACATCGACAAGCTGTCCTTCGATGAACTCCTGCTCGTGTTCCTCGGGAGGAATCGCCTCGCATCGGCCAAGGCCATCGATCCGTCGGTCGTCTCCGTGGACAAGGATACGGAGACGCTCCTGGCAGGTCGGGTGAAGGAATACTCCGTGCGAATCGACCGGCAGGAGAAACGGGTCGAACACGATTGTGTCGACTTCAAGACGAACCGTGCGACCGGGCGGCTCATGTGCAAGCACCTGGGGGCGTTCCTCATGCAAGTCGACCGCGGGAAGGCGACCCACCTGTTGCGCGATCTGCTGCGGGAACGCGACCATTGGACGTTCGAGTGACGTCGAATCAGGTGTGCTTCCCGCCGCCAACGTTTAAGGCGGTTTCCGACCATCCGCTCCGGGGGTTCGGTCGTGGTGCGACTCATGGGTCGCGGTGTGCTCGTTGGCGTGTTTGCGGTGATCGGCCTGATGGTGTTGGGCTCTCCCGCCTCCGCGATCACCTGGGGCACGATCGACACGACCCACCCGAACGTCGGTGCGATCCTCATCGTGCGCGCCGACGGAAGCGTCGGGGAGTTCTGTTCCGGGACGCTCGTGTCCGCACGGGTCTTCCTGACCGCGGGCCATTGCACCGATGCGCTCACGGCCTTCGCGATTCCGGCCACCCGGCTGCGGATCGGATTCGGGCCAAACCTGTTTGCGGAAGGCGCGGTGCGCCTCGCCGTGAGCGGATATCAGAGCCACCCAGATTACAACTGGGGACCCACATCGAATCCGCACGACCTCGGTGTGATCATCCTTCAGGATGCAGTCGAGGGCGTCACACTTGGCACGCCGGCCCCGACGGGCTACTTGGACGACCTTGCCGCGTCGGGAGAACTCAAGTCGGCGACGTTCATCAACGTCGGGTATGGCGACAACCAAGACTTCGTCGTGACCGGAGACCGCCAGATCTCGACTTCGAGCTTCCGGAACCTGCACGACGCCTGGCTCTACATGTCGCAGAACATCCAACATGGAGATGGCGGCACGTGCTTCGGCGACTCCGGCGGGCCCACGTTCTTCGTCGATCCTTCGTCTCACGCCGAGTACATCGTCGCGGTGACGAGCTGGGGAGACAGCGTCTGCAAGTCGACGAACAACAACTACCGCGTGGACCTGGCGAGTTCCCGGTCCTTTATCGACGACATGATCGCGTCGAACCCGTAGTCCATCGGGCGGCCTTTCTAGAGGCGGCTGAAGTCCGCCTCGCGGTCTTTCTTCCGAGCTTCGCGCTCCTCGGCCTTCGGGAGTGGCGCGTCGCAACCGGGGCAGTTGCCTCCGGCATCGACGCAACCCTTGCACAGCCAGGCTCCGCACGCGTGACGCTCGACGCCGGGCGCGTGGTGCGGTGCGCACTTCGCTGGCGGTGCGTCTTCGGCAACTTTTCCGACCGCCTTCGGTGTCGGCGACTTCTTCGCCGCGGGTGCTGGCTCGTCGTCCTCTTCGACCGCGGTCTCTGGCACGGCCTCCGGCTTCGCCTTCTTTCGCTTGATCTCCGGCGCGGCGCGCGTCGAGATCTTGTAGGCGCCGCCCTCGAAGATCTTGAGGGAGACCTCGAGCTTCTTCGCTTCGAACGGCCCGAGGTGGAGCTCTTTCGCGAGGTCCACGAGGTTCCATTCCTCCTTGGGCAGATCCATCGCCTGCCGGATCAGCTCGTCATTGCGCCATTCCGGCGTCGGCTCCAGCGGCGCGTCGCGGACCCAGTCGATATAGCCCCAGATCGTCCGGGCCTCTTCCAGGTCGACGTGGGGCAAGACCGCGCTGACGTCGGTAAGGCGCAACGTGTTGAGGTTCTTCGCATTCTCCACGGTCCGGAGGACCGCGGCCCCGACCGCTTCGTACTTGCGCAGGTCGTCCGCCTCGATCCGATCCGGCGCCAAGGGAGCCGGCTCGTTGACGTACGCGATGACCTCGTCGAGGTCCTCGAGGGGGACGGAGCAGTACCGGAAGACCTCGTCCCGGGTTGCCGGACGTGCGAGGTGTTTCTCGAACCGCACGACGGCTTCCGCGAAACCTTCGATCTTCGCAATGTGGATCCGCTCCTCCGCCGCCTTCTTGCCGGATTGCGCGGGCTCGTACGCGGGATCGAGGGCGAGCGCCGCGTCGAACGCGCGGAGCGCTTCGTCGAAGCGTTTCAGGTGGACAAGGGCCAGGCCTTTGCTGTTCCACGTGACCTTGTCGCGGGCGTCGAGGCGGAGCGCCTCATCGTACGACCCAACCGCGGCATCGAACTCGCCGGCCCGTTCTTCTGCGAATCCTCGCATGTACCACAGGGCCTTGTCGGCCGGGCGCGCGACCGTCGCGTGGGCGAGGGCATCCGCGGCCGCCGGGAAATCTTCGCTCTTCACATGGAGCAGACCCTTGCTCCGCCACGCGTCGCCCAGTTCCGGGTTCGATTCGATGGCCGAATCGAACGCCGCGAACGCCTGCGGATTCTGGCCGAGCGCTTCGTACGCCTCGCCTTTCCACGTGAGTACGCGCGCGTCCTTCGGCGTCGCCTTCAGCACGTGGTCGAAGCACGGGAGGGCATCCGCGGGGTGCCCGGTCCGCAGAAGGCACAACCCCTTCGTCCGGTAGGCCTCGTAATGGTTCGGATCTTTCGCGAACACGAGGGCGAGGAGGGACAGCGCATCGTCGAAGTGGGATTCGTGCGCGAGGCACATCGCCTTGCCGCTGAGGAAGTCGAGGTGGTTGGGTTCCAGGATCAAACCGTCCTCGAACGCCTTGAGGGCTTCCGGGACCCTTCCGAGGTCGAACAGGATGCGCCCTTTCGCCGCGAGGGCCACCCGGTCCCCCGGATTCAGGTTCAGCGATTGATCGTACGCCGCGAGGGCCTCGTCCCGCCGTCCGAGCCGCCCGAGGATTGCGCCTTTCGCATTCCATGTCCGACGGTCCATCGGGTCGACGCGGCCTGCCCGATCCAGCGCCTCGGTTGCCGCGTCAGGTTTCCCGAGGCCCTCGAGGGCGACCGCCATCTCCCGCAGCGCCTCCGTGTCCCGCGCATCGATTTCGATGAGTCGCTCGCCGACCTCCGCCGCCGCCTTGAATGAATTCTGGGTGTGCAGCAGGTCGCGTTTGATTCGGAGGAGATCCACGTGGTCCGGTGCGATCGAACACGCTTTCGTGATCGCGGCTAAGGCGTCCTTCGCGTCGCCGGCGGCTTTCGCAAGTCGGGCGCGCCGCGCCCATGCGTTCGCGTCCTTCGGCTCGGCGAGGCTCAGTTTGACGGATACGGCGAACGCGTCCTTGGTGCGTCCCAGGGCTTCCAGGGCGGTGCTCAACCCCGCGAGCGCGGTCGTCTCCTTCGCGTTCTTGGCGAGGACCGTCTCGTACACCGGGATCGCCTCCTCGTATCGATGGAGCTCGGTGAGGCACGCGCCTTGTTTCAAAAGGGCCGGGACCATCGTCGGGTCGAGAGAGGCGGCCTTGCCGTATGCCGCTGCGGCCTCCTCGTATCGCTTGAGCCAGTGCAGCGCCGTCCCTTTCCCGAGCCACGCCTTCGCGTGATTCGCGTCGAGCGCCAGCGTGCGGTCGAACGCCGCCACGGCGCCTTCGTAGCGCTTCTCGCCCTCGAGGGCGAGGCCGAACAGGTACCATCCCTTCACGTCGCCCGGCGCGTACCGCGTCGACCGATCGAGGCAGTCGATCGATTCCGCGAACGCGTTGAGCCGATAGTGCGCACGCCCTTTCTCGTACCAGAGGTCGGGGGACGCGGGGGTCGCCTCGATCGCGACGTCATAGGCCTTCACCGAATCGGCATATCGGCCGAGGGAGAACAGGAGGGCCGCCTTGTGAGAGGCCGCATCCGCGTTTCGCGGATCGAGCCGGAGGACCGTGTCATAGGCGGTGAGCGCCTCTTCCGGTTGGCCCAGGGTCTGGTGGGCCTCGCCCCGCGCGGTCCAGGTGCCCGCATCGGCCGGGGCTTTCTGGAGAATCACCTCGCAAGTCCGGAGGAGGACCTTCGCGTTCTTCGAACGCCGCAAGGCGTCCCGCTGGCCACGCAGCGCGTCGAGGTCGTCCGGCGCGACGACCCGGAGGCGCTCGAACGTCGCGTAGGCGTCCTCGGCCTTGCCGAGCGCGAGAAAGGCCCGGCCTTTGTCTTTCAAGGCCCGCGGATGGTGCGGCTGGATCGCGAGGATCGCGTCGCACGCGACGACGAGATCGGCCCACCGCTCGGACCGCAAGAGGAGATCCCGCTTCGCCTCGAGTCCGTCGTACGATCGTGGCTCCACGGCCAGGAAACCGTCCAGGGAGGCGAGCGCTTCCTCGCGGCGATTCAACTGGACGCACGCGTGAGCTTTCGCGTACAGCGCGCCGGCGTGCCGAGGATCGAGGGAGACGATCTTCGACGCCTCCTTGACGACCTCGTCCCATCGGGCGAGGGACCGGAGCGCCTCGAGCCTCCCGACCCGAGGAGCGAGCGTCTTCGGAGTGAGTCCGATCGCTCGATCGTAGGAGCCGACCGCATCGATGCTTCGGCCGATTTTGCGCAGCAGCTCGGCCCGGCTCGTCCACGCTGCGGCGTCGCCGTCCCGTTGGCGGAGGGCCTCGTCGTAGGATCGCAGCGCCTCGTCGTTCTGATTCGACGCGCCGAGGACGTCTCCCCGGAGTCGCCATGCATCGGGGTCGTACGGATCGAGCTGGGTTACCCGGTCCAGGCAGCGAACGGCTCTCGGCGAATCCCCGCCGGCGAGGTACGCCTGCGCTTTTCCCTCCAGGGCCTCTTTGCTCTCGGAGTTAATCCGAAGGGCGCGGTCGAACGCCGATTGGGCCTCGTCGAGTTCGCTCTTCCGTCGGTGGGCGTTTCCAGCCCTCACCCATAAGTCGGCGTCGTCCGGGACGAGTGAAAGGACGCGGCGATAGCCTTCGGCGTCGTCGGGATCCAGGTTCACGACTTGCATGTACGCCCGGATGGCCTCGGGCCGCTGCTCGAGCGCAACGTGGGCATCGCCTTTCCGCTCCCAGAGGTCTTTCGCCTTCGGATCGATTCGCAACCCGGCGTCGTAGTAACCGAGGGCATCCGACGCGCGTTCTTGTGCGAGCAGGATGTCTCCCTGAAGGCCGAGGGCCCGCAGACTCCCGCCGTTCGCCGCGAGGGCATGGGTCGCGGCCGATTGGGCCGACTCCATTCGACCGACGCGCAGAAGGGCCGACCCGACGGTCGCGTACGCCTCTTGGAAGTCCTCGATCCGCGCCGCCGGCTCTTGCGCTTCGAGGATCTCGAGAGCCTTGACGAACGCGATCGCCGCGCGCTGTGGCGCGTCCGCGTCAAGGGCCGCGTTACCGGAATTCACGAATCGGTTCGCCTTGTCGAGCACCCGTCCTTCTCGATCGAGGAGACCTTGGAAGAGGGCCATCCCTATCATCCCATCCCGCGGGGCGCGGTCAATCCAGGGCCGCGTCGGACAAGTGGCCGACATGGAAAGTGGATGACTTATAGATATCGCCAATGGGCCGGTGCGGTGGACAATCGGCCGACTTCGTCAACGCCGGGTCGTTGTGACAATCGCGCTAAGTACGCGCGCCGCGACTTCGGGCTGACAATTGTCAGACGGGATGGACGATGGCACGCAGAGGAGTGGAACGGCCGAAGCCGACCAAACTCCGAAAGGAAACGAGGGAGTGGCTGACGAAGCAGACGATCCCGAACGCCCGGCGAATCGCGCGGGATCTGGAAAACGAAGGCGAGGACGTACAGGATCTCCTCGCGGCGATCGACGAGCTTGAGGCACTCCTGAAAGAGGGATCCACGAAAGCCAAGCCGTGACCCGAGGAAGGACTCAAGTATCCGCGGTCGAGTCCCCCAACGGAGCGTGGGTAGTCTAGCGGTATGACACAGGCCTTCCAAGCCTGTTGCGCGGGTTCGACTCCCGCCCCACGCACTGGGTCGGACGATCGGAAAAAATAGGGGGACCGGCGGAGTCGTGGAGGCGACCCTCTCCGCCGATCGGTGGGATGGATGGGTTGTGAGCGTTAGCCGTCGTCGTCAGAGACGTCGAAGTCGAGAGAGCATCCGTACGACGCGTAGACGTCCTGCCAGCTCTGGTCTTCTCCCGCGTACATCTCGTTCACCGGAGCCATCATTGCCGCGCTTGCCACGACGGTCCGAATGTTGCCGTCGTATAAGATGCGGAATGGGGGAGAGGTGTGCGAAAGTATTGGGCTGGAGGTGTGAAAGTACTCGGCGGTGACAGACGAACCAGGCGCTTCAGCGATTCGTCAGCCACTCGAAGGCGTGGTTTGCCGCGAGCGCGGCGACCGCGCCGAGAGCAAGGAAGGAGAGTCCAATTTCACCGACCCAAGCGAGCCACGCAGCAAAGAGGGCCACCGTGAGGATCATGACCATCAACAGTCTGGAGGGAATCGTCTCCACGAAGACGACCAGAAGGCCGAGGAAGAGCAGGAACACGACGACGGCATAGAGCGCGGCCGCCGCGAGGTCCGGCAGAAGCGCCATCCGCGAGCGCCGATGGCACGACCCGGCATAACGTTATGGAGGCATCTCGATCACATGGCGGACGTGGACCGCTTCCCCGCGACGGAAGTCCACCATTTCTCGGCCGCTGAGTCGCGCGGTGCCCACCGCACGCACGTCCTTCTGATGGCGGACGACGACCTCATCCCCCGGTCGGATCTCCGGGGCGGCGTCGACGACCCCCACCGCGAAGATGTTCCCTTTCGGGAGGAAGTCCTCGATCTCGACCCAGTACGCGTCCGCCTGGGAAAGGATCGCGCCGCCGCGAAGGGTCAGAGACAGCATCCCGCGTCCCGTGTGCATCGCGACCTGCGTTCCTTCGCGGATCACCCGCACATCCGGCATGCGGCCGCGGAAGGAGGCGCCTCGCACCAGCCCGAGGCCCGCCTCGCCAAACTGGAAGCGGGCGACGTTCGACATCTCCTCGGAGAAACGACGGCCTTTCGGGACCCGAGGTGCCGACGCCGTGGCGTGGTTCAGCGTCTGCGTCAACGAGGCAAGTGATTCGTCCGAGGTGGGCCGTTCCTTCGAAGTCGGGATCGCGTCGGGCACGGCTGCCTTCACGATTGGCGCTTCCGCGGCGAGGTGGGCGACGACCGTTTCGTACCGGTTCGCCGCGAGAAACGCCCGGAGATCCTCGGTGACCATCGCGGCCTCGTCGCGGCTCCAATCTCCAGTCACCGGAATGTCGTATGCACCCGCCGGGTAGAACCGCTCCAGCTCGCGCGGAATCAGGCCGAGGGGCGATGTGACGATGACCTCGTGAACGGCCGTGGGATTCGCACTCGCCACGATTGCGTCGCGGAAACGGCGGTGGCTGCGGCTCGTCGAATACGGCTTGCGGGCGGAGCATGGGAGCAGCAGAAGGACCCGAGCCGATGGCGGCTTCGCATAGCGCTCCCGGATGCGCCGTCGGAATCGGACGATCTCGGGTCGAGCGAGCGACTCGGCGGCGTACGCCCGCATCTCGCCACCGGCGACCGGCGTGTACGGCTCCACGAGATCGTATTCGCGCAGATCGAGGTGGCGCACGACGGCGGTATTCCACGGGGCGTTCGCGAGCCGCCGCTCCACGAGCTCTCGCAGTCGGCCATGGACCAGATGATTCCGGACGAGGAGCATCTCGCGGAACAAAGCCCGATCGTTGTGCGCGCCGAGGTCCTCTCCGGCCGCGCACGCGGGACAGCCACATGCATCGCGGTCCGCTTCGGCGAGGGGGACCGTCCCGTCCGCCGTGTGGAACAGGCCGCGCGCACTATCGAGACGCATCCGACTCGAGTCGACCACGTCGATCCCGGCGTACGCGAGGACCGAGAGGTTCGACGGCGTCGCCAAGCCGGTGACCGCGACGACCTTCGCGGGGCCCAGGATCTCCCGAACCTCGCGGATCGCCGACACGAATTCCCGGGGGGATCGTTCGAATTCAGGTCCGTTCGCGATGAACACGCCCGGGACGGCCTTTGCGGCGACGAGGTCCGACTCTCCGGAGACCACGGCCCAGTCGCCGGCGACCGCCTCGTGCGGGATCTCGAGGTCGGCGAGGGCCAGCGGGATGCCTTTCGCCGCCGGAAGGTCGTCCGGATCGTTGGCCGGTCGCGGCGCGAAGAAGCTGCCGCCGACGCGAACCTGAAACCGAGGATCCTCGGTCCGCTCGGAAACGAGGAGTCCCTCGGCATACGACGGCGCCGCGCGAGCACCGCCTTGGAGGAACAGGACCAGGGGCGTCGTCAGGGTTCGCTCGCCACGAGTCCATCGCCCTCGGCGACCGAGACCGCCTCGCGCATCGATCTCAAACATGGAGGCGCAGCGATGGCTCCGGCCGAGTATAAAGTGTGACTACTCCAGCGCGACCGTGTCCCGCTCGATGTACGCGAGCTCCTTCGCATCGAACGCGCGCTCGTCCACGCTCAAGATCAGGGCAGCCCGGTGCAGGGCGATCTGCTCGTTGACGTATTCCAAGAAGTGCAAGATGCGGGCGAAGTCGTTGTTGATCATGAGATACTCGATCCCGTCGAGGAGGATGACGGCGCGCGGTCCATCGTTCACGAAGTTCGTGATCAGGTTGCTCAAGCTGTTCAGATTGTGCGGGTCGACGTAGTCCTTGCCGAGCGTCGTCGAGAGCCACACGATGCGGATCTCCTTCTCCCCCCGGCGGCGGACGATGTGGTTCGGGTGCTGGCGCGTGATGTACATCGGGCGCCAGCCGGCATCGACCGCCCGCTGGAACGCCGAGAGGGCCTTCTCGGGCTTCTTCTCCTTCATCAGGTAGGCGCGTCCTTCCTCGAGGTCCTTCTTCTTGCCGAAGAGGAGGTCCTTGAGAAGCTCGTCCTCTTTGAAGGCGAGCAGGAGCGGCCACGGGAGCCGCCGCATGGAACCGCCTTGCCATCCGGAGGTCGGTTTTTATACGTATCCTATCGACTATCGCACCTGAGACTTATCGCGGCCGATTGGTCGCGCGGTCGCGATTGCCCAATCGTCTCCCGCCGAATCGGCCCCAACCGATGAGTCGGTGACGGAAGCTTTATCGCGCGATGGCTTCTCGTCCGCTTGCCATGGCGTCGGCCGTCGTTGGAGTCATCGGAGGTTCCGCACTGGGGGATGCGTTCGAACTCGAGGACGAACAGGCGAAGTTCCTCGTCACGCCGCACGGCGCGCCCAGCGATCCCCCACGGATGGGAAAACGCGGCGAGGTGACCGTCGTCTTCCTCCCGCGCCACGGGAAGGACCATCGAATTCCGCCGCACAAGCTGAACCACCGCGCGAACCTTTGGGCGATGAAAGAACTTGGGGCGACGCACATCCTCGCGACGTCGTCGACGGGCTCTCTCAAGAAGACCATCCATCCGGGGACGTTCGTCGTCCCGGACGATTTCATCGGATATTGGGACATCCCGACGTATTACGACGATCGCGTCGTCCACGCCACGCCGGTGCTCGACGAAGCCGTTCGCGCGGCGTTCGTCGCAGCCGCGAAGGACGCGAAGGCGACGGTCCACAACGGCGGGACCTACGTCCAGACGACCGGCCCGCGGCTCGAGACGCGAGCCGAGGTCGCGCACTTCATGAAAATCGGGCACATCGTCGGCATGACGATGGCCTCGGAGGCCACGCTTGCATCCGAGCTCGGAATCCCTTACGCCTCCCTGTGCACGGTCGACAACTTCTGCAACGGAATCGTGGATGAGCCGCTGACGTTCGAAAAGATCCGTGAGACCCAGCGCCAGAACGCGGACCTCACGCGGACGGTCGTGGCGAAGGCGCTGGAGCGAATCCGATGAGCATCCTCATCCGGGATGTGCAGGTCGAAGGCGACGTCACCCAGGTGTACATCGAGGGAAACCGGATTGTCGAAATCGGCCGGAAGCGCGAAGCGGACACGGTGATCGACGGGAAGGGGAAGATCGCGCTCCCCGGGTTCGTGAACCTCCACACGCACGCGGCGATGACCCTGTTCCGCGGTTGGGGCGATGACCTCGATCTATCGATGTGGCTGGAGACGAAGATCTGGCCGGCCGAGGCGAAACTCACCGCCGACGACGTCTACTGGGGCACGAAGCTCGCGTGCCTCGAGATGATCAAGACCGGCACGACGACCTTCAACGACATGTACTTCCACATGGACGCGGCGGCGAAGGCCGTGAAGGAGATGGGCCTCCGCGGGTTCCTCGCCGAAGGCATTGTGGACCTCAACGATTCGGAGCGAGCGGCAAAGCAGTTCCGTGCGGCGGAGGAAGTGAACCGTCGGATCGAGGCGATGAAGACGGACCGGATCACGCCCGTGCTCGGTCCCCACGCTATTTACACGGTCTCGAAGGACTCGCTCCTCCGAATCCGCGAACTCGCGGACAAGACGGGCTCGTTGATCCACATCCACCTTTCCGAGACCAAGCGGGAGGTGGACGACTGCCTCACGGAAACCGGTGCCCGGCCCGCGAAGTACCTTGATGGCCTCGGGTTCCTCGCGAAGGACGTCATTGCGGCCCACGGATGTTGGCTCGACCCATCCGAGATCGAGCTGCTGGCCCGCACCGGGACGCGGGTGGCCCACTGCCCGATCTCGAACATGAAGCTCTCGACCGGCCAGGCGATGCCGTACGCCGCGATGAAAGAGGCCGCCGTGGTCATGGGCCTGGGGACCGACGGCGCGGCGAGCAACAACAACCTCGACATGTTCGAGACGATGAAGGTCGCGGCGCTCCTCCAAAAGTTCGCCCATCGGGACCCGACGGTCCTTCCGTCGCTCGAGGCGTTCCAGCTCGCGACGTTCGGAGGCGCGCGAGCCCTTGGGATCGATGCCGGGTTGATCGGCGTCGACCGGCTCGCGGACCTCATCCTCGTCGATCCGCGCCGGCCGGAGCTCACCCCGCGCCACAACGACATCAGCAATTGGGTCTACTCCGCCCACGGAAACGTCGTGGACACGATGATCTGCGACGGCGTCGTGTTGATGCGAGGTCGCCGGGTCCGCGGAGAAGCGGAAATCCTCGAGAAGGCCGCCGGGGTCGCACGGGATCTCGTCTCGAGGGTCTGAGATGGCCCTCGACCGGCTGCGCGCCAGCCTCGCGGAATCGCCCATCGTCCGGTTCGGGGAGTACGAATATTTCGTGCATCCGATCACCGACGGGATCCCGCTGGGCCGTCCCGAGGTCCTCGATGAAGTGCTCTCCGAACTCACCCGGATCGGCGACTGGAACCGCTGCGACAAGATCGTCACGGCGGAATCGATGGGCTTCCCGCTCGCCGCCGGATTGGCGATGCGCGTCCGGAAACCGTACGTCTTCGTCCGCAAGCGTCAGTACGGTCTGCCCGGAGAGGTGTCGCTCAAGCAGACGACCGGCTATTCGAAGACGGACATGTTCATCAACAACATCCAGCGGGGCGACCGCATCGTCTTCGTCGACGACGTAATCTCGACCGGCGGCACCCTAGTCGCAATCGTCAAAGCGCTGCGTACGATCGGCGCCGAGATCGTGGACATCCTCATCGTGTTCGAGAAGACCCGCGAGAGGGCACGCTTCGAGAAGGAACTCGGGATCCGGATCCAGACGCTGCTCAAGGTGGATGTGGTCCGGAGCAAGCTCGTCGAGCGAGCCTAGGGAGGATCGGGCGTCCCGACGGGCTCCAGCGATCGACGATCCTTGTCTACGTTCGCGAGGGCGCGCTTGAACAGGGGTGCCGGGAGGACGGACACGAGGACCATCACCACCACGATCACGGAGAAAAGCGGGTCGCGAATCACCTCGGCGTTTAGAGCCGACAGTGCGACAATGAGCCCGACCTCACCCCGCGGGGTCATGCCCCACCCAACGGCCGCAGACTCATGGCGGCTCATCTTCGAAAGCCAGGCAGGAATCCCGCAGCCGATGACCTTCGTGACAATCGCGATGAATGTGAGGACGACGCCGAAGATGATCAGCCCGGAGCTTCCGCCCGCCGCCGGGAGGTCCACCTGCAGACCGAGGGAGATGAAGAAGATGGGTGTGAAGACAGCCCCGAGGTAGCCCGCGCCCTCCGTGAAGTCCTCTCGGAGAGGGGTGCCCCCGAACAGGCTGCCGGCGAGGAACGCGCCAACGATCGCGGAAAGCCCGACCACCTCCGCGATGAACGCGTACAGGAAGGTGATGGCCATCGCGATGATGAAACCGCCATGCTTGAGTCCCAGCTTCATGCCCTCTACCTGAATGCGAACGACCACCTTCCGGAAGAAATACAAACCAACGGCCATCCCGACACCGAGGAACGCCAGGGCGGTGCCTACGAGGATGCCCAGCGAGACGGGGTCGAGCTGTCCCCGGCTCGTCCCGACGACCAGGGAAAGGATGATGAGACTCAGGATGTCGTCGACCACAGCCGCCCCCATGATCGTTTGCGCCACCGGCTGCCGCATCAGGCCGAGATCCAGGAGCACCGCTGCCGCGATGGCCGTGCTCGTGGCGGTCAGCGTCGCGCCAACGAAAAGGGCCATCGTGAACTGCGTCCCATTCACGCCGACGTCGCTCGGGGGGACCAGGAGGAACGCGGCCAGGAACCCGAACACGAGCGGCAGGGCCACTCCGCCGCTGGCGACCAGGATGTTCTTGCGCGTGTAGATCGTACGAAAGTCGGTCTCCAAACCGATCACGAACAAGAGGAAGATAGCTCCCAGACTGGCGAAGCTTGCCACGAGCGCCGGGTCGAACAGAGTCACGTTGAAGTAGTAGCCGATCACGCTCGGCCCGAGGAGAATCCCCAGCACGATCTCGCCCACGATCGTCGGCTGCCGGAACCGCTTGATCGTGAAGTGGCTCATCGTCGCGAGGACCAGCAGAATCGTGAGCTGCTGGTACAGGGCCTCGGTGCCGGCCATCGCGGGACTGCAACGCGCCGAGCCTATTAAATCGCTAACCGAAGGCGATCCGTCGCCGACCAAACGCGGGCGCGCGCGTGTTACACCAGAAGAATGACACGGGTTCCCGCGCGTTTTCGGAGGCGATCACGAAGTCCGTTTCGCCCGATTGCGTCGCACTTCGTCCTCGGTCACGATGACGCTGAGGTGCAAGACGCCGTCGTCCGGGTCCGGGTCCGGGTCGTACCGGACACTCCGGCCTTCCGACAGGATCTTGTGGAACTGGATTTTCACGGTCCCGCAAGATGATGGAGGACGCCCCGAGATTATGAAACTCGACGGCGTGATTCTCCGGTGCGATAGGTGATAACGATTTCACGCCCCAGGTCCGGCATCCGCCCTGAAGCGAGGAACAGAAAAAGGTGGGATGGGAAGGATCGGAAGGGTGGTCTCACTGCTTCATCAGATCGAGGCCGTTCCAGTCTCCGCCGAAGTCCTTGACCTGGCCCGTGGCGAGCTGGAACCGGGCGCGGAGCTTGCCGTTCTCGAAGAAGATGTATGCGTTCCGGAGGCAGGATGTGTAGAGGTTCTTCCTCTTCCCCTTCTGGGTGAGGATGCGCTCGACGCATTGGATGAGCCCGACCTCCTCGAGGATCCGGATCTTGCGGTAGCATGCGGCGATCGGGATGCCGTACCGCTGGCTGATCTCCTGGGCACTGATTTTCCGCTTGTAGGTGGCGAGAAGGATCTTGGCGCTGTATTCGTCGGTCAGAAGCTGGGACGCCTCGAGGGGCGAAAGCAGCTTCGAGGTCCCTTGGAATCCGTCATTTTCCGGGCTGGTGTTTCCCTCCACGGTACCGACCCCGCACAGTTCTGCGGCGTCGATGATTCCCTGAGATATTTAAGCTATCGCGCTTGATTATCAGACAAAAAACTCGTTTTGGCGTTTGATTATCAGGGCACCGCCGGACGCGCGCGCCCGCGCGCGATCAGGAGTCGAGCGCCGCGTTCAGTTCGATCCACTTTCCGTTGATCTCTTTGTCAACATCGAACTCGAACTTGACCTTGAAGATGCCTTCCTGATACACGAGCTGCGCGGATTTCAGGAGCGACCGGTACAGTTTCATCGTCTTGCCTTTCGGCGTCGTGACGATCTGCGCGACGTTCAAGAAGCCGGCTTCCTCGAGCTCGTGGATCTTCCGATAACAGGCGGCGATCGGGATGTCATACTTGTCGCTGATCTCTTGGACGGACCGCGACGTGACTTGAGTCGCTACGAGAATCCGCTCCGCGTACTCGTCCGTGAGCAAGCGCGAGACGTCCTTTTCTCGCATTGCTCTCGATTCAGTGATGGATATTAATGACTCTTCTATCCGGTTCTCGATTTTGATACTCGCGGATCGGGAGGACGGAGCCCGTTTCCGCCGATCGGATCCGATCACACGATCGGGCGCAGGTCCGCTTTCGGGACCCCGCCGGACCAATCCCAGGCGAGGCCGAACAACTCCGTGTACGGCTTCTGACCGTAGAGGACCACGGAACCGTTGATGCTGTCCAGATGAAGCACGACCCGGGCGAGGTTCTCCAGTTTTGCGGCGGACGCGCTCTGCGGGGTGACGAATCCGACGAAGACGTCTTTCGCGCGGCGGACCGCGGAAAAGACGCCGGACATCTGCTCGAGGACCTTCTCCCCGTACACCGACTCAAGGGTGTCGAAGGCCATGAAGGCGAGGAACGGACGCTCGGACTTCGGGAGTTGGAACTCCACGTTCGACCATTTCAAGTCCGAGTCGACGTTCGTGCCCTCCATGTGGAGGACGGTCCGCGAGACGTCCGCAGAGCCCAGGGTGGCCGATTCGAAGACGCGGACCTGCGAGTCGAACACGCCGGGCGGAAGGTGGGGGCTGACCAGTTCCCGGAGGAACTCGGCACTGCCTTTCCGCGGCGGGACGTGGGCCACGCCTCGGCCTTGGGCGACGAAATTGGAGATGATCGCGGTCCGGAGCCAGTCGACATAGTCCGAGGGCACCGCGTTGGAGATCTCGAACGCGACGACCCGGCCGCGGTAGAGTCCCGCCGTCAGCCGGTCGAGCGGTTCGAGCCCGAAGCTGACCGCGTCCTTCGACAGGTCCTTCACGGGCCTCCAGAGTTGCGGCTTCACCGGGCGAACTTCCTCCCGGATGTCGAAGGCCGTGAGACGCCCGCCATCGAGTGTGTAGAGGTATCGGTGTTGCTGGATTTGCTGGCCCCGCAGCTTCTCGATCGTCAAGACCCGAAGCCGGCGGCCCTGGTGGTCCGTCGACGCCAGGCTCACGACTCCGTCCCCGAGGTAATCGAGGCGCGTCTCACCGCTGCTCTCGAGGACGTACAACACGTTCTGCTTGCTCCCTTCCACGAGGTCCTTCTGCAGGACCGTGATGAGCCGTGCGGCCGGGATGCCGTAGTGCTCCGCAAGCGCGTCGATCGAATCGATCAACACGAGGGACCGTTCCGGGATCCGGTCGTCGACGAAGTCGTACGCCGCCTCGAGCTCGGGCAGGTCGAATCCGAGCGTGACCTCGAGGAAGTTCCCTTTCACCTCGCCGCTGCCGATCGCCTCGGGCTCCTCGTCCTCGCCTTCCTTCCCTTCCTCGAGCTTCCCCTCGAGCTGGTCCAGGGCATGCCGCGCCACCTTCGTGTCGTGTGGGGACTTCGAACCCGTCTGAAGGATCGCCGGCTTGATGCGGTCCTTCAGCCAGGTGAACTGGCGATACAACGACTCATCAGAAACCCGGGAGCTGAGGTAGTGCGATGCGGTGACCTCGCCCAAGGCCTCTGTCAGCTGCAACGCGAACGTCGTCTTGCCTGTGCCGGCCGGGCCTTTCGCGATGAGCGAGTGGCCGCCGGGGGCGTTGAAGAATTCCACAATCTCGCGCGGAATGCGACCGGTGGGTGGCGACACGGAACCGCGTCGAAACAGAGAGGCCGGATATACATAGGTTTCCGTGCCGATGTCATTCGCGACCGGCGACCGAAGAATCCGCTGGATCATGGAGCGCCAAACCGAATCGAAGCGCGTCGGCGTGCATCGAGAGATTGTTGAACATCACATACACATCGTCGTACTCCCGGCAGATCGCGCGGAGCCGGCCGAGGTCAGCGTCCGTGTATGCGTAGCGATACATCGTCTTTCCCGGCGGGCTCCCGTGGAGACGGAAGTACGCGAGTCCGTAGGTGGCCGGCTCTTTCTCGAACGGATCGACGGCATGCACGAGGCCGAGGTCCTCGCACATCTTTTCGATGATGTGAACCGCCCACGGCCCGCGGAGCTCGAGGGCCTTGATCGCATCGGTCCGGATGGACTCGAAGAACCGATAGAGTGCGTTGCGGTTCGCTTCCGTCGGACCGAACGACGCCGGCGTCTGGAACACAATCACGCTCGCGCGAACCGCCTCCGCGATGGCCCGCGTGGCCTCCCAGCCCTCGAGGACCTGTGGCGTGTCCTGAAACGATCCGTAACTCGACCTCTCGGCGTCGGGGACGATGCGGCCGGATCTTCGGTAGGTGGGTGAGGTGGTCTCGTGGGTGACAAATTGCGAGGCCTTCAGACAGAAACGGAAATCTGGCGGTGCCAGACCGCGCCATTTGAGAGCCCGTTCCACCGAGAGTGGCCGGTAGAACGTTTCCTGAATCTCGAGCGCGTCGAGTTGTTGCACGACGTCCGCCCGGCGGCGGCCGAAACCGCACGTCCCGGTCCAGATCACGTGGCGGATGAAGGCTCCAAGAAACTATGGTTCTGTCGGGCCGCAACCTTCCTCAGACGTCGCGCCACGGCCGACTCCACTCCGCTCGGCTCCTCCCGTGCGCCTCCTCTTTCTCGGAGGAGGTCGTAGAGGGGAATCACCACATCATGGCGGAGGGCACCGGGCTGGAACCGTACAGCCCTTGCCAAGGCCTCGTTCGAGGCCAAGGCGGTCTTGAGGATGTTCAGGCCTGCGTTGATCTGGCGATCCATCTCCCAGTCGCACATCAGGCAGACGAACACCTTGCCCACCCTATCTCGGCGCCGAGCGCCACACGCTGGGCAGGTCTTGCTGGTCCATGCGGGATTGACCTTGATGATCGGTACGCCCGCGAGGGCGGCCTTGTACTCGATCTGACGGTGGATCTCGCCTCGGGGCCAGGAGGAGAGGCGGCGGTTCATCCGACGGGTTCGACCGCCCGCGCCGTAAAGCGTCAGGGCTTCTAGGACGATCGCGGCATTCTTCGCCTTGCACACCGCGACCACTATCTTTGAAACCCGATGCATCCTTTGCTGGACTCGGTTTCGCTCTCGATGGCCCTCTCGGGCCAAGAGTCGCCTCGCCAGACGTCGGTCGTGTCTCTTCTTGCGATCGAGCCTCCGACGACGACGGAAGTGATGGAGCTGGATTTGGGGTATGCGTTCGAAAGAAGCATTAACCAACTGTGACCACCCGGCTGTTGACAACACGCCATCTAGAGAGCCCTCGTTTGTATCGAGAGCGATTACCGAAGTGGGCTCGAGTATTCGCGGTGCCTCCTTTCGCACGACGACGATCACCTTGCCAGGGACTATGGTCATCGAACCCAGTTTCCATTCTTCGTCTTTCAAGAAGGACTGATGCCACTTTGCCACCGACAGGGAATATTCGAGGTGTTCCCCCGAGCGAACTGGAATCTTTATGCGGCCCGTCGCGCGATCGAGCCAATACGACTGGTTCTCCGCCTTGAGGAACAAACGGCGGATGTAGGGGACCGAGGATCGTTTCCCCTTCCGTAGTCGCCGTCGGTGGGCCTTGAGGGCGCCTAAGGCAGCTTCGAATGCTGAGGGGATGTACTGTTTGTAGACATCGTGTTCCTGAGCTAGACCCCGGTAGGCGACTTGGGCAAGCCGAGTCCGAGACCGAATCCCTGATTCGTTGGCAATTCGAATCGATTTGTTCACGATGAGCCGGAACTCGGTGAGAAGCCAATGCAGACGGGCATCGTCCATGCGCATGCGGAAGACAAGTGACCGGTAGGATCGGATGAGTACATTTGGGACATCGATGGATTTGAATGTCCTTGCGGGGTGTGTGAAAGTATCACGATGCATTGACCCTTCGAAAGGATAAAGGGAGTCTCGGGACATCGCGACCCGGCGTGAAGAACGAGGAGATCGCCGCCCGATTCAGCGAGATCGCGGACATGCTCGACATCCTCGGCGAGGACACGTTCCGCGTCCTATCGTACCAACGGGCCGCGCGACAACTCGAATCGCTCACGGAGAACGTGGAGGACCTCGTACGGGCGGGGCGGGTCGACCAAATTCCCGGCATCGGGCCTGCCTTGGCCGAAAAGATCACGGAGTACGTGACCACCGGTCGGATCGCGTACCACGAGGAGCTCCGGGCGAAGTTCCCGCCGGGCGTCCTCGACCTGCTTCGGGTCCGCGGCCTCGGGCCGAAGAAGGTCAAGATCCTGTGGCAGCAGCTCGGAATCACGGATCTGGACACGTTGAAGGCGGCGGCCGAGAAGCATCTCCTGCAGCGCGTCAAAGGGTTCGGAGAGAAGACGGAAGAGAACCTCGTGCGGGCGATCGATCTCGTCAAGGAGGGCCAGGCCCGGGCCTTCCTCGTCGACGCCGCTCGGGTCGTGGACGCGATCACGGAGGGGATGAAGGCCAGCAAGACGGTCGAACGCATCGAGGCCGCCGGCTCGTTCCGACGGATGCGGGAAACGGTCGGCGACGTCGACATCCTGGCGGTCGCGAAGAACCGAGCGGCCGCCGCCGCGGCCTTCGAGCGTCTTCCGGGCGTCGTCGAAATCCTCGCGTCCGGGGAGACGAAGGTCGTGATCCGCCTCGCTTACCACGACTACGAAGGTTCGCCCCGCACGATCCAAGTGGACTTGCGCATCCTCGATCCGGACAGCTGGGGCGCCGGGTTGCAGTACTTCACGGGTTCGAAGGACCACAACATCCGTTTGCGGACGATGGCCGAGCGGCGCGGCGTGAAGATGAACGAGTACGGCGCGTTCCGCGACGAGAAGCGGATTGCGGGGGACACCGAGGAGAGCATGTATTCGTGCCTCGACCTCGCCTGGATCCCTCCGGAGATGCGGGAGGACCAGGGCGAGATCGATCTTGCGGCGACCGGTCGCCTACCGAAACTCGTCGAGCTCTCCGACATCCGCGGCGACTTCCACGTGCACACGAATGCGACCGACGGGACCGAGCCCCTCGAGGCAATGGTCGAGGCGGCCCGCCATCGCGGCTACTCCTTCGTCGGGATCTCGGATCATTCGGTCTCCGCGACCGTCGCGGGAGGAATGACGGCCGACCAAGCGCTCGCGCGGCGCGACCGGGTTCGCTCGCTGAACCGAGACTCGAAAGGCTTCACGGTCCTCCTGGGGACCGAGTGCGACATCCTCGACGGCGGCCAGATGGACTACCCTGACGAGGTCTTGAAAGAGCTCGACTTCGTGATCGCGTCCATCCACTCCCGCTTCACGCTGCCGCAGGAGACGCAGACCGCGCGGCTCGTCGCGGCAGCCCAGAATCCGAACGTGGACATCCTCGGCCATCCGACGACTCGGCAGATCGGCTGGCGCGGACCGATCCAACTGGACCTCGACGCGGTGTTCAAGGCGTCCGCACGAGCCGGGACCGCGATCGAAATCGATGCGGATCCGCGGCGGATGGACCTGAACGCGACGCAGGCGCGGGCCGCGAAGAACGCCGGTTGCACCCTCTCCGTCGACACGGACAGCCATGCGAGCGGCAACCTGGCCTGGATGCGTTTCGGAGTCGGCACGGCTCGGCGGGCATGGCTCACCCCGGCGGATGTGCTGAACACATGGCCGCTCGAGAAAATCCGCGAGTTCCTTCGCTAGCGTCGCGGCGTCCGCATAGCCTGGAAGGCGCGGTCGACGACCTCTTTGTCGTTTTTCCAATGAAGTAGGCGCATCGCTTCTTCGCGGGAGACCCAGCGCACCTCATCGAACCCCGGCTCCGGTTCGAGCCGTCCGCCGATCGGTTCCGCCAGAAAGTACGTCACGGTCTTGTCGTAATTCACGCCGCCCGGAGGCCAGAAGAACGAATACCGAACCTCGTGGAGAGGCCGGAGGAGCCGCACGCGGAGGCCGGTCTCCTCCTGGACCTCGCGGACCGCCGTCTGTTCGAGGGTCTCCCCGGGCTCGACGGTTCCCTTCGGAAGGCACCAGATGTCCTCGTCCTCGCGCCGGAGAAGCAAGATCCGTTCTCCCGGCCCGACGACCACCGCCCCGCTGGACGCGGTCGGTTTCGTCGGCTTGCCTTTGCGCGGAGGGCCGCTTCGAATGCGGGCCCGCTCCGCCGCTCCGATTTTCGCGGCCTTCCGAAGATCGCTCCGAAGCGTCGGCTCGAGCCGCCGATTGTACAGGATCGCCGCGGGATGGTACGTCGGGAGGACGGGGATGTCGCCGAAGGAGAGCGTCTTCCCGCGGGCGTCCTTCAGGTCGATCCCGGTCCCGAGCAAGCCCTTCAACGCGGTGGACCCGAGCGTCACCAAGACCTTTGGACGTACGGTTGCGATCTGCGTCATCAGGTACGGACGACAGGTCTCGATCTCATCCGAACGAGGTCCTCGGTTCGCCGGGGGCCTGCACTTCACGACGTTCGTGATGAACACCGTGCCCCGAGGGAGGCGCGCGGCCGCAAGCGCTTTGTCGAGGATCTTCCCTGCGGGCCCGACGAACGGCTCGCCGCGTGCATCCTCCTCTCGTCCCGGCGCCTCGCCGATCAGGAACACCGCGGCGTCGAGCGGGCCGACGCCGGGGACCGCGAGATTCCGTCCCTCGTGAAGGCGGCACAACGTGCACGCACGGACCTCGGAGGCCGTCTTCGTCAGAAGCTCTGCTCGCTCCTCGTCCGGATCGGCCACGCGCCGTCAACGGCGCGAGGACTCAAAGCCTTCGTGGCCTCACGCCTTCCGCTCGGCCTTCAGGTTCGTGAGCAGCTTGATCTTCGGCTGGACCTTGTCGATCTTCGCCTCGAGTTTCGCGCGAATCTTCTCGAACTTCCGCTCCGCCTTGACGCGGTCGACCGTGGTCCCTTTCAGGCTCTGTTGGGCCCGACGGATCTCCGCGCGGTAGCCCGCCTCGATGCGTCGAAGTCGCCGCAACTTTCGATCGGCCTTGTCCTCGGAAGGAATTCGGACACCTCCCGTCCCCCGCCCGAATGACCCGATTCAGATGATGGACCGGTTTCGGGCGATGACCACGTCGAGGACGCCATTGGTATAGGTGTACTTCAGCGTGTCGCGGTCCGCATCGATCGGGAGGTCGACCTTCGTGAAGTACTGGCGGTCCCCTTCCCCCTGGACCACGAGCTTGCCCTCGTCGAGGCGCACGCGGACGCCTTCCCGGGTGACGCCGGGCATTTCCGCGGTCAGGAAGATCGCGGACTCCGTCAAGATCACGTCGACGAGCGGATCCCGTGTGCGGATCTCCTCGCCCTCAAGGGCGGGCCGCGCGGTCTCGGTGCGGGCTTCGCGGGATCGTGTCGTGAATCCGTAGATGAACGGCTCACGGAAGACACCGAGCTTCCCCTCGAACGCATCCTTGAGCATGCGATGTATCGCGCGGCGCGTCTCCTCGAACTCGTCCTCGACACCCATTGGGGAATCCTTCCTTCCCTGATTCGGACCGCTTTCGTGGACCGCGGTCCCCTTGCTTCAACCCCGTGGAATTAATGGTCGAGAGATTTCATATAGTTTTCGCGACGAGTCCGATTCTCCAGTGGAAAGCGCCCCCCTGGACGTCGAAGCAGGAATCACGGGGACGGTTTCTGTTCCGGTGTCGGCGGCGGCCTCGCCGGCGCCGCCGGTTTCGCCGCTCCACCCGCCGCCGGCGTCGCGGGCGTCGGAGGCTGAGCGGTCCGGGGAGAGATTTTCCCCGCGGCCACCATCGCGATCCGCTCGACGAGCATCCGGTATCGCGGGATGCCGACGAACTCGATTCGCTCGTTCACAAGGATCGCGGGCCCGAACTGGAGCTTGTATGTGGCCAATAGGGGTTTGCTGGCGTCCGGAGAGAGGACGTCCACCTTCCACTCCGGATGATCGGTCCGCAGGCGCTTCACGATCTCCGCCACGCGGCCCTCCTGATATCCTTGTACGGAGGATACGAAGGTGACCGTCACCATGGCCTCCCGCCGGCGTACCGGAGCGACGCACATAAAGGTTGTGCGCGAGCCACCAGAGGAAAGACCTTGGGCGCGCATTCCTTCCCACGACCGTGCGGGTCTTCGTGGCCTCCGAAGCTGACGAGGCGAGCCGCAATCAGCGTGACGCCCTCCTCGCCCTCGCACCGTGGCAGTCGGACGGGACGTTCGGCGGACAGGCGACGTGGCGGTGGCGGGATACCCGGCTGATCACGATTTCCGAGCACCACCTCTACCGCGACCACTTGGATCGCGACCTCGAAGGCGCGTTTGGACAGCCCGCGGATCTCGTCGTCTACCTGTCGAAGCATGTCTCGGAAAGTCGGAGGCCGAGCCTCACGGTTCATCCGATCGGCAACCCGCGCGGGGCCGAATTCGGCGGGCAACCGGAGACGCTCGTGCCGTCCGCGCCCCGGTGGATGACGGCGGCCCTGCGGGGCCTGCGCCGCGAGGCGAAAGGCCTCCCGTACAACGTGACGTTCGAGGCCACGCACCACGGTCCGTACTTGACCGCACCGACGTTCTACATCGAGCAGGGCAGCACGGAAAAGGAGTGGGCAGACCTCGCCGCCTCCCGGGCCATCGCCCGAGTCCTGCTCGCGCTCGAACCGCTCGACGCGCCGATCGCCATCGGCCTCGGCGGAGGCCACTACGTCCCGCGGCACACGGATCTCGCGCTCCTTCGACGGATTGCGTTCGGACACCTCATCGCGGCGTATGCCCTCGAAGGGGGGTCCGCGCATGTGATCGATCAGGCGGTCGAGCGAACCAACGGTGCGACCCTGGGCTACATCCATCGCAAGAGTTTGTCGAAACCGGAGGTGCGGACCTATGAGGAGCAACTGGAGGCGCACGGCCTCCGCGTCGTACGGGAGGCGGACCTCCTGACGGACCGGGAGGACGAAAGTTGATAAGCCGTGGGCGAATACCAACGGCCCAAGGGAGGGGACGCATGCTCAAGGAATGCCGTTCTCACGGGTATTTCCGGGAAGAGTTCTGTCCGCACTGCGGCAGCGAAGGCAAGTTCCTCCTCAACGACGAGGAGGTCGAACTCCTCGGCCGCACGATGGCCGGCGTCCTCCGACATTTCCCGGAGCGGTACGGCCTGGAGATGGACGCGCACGGTTGGGTGGACCTGCGGGACTTCCTGACCGCGGTTCAGATTCGCAACCGTCGGTTCCGCTTCGTCCGCCAGCATCACGTCGTGGGCCTGATCGAGACCGACCCGAAAGGCCGTTACCAATTCGAGGACGGGAAGATGCGCGCCACGTACGGCCACTCGAAAGACATCGACCTCGACCTGCCGACGGAAGGAATCCCGGACGTCCTGTTCTACCCGACGACGGAGGATGAGAGCCATCTCCTGATGGAGGCGGGCCTCCGGCCTTCGGACCGCAAGATGGTCCACCTCAGTGCCACGTTCGAGGCCGCCCTCGAGGCGGGCCGCGTTCGGATCGCCCAACCCGTCATCCTCGAGATCGACGCGAAGACCGCCCGCTCGTCCGGGGTCGTGATCCACAAGGCCGGGAAGACCGTCTACACGTCCAAAGAAGTTCCCGGAGAATTCCTCCGACGGTCGCATCGCGTCGAAGAGGAATTGCCATCGGAAGCATCGGCGGACTCGACCGACTGATTTTCAATCGGCCGACCGAATATTATTCTCCCAGTATTCTCCCGATACTCTTATGAAGGCCCGTAGGATATCGTCGCGTCCGGATGGGTGAGTCATGCCTTCGGCCATTGACCTGATTGGACATAATCCGGCCCTGCAGGAGCACTGGATCCGCCGGTTCTTCGCTGCGCTCATCGATGCAATCGTCGTCGCTGTGATTTATCTGCTGTTCGCGCTCCCGCTGGCCTTCGTGTCTCTGGCGTGGTACGTGACCCCGTTCTTGTACGGCATCGTCTGGCTCCTCTACTCGATGCTCCTCGAGACCTTGTTCGGCGCGACGATCGGGAAGAGGCTCCTCAGTCTCCGCGTCGTCGCGATCGACGGCAACTTGGACATCATGCACTGCCTCGTCCGAAACATTTCGAAGATCTATTGGCTCCTGTTCCTGGTGGACCTCATCGTCGGCGGTGTCACGCAGGGCGATCCGCGCCAGCGCCTCTTCGACCGCATCGCTCGCACGACCGTCACGCGCGTCGACCAGGGCGCGTACATGGAAGAGCAGTTCCGCATGATGCAACACGCGGGTCCGTACCCGATGACGATGCCGCAGGCGCCCCCGCGGACGAATCCGCCGCCGGCGCCAGGGAGCGCGCAGGCGGCCCCCGCCGCGCAAGGAAGCGGGTGGCCCGGTGCCGCGCCGGCTCCGAGCACGTGGCCTCAGCACCAGTGGGACGAACAGGGCCGCCTCGTGAAAGAGATGAAGTTCTGCACCGCCTGCGGGGGACAGCTCGTCGCCCGCGGCGACGGCAAGCTCACGTGCGTCCGCTGCGGCGCGGTCTATTGATCAGGGAAAGCCGCGGATCCAGAGGACGTTCAACGCCACCATCGCGAAGTAGCTCGACGCGAGCACGGCGCCCGAACGCGATGTGATCCGCCAGCCTCCGAGCATCAGAGCCAGGAGGAGGAACGCGGTGAAGACCATCGCGCCGACGACCGGGAGGAGGAGTTCGACGGAGTGTGCCGCGGGCCGCAGGATCCCGATCATGCCGAGCGTCAACAGGGTCGTCACGACGCTCGCGCCGATCCCCTCCCCGAGGACGAGGTCCGTATAGCCGAGGCGCGTCGCGTGCCACGCGGCCGCGATGTCAGGCAACGATGTCCCGAGCGCGACGACCGTGATCCCGATGAACCACGGATTCAGGCCCATCGCGTTCGACAGGCCGATCGCGCCTTGGACCAGGAACTGGGCGCCCATCACGGACCAGAGGATGCCGAAGACGAGCCACTTGAGGCCCGCCCGGACCACGACCTTCCGGCCGAAAATCCAACCCGTGAAGGCGAGGCCGATCTCCAGGTCCTCGATCCGTTCTCGGATCTCTTCCGCGGGTCCGGTCCGCTGGGAGATCGCGAGGTTCAGGACGTACGGCACGAACAGCGCGATGAGGGCGACCCCTTCGTATTGGGTGAGGTTGCCATCCAGGAGCATGGTCGCGGCGACCACGGTGACGATCGCCAGGAAGACCGCGTCCCGGAGGACGATCTCGCGGGAGGTCTTGATCGGCCGGACGAGCGCGCTCACCCCGATCACGAACGCGACGGTGACGACCGTCGAGGCGAGCGCGTTGCCCAGGGCGATGTCCGTACTGCCCTCGCCGGCCGCGATGCCGCTGACGAGTAGCTCCGGCACGGCGGACAGCGTCGAGACGAACAGCGCGCCGACCACGAAGCGGCTGCGGCCGATCCGGCCGGCGATCCGCGTCGCGTTATCGGTCAGGAATTTCGCGCCCTGGTTGAGCAGGACGAAGCCGACGGCAATCGCGCCCAACCAGAGGAGCAGTGCATCGAGCATCCTCGGTCGGCCCTTCTGACGCGCGACGGATGGGCGGTGGAGATATCAAGGTTCGTCGGGCTCCGATGCGGTTGACAAACTGGTCCGGCCGCTTGCTTTATTACCGCGTTTCTCTCTGGCCATCCCATGACCTTCACCCGAACCGCGATGATTGCCGCGAGTCCGGAGCGCGTGTTCTCCGTGCTTTCCGACCTCGGTTCTTCTAGACAATGGATGCCCGCAATCCAGCGGATCGACGGCGTCAGTCCGGGTCCGTTTCGCCTCGGCACTTCCTGGCAGGAGACCCGCAAGGCCGGGAAGCGCATGATGCAATCCACGCTCACCGTCTCGTCGTTCGAGCCGCCGTCGAAACTCGGGCTCCATGTCGAAGCCAGCGTGATGAAAGGCGATCTGAGTTTTCGCCTCGCGCCGAAATCCGCAGGGACCGAGGTCACCTACGTAGCCCAGATGTGGGGCAAAGGCCTGATGCGCTTGATGACCGGGACGATGAACCGGATGATGTCCGCCGAAGACGACGACATCCTGGAGCGCCTTCGGAGCCAAGTGGAAAGCCGGCGGCCCTAGCCCAAGGAATCGGTCAGGTCACGATCTCGTCGAGCCGACCGCTTTCGATCCCCCGCCGGATCTCCATCGCGATCCGCCGTCCCGTGCTCATGGGACGGCGCCAGAGCGAGTTCCCATACGGGTGGCCCATCGACATGTGGACGTTCGTCCCGCCGCCGATGCGCGGCGCCACGTCATAGACCCAGAACTTCAGGTCCTTGTCGACCGCGGTCTGGAGGGTGAACGGCCCGATGATTCCCGGTCGGAAGTGCTCCTGGGTCGCCCGGACGTAGCGCTCGGCGATGTCGAAGATCGCCGCAAGGCTAGACTCGCGGAGGGTCGCCGTGTTGTGTCCGACGACGACGTATTCGGGAATGCGCTGCGCCTCGTCGAGCGTCATCTGCTGATCGGCGGGCAGGCGCACGTGTCCGTCCAAGGACGTCTCGAAGCGCCAGTCGATCCCGAGGAGTTCGAGTTTCTCCGCCTGCGCCTCGATCGGGGAGTAGAAGAAATCGAAGTTGAAGATCGGTCCGATGATGTACCGCTCGATCCGGGCCTTGGCCAAGTCCCGGGCCGAGATGACGCCCTGCTTCAGGAGGGCCTCGGACTTCGTCTTGTACTCCTTGTAGCTCGCGGCGGTGAAGAAGCCGCGCTCGAGTTTCTTGACCTTGTGATGCAACTTCACGATGACCAGGCCGTCGATCTCCTCCGGGTCCTCGATCTTCTCCGGAGCCGGCAGTCGGGCCTTCTCGAGGATCCAATAGTAGCTCCGTTCCTCCTCCCGTTCCTCGGTCCGCAGCAGGTTGCGGCTCCCGAACAGTGGGACGTGGAACGAGCGCTCGATCGCGTCGAGATCGCAGTACGTGGTGAAGGAGCGATTCGGGACGAAGACGGCGTTCGCCTTGCGGAGACGGTCCTGCATCTTCTCGTCGAGGACTTCCTGGAACTTCGAGACGACGATCGCCTCATCCACCACGCCGCGGACCGCACGGCCTTCCTTGTCCCGCGTCGCGCGGAAGAACCTTGCATACGGGGTCGACCGGCCCTTTTCGCAGATCACGAGGGTCGCGAAACCTTCCTCGACGGCCCCGTCACAGACATCGAGGGCCGAGTGCGAGCCGATCGTCGCGATGCGGATCGCGGACCGATCGTACGCTTCCAGGACTTTCAAGATCCCTTCCCGGCTCACGATCGTGCCCGTCCCCTCCCGGTGCGGCCCCATCGTGGCGCCGTCTTTAATCCTTTGGGAACGCGCCGCCTGCAATTCCAGAGGAACGTCTTTATCGGCCCATCCGCTTCGCGCAGGCGTTGGACGCGCGGCCGACGAAGTGGTGGGGATGGGGCTGGGAAGACAAGGTCCTGAGGCTCCAGAGCCGCCCTGCTCTAGCGGCGTATCTTGGACACCGCTTGGAGGTCGACCTCTCCGCGCGGCGTAACGTGGCGTCCTTCGACCGCATCACGGTCCCGCCTTCGAGGCTGACGACCCAGGACCTCGCGGACATCCAGGGCATCGTCGGCGAGGGGAATCTCGCGAGCGATGATGTCGCGCGCGTGACGCACGCCACGGGAAAAGGCTACAAGGATCTCGTCCGCCTGCGAACCGCGCGCGTCGACCATGTCCCCGACCTCGTCGTCTATCCGGACGAAGAGGACTCGGTCCCGCGTCTCCTCGAGTTCGCGGCAAGCCGCCGCTACGCGGTGATTCCGTTCGGCGGAGGTACGAACGTGGTCGGTGGCCTCGATGTCCATTCGGAATTCGCGGCAACGATCGTCATGGACCTGCGCCGCCTCCGACGGGTCCTCGCGATCGACGTCGAATCGGGCCTCGCGACCGTCGAAGCGGGAATCCGCGGACCGCCGCTGGAGGATGCCTTGAACGAGAAGGGCCTCACGCTCGGCCACTTCCCGCAATCGTGGGAGTTCTCGACGGTCGGGGGATGGATCGCGATGCGGGCGTCCGGCTCCCATTCGAACCGGTACGGGAGCATCGAGGACCTCGTCGTCGGAGTGCGACTCGTCTCGCCCGCCCGCGTCGTCGAGGTCGGATCGGCGCCGAAGGAATCGCATGGACCAAGCCTGAAGGAACTCGTCCTCGGCTCGGAAGGCGCGCTCGGGGTGATCACGCAGGCCACGCTCCGCGTGCAGCCCTTGCCTTCCGTTCGACGCTTCGAGTCGCGGTTATTCTCGAGCTTCGCCGATGGCGTGGCGGCCCTGCGGGCGATGGCGCGGGAGGACGGCCTCCCGGACATGGCGTACCTTGCAGACAGCGAGGAGACGAAGTTCGCGGCGGCCGGCGAAGGCATCTCACCGGACGCCGACGGCATCGCCGGACGCCGACTCGCCGAAGGATCGCTCCTCCTCATGGGTTTCGAAGGCACGAAGGAGCGCGTGACCCACCGGCGTCGGTTGGCGCTCCGGCATGCCCGGGCGAACTCCACGAGCCTGGGGGCCGGCCCGGCGGAGCGATGGTCCCATGAGCGGTTCGAACTCCCCTACCTGCGGGACTCGCTCCTCGATCACGGCATCCTCGTCGACACGGTCGAGACCGCCGCCCGATGGTCGCAACTTCTGGCGGTGTACGATCAGGCGAAGAAGGCGCTGCAAGAGGCCTTGTGGAAAGACGGCACCGCCGGCCTCGTGCTGTGTCACGTGTCCCACGCCTACCCGGACGGCGCCTCGTTGTACTACACATTCCTGGCGCCGCAGCGGGAGGGCCGTGAGATCGAACAGTGGGAAGCGATCAAGGCCGCCGTCACCGAGGCGTTGCTGGATGCGGGCGGGGCGCTGAGCCACCATCACGGGATCGGCGAGGATCATGCGCCCTACCTGGCCCGGGTCATCGGCGAGGACGGGCTCGTTGTGCTACGGGCCCTGAAACGGGAACTCGACCCAGACGGCATCATGAACCCGGGGACCCTCGTGACGGGATCGACGTGACCGAGTTCTCGGCTCGCACGCGGGCGGCGAACCTGGAGCGGATGCGGACTGAACCACTCGATGTCCTCGTCGTCGGTGGCGGCATCGTCGGCGCCGGTGTGGCACGGGACGCGGCGTGCCGCGGTTTCGTAACCGGGCTGGTCGATCGAGGTGACTTCGCGGCCGGCACGAGCGGCAAGACGTCGCGGCTCGTCCACGGGGGCCTTCGATACCTCCGAAACTATCGATTCGGGCTCGTGCGACGGGCGGTGCGCGAACGGGACCTCTTGCTCCACAACGCCCAGGGACTCGTCCATCCGCTGCCGTTCCTCATCCCATCGTACGCGGACCGCGGTCCAGGAAGGGCCCTCCTGCGGTTCGGTTTGTTCCTGTACGATTTCCTGTCACGAGAGAAGACGCTCCCCCGCCGATTGTGGCTCTCGCCGACGGAGGCCCGAGAACGCGAGCCGCAGATCGCGGGCGAGGAACTCGCGGGCGCCGGACTGTACTACGACGCATGGACCGACGATTCGCGGCTCGTCCTCGCGGTCGTCCAAGATGCCGCCGATGCGGGAGCGATCGTTGCGAATCACATTCGAGTGGAGGGCCTCATCCGGGAGAGTGATCGCATCGTGGGCGCGCACCTCCGTGATGCGATGACCGACGACTCATTCACGACCTCATCGCGGTTTGTTGTGAACGCGACCGGAGTCTGGCTGGACGATCTGCGGACGGGCCGATCGACTCCCACAATCCGGCCAACGAAAGGGATTCACATCTTCCTCGCGCGTGCGAAAGTCGGGAACCGCCACGCACTCGCTCTCACGGCAAGGCGGGACGGCCGCGTGGTGTTCGTTCTCCCATGGGGTGATTTGACCCTTGTCGGGACCACCGACACCGACTTTCGCGGCAATCCGGACTCCGTGGTTCCAGACGCCGGAGATGTCGCGTATCTCTTGGAAACCGTGAATGAGACGTTCCCGGCCGCCCACCTGGGTCCCGACGACGTGGTCAGCGCATATGCGGGCTTGCGTCCTCTGCTGCGCCGAGGGCACGAGAAAGCCGAATCCGATATCTCGCGGGATCACGCGATCTTCGAGGACCACGATGGCCTCATCTCGGTGACCGGGGGGAAGCTGACGACCCACCGGGCCATGGCCGAGGAGGTGGGCGGACTTCTCGCTCGTCGGCTCGGCCGTACCGGCGCGAGCATGACCCGGGATCGTCCGCTGGGCCCTCCCATTCACGCGCTCGAGGAGTTCACGGACCTCGGGTTCGACGAGGAGACGGCCCTCCATCTCCAACGTCGATACGCGCCCGAACAGGTGGAGCGCCACATGGGTGGGCCTTCCGCGACGGAACGCCTCGTCCTAGCACGACCGTACACCTGGGTCGAGGTGGAGATCGCGGTCCACGACGAGATGGCGATGACCCTCGGCGACGTGCTGGTCCGGCGGCTCGGATTGTTTTACGAAACACCGGACCAAGGCGTCGGCGTTGCGGCGACCGTGGCGGAGCGGATGGGCCGCCTCCTCGGATGGGACTCCCAGAAGATGGAGCAGGAGGTCCGAGGTTACGAAAACCTCGCGCGGGACCATCAGAGATTCCGGGTCGCCCATGGCGGCTGACATCGTCTTCATCGTGAATCCGGCCTCTGCCAACGGTGGGATGCGTCGTCGCTGGAAGACCTACGAACGCATTTTCCGACATGAGCTAGGCCCCGGCCTTGAAGTCCGGACGACCGACCACCGTGGCCATGCCACGCAGCTCACGCGGGCGGCGTTGAGCGAGGGCGCTACGACGATCGTCTCGGTCGGCGGTGACGGCACGTTCAACGAGGTCGTCAACGGTTACCTTGGTCATCGGGAGACGGCTCGGAACACCGATGCGTGCGTCGCAGTGTTCTCCGCTGGGACCGGGGCCGATTTTGTGAGGACGCTCCCGGTCCCGGCCACGCCGGCGGCCCTCGCTCGGTGTATCCGCGAGCATCACCCTCGGACGATCGATGCGGGCCTCTGTGAATTCCTCGACGCCGGAGCTCGAAGGACCCGCTACTTCGTCAACATCGCTGAATTCGGCTCGGGTGGCGCGGTGGTCGATCGCGTGAATCGCTCCTCCAAGATCCTCGGTGGGCGGCTCACCTTCGTGCTCGCGATTCTCCGGACGCTTCCCCGGTATCGGAACACGCACGTCGTCTACGAAGCGGACGGCGGGCCGCCGAAAGAGGTGGTGGTCAATGACTTCGTCGTGGCGAACGGCCGGTATTTCGGGGCGGGCTTGATGCCCGCGCCCGGCGCGGACCTCGCGGACGGGCTGCTGGATGTAGTCATCTTCGGGGACATCGATTTCAAGACCGCGCGGCGGAACCTGCCCGCCCTCCGGCGGGGCGAGCACCTGTCGCTGAAGGAGGTCACGACGTTTCGATGTCGCGAACTGAGGATCCGCGGGGCGGAGGAGATGATCGACCTGGATGGCGAATTCGTGGGCCGCCATCCGTTGCGCTTCGCGGTCGTTCCGAACGCGGTGTCGATCCTGGCGGAATAGGAGATAGCCCCGGGCAGATTCGAACTGCCGTCGCGAGGTCTCTCCTCGGCGTCTTCGGCCGATCCAGAGCCTCGAATCACTGGCCCGCGACCGCATCGCGGTCACGATTGGCCGCTAGACCACGGGGCTGCGAACGCGATTCAACGGAGAGGGCGTATATTGACTTTTCTTACTGGGCCGCTTCCTTGAGTCGGCGTAACACCCAGTCCTTCTCCAACACCGCGAGGAACGGCGCGGCCCGAGGACCTTTCTCCGACCCGAGCACGATCAGGTAGAGGTCACGGAAGAATCGGCCGGTCTCGACCGGGAGGCCACCTTTCTTCGTGAGCACGACCATCGACTCCTTGATCGACTCCTCGTTCCAAGGAACGGAGGCGGCGCGAGCTGCATACAATCGCAACGCCGCACGATCGTCCGCGTCGAGCTGCGCCTTCACTTCGCGCGGCAGAGATTCAAGGAGCTTCACGCGGTTCTCCGGCGCGTACTTCTCCACCCAGATGCGGGACTGCGTCAGGCGCCTCGCGATTCGCGCGCGCTCGAATTCCGTCGGGGCGCGGGTCAGCATCCCCGTGTCCCGCATGCGTTTCAGACACCACTCGAGCCGACCGGATTCGGGGCTGATCTGCGACAAGAATGCCGCGTGGCGGTACGAGAGGGCGAAGGATTGCGCCTTCGGCGGTGGCGCGAGGTACGCGAGTTCGTACGACCGAGCCTGGTCGTCTTCATCGCCTTCCCGGTCGGATGAATAGAACGCGTCTTCCGCGCGGTCGAAGGTGTCGTGGTATGTGTCGACTCGATAGAGGTCGAGGACCACCCGTCGCGCGATCGGATTGAACGCGTATATGTACCGCAAGACCTCCGGGTCCCCGAGTTCCACCCACTGGGCCGGCGTGAAGCCGAGGAAATCCGACGAGCCCATGTCGCCGAGATCTTTCCCGCGGTCGGAGATGCCGACCCATTCGTACGGGATGCCCATCGGGGGCCGGAAGTGCATGATCGTCTGCGCGATCTCCGCGCAGGAGTCCCGCGAGCCACCCGGGGTTGCGTGATCCTTGCCGAACGGCTCGATGTCGACGCGGTAGACTTTCCAGAGGGCGGGCCACTCGAGCCGCCAATTCAACTTCCCTTTCTCGATCGAGGATTTGCCACGATGCCCGCATCGCTCGCAGCGGTACGACGCCGACGTGCCATCGATCGCGGTCGTGGTCGCGCCGATCGTCCCGCATTTCTCGCAGAACGCCTCGAAGGGAGTCCATCCCGCGGGATAGGGGTGGCGGGCCCGGTACTTGTTGACGACCGCCCGGACTTCTTCCGCGCGCGAAGCCAAATCGCGGACGAGGGCTTGCATCTCCGGGTTGCGATACGTGTCCGTGGTCGTAACAATCCGGACGCCGGGCGCGAACCGATCCAACACCCCGCCGAAATCCTGCCAGAAATGTTCGACCCAGTTCGCGTGGCAACCGAGCGGATCCGGGACATCGATGAGCCGGCGGCCGGCGTACTTCCGCCCGTCCTCTTTCGTGAATTGGGCCACCTGGGCTTCCTTCGCCTTCCACTCGTCCTGCGTGTACAGGACGAGACTCTGAATCGTGTTCCGACCCAGGTCTCGGAAACTTCGAGTCAGGAACTGGGAGAGTGTGATCTCGCCTCGGAGCCTCCCCACATGTTGGAGTCCGCTGACGCTCAAGCCAGCGTTGACGACGAGGTCCCGCTTCTCGCCGACGTACGCTTTCGCATCGATGAGGAGGTCATCGTACCAGTGCGTCAGCGCGTTCCACCGCGACGCACAACTGCGGAGGGGCCTAAAGGTTTGCGGGCTCGCGGCTCACGAGCCACATGAGACCGACGAGCGTTGCGACCGCAGGGAGAATCAGGAGCCATTGGACGGCCGCGGTCCTCAGGACGAACAGGAAGAGGAACTCGAGGAGAAGCCCCAAGAGGATGAGCGGGCCAACGACTTCGACGAACGACCACCTGCGCCGGGCGCTCCATTTGTTACGCCACACGCGACTCGCCTCCGCCACGACTCCGATAAGTGGCATTCCTGTGGCTTAACGGTTATGTTTCCTCCGGACCTTGCGGAGAGCGAATCGTCGCTCCCGTGGCCACTTTAGATCGACCGTGCTCGAATCAGCGCGCGCAGTGGCACGCCTGCGAGTTCGTCGTGAGCCGTCTTGTTGACGAGGACGACCGCCAAAACCGCGGTGCCGCCCGATTCGTGGACGTCCGTGATCGCCGCCTTGATCGTGTCACCGGTAGAGACTACGTCGTCCACGATCAGGACTTTCTTGCCCTGCGGGGAGGCGTAGTTCGAGGAAAAGGCACCGCCTTTGCCGTGTCGCTCCTCGCTCGGCCGATAGACGATCAGCTCCTTCCCCAGCTCTTCGCTGATCAACGCCGCGAGCGGGATTCCGTTGATAGCGACGCCGACGACCGAGTCCGCGTCCATCTGCCGCTTCTCGAGCTCCTCGAGGGCGATGTCCGACATCGCCGCAGCCATGAACCCGATGCGGTTCCCGTAGACCCCGACAGACCGCCAGCCGATCTTCACGTCTTTCGGCGCCTCTCCCCCCTTGATCCCGCGCGTCAGGAGCCAGGTGACCGTCTCGGGAGAGAGGTGCAGCTCGTCCGCGATCTCTTTCTCGGAGAGGCCTTTCTCCTTGTATTCCATGGCCCTCTTCGCGATCGAGTTCACGTCCTTCATGCGCTCTCCAACTCCGCCGCGCACGATGCGAGACGCCGGATATCAAGATGTCGATGACGGAAAGGCCTGGGGACACGGAGAGACGGAAGCCCGAGTTAGCCGTGCCGCAATCACCTGTTTTTGGCCCGACGACCGAGCGCGACTCCCACGACCATTATGGCGACGCCGATGACCACGAATACAGCGGGAGTGACAACGTCAGGCGGCGGCAGAGCGACAGTCGAAATTCCGGGGCTGCTGAGCATGGGGCCGAAACCAAGGATGAAAATGATGAACCCAATTACGAAAATAACGCGTGGGGTGGAGAGACGGGGATTCGGTTCCGTCTCAGGTTCGACTGCTCCCATGCCGAAACCTCTATCCCTCCATTTCTGCAAAGCTCTTCCGGCGGAGAGTCACCTGGTTTTGGCAAAGGGACTTCTCCATCAACCCAAGCGTTAAGGGATTCCCGGTCCGGGCGCACATTGGCCCCGAGTGTGTGCCATAGTTGTCCTTGAGCCATGAGAATTTCGCATGTGTCTCTTGGTTCGCAATCAAGATATCACGGTCGGCGTGCGTCGAGCCTGCGCAATCCGCAGGCTGACTGGAGTCTAACATGCCTCGCGGGATCTTACGCCGGAATCCGTCGGCCGCTCTTGTCCCGCCGGAACTTGCCGAACTCGTCGAACCCATCGAGCTGGTCCCCCGTGAAGATCGGTCCGTCCATGCATATCAGGCGGTCGTCGAGCGAGCACGCATCACAGATGCCGATCCCGCACTTCATGTACCGCTCGAGGCTCGCCTGAATCGGGATCTTGCGCGTCTTCGCAAGATTGACCACCGCCTTCATCATCCGTTCCGGGCCGCACGTCAGGATCTGGTCGAACTTCTCGCGATCCACGAGCTTCTCCGCGAGGGCCGGCACGAATCCGGCGAAGCCGCGCGACCCATCGTCCGTGGCGATGTGGACCTCCCCGCTCGCGTTCGCGCGCTCGACGAACAGCAGTTCCGCCGCGGTCTTTGCACCGGCCGCGGTCACGACTTGGGCGCCCTGCTGCGCGAACGCCTCGATCGCGGCGATCATCGAGGCCATCCCGCTCCCGCCCCCGACCGCGAGGATCTTCTCGCCCTCGAGGCGGAACGCGTTCCCATACGGCCCGCGGATGCCGATCCGGTCGCCGGCGCTGAACGCCGCGAAGGCGTGGGTCGCGTCCCCGTAATCGTGGACCGTGATGCCCTTGACCGCGCCGAGGTACGAGATCGCCATCGGCAGCTCGTCGTAGCGCGGGATCCAGACCATCAGGAACTGGCCGGGTCGCCCGCCGAAGTCGCCGCGGAACCGGTACGTCATCGTCGTGGGCGTCTCGCGCACCAGTTCGAGGATCGGGACGACCTCGAACTTAGGCATGGGCGACCCCGATCGCTTCCGAGACGGAGCCGAATCCGGCGTCCTCGAGGAGGGACGCCATCTCCTTCGTGATCTCCTCGAACACGGCGAGGCCTTTGGGGATGATCGCGGTGCCGACCTGGACGGCGCAGGCACCGGCCATGATGTACTCCAAGGCGTCCCGTCCGGACCCGACGCCGCCGACGCCGACCACGGGGATGTGGACCTTCTCGCAGATGTCGTACACCGCGCGCACGCCGATCGGCCGGATCGCGGGTCCGCTGAGCCCTCCGAACTTGTTCGCGAGGAAGGGCATCTTCAGCT
>Ga0209235_1000084_pt1 | contig 37927 bp, 34 predicted proteins | sample GraSoi013_1_20cm_4_FD_185817 | JGI IMG/M metagenome (GOLD analysis project Ga0209235, IMG submission 185817) | Grasslands soil microbial communities from the Angelo Coastal Reserve, California, USA - Sample 09_25_2013_1_20cm (SPAdes) (version 2) | ecosystem: Environmental > Terrestrial > Soil >... | reverse complement strand
GCCCCCGCAGCCGTTCCGCCGGATGCATTGTCGTGAAAAGCCGTCCTGCTCGATATATAGCTATGGTCACCGGTCCGACGGACGGGTCCGATTCGAACCGTCCGGCGGTCGGGGTCGTCTTTCGGGAAGGTTTAAGGGCCATCAGGACGAGTCTCGGGACGGAGACGCCTTCTGCAGCCGTACTCGGAACCGCCTCCGCCGGTGCCACCTCCGATGATGGGGGGCGCCGCGAAAAATGGCCCGGGGGATTTCTGGCCACACCGTCATGCTGCTGACGGGTGTGGTGATCGGCATCCTCGTGTTCGTCGGGCTGTTGTCCCTTCATGCCGCATTCCTCATCCCGCCCCCCGGAGCTGCTCCGCCGAGCGACTACACGAACCTGATCCGGACCTTGGGTTGGACCGCCGTTGTCTCGATGGACCTCGCGGTCTCCCTCACCGTGATGCTCGCCTGGGTCGTCGGCGCGGCGCGGTCGGACGTGCCAGACGCATCCCGTCGGGGCATCTTCATCTTCGCCACGGTCTTCCTGGCGATTTGGATCATCGTCGGATCTCCGTTCCCAATCTTCGGCCGATTTCTCTGAGGCGGTTTCGCGGAGTCAACCTTTAATCCGCTTCGCCAGTTAGCCCCGCCGCTTCCATGGACTACCAGGCCACGCTCGAGCATCTGTACCGCCTCGAGCGGTTCGGGATCAAGCTCGGCTTGGAGAACATCCGGCGGCTGCTGTCGCTCCTCGGCGATCCCCATCGCGGCTTGAAGGTCCTCCACGTCACCGGGACGAACGGCAAAGGTTCCGTATGCGCCTACGCCGCGGCCGTGTTTCGGGCCGCGGGATACCACGTCGGGCTCTATACGTCCCCCCATCTCGTCCGATTCAACGAGCGAATCCAGGTGGACGGCGAGCAGATCACGGACGACGCGGTCCTCGGGCTGTGGTCCGGGATGCAGCCCGCGATTCACGCGATGACCGCTGCCCGGGCGATTGACCACCCCACCTTCTTCGAGGTCACCACGGCGATGGCCTTCGAATACTTCCGCGAACGCAAGGTGGACGTCGCGGTCGTGGAGGTCGGCATGGGCGGACGGATGGACGCCACGAACGTCGTCGACGGCCTCGTGTCGGTCATCACGCGGGTGGACTTGGAGCACACGGAGCACCTGGGAAAGACCGTGGAACGGATCGCGCGGGAGAAGGCGGGGATCATCAAGCGCTCGTCCCGGGCCGTGACGGTGGACCAGGCGGCTCTTCCGGTGATCGAGGCCCGGTGCCGCGAGGTCCACGCGCCGCTCACGGTCCTCGGACGGGACGTCCACGCGGAGCGAATCGCGGGCGACCTTCGAGGCCAGCGCGTCCGGGTCCGCGGATCGTTCGGATCCCTGGAACTCGGAACGCCGTTACTCGGTTCGTTCCAGATCGAAAACTTGGGCCTCGCGGTGGCCGCCCTCGTGGAGATGCGCCCCGCGGGTTTCACGATCCCCGAGGAGGCGATCCGATCGGGCACCGCGTCGGTCCGTTGGCCTGCGCGGTTCGAAATCGTGCGGACGTCCCCTCTCGTCCTGGTCGACGGCGCCCACAACCGCCCCGCCGCAGAGGCGCTCGCCGCAGCGATGGCGGAGACGTTCCCCGATCGAAAGGCGCTCTTGGTTACGGGCATCTTGAACGACAAAGACCTGGCCGGGATGGGGGCGGCCCTCGGTCCGATTGCCGCGAGGGTGTACGCGTGTCGACCGAAAACCCATCGGGCGTACGACGCGGAAGAGGTCGCGACCGCGTTCCGTCCATACGCGGACTCGGTCGCCACCCCCTCCGTCCGCGAGGCGATCGATGCGGCGCTCGCCGCGGCCCGTCCCGACGATATCGTCCTCATCACGGGCTCGATTTACACCGCGGGGGAGGCCCTTGACCACCTCGGTATCCGCCCGTAACCGAATCGGCTTCATCATGCGGGACCTCTCCCGGCGCTACCTCCCGGCGGGGGACTTGCATGAGGGGGAGACCGCCCTCGCGAAAATCGTCGCGGAGACCGAGGATCCGTTCTCGGTCCTCATCTCGACGATTCTCTCGCAACGCACGCGCGACGAGATGACGGAGCGGGCCTCGAAGCAGCTCTTTGCAAAGTACAGCACCCCGGGGGCGATTGCCAACGCGGACCGAGTCGATTTGGAACGGCTCATCAAACCCGTGGGATTCTACCGGCAGAAGGCCGTTCAGATCCAGAGGGTGAGCCGCGTCCTACTCGACCGGCACGAGGGCCGTGTTCCGCGGACGTATGAGGAGCTGATCGAGCTCCCGCAGGTGGGGCCGAAGACCGCGAACTGTGTGCTCGTGTACGGGTACGGCGAGGCGAGGATTCCCGTCGACACCCACGTTCACCGGATCAGCAACCGACTCGGGCTCGTACGCACGCGGAAGCCGGAACAAACGGAGAAAGCGCTCATGCGGGTCTTTCCACGCGACCTCTGGCTCCACGTGAACGAACTCTTCATCCGGTTCGGCAAGGAAATCTGCCGGCCCATTGGTCCGCGGTGCGAGGCGTGCTCGTTCCGATCGTTCTGCCGCTACTACCGAACCGTCGCAGGTCCCAGGCGTGCCGCGCAGCGCCGTCGACGGAAACGAACGTCGCGACGCACCTAGCGGTTCTCGCGGAACTCGAGCTCCGGGGTACCCGAGTCGACCCGTCCTCTTGTTCAGAATCGTCGATGCCGGGAATGCGAACGACGCGGGCAGCTTGATATCCGCCCGTTTCCGTTCGGGGTGCGATGCGGATCGACCTCATGGAGATTCTTCCCGTCACCCTTCAACGGAAGGAACCCTTCGCGATTGCCCGGGGTTCGTCGGACATTGCAGAGATCATCTTCGTCGCGGTCCACTCGGGGCGACGAACGGGACACGGCTGTGCCGCTCCGAGCGAGGTGACCCGCGAGAACATCCATTCGGTCACGAACGCACTGCAGTTCATTGCCCGGGCCCTCTCCGGCGTGGAGTTCGAGAGACCCGGGTCGATCGTCGACCGGATGGACCGGGCCACGCAAGGGAGCCCCAGCGCAAAGGCCGCCGTGGACATGGCGATCTACGATCTCCTCGCCCAGGCGGCCGGCTTGCCCCTCTACGCATACCTCGGTGGCCGTCTAGACCGGTTGCCCACGGACATGACGATCGGCATCATGGACAAGGACGCCGCGGTCGCCCGAGCTCAGCACTGGGTCGCGATGGGCTTCCGCGCGCTCAAGATCAAGGTCGGGCGGGACTGGCGATCGGACGTCAAGCGCGTCAAGGCGGTCCGCGAGGCGGTGGGTCCCGACATTGAGCTTCGGGTGGACGGCAACGAGGGGTACAGTTGGGCCGACGCGCTCTCCTTCGCGCGGCACGCCGAGCGCCTCAACATCGCCTTCTTTGAGCAGCCCGTGGCCGTCGGCGACTGGGAAGGGATGCGCGCGTTGACCGAATCGTCTCCGATCCCGATCATGGCGGACGAGATGGCCGTCACCGCGGACGACGTGAAGAAGCTCCGATGGAGCAACGCGACCCGCATGGTGAATCTGAAGCTGATGAAACACGGCGGGATCGCGCGCACGATCGAGGTGAACACGATTTGCGAGTCGGCCGGCTACCCCGCGATGATGGGTTGCAACGGCGAGCCGCAGCTGTCCATCGCGGCGGCGCTTCATCTGGCTCTCGCGACGCGGAACGTGCGCTGGCTCGACCTAGACTCCCACTTCAACCTCCAGTCCGACCCAACGACAGGGTTGCGGTTCGACGGCGGCATGCTCCTCGCGCCAAATCGGCCGGGAATTGGTATCGACGTGACCCTGCCAACATGAGGACGGCGCTCGCGCGGGCGGCTCAAACCGAGGCCGACGTCTCGCCGGCTACTTTCGCTTCCTCTACTTCGCGGACGAGTCGTACGACCGCCGTAACCTTATCGCCTTCGTTCAGGCGCTGGATCCGGACGCCGCGGGCCGCACGACCCGTTTCGCGGATACCGTCGGCCGGGCACCGGATGACGATTCCCCCGACCGTCGTCACGAGAAGTTCATCCCCCGGCTCCACCTCGAGGACCATGACGACGGGGCTCTTCGCGACCTTCATGTTCGTGGTGACAACGCCTTGGCTTCCACGTCGGGTCTTGCGGTACTCCTTCACTTTCGTTCGCTTCCCGAAACCGCTCTCGAGGACTGTCAAGAGCGTGGTCTCCTCGCTCTTCACGAGGGCCATCGAGACCACCCGATCGTCTTTCCGCAGCCGCATTCCGCGGACGCCAGCGGCGGTTCGCCCCATTGAGCGGACTTCCTTTAGGTTGAATCGGTTCGCGTATCCGCCGGCGGACGCCAGGATCACTTCCTCGTCGCCATCCGCGATCCGCGCTTCGACCAGTTCGTCACTCGGGTTCAATGCGATTGCTCGGATGCCGCGGATGTTCGGCCTCTTGAACGCATCCAGCTGGGTCCGCTTGATCTTCCCGCGTCGCGTCGAAAAGACGATGCTCCGTTCCGGGTCGAACTCCCGAACGGCGATCATATCCAGGATTCGCTCATCGGACGCGAGCCGCGGCAAGAGATTCACGATTGGCTTGCCCTTCGCGTACCGACTCCCGCCAGGAATGCGGTAGGTCTTGAGCCAGTAGCACTGGCCGTTGCTCGTGAAGAAAAGGATGTAGTCGTGGGTCGAGGCCGTGAATAGGTTCACGACGAAGTCTTCCTCCTTCGTCTCCATCCCTGTTACGCCCTTGCCGCCACGCTGTTGCGTGCGGTACATCTGGGGTGGCACTCGCTTGACGTAGCCCGTATTGGTGATCGTGACGACGACGTCTTCCTCCGGGATGAGGTCCTCGATCTCCATCTCATACGCCTGCGCTTCAACGGCCGTCCGCCGGTCATCCCCGAACCTCTCTTTCAGCTCAAGGAGTTCCCCTTTGATGATGTCCAAAATACGCTCGCGAGACGCAAGGATTCCCTCCAAGCCCTCGATCTGCTTCTTCAAGTCAATGAGCTCGCGGCGGAACTTCTCGATCTCAAGTCCCGTTAGTTGCCGCAGGGCCATCGCGAGGATTGCCTTCGCCTGGAGCTCGGACAACAGATAACGGTTGATGAGGCCGGACTCGGCGGCGGCCGCGTCCCGTGCGCGGCGGATGAGCCGGATTACTTCATCGAGATGGTCGACCGCCGTGATGAGGCCCTCGACGATGTGTGCCCGCTCTCGCGCCTTGCGGAGGTCGTACTCCGTCCGGCGCCGGATGATCGTGATTCGGTAGTCGACGTACGACTGCAGACCCTCTTTCAGCGAAAGGACTCTCGGTTGGCCATCGACGAGGGCCAGGTTGATCACGCCGAACGTCTGCTCCATCTGAGTGTGATGGTAGAGCTGATTGAGGACCACGTCCTCGACCGCGTCCCGTTTGAGTTCGAGGACGATTCGCATCCCTTCCCGATCGCTCTCGTCCCGAAGATCCACGACTCCCTCGATTCTCTTTGACTTCACAAGGAGCGCAATGGACTCCACAAGGGCGGCCTTGTTGACCATGTACGGGATTTCCGTGATCACGATCCGGGCCTTGTCGTGCCCTGCCTCTTCGAACTTCGCGGTCGCCCGAATGCGGATGAGGCCCCGGCCGGTCTTGTAGGCTTCTGTGACCCCCTCGGCCCCGTGCAAGATGCCGCCGGTGGGGAAATCGGGACCTCGAATCGGCCCCGCCTCAGGGTTGTACAGATCCTGGAGATCCGCGCTTGGGTTGGTGATGAGGACGATCAGGGCATCGACGACTTCTCGTAGGTTGTGCGGCGGGATGTTCGTCGCCATCCCCACCGCGATGCCGCTCGAGCCGTTCACCAGCAGGTTCGGAAACTTCGCCGGAAGAACCAGGGGCTCTTTCATCGTCCCGTCGAAGTTGTCCATCCACTCGACCGAGTCCTTCTCGATGTCTTGGAGGATTTCTTCCGCGACCTTCGAGAGGCGGCACTCCGTGTACCGCATTGCGGCGGGCTCGTCCTCCGTGCTGCCCCAGTTGCCTTGGCCTTGCACGAGCGGATACCGGAGCGAGAAATCCTGGACCATCCGCGCAAGCGCATCGTAGATTGCTAGGTCGCCGTGCGGGTGGTATCGGCCGAGGCAGTCGCCGACTATGCGCGCCGCCTTCCGCCACTGGCTGGTCGACGAGGCGCCCGTCTCGTTCATCGTGTGGAGGATCCTGCGCTGGACGGGTTTCAATCCGTCCCGCACGTCCGGGAGCGCGCGACCGACGATGACGGACATCGCATAATCGATGTACGAGCGCTCCATCTCCTGCTCGATCGACTGCGGGATCGTCCGCCGAGGCGGTTCTTGAGCCTCTTCCGGCATTCGTCACCTAGATGTCCAGGTTCACGACTTCTCTCGCATGCTCCTGGATGTACTGCCGGCGGGGCTCAACGGCTTCGCCCATCAAGACGGAAAACAGGGCGTCCGCTGCGGCCGCGTCTTCGATCGTGACCTGCTTCAGGAGCCTCCGCTCGGGATCCATGGTGGTCTCCCAAAGCTCCTCGGCATTCATCTCCCCGAGCCCTTTGTATCGCTGGAAGACGAGACCCTTGTCTCCGAGCCGCTTCACCAGGTCCTCGCGCTGCCGTTCCGTGTACGCGTAGTGGGTTTCTTTCCCCCGCCGAATCTTGTACAGGGGCGGCTGGGCGATGTACACGTAGCCCGCGTCGATCATGGGCCGCATGTAGCGGAAGAAGAGGGTGAGCAGGAGGGTTGTGATGTGCTGGCCGTCCACGTCCGCATCCGCCATTGTGATGATCTTGTGGTAGCGGATCTTCGTGAGGTTGAACTCGTCCCCGATGCCCGCGCCGATCGCGGTGATGAGCGTCCGGATTTCCTCGTTCTTCAGCATCTGATCGAGCCGCGCCTTCTCCACGTTGAGGATTTTTCCGCGAAGCGGAAGGATGGCCTGGAATTCTCGGCGCCGGCCCTGCTTCGCACTCCCACCCGCGCTCGGGCCCTCGACGATGAAAATTTCTGACTTCGCGGGGTCCCGTTCCTGGCAGTCCGAGAGTTTGCCCGGGAGATTGAACCCTTCGAGGAGCCCTTTGCGGCGGGTGAGTTCACGTGCCTTCCGCGCCGCCTCGCGCGCCTGCGCGGCAAGGACCGCCTTCCCAATGCAAATCTCGGCGACCTTCGGAGTCTCCATGAAGAACTCCGTGAGCTTCTCGTAGACGCTCGACTCGACGATCCCCTTCATCTCGGAGTTCCCGAGTTTCATCTTGGTCTGGCCCTCGAACTGGGGTTCCGGGATCTTGAGGGTCAGGATCGCGGTGAGCCCCTCGCGGACATCGTCGCCTTCGAGGCTCTCGCCTTGCTTGAGGTACTTGTTGTCCTTCGCGTACTTGATGAACGCCCGCGCCAGGCCCGCCTTGAACCCGATCAGGTGCGTGCCCCCCTCGACCGTGTCGATGTTGTTGACGAACGTGAAGATCGACTCGCTGTAGCCATCGTGGTATTGCATCGCGACCTCGACGAACGTCCCGTTCGACTGTTTCGCGAAGGTGATCGGCGGGGAATGGAGCGGGTTCTTCGCCCGGTTGATCCACTTCACGTATTCCGCGATCCCGCCCTGGTACTGGAACACGTCCCCACGGCCGCGGACCTTGTCCACGATGATGATTCGCAGGCCCGCGTTCAGGAACGCGAGCTCGCGGAGGCGCGTCGCGAGGGTGTCGTAGTCGAACTCGATCGTCTCGAAGACCTGTGCGTCCGGGAGGAACGTGATGATCGTGCCGGTGCCTTCTGCCCGGCCGACGACCTCGAGGTCCGATGCTTTCTGTCCCCGCTCGAACCGCATCCGGTGCTCTTGTCCGTCCCGCTTCACGCGGACCTCGAGCCACTCGCTCAGCCCATTGACCACGGACAGTCCGACGCCGTGCAACCCGCCGGACACCTGGTACATCTTCCGCTCGAACTTGCCGCCGCTGTGCATCCGCGACAGGACCAACTCGACGCCGGGAACCCCGTACTTCGGATGGATGTCGACCGGGATGCCGCGTCCATCGTCCGCCACCGTCACGGATCCGTCCGCGTTTAGCGTGACCTGGATCTCCTTGCAGAACCCCGCCATCGCCTCGTCGATCGAGTTGTCGACGACCTCGTGGATGAGGTGGTGGAGGCCCCGCGCATCAGTCGATCCGATGTACATCGCAGGCCGTTTTCGGATCGCCTGCAAGCCCTCGAGGACCTGGATCTGTCCAGCGTCGTAGGCGGCCTCTGCTACCATCTATTTCGGTACCTCTCAAACCTTGTTTCGATGCCCTCTCGCACCCCATCCCGAGGGATGCCGCAAGTATGCGGCTGGCCCCTATAAAGGTTCGGAGGCCAGTTTCTATGGAGAAAACAGGGTTTTCCGACGGGGGTCGATTAAGGCTGTTTCGTTTAAATACTGTAGCACGGTCGTCCGGACCCCTTGTTCTCGTCCTTGGGAACGACGGATGGATGCCCCGGAAGACGGGTCGAAACGGCCGTTGGAATGGCCCCTCAGCGGCGTTTCCAGCGCACCCCGTCGCGGGTGTCTTCGAGGACCACGCCGACGGCGCCGAGCGCGTCCCGGATCCGGTCCGCCGCGGCGAAGTCTTTCCGCTTCCGCGCGTCCTCTCGGAGCGCCACGATCAGGTCCAAGAGTCGGTCGACGGTGTCCGCGCCCTCCGCCGGCGGCGCGAAGATGCCGAGGATCTCGCCGAAGGTCCGGAACGCCCGCGCGGCCTCGTCGAGGGCCGTCCGCCCGGCACCTGAATCGATCGCCTTGTTGACCGCGCGGCTGTAGTCGAAGAGGACCGCGACCGCCTCGCGCGTGTTGAAGTCATCCGACATCGCGGCCTCGAAATCGGCGAGCGCCTTCGTCGTCGCGGCCTTCAGCGTCCGGTCGCCCTTCCCCGACTCCGGCGCGCGGCGCCGCTCCGCGTCGACCGAGCGTACAGTCTCCTGCAGACGTTCGTACGACCGCTTCGCTTCATCGAGGAGATCTGGGGTGAAGTCGATCGGTCCGCGGTACTGGACGTTGACGAGGAAAAACCGAATCACTTCGGGCTCGTAGAGTTTCAACGCGGCCTTCACGGGCCAGAAGTTCCCGAGCGACTTGTGCATCTCTTCCCCCTTCACCATGACCATCCCGGTGTGCATCCAATACTTCACGAACGGCGTCACCCCGGTGTACGCTTCCGCCTGCGCGATCTCCGCCTCGTGGTGGGGGAACAGGAGTTCGGTGGCTCCGCCATGCAGGTCGTACTGGGGTCCGAAGTGACGGATCGTGACCGCGGTGTCCTCGATGTGCCATCCCGGCCGACCCTTTCCCCACGGACTGTCCCATGCCGGTTCCCCCGGCTTCTGGGCCCGCCAGAGGACAAAGTCCCCGGGATGGCGCTTCCGCTCCTCGACCGCGACGCGGGCCCCGGGACGGAGCGCCTCGACCTTCTGTCCGCTCAGCCGGCCCCAGCCCGAGAACGTCGTCGTGTCGTAGTAGACGCTTCCGTCTTCCGCGAGGTAGGCATGGCCCTTGTCCATCAGGCCCTGAATCTGCTCGACGATCTCAGGGATGTAGTCCGTCGCGAAGGCGTACACGTCCACCGAGGTGCACCCGAGGGCCGACATGACCTCGAGATATTCGCCGAAGTACTGGTTCACGATGTCCTTCCAGCCGCGCCCCGTGGTCCGCATCTTGTCGATGATCCGGTCCTCGATGTCCGTGACGTTCTGCAGGTAGAGGACGTGGTATCCTTTGTGACGGAGGAACCGCGCGACGACGTCGAACGCGACGTAGGTCTTCGCGTGTCCCATGTGGGTCTCGTCCTGCGGCGTGAGGCCGCAGACGAACATCGACACGCGGTTTCCCTGGAGGGGGACGAACTCCTCCTTCCTTCGGGAGAGGCTGTTGTACACCTGGATGGCCATCGCGGCGTCCGCATGAAGGGGCGCGGTATTAAGGTTCTTGAGCAGTCGGGAACGAGTGCGCCGTCGAGTCGTTCGTTTGTCAACGCGGCGCGCGTTGCGCCAGAAGTCTTATCGAGGTCGGGAGCACAATGCCGCCGTGGCCATGGCGGGATTCCTCCCCCACCCGCGCGCGGCCTCGCGCCGCCCCTTCTGGCCCCGGGACCTGCAGCGCGGGGCTGTCACCCTCGGCCTGAGTGGCGCCGTCTTCTGGTCTTCCTTCGCAGCCGGTCGGTGGATTATCTCGGTGCCGGACGTGGGCCCGATCTACCTCGACCTCCTCCTCGCGTGGGTCGCCGTCGTCCTCCACGTGTCCGCGTGGCCGGATCTGTGGGTCGGACTCCGAGACTTGCGGGCCCGTCAGCCGGACAATGACGACGGCGGGGTCGCGTGGCGGGCGTTCCTCCTCACGCTCGTCCTCATTTTCGCCGCGATCATCATCCTGCCGATCGAGTATCACACGTTTGCCTCCACGGAGGCGTGGATCCTGGTCCTCTACGTGACGGCGTTCCCCTATCTGGGCTGGACGTTCGTGCCGATCCTTGCGCTCCATGGGATCGTCTTCGGGCGGGTCGCGAGATTCCTTGATCCGCGGTTCCGGTTCATCGTGAACATCGGGGCGTTCGTCCTGTTCGCGGTCGCGGGCGTGTCGACCGCGGTCATCTTGCAAAACCCGGGGGCCACGTCGTTCATCCGTTCTTGGAGCGTGGGTCGCGGAATCCTTCCCGCGGCGGCCTTGGCGGGCTACCTGCTGATCGCCGTCGGGATGACGGCCCATGCCGTCCCCGCGGTGCCTCGCGTCCGATCTTGGACCCCGCTCCGCGTGCGCTGGGCTCCGTCAGGCGAGGGCGTGCTCGAGGTCTTCGGTCAAGTCCCGGACGTCCTCAATGCCGACCGAGAAGCGGACAAGCCCGTCCGTGATCCCCTGCTTTTCCCGCTGTTCCTTCGGCACGCTCGCGTGGGTCATCGAAGCCGGATGTTCGATCAACGATTCGACCCCGCCGAGGCTCTCCGCGACGACGACCACCTCTAGGCGCTTGAGTCGTTCGACGATTCGCGCTGCGCTTCGAAGCTCGAAGCTGAGCATGCCGCCGAAGCGCCGCATTTGTTTCTTCGCGACTCCGTGGCCCGGGTCGCCCGCGAGACCAGGGTAATGCACCTTCGCGACGGCCTTGTGGTCTTCAAGGTACCTCGCGAGCGCTTCCGCGTTGTCGCAATGCTTCTCCATGCGAATCGAAAGGGTTTTGATCCCACGGAGCGTGAGCCAGCAGTCGAAGGCGCTCGGCACGGCACCCAAGGCGTTCTGGGCGAACTTGAGCTTCTCGTGGAGGTCGTCTCGGTTCATCACCAGCGCTCCGCCGAGAAGGTCTGCGTGACCCGCGATGTACTTCGTCGTGCTGTGGACCGTGAGGTCGACGCCAAGCGTCAATGGGTTCTGAAGCGCCGGGGATGCGAACGTGTTGTCGCACACGCTGAGCGCGTCGTGCGCTTTCGCGATCACCGCGAGCTCCCGCAAGTCGCAGACTTTCATCAGCGGGTTCGTCGGCGACTCCATCCACAGCATCCGCGTTTCTGGGCGGAACGCGTCCTCGACATCCACCAGGTCGCGCAGGTCGATGAACGTCGACTCGATCCCGTAGTTGTTCACGATCCGGGTGAACATGCGGTAGACGCCGCCATAGCAGTCGTCCGTGACGACGACGTGGTCGCCTTTCTTGAGGAGGGTGAGGGCCGTCGTGATCGCGCCCATCCCGCTGGAGAACGAAAGAGCGTGCCTTGCCCCTTCGAGCGCCGCGAGACTTTTTTGGAGCGCGTCGCGGGTCGGGTTCGCCCCCCGCGCATAGGCGTACTGATCCTGCTCCTTCCGGGAGTACGTGGACGTCATGTAGATCGGGGGGGTGACCGCACCCGTACGCGGATCCGGTTCCTGTCCGGCATGGATCACGGTGGTCGCAAAACGCATTCGATCGCCGGAGACGGAGTCGCGGGCCCGCCGTAAATAGGCTTGCTACGCGCGGCCCGCAAGGTACTCGATTACGTCGATGCGGGTGATGATGCCTTCCAACCGGTTCTCCTTCCCGACGATGACGGCGGGGCTCCCGCGCAACAGCAGCTTGTACACCTGGTCGAGGTCCGCCCCCGGCTCCACGATCGGGAAGGGCTTCTCCATGACCTTCGCAACGTAGTCGTCGTACATCTTTGGGTTCTCGAGGAGCGCCTTCATCAGGACCTCCTCCCGCAGGCTGCCGATCAAAATCCCGGTGTCAAGGACGGGCAACTGGGACACGTTGTACTGGCGCATCATGTCGGCCGCTTCGCGGACCTTCGCCGCGATGTCGATCGTGATGACCCCGGGGATCGTCCGTTCCTTCGCTCGGAGGATGGCCATCAGCGGGGCGACGGGCTCCTCGAGATAGCCCTGTTCTTTCAACCACTCTTCGTTGTGGGCCTTCGACAGATACCGCTCCCCCGTGTCCGGCAGGAGGACGACCATCACATCGTGCGGCCCAAGGGTCTCCGCAATCTGGCGCGCCGCGACCACGGCAGCCCCGCTCGAACTCCCCGCGAGGATTCCCTCTTCGCGAGCGAGGCGGCGCGTCATCAGGTAGGCCTCCTTGTCCCCCACTTTCACGATCTCATCAATCGAGTCGAACCAGGTCGATTCCGGCACGAAGTCCTCCCCGATTCCCTCGATTTTATATGTGTGAGCCTTAATAATTTCCTTCTTATAGAAATAGTCCTTCAAAATCGATCCGAGCGGGTCGACGCCAATGACTCGGACATTCCGGTTCTTCTCTTTCAGATACTTGCCGGCTCCGCTAATCGTGCCGCCCGTGCCCATCCCACACACGAAACAGGTGACGGTCCCGTCCGTGTCCCGCCAAATCTCCGGTCCCGTTGTTTCGTAGTGCGCTTGGGGGTTCGCTTGGTTCGCGTACTGGTTGGGGAGGATCGAGTTCGGCGTCTCTTTGTGGATCCGCTCCGCGACCCGGTAGTAGGATTCGGGGTGGTCCGGCGGCACCGCGGTCGGCGTGACGACGACGCGGGCCCCGAGCGCTTTCAGGAGGTCAATCTTCTCGCGGCTCATCTTGTCCGGCATCGTGAAGACCGCGCGGTAACCCTTGATGGCGGCGACCATCGCGAGCCCGAGGCCCGTGTTCCCACTCGTCGGCTCGATGATCGTGCCCCCCGGTTTCAAGAGGCCTTTCGCCTCCGCTTCCTCGATCATCTTCTCTCCGATCCGGTCCTTCACGCTCCCCCCGGGGTTCATCATTTCGAGCTTCGCGAGGACGAGACACCGCGCGTCCGCCATGATCTTCGGCAGCTTCACGAGAGGTGTATTCCCGATCGTGTCGAGGATGCTCTCGAAGTACCGCATTCCGGGCGACACCACCGTGCCGGCTCATTGAAAAGGACGGTCTCTATAAGAACGTGCGCGGACGACGGTTGCAACGATTCACGGAGTGCCGGGGGAGGGAGTCGAACCCTCTGGAAACCGATCTGCAGTCGGTCACATTAGCCGCTCTGTCACCCCGGCATTGGTCCTGCCAAACCGAGGCGGCGTAATTGAAACTTTTGAGGAGCGTGTTCCTTCCTCGCGCACGAAGTGCGCGTGATGCGGTTCCCACTCCGCGAACGGGCGTAAACCGCGAACGCTCGGTCCCCATCGTACGTCCACGCGGCTTTCTTCCTCCCTGGGTTCGACTGCCGTCTGATAAACTATTAGTGTGGACTCCTTGTTTCTGTCGAAGTTTCCGTCGGGGGGAGCTGCCTGGAATCCGAAAGGGAACAAGAAGAAGGACCCGCCGAGGCGTCCCCGACGGAAACGATCCCCCGCAAACGGCCTTGGGGCCGGATCACGGCGGTCCTCGTCGTCGCCATGGTGACGATTACCGCCGTCGCACTCTCCGTGCGACAACCGAACCGCGCGCCAACGATCGGACTGGCCACCGCGGACGCCCAGACCGTCGTGCTGCAGCTCCGCCCCCCCAGCCCGACGCCCGTTGCGCTCGTCAACTTCACCGCGCAAGCGACGGATCCGGACGGCGATGCGTTGACGTACACCTGGAATTTTGGGGACGGGTCGGGTTCTTCCGGCGATTCGGCCGAGCATCGGTACACAGTCCCCGGGCGGTACACCGCGCTCCTCACGGTGACGGACGGGAAGGGCGGAACTGCGACGAACGATGGCCGCCTGATTTTCGTCCGTGTTCTGGCCCGTGATGCGGACGGCCGTCCGCCGGGCCAACCATCGGCGTCGAGCTGTCCGGTGCGTTGCGTGGTCGGGGGACTTGCAGTCGTCGCCGCGAACATTTCGACGGCCTCGGCCGGGTCCGTCGTTCGCTTCACCGCAAACGCGTCTTGGGCCTACCTGTGGACGTGGAACAACGCCACGAACGCGTCGGCCGGAGGGCGGCTCACGATGGTGAGCGCCTCCGAAGACCCGTCTCTCTTCTCATTCAACTATTCGTGGGGGGACGGGTCCGCTAACACGAGAGGACCGCCGTCGCAGGTCGGGGAGGCAACGCACGCCTTCTCGTCGTCCGGGAACTATTTCGTGTCCCTCACCTCCACCACGGGCGGTGTGGACCGGTCCGCCGGCTACACGATTCGCGTCGTCACCGTTGAGGCCGCCGGCCAACTCGGGGACTCGAAGGTGTTCGCCTCGGCCATGGCCCGCGAGCCCGGTTCGCTCGACCCTGCGGTCGACAACGAATCGGCCGGCGGTGAGGTCCTTCAGAACGTCTACGACACCCTAATTTCGTACCCTCTCGAGAGCGAGAGTGTCGCGCCGCTCGCGCCCCGACTCGCGACGATAATCCCATCGACCTCGAACGGCGGGATCTCTTTGGACGGGCTCAACTACACATTTCACCTCCGCTCAAACGTAACGTTTCACGACAATACCACCAAGGTCACCGCGCAGGCCGTTGCGTTCACATTCCACCGACTGATCGCGATTCACGAGCTGAACAGCCCGTCCGAGATCCTTTCAAAGATCCTGACGAACGGAGTCAGCGGATACCCGAGCGCAGATTGCAGTCCCATCCTGGCCGGCATCCAGAACTGCACGATCGGAGACTGGGCGAACCGGACGTTCCCCACCCGCTCCGCCGTGCCGACCTACATCCTCGCCGCGTTGCCGCCGGAGCCGGTGTGGGACACGACGGGGCTGAACGACTCGGTCGCCCGGGCCGTGGGCGATTCGACGGTCGAGCGCACGGACAACGTCACGGTCGTTTTCCATCTGCTGCGGCCGGACGCGGCGTTCCTCCCCATCCTTGCCTCCCCGGTTGCATCCATCGTTTCCGACGTCTGCTTGGCTGCGAACGGCGGCGTTCACTGGGGTTCCCGGAACCCGTTCTTGGACCATCCCGGACCGAGCGGCGGCGATTGCGGGAGTGGCCCGTTCATGCTGTCCTCTTGGTACCGGAACCAAGTCCTGAATCTCACCCGCTTCGATTCGTACTGGCAAGGCCGCGCGAAGCTCCGCGAGGTGGACATTCTCCCCACCCGCGACGTATTGGCCCGCGAGTTCATGCTCCTCGCCGGGGACGCGGACTCGGCCGCGATCGATCGGGACCACCAGTGGGACGTCATGAACCCGGACGGCACGCCTAAGTCGCCGTCCTTGCGCATTGTGAAGGACCGGCCGGCGTTCGCCATGGCCTTCCTTGGATTCAACCAGAGGCTGAATGCGACCGCCGTCCCGGATCCGATTTCGATCCCCGCCATGTTCTTCAATGACACGCACATCCGCCGGGCCTTCGCCTACAGCTTCGACTACAGCGGGTTCATCCAGAACGTGACCCACGACAACGGGATCCAGCCTCGTGGTCCGATTCCGCAGGGACTCTTCGGATACAACGCGAGCATCCCTCTGGTTCCGTTCGACCTGACGCAGGCCGCTGCCGAGCTGCAGAACACGACGTACTGGACCGCCGGGTTCAACCTCACCCTGTACTACCGCAGCGGGAACGCGTACGAGCAGGCCGGCGTGTCGTTGCTCGCCGGAGGCCTCGAAGCGCTCCATTCCTTGAAGGGGTCGCCCGGGGCGATCGTCGTCCAGGTTCAGGCCCTCGACCCCCTGAAATATGACTCGGCGTTGCGGGCCGGCGGCCTCCCGGTGGCCCTCCTGGTGTGGACGCCGCGCTTCGCGGACCCATCGGATTCCGTCGTCCCGTTCCTCCGGACCGGAAGTCCGTACCCGACGTGGATCGGATACCGCAACGCGACGCTGGACGGGCTCATCGACGCGGCCGCGGGTCAGTTGAACGACACGAGACGGGTCGAGGAGTACGCGGACTTGTTCGCGCGCGCGGTCCTCGACGACGTGCCGTACCTCTGGGTGTTCCAAGCGACGAGCTTCCACGTCGAGCGCGCGTGGGTCCGCGGCTACTACTTCAATCCGATGCTGTTGGGCCTCGACTACTACCCGATGTGGAAGGCCTAGGCGCATCCGCGAAGGTCGGTACGCCGCCGCGGCTCCGCCCGGTTCGCATCAACGGGGCTTGCTTCAAACCATCGCAAAGAACCTATATATCCGGCGGAAGGGCTGGCACGTCGGATGGCGGATCTCAAGACGATCACGGACACGGTCCACGGGACGATCCGATTGGAGCCGCTGACCCTCGAGCTCCTCGAGACGCTCGAACTCCAGCGTCTCAACTCGATTCGCCAGCTCGGCCTGACGTACCTCGTCTTCCCTGGCGCGAACCACTCGCGGGTCGAGCACTGCCTCGGGGTCGGCCACGTCGCGGGGGAGATGGCGCGCTCGCTCGAGCTGTCCGCCGACGAGAGGAAGCTCGTGCAGGCCGCCGGGCTTCTGCACGACGTCGGTCACGGGCCGTTCTCCCACACCCTGGAACACGTCCTGAGCCGCGAACTCGCGGTGGACCACATGCACCTCACGCAACGGATCATCACGGGCGACGACGACAACGTCTCGCCGGACGATCGGAGAGCCTTCCCCGACGTCCTGCGAATCCATCAGGTCCTCGAGAAGCACGGCGTGGATCCGTCGGCGGTCGCCGCCCTCATCCGCGGGCCTTCGGAGCGGGGTGCGAGCCTGCTCGTCCCAGGAACCCGGAAGGAATCGAGGCGTTATCTCGCGCAGATCATCCACAGCCCGATGGACGCGGACCAGATCGACTACCTGATGCGAGACGCGCACTACACGGGCGCGGCCCATGGCACGATCGATTTCTCGCGGCTCCTCCAGACCCTGCGGACGTACCGGGGGGAACTCGCCCTCGATCGGAAGGGGCTGCCGGCCCTCGAGGGGATGCTCGTGGCCCGCGGGCTGATGTATTCCTCCGTCTACTTCCACAAGACCGTCCGGATCGCGGAGGAAATGCTTTCTCGGGCCGTCGAGCGGTCCGAGGCGCCGATCGGCGAGATTCAGAAGATGGTGGACCACGAACTCCTCAATTGGCTCGTGCACCAAGGCCCGTTCCAGCGAGAGATTGCGTTGCGGCTCAAGTACCGCAAGCTGTACAAGCGCGTCCTCGCGTCGGACCGCGACGAACTCACCGACGCAACCCGCTCCGTGCTCGCGTCGTTCAAGGATCCGGAAGAGCGACGCCGTGTCGAGGATCGCATCGCGCGGCGGGCCGGTCTCGAACCGGGCCAAGTCATCATCGACGTCCCGCTGCCCGAACTCCTCCTGAGCGAACCGCGGATCGCGAAGACGGAGGTCCCGATCCTCGACGACGGAGAGGTGAAGCCCTTCTCGAAGGTCAGCCCGCTCGGTCGCGCGCTCCAAGTTCGGCAGGTCGTCGACTGGGTCGTCATGGTCGCGGCGCCCGCATCGTCCGTCGCGGCGGTCCGCAAAGCGTCGGCGTCCACGCTCTCCGGATAAGCCGCGGAAAACTGCGCGCCATTCCGTCGTTTGTCAACACGGCGGACGTTCGTCGGACAACGCTTAAATAGCGTCCGCCGGATACGAGCCCATCTTGCGGGATGGGATGACCTCGCAGGTTCTGCCGGTGGCGCAATGAATTCGATGCTAGAGGACGTGCTCGCCCGGGAAGGGAGTGCCCCAGCGTTCGAGGACAGCCGGGTCGATGCTGAGCTCGAAGAGATGCTCAGCAAGATGCGGACGAACATCAAGATCATCGGCCTCGGCGGTGGCGGCTGCAACACAATCGGCCGCGTGTACAACGAAGGGATCGTCGGCGCAGAGCTCTACGCGTGCAACACGGACGCGCAGCACCTCCTGCACATCGCTTCGCCGAAGAAGGTCCTGCTCGGTCGACGAATCACAAAAGGGCTTGGCGCGGGCGCCTTGCCGCAGATCGGCGAGGAGGCCGCTCGCGAGGCCGAAGAGGAGCTGCGGGCCATCGTCCAAGGTGCCGACATCGTGTTCGTGACGTGCGGCCTCGGCGGCGGCACCGGCACGGGCAGCTGCGGCTATGTCGCGCGGCTCGCGAAGGAGATGGGGGCCCTCACGATCGCCGTCGTCACGCTGCCGTTCCGCGGCGAAGGAAAACTGCGGATGGAGAGCGCGGAGTGGGGACTGGAGCGCCTGCGCGACGCGGCCGACACGGTCATCACGATCCCGAACGACAAACTGCTCGACCTCGTGCCGAGGCAGTCTCTGAACCTCGCGTTCAAATTCGCGGACGAGGTCCTCATGCGCTCGATCAAAGGGCTGACCGAAATCATCACGAAGCCGGGCTTGGTCAACCTCGATTTCAACGACGTGAAGACGATCATGAAAGGCGGCGGGGTCGCGATGATCGGCCTGGGCGAGAGCCAAGCCGTCGGCGACAACCGAGCGGTCGAGGCGATCGAAGAGGCGATCAACTCACCCCTGCTGGAGGTCGACGTCTCGACGGCCCATGGGGTCCTGATCAACGTGACCGGCGGCAATGACATGACGATCTCCGAAGCGGAGCGGGTCGCGGAGGTCGTGCAGTCGAAGGTCTCGCCGACCGCGCGGATCATCTGGGGCGCGACCGTGGATCCCTCGCTCGAGCACACGTTGCGCGTCATGCTCGTGGCGACCGGCGTGAAGTCGAAGCAGATTGTCGGGCGCCGCGATCCGTCGGAGGAGCGGGCTCGCGTCGGCGTCGACGTGATTCGCTGAGCGCCGGTCCGTCGCAGCAACGACGGAGGGCAGGGCGAATGGCGCCAACCCGGAAAGTTTTATTAACGCTCCTCCTTTACGCTGCCGTCGCGGTTGCTTCATTGGCTTCCTCGGGCAGCCGGAGGCCGAACGATGGATTCCATTGTCAGGGAAGTTGTCTCCCGGTCGGGCGTCGAACCCCGGGTCCTTGAGTCGCCCACGCAGACCGCGGGGATCGGCGCGGAGGACGCGGAACTCGAACGCATCCTCGCGAGCCTTCGGACGAACATCAAGATCGTCGGAATCGGTGGCGGCGGCTGCAACACGATTGACCGCCTCGTGGAATCCGGGATCGTCGGCGCGGAGTTGTTCGCGGCGAACACGGACGCGCAGCACCTCTTAATCGTCCGGTCGCCGCACAAGCTGCTCCTCGGCCGGCGGGTGACACGGGGCCTCGGCGCGGGCGCCCTGCCGCAGGTCGGTGAAGAGTCGGCGCGCGAGGCCGCCGACGAGCTGCGGTCGGTCGTCCAAGGGGCGGACATGGTCTTCATCACGTGCGGCCTCGGCGGCGGAACCGGCACCGGCGGCGCCCCGGTCCTCGCGCAACTCTCGAAGGAGGCGGGCGCCCTCACGATTGCGATTTGCACCTTCCCGTTCCGGGCGGAAGGCGCGATCCGCGCGGAAAACGCGGAGTACGGCCTCGAGAAGCTTCGGAGCTTCGCGGACACGGTCGTCGTGATCCCGAATGACAAACTCCTTGAACTCGTGCCGCGTCTTGCGTTGAATGCGGCGTTCAAGGTCGCGGACGATGTGCTGATGCGCGCGATCAAAGGGATCACGGAGGTCATCACGAAGCCCGGACTGGTCAACCTCGATTTCAACGACATCAAGACGATCATGAAGGGCGGCGGGGTCGCGATGATCGGCTTGGGGGAATCGGACCGGGACACCCGCGCGGAGGAGGCGATCGAAGAGGCGATCAACTCGCCCCTGATCGACGTCGACATCACCGGCGCGACCGGTGCCCTCGTGAACGTGACGGGCGGGAACGACATGAGCGTTTCCGAGGCCGAGCGCGTCGCGGAGATCGTCCAGGGGCGGATCGCCCCGAACGCCCGAATCATCTGGGGGGCCGCGGTCGACCCGAGCCTCGAACACAAGCTGCGGGTCATGCTGATCCTGACCGGCGTCCGATCGAAGCAGATCCTGGGGCCTGGCGAGCATGTCCGGCCCCATCCGGGCGTCGACATCGTGCGGTGAGGTCCATGGCCGACATCGTGGACAAGAGCTGGGACGTACAGCGTCGGATCGAGGAGCGGGCGAAGCGCCTCGGGAAAGGCCGGTACGGCCGCGTGTTGAAGATGGCCCGCAAGCCGACGCAGGACGAGTACTCGAAGGTCGTCCTGATCACGGGCCTCGGGATCGCCGCGATCGGCGCGTTGGGCTTCGTGATTTACCTCGTCATGCGGTACGGGCCAAACTTCTTCCGGGGCCTCTTCGGCGTTGTGGGGACCTGAGCCGATGGGACTTCTGGACGACCTCTCGAAGCGGGAGCCGCGGCCGGAGCCGAAGCCCGAGCCGCCGGCGGTCGGCCACTACAGCGTGAAGCTGGACCTGACGGAGGAGAAGGTCTCCCTGACCGCGGGGCAGACGAAGGAGTACGCGGTCCTCGTGACGAACACGGGGACGGAAGACGACACGATCCGGATCAAGGTGGACCTCCTGTACAACTCGGAGCTGCCGGATCCTCCCGAGTGGACCGTCAAGCTGTGGGGTGTCGAGGAGAAGGTGTGGGACGTCACGTTCACGAAGGTCACCGAGAAAGACTTCGTGTTGATCGCGGACGGCCAACGGGAGATTACACTGAGCGTCACGTGTCCGAAGGGCGCGCGATACGGGGATCGACTGAACGTCGTGGTCAACGCGATTTCGAAAGGCGACCCCGGGGCCTCCGATGTCAAGACCTTGAGCTTCAGCGCGCGCCAGGCGGTCCTCGCGGTGAAGTCGTCGATCGGTCACGAGCGCGCGGTGGCGGACGCGATTTTCGCGCGAGCGAAGGCGAAGGACGTCGGCGTGTTCTCGATCCTCGTCCCCGCGAACTTCCGTGGATACGTCTACGTCGAGAGCATGAACCCGGACCGGCTGGAGGAGGTCGTGCGCGGCCTGCGCCGGGCACGGGGCGTCGTGAAAGGCGAGGGCGAGTCGACCGGCATCGCCTTCTCCGAGATCGAGGCGTACCTCACTCCGAAGCCGATCGTCAGCGGCATCATGGAAGGGGACATCGTCGAGCTCGTTGCGGGCCCGTTCAAGGGCGAAAAGGCCCGCGTCATGAAGATCGATGAGACGAAGGAGGAGATCACCGTCGAGCTGTTCGAGGCGATGGTGCGCATCCCCGTCACGGTTCGCGGCGACAGCGTCCGCGTCCTCCAGAAGGAAGAGGAGAAATAGGCGTCCGTCGGACGACGCCTCGTCCCCGCGGACATCTCGAGACCGGCACGCTTTCTCGTTATCCCCTCTTGTCGGGACTCGCCTTGGCGAACGACGAACGACGCAGGACAAAAACGGTCCGGTAGGTCCGGCCGATGTCGACCACGCTTCCGAGCCAAGCGAGCGGTCGTAGCGTGATGTGGACGACGTCGACAAGAAACCGGTTCAAACTCCATGCAAGCAGGTTGACACTCTGGAGTTGATCGACATGCCAATCGGCCGGGATTGATCCCACGATTTCACTCTCCGTCGGGAGACCTCGTTGCCTATGTTCCTCGAGCCACGGATTCTCCTCCCCTCGGACGACGCCCAACATCTTGCGATGCACGGCCTCCGCTCTTTCGCTTCGCGCTGTGGGGCAGGCGAGAACCACCAAGCCGCGAGAAACGCGCAAGGTCTCACGGACGAGGGAAGGGCGGCAGTCCTTCGGCAAATGCTCCAAGACGTCTACGGCCACCACGGCATCGAACGATGCGTCGCGGAAGGGGAGCTGAATCCCGGAGGCGCGGACGAAGGATTCGCCCGCAGCCGTACGTGTCACGGGGCGAATGTCGCAGGTCACCATCGGTGCTCCGAGCAGATGGGCCAGCCCGACATCCCCACGGCCGATTTCAAGGATCCCGGCGGGGAAGGGGATTTGCTCGACGATGCGACGATATCGTAGGGGCACGTCCGGATCGAGGGAAGGAAATTCCGCATAGATTCCGCGGACATCCATGACGCGACCCCTCCCGCTGGCCATGCGCGTCGATGGAGTGGCGCCTAGATGAGACTACCTCGGCGCCCCACCGTAGGAACGTTTATGCGACCCGGCCCGCTTGGCGGCGCCACAGGGATAAACGGTGACCGAGAAACTCGATGTCTTGGTGGATGGGGGCAAGGCTACACCCGGTCCACCGTTGGGCCCGGCCCTCGGCCCGCTTGGCGTGAACATCGTCGAGATCCTCAAGGCGATCAACGAGAAGACGAAATCGTTCGAGGGGATGAAAGTCCCCGTGACCCTGCTCGTCGACCCGAAGACGAAGGCCTTCACGATCGAAGTCGGGACCCCGCCGACGTCCGCTCTGATCGCGAAGGAACTCAAGATCGAGAAGGGATCGGGAGACGCGGGCAAGACCCGGGTCGGCAATCTCTCTCTGGCGCAGGCGATCAAGGTCGCGAACATGAAGGCGGACGCCATGCAGGGGAAGTCCCTCAAGGCCCGCGTCCTCGAAGTCGTCGGCACGGCGGTCTCGATGGGTGTGACCGTCGAGGGGAAGCCCGCGAAAGAGCTGTCAAAGGAAGTTCAGGCGGGCAAGTTCGACCGGCAACTCGCGGGCTGAGTCGTGCACCGGGACTGAGCACGGGTTTCGACTAGCACATCACTGGGCCTTCGGCAGGACCTTCCGCTCCGCCCGTGCTGGGCGCGCGAGGTCCAAGAGCATCGCCTCGAGCTGGATCCGGACGAAATCCATGTCGCCGACCCAGAGTCCCTGGAGTTTGTCCGCCGCGAACTCGCCGTCTCGATAGAACGAGTTCAGGATGAACACTTCCTGGTCGCTCGGAAAGACATAGGTGTGCGCGAGTCGCGTCGTCGAAAGAGGCCGCGCCGGGAAATGAAACTGCACGCGCGTGGTCCGCCCCAGGAGGCCACTCAGCTCCGCCAAGTCCGGCCGGTTCGATTCGTTCAGGACGACCCGAACGAGACGGCGCGAACGCCCCAGCGCGTCGAACAAGAGGTGGAGGATCTCCGCCGCGACGGGGAACGGACTGACGCAGAGGATCTGGCCGCTGCTCGAGAGGATCACTTCCCGGAGCTTGCGTCCGATCGATTCCGCCCCTTTGTAGATCCACACATCCGTCTCGGGAGCGCGTCCCTTCGAGGGCGAGCTCTCCTTGAGACCCCCGACGATCTCCGCCGCGGCGACCAGGTCGTCGCCTCTCGTCTGTTGGGCCTCCTCCGCCACGATCCGGGGCGCGCGGGCTCGGTATCGATTCGGCCGCTCGCGGGACACTTCGACCCAGCCCTTCGTCTGGAGCGATTGGAGGATGCGATACACGGCGGGATACTGGACCCCGAGGAGCTCACTCACTTGATGAGCGGTTGACACGCCGTTCCGCACCAGGCCCAGATAGGCCCGCCCTTCTTTCCCGGTGAGGCCGAGCGTCTCGAGCGCCCGCCCGATGTCCTCCTCCCGCATCGGGCCGGCTAGGGAAGCCCGCTACAAAAGCGTTGCGCGCGTTATCAGCTGGTCGCTGATAATTTAATTGATCTCTGGCCCGCACCGCGAACGAACCGCGATGCGGAGGAAGCGCCTCGTCCGCCGCCGATCGGCCGCACGACCCGTGGAGGGCTCGAGGCCCGCAAAGCCTTATTAGGGCCACACTCTTTCGGCGCCTCCCCCGTGCAGGAGGCTCCGTTGGCCGCGCGCACTGCAGGAGGCGATTTCCCTTGGCGGACAAGCATTCGGTCGAGACGATCAAGAAGCTCCTGGAGGCCGCGAAGCCCCGGGAGTTCAAGGAGTCCGTCGAGGTCGCGGTGAACCTGCGGGACGTCGACCTGTCCGTGCCGAAGAATCGCGTGGATGAGGAAGTCGTCCTTCCGAAGGGGCGCGGCAAACCGATTCGCGTTTGCGTGTTCGCCTCCGGGGAACTCGCCCTGAAGGCGCGGGCCGTCGCGGACCTCGTCATCCAGCCGCAGGAGATTGAGGAATACGCGAGTGACAAGCGGAAGGCGCGGGCCCTTGCGGCCGCGTACGACTTCTTCATCGCCGAGGCGCCGCTGATGCCCGTGATCGGGAAGCGGCTCGGCGTCGTCCTCGGGCCTCGCGGGAGGATGCCGCGGCCCCTGCCACCCACGGCCGACCCGACGAACCTGATCAACTCGATGCGCAACACGGTCCGCGTCCGGAGTCGCGACAAGCGGACGTTCCACGCGGCGATTGGAACGCGGGACATGCCTCCCGAGGATCTCGCGGACAACCTCGACGCCCTGATTCGGCGGGTCGTCGGCAAGCTGGAGCGCGGTCGATTCAACATCCAGTCGGCGTACGTGAAGACGACCATGGGTCCCGCCGTGAGGTACCTCTGAGGTGGAACGATGACCCACGTCGCCCCGTACAAGAAACAGCTCGTGGAGGACCTCGCGGCGCGGTGCGCGGCGGCGCGCGTCGTCGGCGTCGCGAACATCCACGGGATTCCCGCTCCCCAGTTCCAGGCGATTCGCAAGAAGCTGTCCGGGCGCGCTACGATCACGGTCGCCAAGAACAATCTCTTGCGTCTCGCATTCGAGCAGGCGAGCGCGAAGAAGCCGGAACTCGTCAAGCTGAGCGAGACGATCGAGGGGCAGACCGCCGTCGTGACGGCGGACATCGATCCCTTCCGGCTGTTCAAGGAACTCGAGGCCACGAAATCGCGTGCTCCCGCGCGCGGCGGCGAGGTGGCCCCGGAGGATTTGTGGGTCCGCGCGGGCGAAACGCCTTTCAAGCCCGGGCCCGTCGTCGGGGAGCTTCAGAAGGCCGGAATCCCCGCGGCGATCGAACGCGGCAAGGTCGTGATCCGTCAGGACAAGCTCTTGGTGAAGACCGGACAACGCATCCCGCGAGACGTCGCCCAGCAGCTCGCACGGCTCGAGATCTTCCCGCTCGTCGTGGGGCTCGATCTGCGCGGCGCGTACGAGGCCGGCACCGTCTTCCGCCGGGAGGCGCTCGCGATCGACGACGCGATTGTTCGGGGCCAAATCGCGCAGGCGGGCCGGCAGGCGCTCGCGCTGGCGTTGGAGATCGCCTATGTCACACGAGAGACGATCGGCCCGCTCTTGGCGAAAGCCCACTCCCAGGCTCTGGGCCTCGCGGTCGAATCCGAGTTCCCCACGAAGGAGTCGATCAAGTTTCTCCTGGCGAAAGCCCAAGCTCAGATGCTCGCCCTCGCGGCCCGCATACCCAGTGCGGCCGGCGAGGGAGATCCAAAGAACAGGAGGTGACACGAATGGAATATGTGTACGGAGCGCTGGTCCTGCACGCGGCCGGCAAGCCGGTGAACGAGGAGAACCTGAAGAAGGTCCTCACCGCCGCCGGTGTGAAGGTCGACGAGACCCGCGTGAAGGCGCTGACCGCCGCGCTGGAAGGCGTGAACATCGACGAGGCCCTCAAAGCCGCCGTCGCGATGCCCGCCGCGGCGCCCGCGACTGCGCCAGCCCCGGAGAAGAAAGAAGAGAAGAAAAAGGAAGAGAAGAAGGAAGAGGAGAAAGTCTCCGAGGAAGAGGCCGCCGCGGGACTGGGTGCGCTCTTCGGGTAGTCCGAGGGGCCGCCCTCCCCCGTTTTCCTTCGCCGCGGAAGGTTAGCGAGAGCGCTGTTGGCTCCCGCGGTCAGCGCGGCGGACGTCCCGGGAATACCGTATGCCACGGTGAGCGAGGCCGGAACCGGTTTCGATGAGCACCGGAGCCGGGTCCCGCCAATCTCCCCTTTTTGCGCGCGGCCGTGCGCACCTCGCGGTCAAGCTGCGCCCTTCTTCGCGGCTTCTTGGGCGCGCTTGCTCCGCTCCTTCGCTGTGAAGCCGGTCGCCCTTTCGAGGAATGCGTTGAACGCCTTGATCGTGTCCGTCGCCACGCTGTCCGGCACGCCGCTCTTCATCGTTGTGTCGACGAAGAGTTTCTTGCCGTCGGTCCAGGCGACCATTCTCTCGAGGGCTCCATACGACACGGTGACCTTCGAGCCTTCGACTCCGGCGTCCCCAAACATCTCTGCGGCGATTCGGCGCAAGCCATCTCCTTCGAGGGCCTTTCCCGCACCCCGTTTCAGTTCGTAATCGCGCATCCGGATTCCGACTCCCGAACTTCGGGATTCGTAAGAAGGTTACGTTTCCAGAATCGCCAGAGGGTCGGAAGGGCCGAGCATGAACCCCTGGGCTTCCCGATATGCGCTCCAGATCGCCTTGCAGTCGCAGGTGATGTCCTCGAAATCCTTCCGCAGCCCGAGGGAAAACTCTTCGATCGCGTTCACGACCGCTCGGTCGCATGTACCGCAGTTGTGGGCCCCGCGGACCATGCCGCCTGCAGTGGGGTGGCTCTTGACGTGGGCGTTCAGATCGCCCGTGCGTTCGAGGACCTCCACGACGGACCACAGCCAGGGGGGCCGGTACTCGCCGCGGCGGAAGAGGCGATCTACGAGGGTGTGGCTTTGCACGTTCACCGGGTTGAAAGAGATCGTGTCGCTGTGCGGATCCGCATCGTGGCCGGACCGGACCGCGTCCTCGATGGACTCGTGCTCCGTGAGGAACGGCGGCTTGACCAGGAGGTATGTCTTGACGCCCGCGCCGGCCTCGTGGCAGAGGGCCGCTGCCTTCGCGTGCTCCGGGAGACCCCACACCTTGTTTACGGCGTACCGCAGGACGCGTTCGTTCGTCGATTCGAGTCCGAATGCGACCTCGAGCTCGTCGACGAATCGTACGGCCCGTTCGAGCTGATCCGCCCGCAGGAGGTGGCTCAACGTTTCGACAATCACCTTGTCACATCGGTCACCGAGTTCCCGGAGGATCCGTTCGCGAATCTCCGGCGGCACTTCGTGGTCGTCGAAGAAGTTCCCCGAGGTGTATACCTTCACGAGGGGCTGCCCCGAATGCTTTCTCAGGACGACGTCGAGCTGGTGCCCGATGTCGGCGGGGGCGACTTCCTGGGCGACATCGTTCACGTACCCGCACATGGAGCAGCCGCTGGCCCGGGCCCAGTAGCAACCGCGGGTGCGGAAGATGATCACCCACGCGTCGACGACCTTGCCGTGGAGAAGGTCCTTCTCCGTCCACGTGGAGATGTATTCCCGTGGATCGAACTCCCGCGGGCGCCGTTCGTCTTTCACGACTTCTTGGAGTCGCATGGCCCGGCGCCGAACGGGCTGATGCGGAAAAACCTTTGCCGGCTCACCGTCGGTCGCGGACCGCGGACAGGCCCATGATTGCCCCGACCGCGACGAAGACGAAGGCGAAGAAGCGAAGGCCGAACGCGAGATCCGCTGAGACGGCAATCCCGGTTCGATACGACAACACGCTGGGCAGGTCCACGAGGACCTCGTACAGGACAAAGAGCACCACTCCGAAGCCCACGAGACTAATCCCGCTCCCTGGACTCCGGTGCCGGTGGACGACCGTTGTGGTCGAGAGCGTGGCGACTGCCACCGCTGGCTGTGCAACCGCGGCGGAGGCGCTCGCCGCTTCCGCCTCCGGCTTCGGGAGGTCCGCCGGCGCGTACCGGCGGCAAGTGTCGCACCACCAGCGTTCGTACTGCGCGATCCACCGCAGCGCCGCACCGCAGTTCGGGCACGCGAATTTCGTCGTGCCCACCGGAGCGTACGCGCGGCAGTGGTAGCAATACCAACGTCGATACAGGGCAATGTAGGTGAGTTCGCGACCGCAGGTTGGGCACGGATGCATCGCGCGCGCCTGCCCGTAGACAGGAACCGACGCGAGCGAAGGCTGAATTTCCGAAGGGGCAGCGGCTGACGCCGCGGAGAAGGTCTCGACGACGGCTTGCGTGGGCTCTTCCGTTTCGACGGCGGCAGGGGCGACCGTGACAGTCGGAGTGGGCTCCTCCGTCGCAGCTTCCCCCTTCGGGCTCTCTTCCGCCGCAACCTGGCTGTCGGCGACCTCCGTCGTGGCGGCTTCCGTTTCGCTCTCGTTGGCGGGTATCTCTTCCATGGGAGGCGGTCCCTGCTGCGCCGGCACCTCCTCCTGCGGGATTTCTTTCGGCTGGGCTTCGGCCTCGAGTGTATCGAGGTAGCTCAACAGTCGCTCCCGGAGTTCCTCTTTCGTTCCCGTCGGATCGAGATTGTAGTCTTTGCACAGATCGAGGAGAGTGGTTTTCTTCGCCTGGAAGATTTTGACGCGGTTGAGCGGTTGTTTCGGTCGCTCCGGGGCCGGCTCGTCGGGCGGGATCTCTTCCTCGGCCCGCTCGGCCGGCTCCTGCGCCGGTTCCGCGGGCGTTTCGACGACCGTCGCCGCGGGCTCCTCGACTTTCGGCGGTTCGGTCACGAGGATCGTGGGCTCCGCGGACGTCTCCTGCGTCGGGGGATTGGAGACCGTGTCGTAGATGGATTTCAGGCCGGTGTCTCCGGCCGGGAATGCGTTCTCGCGGTAGCAGTAGTAACGATTGTATTCAGTGACGTACGAGAGGATGCCGCCGCACGACGGACAGATTTTCGCCCCTTCGTCGCCGAACCCTTGGGGCGCGTACTGGCCGCACGCATAGCAATAGTGTCGGCGATACTGCTCGAGGAAAGCGAGTTCGCTACCGCAGTTGGGACAAGGGAGGCCCGTCACGCAACCCTGCGGAGGCCGGGTGCCGCGAATAAAAGCTCTTTCATGATTTCCAAAAATGAGATTCTGCACGACGCGTATCGCAGGTTCTCGCGGAAACCCTTTTACCGAAAGCCTCCATGGGCTCGCTGCGCCACCCTAGCTCAGCCGGTAGAGCAGCCGCCTTGTAAGCGGCAGGTCGGGAGTTCGATTCTCCCGGGTGGCTTCGATTCCGAACCGTTGCGCTTATTCCAGAAGGAACCCGGCCGGGTTCCGCTCCCGGGGCACCTCTCGGAACTCGACATCGAGCCCAGCGGCGATGCGGGACGCCTCGTCACGAAGGCCGCGAAGATGCGCAGCCTTCACGCGGTACTCTCCGCGCATCTGCCGAATCACGAGCTCGGAGTCGCCGCAGATCAGATACGAACCCCGCTCACCGTGCTTCCTGTCGAGATCATTCACGTACTGGAGCAGGTAAATCAGACCGAAGTACTCGGCGATGTTGTTGCTCCGTATGGGGCCGTCCGCGGTTGACAAGTCAGGCACCTGACGGACGATTTTCGTATCGCCCACGACGAACGCGGCCTGCATCGGTCCGCTCCCTCCGAACTGGTTGCCGGGGCAGGAACCATCGAAGTAGCAGACCGTGCGAGAGTCGTTTCCTCGGGACATTGTCACGTTGGTACAGCGCGCGCCGGACACTTGAGTGTTGTTCGCGAAGCGGCTCGGTTTCGGGCCGCAACGCAGTCCGTCCCCCGATAATGGGCCAAAAAGGGTTACGTACTCTCTATGCTCCTCCACCGCAGCCGAAGGAGCCGAGAAATGCGATTCCCACGGAGAAGGCCGATGGCGGTCGTTTCGACTCCCCTTCCCACGACGGATCCGCTCCGGATCCTCTCGGAGTACGTCCTCCACATGTCGATCACGTGCCTCGGAGAGCATGACGTCACTCCGCTCTACGAGGAATACATCCAGGACGCGAGGTTAGGAGTTGCGGAGCGGGCGGAGCTCACCGCAGTGTATCGGACCCTCTTGCCGCGAACAGCCGTAGCCGCTGCGGCCCCCTGACCGAGAGCCCCTACGAAACGCCTACCGGCGTTGGCATTCGGATCGACAGCAATCTGCGCAGCAGGCGGATTCACACCGGCAACCGTGCTGCTGGCGTTCTTCCCCAAGCGCCTGTGCGAGGCTGAGCGTGATCACGAGTTCACCTCCCGTCCGGTTTTCGAGCGACGAGTGTGACCGCCGATGCCTCCACCCCGTTTGGCCCCGTGCGCCACGCCCGGTCTTCGGCGATGTGAAGTTCCCGAAACCCCGCATGGCGGATCGTGTTCAGGTATTCCGCGCGGACCATGGCCGTCGCCACACATCCGCAATCATCCTCGATCTTTCCGAGATCTCGTTCTTGCACGATGTCCGAGATCGCGAGACGCCCTCCCGGCTTCAGGATGCGGAATGCTTCCGCAAACACGGCCGGCTTGTCGGGGCTTAGGTTGATCACGCAGTTGCTGAGGACGACGTCCGCGATGTTGTCCGCGAGAGGAATCCGTTCGATGGGCGCGAGGACGAACGACGTATTCGGGGCTCGCGGAGATCGGGCCGCGTCACGGGCGCGATCGACCATCGCCGGTGTCATGTCGACTCCAATGGCCCGGCCTTGAGCTCCGACGACGCTCGCGGCGAGGAACACATCGATGCCGGCCCCCGATCCGAGATCCACGACGGTCTCACCTGGCTGCAAGCCCGCAGCCCGCACCGGACTCCCACTCCCGAGCCCGAGAATCGACTCCGCCGGGATTCGAGCCAGCTCGTCGGCCGAGTAGTCGGACGCGCAGCAAGCATTTCCGTTGCAACATCCGGCACCGGTTGCCGCGAGGGCGTACCGCTCTTGCATTTTCGTGTGGATTGCTTCTATTTCTAAGCCCATGATTATCTACTACCGGATAGTAGTAGTCAACCTCAAGTACCTTCCCTACCTCTGGCTAAGAGATGTCGGAAGTCAAAGCGCGCGCGAACGCCCTCCTCCAAGACGCCCTCGGGCCTTCCGAGGAACGAATCCGGGGGACGCTGCGGGATGTCGGCTTCAGCAGCTCCGCCGCGGAGGCGTTTTGCGCCCTCATTCGGGTACGCGAAGCAACCGCAGGCGATCTCGTCCGGAAGACTGGAATCCCGGACTCGAAAATCTATTACGCGCTCGACGAACTCGCGGAAAAAGGTCTCGTGGAGGTTCAAGCCGGGAAGCCGAAGACCTATCGCGTCGTGCCGCCGAAAGAGGTGGAGATTCGCCTCCGTCGGATCGTCGAGGCCGACTACGAGCGACGGAGGGCCGCGACAACTCGGCTCGGTGTCCTCCTGGAGCCCCTTCGCGCCGCGACCCGGTCTCCCGCAACGGACGTCGCGTACATCGTGAAAGGCATACCCAATATTGTCGCCCGCGCCCAGTCGCTTATCGCCTCCGCTCGGAAGGAGATCGTGGTCCTCGCCTCCGACGAGCCGTTCTTCCGCAAGGTCGAGGCCGATCTCGGGAAAGCCGGTCGGCGGCGCGTTCGAGTGAAACTCGCAATCCCAGACATTCAAGTCGAGAGAGATCTTGAAAAAGCCGCCGAGGTCCGGTCGATTGTGTGCAACTGCCTGCTGATCATCGTGGACGCGCAGCAGGTCCTGACAATGACGCGCACCCTGGACGGCGATGCCTACGCCATCACCTCGACGGATCCCACGTTGGTTCAGCTCGGCCTGGACTACTGGGCGAGTCCACGCTGTTGCGTCATGTGACGCCGGGCCTGTGGCGATGAGCGCGCTATTCATCCATCTCGCTCGATAAAAACGAGACGCGAACCGTCGGGAGGTCTTCGGGAGGTCTCGTTTCTTCCGTGTGCGAAAGTGCTCTATGGTCGTGTTAACGACGATTGAGCAAGATTCTAATACCGTGTTATACAGTATTCACTCCGGCCTCCACAGGCCCGGCGCTACGGATGCTTCAACCTCAGGAACTGGTGGTCGCCAAGCTCCTCCCCACAATCCGTGCACGCTTGGCCCGCGAGCTTCTGCGGACGTACAAGATGAAGCAGGTCGACGTCGCGAGATCCATGGGGATCACCCAAGCCGCCGTGAGCCACTACAACACGCAGAGCCGCGGCGTGGACCAAGAGATGCTCCGTCTCTTCCCGGAGATCAAGCCGTTCGTGAACGAGCTCGCGGATCGGCTCGCGAACGGGATGACGCTCTCCGACCAAATCGCGAGCGTCAATGAATTCTGCTCGGGACTCATGCTCACGGCTCGCTTCTGCGAGTACCACAAGAGCCTGGGGGACATCGACCCCCACTGCACCGCCTGCTTTCCCGTGCCGCCCCGGCCGTAGCGGATCGGATGGCGGGACGAGTCAATTCACGGGCATCGATTTGATCGGCACGCCGTAGTGCCGGAGCCACCGTCCGATCGTCCGGTTGTCGACGTGCCGATACGCCCGCCGCATCCGTCGTTTCTGGAATGCCATCCGCAGGCCGGCATAGGCGTCGAGGCGCGCGCGCACGGTGGCCGATGCGAACTCCGCGAAGGACGGACCGCGCCCCGCACCGGTCGTGGGAGGGGACGTATACCGACCCGGGAGGATTCGTCGGCGCAGCGCCGCGAGCACTCGCATGCCGTTCCAGGGGATCCCTTCCGCGACGTACTGCATCGGATAGTTCTGGACGAGATTCCAGATCCGGTTGCGTTCACCCTGATAGGTCTTCCACGCCGACTGGTAGCTCGAGGAGGCGGAGTACTTGTGGTACACGACCGCTCGCGGCGCAAACCGTGTCTCCCAACCCGCGAGACGAGCCCGCCAGGCGAGGTCCAGGTCCTCGTAGTATGCGACGAAATCCCGATCGAAAAGGCCCACGCGCTCGAAGAGCGTTCGGCGATAGAGGGCGGCACCCGCCGTCGGCGCGAACACGTCCGTCTCGCGATCGAATTGTCCGTCGTCCCGCTGGTTCCACCCGCGGTCCACGCCGCTCCCGTCCCGCGTCGGGCAGATGCCGGTCGTGTTCAGGATCGTCGGCCGGTCCATGAACAAGAGCTTCGCGGCGACCATCCCAACCCGTTCTTCTGCGGCTGCCTTCACAAGGCCGGCGAGGAACTCTGGATCCGACCGCGTGTCGTTGTTCAACGTGACCACGAACTCGCACGCGGGATCCTGCAAGGCTACCTCCACCCCGGCGTTCGTGCCTCGAGCGAAGTGGAGGTTCGCGGGCAGTGCGATCAGGACGGCCTCCGGGAACTCGTCCCGAATGAATTCCGCGGACCCGTCTGTGCTCCCGTTGTCGACGACCAGGATCTTCGCGTCCCGATAGGTCTGCGCGAAGATGGAATCCAAACAATCTCGAACGTATCGTCGGCCATTCCAGTTCAAAATCACGACGTGCGTCCGGGAGCCCATCGTCCTGCGGCGGTAGACGACGACGCCACTTGAACCTCTCGCGGCTCCGGGACGTCCGAGCCGAGTTCACTTCCCTTCGGCGGCTCGCCGCACCTGCACCTGCATCGCGTCGATGAACGCGCGCGTATCGAAGCGGCGTGCTTGCGCCTCGCAGGCCGATCGCATCCCCTCCAGGTCCGCGCCCCTCGCAGATCCCATCGCACGTGCGAGCGACTCCGGAGCGGCGGAGACGAGCCACCCGGTCCGGTCCGGAACGACGCTCTCGCGGTACCCCCCCTCGTCGACCGCGATCACGGGCTTCCCCGCAGCCATCGCCTCCACGGGCGCGAGGCCGAAGTCCTCGTCTCTCGATGTCGCGAGGAGGCCGCGGCACTTCGCATATAAGTCGATGAGACGTCCCTCCTCCACTTCTCCGAGGAACTCCACGTTCTTCGGCGGTCGCAAGGATCGGAGGAACTTCTTCGCGTCAACCCCCATCTGAGGTCCGCCGACCACGACGAGCCGTTCCCGAGGCGACTGGCGAAGCGCCTCCACTTGGAGTTCGATCCGCTTCTCGTGTGACAGTCGGTTCACGGACAGCCAGAAGTCACCGACTTCTTCGAAGCGATACCGCGCGGTGTCCACCGGAGGGTAGACGACTTCGGCGGATCGGTGGAGGTATCGTGCGACGCGGCCCGCGACGTTTCGGCTGTTCGCGACGACTCGCCCGATCGTTGCCACGTCGGCCTCGTACCGCGGCCGCGCACGACGGATCCACGCCCGGGCAGCCACGCGTTTCGGCGGCGAGAGGTCGCGGAGAAAGTCTTCCCGCAAGTCGTAGAAGACTCGCGTGGGCGTGTGGCAATACCAGAGATTCGGCCGATGTCGGGGCGCGGCCTCGATGGCCCAGTTTCCCGAGAACACGTAGACGTCATAGCCCGGCAACTCGGCGCGACGGAACGCGGCGGCTTGTCGCTCTTGGCGCAGGATTGGCGTGCGAGGCGCCTTCCCGAGCTCCGTCGCCCGGACACTCCGCAATCCTGCACGCGTTGGCAGGCCGGGGTCCAAGTCCGTGACGAAGAGGTCGGCATCGAACGCACCCGCAAGGGCCAGGGCGACCCGCTCACCGCCGCCGATGAAACTCAGGTGGTCATGGAGGACTGCGACGCGCATGGACCCGGTGGGATGGGACGCGCGACCATAAAGCGTGACGCTAGCATGCGGTCGTGCAACTCCACGCGATCCAGTAGAGCTGCGCATATCCGTTGTCGAACACCTTGACGAACGGGGACCCGTCGAACTTCCTGACGACGTCGGGAGGCATCGGGACCGCCGGCTCGAACGGACCCAGGCGGACACCGGCCTTCATGTCCCGGTCGATCCACACGTACGTGGCGTTCTTCACCCCGGACGGCGAGTCGATGGACCCCAAGCCATTCAGTGGGTCCCCGGGGATGTTCACCAAGAACGGCGCTCGCGTGCGATCCCACGTCGCGTTAATCCCGCCGTACCCGAAGACCGTGGACGAGCCGTGATGATCCGTCGCGACGAGTCCGCTCGCGTAATCGCGGGCCCAATAGGCGGGGTCGAGCGCTTGGGGGACGGTGCCTTCGTGCCAGCCCGCGAACGCCGATGGGGGCGGGATGCTCGTGATGGCGGTCCCCACCAGCAGGAGACCGCATGCCGCAAGGGCGGCGGACCGGCTCCGGCCGCGAAGGCCCGCGAGATCAAGGAGCCGAAAGAATCCGACGCCCGCGAAGATCGCGAGTGGCACCAACACGTACTCCATGTGGCGGTACGGGATGAGGACCTGCGGTGCGACGACGATTCCCAATGCCGCCGAGAGCAGGAGGGCGATTAGCCACGCGGTCACGTCGGCACCGTCGCGGCAGAAGTCGAGGAACTTTCGGCCCGACGCCGAGAACGGCAGGAGCGCCACGAGGGGCACGAAAAACAGGAGCGTGGTGGGGGACTCCTGAAACGTGGTTCCGGGGACAGCGACCACCACCGTCACGAGGCCGAGCACGGAAATCGCCGCGAGTCCTACGACGTATCCGGCGGCAGGCCGTCGCAGGTTCGGATATCGCGGCCGGTATCGCCACGGAATCCGTCGCCGGGCGAAGATGATTCCGGCAAGAATCGCGACCCCGATTGGGAACGCGAGGATTAGCGCCCACCAGGGCTGGATGTTCACGGAGGGGAGGATGGTGTCTCGGAAGGGAGTCGCGTATCCGAACCAAAAAGCGAAGGTGCCCACCGCGAGGACGAACGCAAAGGCGATCTCGCGCCGCGTCCCCGCGCCTCCTTGCCAAGGTCGGGCGAGTCCGCGCACGACGATCGCACCGACGACCATTACGAGCAGGAAGTAGAGGGACAGATGGTGCGTTACGACTAGGCTCCCGGACACCAGGAGAAGCGGGATGATGGCGCGTCGGTCCGAACGAAGCCGTACGAAGAGGAGAAGGCAGGTCACGGCGAGGAGATCGCCGAGGGTCGCCGGCGCCGCGTGAGAGGTCGTGTAGACGTGCGGATTGGCACCGGCGAGAAGGGCCGCGGCGAAGAGCGCAAAACGGTCCTCCGTGACGATTCGAGCGGCGAGGAGGAACATTGGCCCCACCGCCAGCGCACCCAAGATTGGGACGAGGAGGTTCAGGACCGTCGAAACATCGAGTCCACCGAGATCGGCGAGGCCCGCCTGGACAAAGAACATCCCGGGAAAGTACGGATACGTGATGCCCCACCCGTAATACGGGGTCGAGACGTGCCCGGTGCGCACGAGCGTCCGGAGGATCGAGAAGTACTCGCCCGTGTCCGAGCCCCAGTACACAAAGGACCAAAGCGGAGAGAGCCGGACCGAGATCGAGCCGAGCGCGATCGCGGCCAGCCCGAGGGCGGTGGACTTCCGCATCCGCTCGCGAACCGAGCCCCGCTACTAAAGGGTATCCGCACCCTTTGTTTCGGCTCGAAAAACTGTCGACGCAAACTATTTCTCCGGGGCGCTTCTCTCTACAATGATGGCCCGCCGGTGCCCCGAGTGCTACGCCGAGTTACCGGATGACGTCGTGTGGGTGTGCCCGGTCTGCCGGTACACGCTCCGCACGCCCGTCGCGGCGAAGGCCGGCCTCGCGTTCATGATCGTCGGCCTTTTCCTGCTCGGCGCGTACGTCTATGGCCCCGACCGGCTCCCGCTACGGTCGGGAGTGTTGCCCACGGACCTCGCGAACCTGACGATTGCGAACTTTGTTCTCATGGTCCTCGGCGCCTTTGGGCTCGGCATCCTCCTCGTCGCAGCGGCTGCCCTCAAGATCCGAAGCGAACAGGCCCGGCTCGCGGCCGCTTAGAAGAAGTCGTCGAGCTTCAGGTCCTGCGTCTTGTCGTTCGTGAACAACGACGTGATCGCGTCCTCGATCAGGTCGATCCGTTGCCGCAAGTAGTTCGACACGTTGAATTGCTGACTGATCCGCTTCGAGATTTCCAGGTACTTCTTCACGGAACTCTCGTGGACGGTCAGTGTGAGGTTGCCCCCGCAGGCGAGACATTTACCCCGGAGGGGGATTCGTCGGTACTTCTCGCCGCACTTCGTGCAGCGGACCTGCTGACTCGAGAACGCCTTCAGGTTCCCAATCAGGTCCGGCAGGAAGTGGTGGACGACAATCCGGGCTACAACGTCGTTCGGGTCCACGGCCCGGATGCGGAGCGCGAGTTCGAGTTGCTTGTCGATCTTCTCCGCCATCGATCCCTCGCCGTACGCGGAGGCGAGGGGGCCTTGCGCGACGTCCGAGGTCTCGTGGGTGTACGAGAACCCCTCGTATTGGAGGACGCTCCCGATCCGTTTGCTGACCGTGTCGATCAGGGGCTCGATCTCCTTCGGGTGGGCGAACCGTTCGGCCGCGTCGTAGAGCCCCAACGGGTACGCGGTCAACAGGTCGATGTTGTGCGCCTCCTTGTCGATTTCGTTTGGATCGATGCGTGTCGTGAGGACGAGGGGCGCGTCCATCAGTCCGCCCCGTTTGTCCGGCAGGAACGCGCGGGAGAAGTTGATGAGGGAGTCGAGGAGCAGGATCACGGAGTCTTCGTCTCCGTCGCAGTTCCGCCGGCGGGCGGCAATCAGGTAGGGATGTGCGAAGCACGCGTTCGCGTCCGTAAACCCGACGATCCGCGCGAGGACCCCGCAGCTCGTGTGAGGCGCGAGCGTGAGGACGAGGTGGCCGAGGAGGTCCTCCGGGGCCTTCGCATCGTAGAAGCGCTCCAGGCCATAGAGGCGCTCCAGCAGGTCGTCCAAAAACGCCGCGACCCGGACCAGGTACTCGCCGCCGGACCTCGCGACGAGGATGTCTTGGGGACGGAGTTCGAGGATTTGGTCGGCCCGTTCCAGGGGCTGTCCGGTGCGGTCCTTCGTGTAGCCGAGCCGACGCGCTGCCTCGACGGAGATGCCCGCCTCCTTTGGCGTGAAGTGCGTCAGAGGAAGGTTCGTCATGTCGAACCGGGTGGTGCCGTCCTTGAAGACGTAGATGTCGTGCTTTGCCCGCAAGATGCCTTTCTCGAGCGGCTCCGGGGTCTTCGTCTTCGAGATCATCCCTTGGACCGCCTTGATGTCCGGCGGCTTTGGCTCGCCGACTCGATCGAGCGCCGTGCGCAGGACCTCCGCGAGGGGAATGTGTTGGCGCGCCGGACCGTTCCGAGAAAGTGTGTGACCGCCGCACGAGCATTTCGGGAGGAACCAGCGTTTCCCGCACGAACTGCAAATGCGCAGGCCGACTT
>Ga0209235_1000079_pt1 | contig 38574 bp, 40 predicted proteins | sample GraSoi013_1_20cm_4_FD_185817 | JGI IMG/M metagenome (GOLD analysis project Ga0209235, IMG submission 185817) | Grasslands soil microbial communities from the Angelo Coastal Reserve, California, USA - Sample 09_25_2013_1_20cm (SPAdes) (version 2) | ecosystem: Environmental > Terrestrial > Soil >... | reverse complement strand
CCGACGTTGACGGAAGAAAACTCGTTCGTCCAGATGGCCTCCGCGGCGGGCAAGTTCGTCGTGGGCGTGCAAGACGTGCCGAACCTCTCCGTCCTGACGGCACTCGGGCGAAACGAGACCCATCGGCAGGTCTCTCCGACCGCCCCGCCGGCGCCCGCCCTCGAAGACAAGACGTACGTCGTACTCGGGATCCCGGACGGCGACAATCTCGATTTCGCGGCCGGACGCATGTGGGATCTCTGGTCCGAACCGGTCCGCGGCACTCTCCCGTTCGCATGGAGCCTGAACCCGCTTCTTGTCGATCTCGCGCCGCCGCTCCTCGACCGGTACTACGACAGCGCCACCCCGCTCGACCGGTTCCTCGCTTCCCCGAGCGGCGCCGGATACCTGTACCCGGACTACACGGGTCCGGGAGACCTTCCGTCGTTCGTCAATTTCACGAAACGGTACCTCGACGCCGCGGACATGGACGTTGTCTGGCTGCTCAACGCCTTCGCCGCCTCCGAGATAACGTACACCTCGGCGAGCCTTTCGGCCTACGTCGACGGCTCCCGTCCCGCGGGGATCGTCCTCGATTATGACGATCAGCCGCGGACCCGCGACGCGTGGATGCAGGCGGGGGCACAGTCGATTGCGCCGGTCATCCGGTCGACGCACTTCTGGACGACGGCCGACAACGCGCTCGGAAAGATCGACACGGCGATCGACTCGGGGAGCGGCGGTCCGAACTTCCTCTGGCTCACGGTCTACACCTTCCGTTTCGATCTGAACGATGCGCAGGCCTTGGTCGGCGAGCTTTCACGACGATCAGGGGGAAACCTCGAAATCGTCACGCCGTCCGCGTTCTTTGACCTGCTGCGAGCGGATTTCGTCCGGACCGCTCGGAGCCGCCTCGACACGATGGAGGGCGATCCGATCGCCTCGATTCTTTTCTCCGGGAGGATGGGATCCGCGAGGCTGCACCTGCAAGAGGCGGACGCATCACTTTCCGCGGGTGATGCCAACCGAGCCGCCTTTGCCTCGTATTTGGCACTCGAAGATCTCCGGTCGGTCTCCTCGGCGGAAACGCTGCTTGCGTCGCTGCTGGTTGTCTTGCTCGCCGCAGCGCTTGCATTCGTCGCCCATCGCTCCACTTGGTCAGGGGACAAGACGCCGGAGCCCCTCCGGTTGGGCGTCCTGGTGATCGTCACCGCGGCCGTCGCCCTCCTCGTCTTCGCGCTCCGAGAGGCCCTGGACCAGAACTTCTGGACCTATCCGACGATCCTCGTGGCCGTCGCGATCGCGGGCATCCACCGACCGCTGCGTCGCTGGCTCGATCGGGCATATGCCGCGCGGGCTCCCACCGCGGCGGCCCTTGCGGCCTTGGTCTTTGTCGCGCTCGCGATCCGGACGAGCGCTGCGTTTCCGCTTGCGGTCGTGGGAATCCTGCTCGTCATCGATGCCTACATGGCCCGTCGCGACGGCACATCGTCAGAAGTCCTCCTCGGTCTCGCCTTCGGCACGGCGATTGGATTCCTGGGTGGATTCGACCTGCTTACCTTTGCAGTCCTTTCGATTCTTCTCGTCGTCCCGACGTTGACCGTCCACGGTGCGCCGGTGAAGGAGTCACCGGGACGGCGGCCGATTGCTCTGATTCCGGGGTTCGTGCTCGCACTCTCACTCACCGCGCTCTCCGTCGCCTATTACTATTCCCTCGCGCTCCGCCTCGAATTCCAGGGAGGCGCACTTCTCACCACCGCCGGAGCGCTCCTGGTCCTCGCGCCGACCCTCGCGCTCGTCGCGCGGCGGACGCATCCTCGGATCGATCCGGTGGTCTCGGAGGTCGCCGGCCTCGCCCTTGCGGTCGTGTTCAGCGGTCTCGTCCTCCTGTCGCACGGAGCGGTCCCCACCATCCTCGCGTTGCTCGGGCTGTTCGCCTCCCTCGCGTACGCGGCCCTCGCGGCGCTCGATCGCTTCGCCACACACGGAGGCGCGCGGGGACGAGCCCTCGCGATGGCGATCCTCTTCCTGCCGTTGATCGTCCTATTCGTCCGCATGCCGCCGATCGTCATCTCGCTCACGATCCTCCGACTGCCGGAGGGGGTCGAATCCGCGCTCTACGCGCCCACCGTGCTCATCGCCGCGGTGGCGCTCCTCCTGGCGGTCCGCATCGGTCTGCGCCATCGCCTCCGGGATGCACTGGGAAAGGATTATGACCGGGAGGCCCATGGTGGCCCGGAAAGGCCATGAGGAAGCTCCCGAAGAAACGGTTCCTCGAGGTCGCCGGGCGCATCCTCCGGAACAAGATGGCGAAGGAGGCGATCTACCCCTTCTACTGCTCCTTCAAGCTGACGCGCCGCTGCAACTTCACCTGTTCGTTCTGCAACTGTTGGCACGTCAAGAACCGCTGGAAGGACATGCCCACGGAGGACGTGAAGGCGGTCCTCGACAACCTTGCTCGCTCGTCCGTGATCGTCTGCAGTTTCGAGGGCGGCGATCCGCTCGTCCGCGATGACATCGAGGAGCTCCTGAAATACCAGTACCAGAAGCCATGGTATCTCCTGTTCACGACCTCGGAGCGGGACATGCAGGCGCGGTACCCGATGCCGGAATACGGGAAGTACATCGACTTCCTACACATCTCGATCGACGAGGGCCACAAGAACCTCGACATGTACGATGAGCTCGAGGAATACACGAAGTGGGGTTCCATCGTCACCGTGCAGATCGTCGTCACGAAGAATGATATCGGCGCCCTCGAGACGAAGATTCGCCGATGCCAGGACGCGGGCGTCAAGGCGGTCGTCATGTGCGCCGTGCACTTGAAGAACACGAAGGACCACCTGCCGGACCTCTGGTCGATGTCGAAGGTCGGCCTTGAGCTCAAGAAAAAGTATCCCGGCGTCATCATCTCGCCGGACAGCTACTTCAACCGGATCACCTGGGACCACGGATGCGACACGTCCTCAATTATCGTCGATGCGGACGGTTTCCTGTGGTACCCGTGCCGGGTCCTCGAGGAGAAGACGATCAACCTGATCGACTCGGACCTGATGACGTACCTCGAGTCGCCGGACGGCCACGAGCGGCGGCTGCGGATGGCCGCGTGCGACATCCAATGCGCATGGTACCAGTACTATGCGACGCAGGCGTTCGTGAATCCGCGCGAGATCCTGTCCGCCTGGATGCCATATTACCGCGACCTCCTGAATGGCGGGAAGCAACCGATGGCGGTCGCCCCGGCTTTCGCGCCGCGGTCGATCGAAGACCTGGCTCACATGCAGATTCGGCAAGAAACGGCGTTAAAGGGCCTCGGATCCGGCGAAGACTCGATGCTGGAGCTCCCGACCATCCAGCCGCCGTTGGTCCGTCCGTGAGGCCCCTTCCGCTGACAGCGTCGCCGGAAATCGTCGAATGGCGGTGCGGGTGCTGCGGAATCCCAGGCCCGGGAGGACCCGGCGTTCGTCTACCACTCAGGTCTCGCATCTGCGGGTCGTGCCATTGGATGGTCTGTCGCCGATGTGCGTTGGACCATCGCCGAAACGGATGCGACGGATGCCGTCATTCCTTCGATTGGTTGTCCCCTCGTGTTGAGAAAAACGAGAAATAGACCCGCTCCGCATGCGGAGCTCGATGGGATGTACCGTCAGGACCGGGTTCGCGGGTGACGATCGACCCGGCTGAAAGCGTCTTCCGACTCCTGCTCGTCTTCGCGCTAGCCTTCGGAATCGGCCTGGAGCGACAGATCCGTCGGAAGCCCGTCGGCTTCGGGACGTTCATCTTCGTGTCCACCGGCGCGGCGGCCCTGGCGATCCTCGCGATCGACCTGGAGGCTGACAATCCCTTGACTCTCCTCGGCGGCGTCATCACCGGCATCGGCTTCCTCGGGGCCGGCGCACTGATCCGCGCCAACGACCGCGTGTTCGGCTTCACGACGGCCGCGCTCGTGTGGGCGATGGCGGCGCTCGGGGTGGCCGCGGGCGCAGGCCTTTACCTCATCGTCTTCGTCAACTACGGCGTCGTCTGGGCGGTCGTCATCACCGACCGGTTCCTCGAGGGACGCGGTTTCGGTTCGCACGCGAAGATTGTCCATCTCACGATTACGAATCCGGTCAGCGCCAAGGATCTCGACGTCATCCTGCCGCCCTCGTTCTCGAAGTTCGAGCGGGTGCACGTGGATAAAGAGGCGCACCAGGTGAGCGTGACGGCGCAGGTGCGTCTGAAGCCCACCGCGGTCGCGGGGCTCATGGAGGCCCTTCGGGCGAACGAGAAAATCCGGAAGTTCGAAATCGAGTGACGTCTACCCGGACTCGAGGAGATCGCTGTACGACGAGGCCATCAGGTCCTCCTCCGGAATCTGGAAGTACCGCCGCAAGGCCTCGAGTTGTTTCTGGCCCTCCTCCCGGTCCGATTCGTCCGCGAGGACCTTCTCGAATTCCAGGAATTTGCCCAATCCGGTGACCACGTCGAGGTGGACTTGGACGCCTTGGAGGCGGTACACCTCCCGCGTCTTGTGGACCTCCGCCTTCACCGAGAGGACCTGTCCGAGGATCTCGCGGACGGTCGCGGCATCGGGCAAGGAGGCGAGCAGGACTCGGCTCTCTTTCACGGCACTCGTGTCTGGCCGTTCGTAATAGATGAGCTGCCCTTCCTGCGCGCCCTCGACTGCCCGCAACTTCAGCCTCCGCTCGCCGAGGGAGAAGTATGTATCGACCTGATGGAACGACCCGAGGCGTTCCGCACCCGAGAGGAGCGCCCGCGCCTTGCCGAGGTCTTCGTACCGTGCCTTCAGCTCGACGAGATGCTTCGCGCCCGAGTCCACGCGAGGCGAGAACGTGAGTTAGACAAGAAGGTTGCTCTGGCTACGGAGGAAGTGAGCCGCGGTGCCGTCCTCGGCGGAGGCGTTTGTCCGAAGTCCCACTTCCAAACCGAGGTGGAGGTCTCTCTCTTCGGGATCCGATGGCCCGACCTGGCCTATGCGTAGCCTGTGATCCGGCGCTGACCTCGAAGGTAAGAGCGGAGGACGCTCGAACGCCACCAGTTCTCCAGCGGAAGGCGCAGACGTCGTCCCAATTCAGCCTCCGCCTCGTCGAGGCTCGCGAAGCGTGCAGGTTTCTTTCGGAGGGCTGCGCGAGCAAGTTCGCGATAGCGCCAGACGCCGAGCGGCACCCAGTCGTCGTAGACCTCCATCAAGACGACGGCGCCCGCTTGACGGCGGCGGGACGCCAGATGCTCCAGCACCGGCAGCCGGGTCGCGTGGTACGCCCCTGCGATCTGGTCCGGATAGGTCGTCCGGCCTCCGGCGAACTCATGATCGTGGGCCGGCGTCGGGCTCGCCTCCAGGTTCCAGGCCTCGAGTCCCTCGAACATGAACGCCTGCGGAAACATCAGGACCGCGACATTGTTCGCGAGTGCGCTCGCGCTCGCCACCTCGAATTCCGAGATCCACGGGGATGACCGGACTTCTCGGACGAGACTCTTCGCCAGGATGTCGTCGACCGCGGTGATCGACCACTCGGTCGGGACGAGCCGCCGCCGGTCCTTCGTTCCGAGCAGGCCGACCGAGAATACGCGGGTGATCTGGCTCTGGGAGATTCCGTGGTCGTACAGGTCCGTGACGGCCTCTCCCGCCCGGAGGTCCGTGTCCGAGACGAGGTCGTCGACGCGCCGTGGCACGGAGGGGTTCGACGTGAGCTCGACTTTCGCGATGTCCGCGCTCGGGCCGCTGGGCGGCGCTCGCACCGAGAACGGACTCACGAGGGTTGGCTTCTTCGTGAACCACATCTCGGTGTCGATCGGCTTCGAGGCCATGGCGGCCTCCTGCACGGTCGAAAGGATCGAGTCAGGCGCACGGGCTTCCGCGACCCGCCGGGGCGCTTTCCCGCGGACCAGCGTGAGACGGAATCGCAGGATTTCAGGGAGCTCGTACGAGAGCCACGATTCCGATGCGTCGAGGATGGACGTGTCCTCGTCTCGCACAGGCGGAACCAGAGGGCCGACGAGGACCTTCGGATATCCCCACGAGCCGACGAACGCACTTGGCGGGGACGCGCCGAACAGATTCGTCGTCTGCAGGTCGCGCCGCTCCTCGAACCAGTCGCGGACCCGACCGAGGTACGGACAGATCGCAAGCCGACACCGTTTGATGTCGCCTCGGCAGACCTGGCACGCGATCTCGCGGCGGACTTCCGCGAGTGTCGCCCGGATCCCATCCTCCGCCCGTGACGATCCGGTCGAAGCGGGAACGGCCATGGTCAGGCGGAAGGGGCGGGCGCCACGGTTTTGGGGGGCGCTGGCGCGGGAGAGGGTCTCTCTTCGACGATCTCGTCCCATCGCTCATAGCCAATCGGACACACGTGGATGATGCCGCCCGACGCGTTGCACGGCTGGGCGCCATGAACCGGGCAGTGATGCTCCTTCGCCATCTCATCCCTCCGAAGGACCCGCGCCACTTATGGTTTTCGGGCTCGGTTCGATTCCGGACAGCTTGTCGCGGTTCGCTTCGAGTTGGTCGACCGGCTTACCCGCGAACTCGGCCGCGGTCAACACGGCGACGTCATGCTCCTTCCCCGCTTCGAAGACGGACCCCATACGGGACCGCCACTCGCGGTCCCGGAGGATGTGGTGATCCAGAATGAGCGTCCGGACGTCCGTCGTCCGGATGATTCGGACGAGGTGTGCGAGGGACCGTTTCGTGTGTTCCTGCGGATAATGTTCGGGCATGTGCGTCATCGGGCCGTCCACATACAGGACCGTCGGCTGCGCATCGATGAGGAACGAGAGTTGTTCCTTCAGAGGCGGGCCGATCACGTCCGACGTGTGGACGAAGACTTCGCGCCCCTGGGCGATCCGTGTCATGACGACGTACCCGAGTTCATCATTGTAGCCGTGGGGCACCGCCGGCGAGAAGAGGAGCTCCGTCCCGCCGAAGTCCATCTGGTTTCCGTCCGCCACCTGAATCTTCTTCGGATAGGACTTCAGCTTGCGGACGAACGCGCTCGAACGTTCACGCTGACTCCGGTTGATGTGGAACTTCCCGTCTTTCAGGAAGGCGAGCTTGCCGCGGAAAATGGACGGCGCCGCTGGATTGTGATGGTCGAAATGGTAGTGGCTGACCGTGAGGACGTCCGCCTTCTTCGCGGCGCCACGGATGACCTGCCACAATTCCTTCTGTCGCGACCGCTCGGTCGGATGGGGAGGCAGGTCGTACCGGTACGGGCCAAGTCGGACGCTTGGGTCCAGGAGGATGGTGACGTCCGGCGTCTCGACGAGCGTCGCCATGGATCGCGCGCCGAGGCTGTCCGCGGCGAGAGGCGTAATCTTCATCGGATCACCGCGTGGCCGCACATCTACCGCGAGACGACCGATCGGATCTCGGTGGCGATGGCTGTTGCGGCCGCCGCAGGGTTGGCGGCCTCATAGATGGCCCGCCCGACGATGACAGCGTCCGCCCCGGCGGCGATCGCCTCTGAGGCCTTCCCTCCCTGGGCACCGACCCCGGGAGCGAGAATCTGTTTCCGGCCGATGATCGCACGCAGCGCCCTCACGCGTTCTGGGCGCGTCGCCGGCGCGATTATCCCGGTAGCATGCGCACGGGTCGCCAGGCGTGCGAGGTCCTCTGCGTGTTTCGCTGTGTACTCTACGCCCCCGGGATGGCTCATCTCGACCAGGACGAACACGTCCTTCCCTCCCGCGGCATCGACGCACGCCCGCACCGAGTCTTCCCCGACGAAACCGTGGCAAATAATTCCCGATGCGCCCGCGTCGACCGTTTGCTCGACGATGAGCCGGTTCGTGTTCGGGATGTCGGCAATCTTGAAATCGCACAGGACATAGCCGGATTTCGCGAGCGTCCGAAGAACGTCGAGGCCGCCCGCCAGGACGAGAGGCCATCCCACCTTGACCGCGTCGACGTGCGACCTCACGGATCCGGCAAGCTCGAACGCCCGCTTCGGGTCGGTCAGGTCGAGCGCCAGGATAAGGCGGTGGTCGAGCCGCATCGCGGCCCTCAAGAGGACGACGGAGAAAAAGGTTCGTTCGGAAGAGGCATCCGGCGGACCCTTTAAGTAATCCAAGGCGAATCCGACGACGCCCCCGATGCCCGAGGCCCAGCGCATCAAGACGAAGGTCTGTCTGGTCGGCGAGGCGGCCGTCGGCAAGACCTCCCTGATCCGGCGGTTCGTCCAGGACGAGTTCGACGACCGATACATCACGACGCTCGGGGCGAAGGTCTCGAAGCGCGAGATGACGTTCGAGACCCGGGACCGGACGAAAATCGACATGGACATGACGGTCTGGGACATCATGGGGGAGAAGGGCTTCCGCGATCTCCTCAAGGAAGCGTTCTTCCACGGCGCGAAGGGCGTGGTCGCGGTCTGCGACCTCACGCGGTACTCGACACTCAAGGAGCTCGACGACTGGGTGCAGAGCGTCTTCAACGTGGTCGGCGAGATTCCGGTTGTCTATGCGATCAACAAGATCGACTTGAAGGACGAGGTCATGATCCTGTACGGCGACAAGGAGATCGAGCAGGCCGTGCGGGCGTTCGAGGCGCCGTATTTCTACGCCTCGGCGAAGACGGGCGAGAACGTGGAGGTCCTCTTCCGTCGCCTCGGCACGATGGTCCTCCAGCGGGAGGGCATCGCGGTCGCGACATGAATCAACTCGGAGAACAACGCGCGAATCGTTAAGTACGCAGCGTCGAAGTCGGGCCGCGGTTCCGGGCGAGGACGTCGGATGACGAAGCAGAAGCAGCTGAAGTCGAAGGTCTGTCTCGTCGGGGACAAAGGGGTCGGGAAGACTTCGTTGATCAGCCGGTACACGATCAACATGTATGACGAGGGATACCTGACGACGCTCGGGACGCACGTCACGAAGAAGGAAGCCCGCATCCTCCTTCCGGAATACGATCTCCTTGTGGACATCGACATGACGATCTGGGACATCATGGGGGAGAAAGGATTCCGAGAACTGTTGAAGGACGCGTACTTCTACGGTGCGAACGGGATCCTCGCGGTGGCCGACCTCACGCGACGTCGGACCCTTGACAACCTCGATGATTGGATCGATGGCGTCGAAGACGTCGTCGGAAAGGTGCCCATCCTGATCGCGGTGAACAAGTCAGACCTCACCGCGAATGCGCGGTTCCGCGAGATCGACGTCGCGGCGTTCGCAAAAGCGTACCACGCCGAGTTCTTCCTGACGTCGGCCAAGACGGGAGAGCGCGTGGAAGACGCGTTCCGTCGACTCGGCACCCTCGTCGCGGAGCAACAGCTCCAGCTCGCGTAGACTTTCCGCAACAATCCGAGGAATGTTCCAAGGTTGTAGAACAGATTTTTCGAAATCATTAAGTACGCACGCTCAGATAGTTGCGCTCCCCGAACGGACATCTGCTGCGCGGATGAACGTAAATGGTCACGGGCGGGAGCAGGGGGGACCGATCGGAATGCCCATGCTCACGCAAAGACCCAGCCTGAAGGCGAGGCCCACGGCCGTCTTGCTGCTCCTCGGGATCCTCGTACTGGCTCTGTTCCTTTCTGCAACTCCCGTGAGGCGGGCGGACGCACCGATCGTGATCACGAATCCGGACGCGTCTCGGACCGTCACGTGGACTTTCGGCACGGCAGATCACCTTACGCTGCAGAATGTCGAGCTTGCCGGAGGCCAAGCGGTCTTGCCGTGGCAAGCCGGGACGGTCGCCTGGACGTCCCCGGGTCAATTCCTCGCGAACGCATCGCGTGACGTCAACATGAGCGTCGGGGCCAACGGCCTCGAACTCCATAGCGATTCCACGAACCACGTGGCGAATGGGGACTTCGCGCTTCCATCGAACTGGAACTTTTCGAATGGACTGACTGGCCAGGAGACTGTCGGGAGGGAGGCAGCCGCCCAGGACGCGATGTTCAGCTATAACGCGGGGATGGATTGGGATACGTTCGACCAACTCACAAACTGGACGTGGAGTGCGCCACCGAGCACGTGTTGCGGGATTTCGCCGGATCCGTCGAACAAGGTGCAAGGTGCCGGGTCGATGAAAATGACGGTGAATATTACATCCACGGCCTCATGGGTCAGCGCCCTCCGTTCAGGGAGCGTGAACTGGTCTGGATGGGACCACCTCGCTGTCTGGATTAACGCTACGAATGCGGGCCCCCCGCTCTTGTTCAACATCACGGCGATGGTCGGGGCCTCGCCGCGCAACACTACCGCGATTCCCTTGACTCGAGGCTGGAACGAGGTCGCGGTCGACATCACAGAACTGGGGAACTCCCAGGAACGAGGATCTCTGCAGAACCTTCGGTTTCGAATTAACGGCCAGAATGTGCCGACAACGCAGCTATACTTCGATTATGCCACCCTGGGCACTGCTCACGCGCTCGACGAGAGTGCGTCAATCACCCAGCCGATTATGAAGTCGATTCCTACGACGGCCGCTCCGGGGAGCGGCTATTTGTCCTTCGACTGGTCCTGGGTGAACGTCTCCGGAGTCGTCTCGGCGAGCCCATCGGCGACCCTCTCGGGATCGGCGGGGAGGGTCGACGTCGCGTTCGGTCACGGCAGTGCCGGGACCTGGCAGCATTTCGGAGCGGACGTCTCATCCGTCTCCGCGGGAACGGGCTCCTACACCCTGTCGTTCCAACTGCGGGTCGTCGTGAACAATATCTCCGCCTCACATGCGAACTTGCGACTCGACAACGTGTCGTTGGAATGGCCTAATCGCGGCAACGGGAGTTACGAGTCGATTGCGATTCCTCTCACCCTCTCATCGGAATTCGAGAACGTTACCTGGGGTGCTACCGTGCCGAACGGGACGCTCGCGGCATTCCGACTGCGGTCGGGGAATGGGACGAACCCGAATCCTGCGTCATGGAGTCCGTGGCAAACGTGGATCGGCGGTGGACATTACGCGGCGAGCCTTCCCGGGGCAGACCACTTCCAGATCCGGATCGAGTTCAACACGACGAACGCAAGTCTGTCTCCGAGCCTTTCCTCGATGCTACTCGAGATCCGCCATCACGCTCCATCGGGGACGATCCTGGCGGACCTCTTCACCCCATCGGCCGACTTCCTTCGTTGGCGTTCCTTCAATGCGACGTGGGCGGGCGCGTCCGGGACCGCGATTACCTTCCTTGCGGGGGACGGTTCGTCGCTCGCGCCCGTTCCGCCATCTGGCTCTATCGTCGCCGTGCAAGGACCGCCATTGCGCTGGCGTGCCGACCTCACCACGGTGGATGGCCTCCAGACACCGGGGCTCGTCCGCATCCGCGCCACGTACGAATTCCTCGGTCCGGCGGATCACGTGCAGCTCACTTGGTCCCCTTCCCTCGACGTGGAGGTCCAGCAGTCCATCGCATTCTCCGCATCGGTCGTGGACGCCGGCGGTCATCCGCTGAACGCCTCCATCATTTGGACGACCACGGACCGGCTCGGTCACATCGACAACTCAGGGACCTATGTCGCCGGCTCTGTGGGACAGTGGTTTGTCAACGCGACGGTCGCGGGTTCCGGACAGTTCGCATCCGCCCGCGTCAATGTGCGACCCATGAATCTCCTCCAAGCGGCCCTCTACCCCTACGGCCTCGTTGCGGCAATCATCCTGGGCGGCGCGTACATCGGATATGAAGGGTGGGTTCGGCGGGCCTTTGCGATCGACGACGTCTTCTTGATTTCGAAGGAAGGCCGGCTCATGATGCACAACACGCGGCGCATGCGGGCGGACCGCGACGAGGACATCTTGTCCGCGATGCTCACGGCGATCCTCAGCTTCCTGACGGACTTCGATCACGAGGAGAACGGCGATCTGAAGCGCTTCCAACTCGGGGGGAAGACGGCGCTCCTCCAACGGGGCAAGAATGCGTATCTGGCGGCCGTCTACTCCGGGCGGGTGCCGCGGTGGTCGGAGAAGGATCTGCGGAGGTTCATGGACGATCTCGAGCGCCGGTTCGGCGAGGTCTTCGCGCGATGGAGCGGAGATCCCGAAGACCTCCAAGGCCTCAAGGAATTCTCGGATCGGTTCGTGTCCCGTCTTCGATATCGGCCCGCGCGCAACGAACGCCGGGCGAGCTGAGCGGCCTAGTGATGCGGAAACAGGACCAGATAGAACATGACGGCGAAACCGAACAAGGTGAAGCCGGTCGAGACGATCCAGAGTCGCCAGAGGAGTTTTGCCCGATTGGCCGGATTATCCCAAACCTTCGCGAGCCAATCGATCATGTGGCCTTGAACCTCTTGAGCCGCATGAAATTGTCCCGCTCCATCTCTTCCAAGCGCTGACGGATGAACCGCTCCGTGGCCTTAAGCTCCGGAATCACGCGGTATTCAAGCGCATTCACACGTCGCTTGACCTTCTCGATCTCCTCGATCAAGCGGCGCATCGTCGTCTCGATCTCCGCCGCGGTGATGACGTCCTCGACGAGATTTTCGTAGGCCTCCGCCGCCTCGTCGATCCGGGGACTCGTCCCGACGATCCCGTAGCCCCGCTGCCCGATCGTCTTGCGGACGGCCTTCGCGTCGATCTTCGGTACCACGATCCCCATGACGTTCTTCGTCTTGAGGTCCAAGGTCGGCGTCTCGGTGAGCGCGAACGCGGCGGACTTCACCCCGATGGATCCCTCGATCGCCCGCGCGATCGCGATCCGGGCCTCGGCGACCCGGTATTTCTCCACGAGATTCGATCGAACCGCTTTCGCTCGCTCGAGCACGCGGAAGAACTCGACGATCAAGGCGTCCTGTTTGAGTTTCAACAAGCGGTGTCCTCGCTCCGCGGTCCGGCGAATCCGACGCAGCTGGAGGAGCTGGGACCGTGTCGGCTTGTACTGCACGAGCACCATCAGGCGACGACCTCTCTCGCGGGTGCGGGGGCTTTCCCGCGATGCGCGGGATGGTAGCTCTCCAACGTCTTCCGATCGATTTTCGTGAGCCAGGCTTCATCGAGCGTCGCGAGCAAGACCCACCCGATTTCGAGGGTCTGCTCGATCGTCCGGTCTTCCTCGGCTCCCTGGCGGATGAACTCCTGCTCAAAGCGGTCCGCGAACTCGAGCATCTTGCGGTCGCGGTCGGATAGGGCTTCTTTTCCAACGATGGCCACGAGGCCCCGAACGTCCTTCCCTTCCGCGTACGCCGCGTAAAGCTGGTCGGCAACCTGTTTATGGTCCTCGCGGGTCCGTCCCTTCCCGATCCCTGCGTCCATCAAGCGGGAGAGGGATGGAAGGGGATCGACGGGCGGATAGATCGCCTTGCGATGAAGGTCGCGGGCGATCGCGATCTGGCCTTCGGTGATGTAGCCGGTGAGGTCTGCGATGGGGTGGGTCCAATCGTCGTCCGGAATCGACATGATTGGGATCTGCGTGATGCTCCCCTTCTTTCCCTTGATGCGGCCGGCGCGCTCATACATCGTCGCGAGGTCGGTGTTGTGGAGGATGACACCTCCGCACGCATCGACAAAGTTGCTCGTGCCGTCAACGGTGAGGTCGTACACGAATTCGTCCGTTGGATCGACTTGTTCCCTCTCGACCACTTCGGCGGCAAACGAATCGGCCAGCCCGACCGACTTGGATCGGATGAAGGTCGAAAGGTACACCTTCCAAGCGTCCCTCCCTTTCCACTTGTAGATCGAAGGTGTCCGCTCGGGCATCATCTGCTTCGCAAGGATTGTCAGGTCGTCGCGCAACCCGGCGCTGACCGTGACCATATCGTACTGAGTAATTCGATATCGGGGATCCGTGGCCTTCCCGTCGCCCGCGTAGTAGGCCCGGAAAAATGCTCTCTTAGCATCGAGCGGGGCCGAGAGGATCTGGCTCGGTATTCTCTTGCTGTTCGAACGAGTCCCGCATCCCATCTCTCTGACGAAGAGGTCGTAGTACTTCTTTCCCCCGATCGACGTGCGAATGGTACCTGATCGTGGGTCGGAGACGAAGACCGAGGGCGTCGCGCCGAACACCGCTTTGAACGAACGCTTTATTTCGCGGATGATTCGCGGGTCGTTGTTGTCGATCCGGACGTAGTGGTTCCACCAGTCGCCGCCCTTGTCCTGATAGCGGATTGCATGGCCTTCCGAGACATAGTAACCGAGAAGTGTCGCCAGATTCGGATCGAGGCGAGCACCCTCGACGGTCGGGACCCGGTTCACTTGAGCGAGCAACGAACCGGTCGACATCTCCGCGGTCGGTACCGGTACGATCCGGTCGTCTCGGATTGTGAAGACCGAGTGGTTCGGTGTGACGACGGTTTCCCCGTACCGCGTTCGTAGGCGGATGAGTTTCCCGTGATACCGGTGTCGGACGACTTGGCGAATCGGTCGGAACTCGGTCTTACCTTCCGGGGTTACGCTCAGCGCGCTCCATCCGTCGAAGTGTGTGCGCTCTTCGAATCCATTGCGGTCTGGTGGAGTGACGCGCGAGGCTTCAACGAACAGATCTCGGATCGGGATGATTCGGAGGTTCCCTGTCGAATCCCTGACCACGACGTTTCTGCTACCGTCCACGCTGTACATGTAGCCAGGATATCCGCGCCGGCCGGGCACCTCTTCCCTCGCCGCACCGATTTGCCGCAGCGCTTCGGCATAGTTCGTCATGTCCGTCATGATGACAAGGATGTGCATCCCGACCTCGTACGCGAGGTACTCGGCCGCCGTCAGGGCCATGCGAGGGGTGATGAGCCGTTCGACCGCGGGATCGTCCGCGAGGTTCAGGAACAGGACGGCGCGGCGCAGCGCCCCCGTGCGTTCGAAGTCGTCCATGAAGACACGGGCCTCCTCATGCGTGATCCCCATCGCGGCGAAGACGACGCCGAACGATTCGCGGCTCCCGACGACTTTGGCCTGTCGAGCGATTTGCAGCGCCACCTCGTTGTGCGGAAGGCCCGCGCCGGAGAACAGCGGGAGCTTCTGGCCGCGGACCAGGGTGTTCAGGCCATCGATCGTCGAGATGCCCGTCTGGATGAACTCCGCGGGGTGCTCGCGGGAATAGGGGTTGATCGCGGCACCCGTGATCTCGACTCGTTTCTCGGGGACGATCGGAGGGCCGCCGTCGATCGGTTCGCCCGCGCCGCTCAGGATGCGGCCGAGCATCTCCCGGGACACGTTCAGTTTGATCGTTTCCCCAAGGAACTTCACGGTCGATTGACGATCGATTCCGGCGGTCCCCTCGAACACTTGCACGACGACGATGTCCTTCGACGAATCGAGGACCTGCCCTCGCCTCCGCGACCCATCCGGGAGGCCGACCTCGACGAGCTCCCCGTATCCGACCCACTCCGTCTTCTCGACGAAGATGAGCGGCCCCGCGATCTCGGTAATGGTCCGGTATTCCGTCGGCATCTCAGGTGGCCCCCAGTCGTTTGAATTCGTCGTCCATTTGAGCGAGTGTCTTCGCGAGCTCCTTATCGAATTCCGATTCGTACTTGACCCGCGTCAGGAGTTCGCGGGACTTCAACGACGCGACGTCCTTCGTCGGGACGTCCAGTTTCACGGCCTTCTGACCGAGGTCGGAGTATTTCTTGATCGCGGCGATCAGCTTGAACTGCCGTTCAGGAGGGCAAAACGTGTCGACGGCATGATACGCATTCTGCTGGAGAAAGATCTCGCGGATCATTCGGGCGACTTCGAGCGTGAGCTGCTGGTCCGGCGGGAGGGCGTCCGCGCCGACGAGCCGGACGATTTCCTCCAGTTCCGCCTCCTCCTGCAACGTGCGCTGCGTCCACGATCGCAACTTCGGCCATTCCTCGTTCACGTTCTTCCGGAACCAGTCCTCCAGGATCTGCGTGTACAGGCTGTACGATTGAAGCCAGTTTATCGCCGGGAAGTGCCGCCGAGCCCGCAAGGCGGTGTCCAGGGCCCAGAACACCTTCACGATGCGGAGGGTGCCCTGGGTGACCGGCTCCGAGAAGTCCCCGCCACTCGGGGACACGGCGCCGACGACGCTAACGGAACCCTCGAGGCCACCCAGCGTCTTGGCCCGACCGGCGCGCTCGTAGAACTCGCTGAGCCTCGCGGACAAGTACGCGGGGAAGCCTTCTTCGCCCGGCATCTCTTCGAGCCGACTCGAAATCTCTCGCATCGCCTCCGCCCATCGAGAGGTCGAGTCCGCCATCAACGCGACGTTGTATCCCATGTCTCGGTAGTATTCCGCAAGGGTCATGCCCGTGTACACGGACGCCTCCCTCGCGGCGACCGGCATGTTGCTCGTGTTCGCGATGAGGGACATGCGTTCCATCAGGGGCGCGCCGGTGTACGGATCCTCGAGCTTCGGGAAGGTGGTCAGGACTTCGGTCATCTCGTTCCCCCGCTCACCGCATCCGATGTAGATGACAACCTGCGCGTCGCACCACTTCGACAGCTGTTGCTCGGTCACCGTGTTGTGGAGGAGACTCGGCAAATTGCCGCCGACAAAATTATGGGTTTTCGGGACCGTGAGGTCGAACACCCACGATCCGTACGGAATCGTTTCTGCCTCGACGATTACATCCCTTCCGATGGTTCCGTCGTCCAGCGGCACGGCAAGACAATTTCCGCGTCCCAGTTGCGCCGCCTCGACTTCCACGATTCCAGAGCTCCATGCAAACAGCCGATGAATAGGGGTGACTCGAAGCGTCCGTCCTGCCTTCGTTCTGATCCGGACGAGATAATTCGCAAAACCACGGTACAGAACGGAGGCGAAACCGTCCTGGACATCGGTTCCGTCAAAAGTCAGGACTGGGATCTGATTCTCGAGGCGAATCCACGATTCCCGCTCACCCCGCACATGCTCACCTCTCGCGCGGTCGTATAGCTCGTCTATCCGCGCGGAGTCGCCACCGGGATCCATCACCAAGGTGTCTGGTGCGACACACTTGCCAGTGCCAAAGCCGCCCGGGATTGCGGCGGTCCCGCCCTTCGCGATCGGGAAGAGGAAGTCGAGGACGCGCTGGCCTGTGACGAGAGGGATGGTGGGCATGAGCCGATCCCGCACCGGCCGGGCCTTGCGAACGGGCCAGGTCTGGTACATCTTCACCTGTTCCCCGTTGTCGAGCTCCGCGACGACCTCGTCGACCTTGAACGTGCCCTCGCGAATCTGGGCGACCTTCCCACCGCGGAAGTTCGGAGGGACCATGATCCGGTGCTGGACGTTCTTCGCCTCCTGGACCGTGCCCACGACGTCGCCCGGGCCCACCGCCTGGCCCGGCTGGACTTTCGGAGCGAACGCCCACGACTTCTCTCGGGTGAGGCCCGGGGACTTCACACCGCGGAGGATGAAATCTCCCATCACCTTCTGGAGGACCGGGAGCGGCCGCTGGATGCCGTCGTAGATACTCCCGAGGAGCCCCGGCCCCAGTTCGACGACCAGGGGCCCTCCCGTGTCAAGGACCACCTCTCCGGGCCGGATGCCGCTCGTGTCCTCGTACACCTGGATGATCGTCTTCTCGCCCACGATCTGGATGACCTCACCGAGGAGCTGCTCTTCACCGACGAACTGCACGTCATACATGCGCGGGCGGAGGCCCGTGGCCGTCACGACCGGTCCCGCGACTCGGAAGATCTCCCCCGACGCCTTGCCGGCCGCCGCTTTCTCCTTTCCCTTCATCGCCATGTTGGTTCCGCCCCCCCCAGGTATTGGGTTACTTGTACAGGTCGACCCCGATCGCGCGCTTGATCTTCACCCGGAGGTCTTCCTCTTCGCGCTTGCCGACCGCAATGACCACGGGACGGGGTGTCGTTTCGAGTCGCCGCCGCATCGTGTTGCTGAGAGCCGTCATGTCGTCCGCGCTGAGGATCAGGATCCCGACGTTCGGGTCTTCGAGGACCTTTGCGACCTGCGCCTCGACTCCGTCGCGCCCGACGCTGAACGTCTTCCGGACGCCCGCCAGCTTGAATCCCTGGACGAACTCGTCTCGGCCCACGGCGGCGAGTTCCATCCTACACCACCAAGAGCTCCCGAATGGTTTCGGACGGCAACGCGCTCTCCTTCCCCCGCGCGATGATTCGAAGGTTCTGGACCTCCCGCTCCTTGCGCACAATGTAATCGAGGATTGGCAGGACCGACAGCGGGTGGACGTGCGCATAGTGCCCCGCCTCGAGCAGGTGGAGCTTTTCGACCGAGCGCACGAGTTGACCAACCCCGAGCGCTTGCAAGTCCTTGAGGCGGGGTGACAGGTCCTCGGTGAGCGCATAGTCCCGCAGCCGAGCGGTGAGTGCGTCGAGATCCATCTGAACCATTTCGGCCAGCTCGTCCTTCGGGATCTCCAGGCCGCCCGCGACGAACGGGTCGTATGGGAGGCTCGCCTTCGAGGCCCAGAGCCGCAAGAGGGTCTTGAGATTCACAATATCGACTTCGCGGCGGACGAACTCTCGCATCAGGCGGGTCCCTTCCGTCCGCTCCGGAACGACGAAGAGAAGACTCTCGTAGTAACGTTGAGTCACGTTGTCCTCCCACTCGTTCCACCTCTCGACCTCAGAGGCTCGCTTGCCGAGGGCTGCGAGCGCTTGCGCGTAAATGGTGCCTTCCAGCCGATCGAAGACCTCGTCTAACGTCGGCAGTTCGACGAGCGCTTGGAGGAACGATTCTTTCATGCTCCCCGCGGCGACGAGATCCTCCAGGATTTCCGACGACGAGGCGCCGAACCTCTTCCCTCGGACGATCGTCTTGATGTTCTGAACATCAAATCGGTCCAGGTACCAGCCGATCATCTGGCGGAGTTCGCCTTCGGAGAACCCGATGATCTGCCCGAACACGGCCGCCAGGTTCCGGCTCGTCGCGAGCTCGATGAGGTCGACGCCCGAGGCTTTCGACGCAAGAGCCAGCACCTCCGCCTTGTAGGCGCCCTCTCCGATGATCCGCGCGATCTGGGGGATTTCCATCTGGAGCATTCGCTCGTACACATCCGCGGAGAGGAGGGCCGCTTTCTTGGCCCGCACGCGAGCCGTCACGTAAGGATAGTTTCCGCTCTCGATGGGCACGTACCGCATGACGCGTCGCCAGTATTGCCCCAGGTAGGACGTCCCGGAGTTCATCGGCGCGGCCATAGCACCTCCGCGACCTCTCGAATCGAATCCCGCCAGACGTCCGCGAGGAGCGTCTCGTACCGAAGGTCAATCCGGTGGGTTCCGTCACCGCTCTCGATCACGATGCCCCCGACGCAATCGATCGTCCCGCCGAAACTGGTCCCGACTACGGCCCGGACCGCGTTGGCGTCTTTCTCGTTGCAGTAGACCTTCCCGGTCCGCCAATCGCCTGCGTTCGCCTTGAGGAGCGATTGCAGGATGGCCGCTCCGTCCTCGAGGACGGCCAGTTTCTCGAGGACCTTCGTGTACACCTCATCGAGGAGCTCTTTCTCTGCGGAAAGCACGATTTTCTTGCCCTCGAGCTCGGCCCGCGCGAGGGCCTGGACTCGCAGGCGTCCCGCGGCTTGCCTCGCCTCCTGTTCTCGGATCTCGAGGAGTTTCGCTCCCTCGGCCCGCGCATTCTGCAAGATCCGATCGCGCTCCGCCAAAGCGGCGTGGCGGATTTCCTCTACCTCGGAGCGCCCTCGATCGAGGACGTCCTCCACGACCGATTCGAGCCCCATGCCCACCGCCGACTGCCTCCTAGCCGACGTGACTCAGAAGCAAGAACGCGATGAGGACGCCGAATAGGATGATCGTCTCTGGGATCACCATCAAAATGAGACCCCTCACGAACAATTCGGGTTTCTCGGCCATCGCCCCAACCGTCGCTCCTCCAACGACTTTCTCGGCCCATGCGGTCGCAATCCCTGTCCCGGCCATTGTCAGTGCTGCGGACAACGCAGCCATCGGGTCTGGCATCGGTTCACACTCCTAGTGGTTCTCTTACTCCGAAGGGACGAAAGATCGTCCCGTTTCCCCTGAAGAATTTTGTAAACGACTCCACGTAGTTTAGCCTGACGCCCTGGATTGCAGCGGACACCCCGCCAAGGAGGAAGATCACAACGTGGGCTAGGAAAAGGAGAAAGAAACCCGCCACGGAAGTTAGGGCGTCGTGCTCGATAATGAAACTGTGAAAGATTAGCGTGTTAAACGTTGACGCGATGGTAGCTTTTGCAATGCCGATTCCGGCGAGCCGGAGATAGGACAACAAGTTCGCCAGAAGTCCCCCGATTTCCAAAGGAGCAATGGGGCTTTCTACGAGTCCCAAGAAAGCTGCGAAGATCAAGACGACCGATACCAACGGAATTCCGATACCTAGGAGATTGCCTAGACCCCAAGGTTCCAACACACGGGGAAACCAGGCGAGAGCGGTGTTCCACACCCAGCCTCCAACCCTCGTCCAAGACAACGTCCTGGTAAGAATGGTGAAGATTCCGAAAAGGCACAGAAACCAGCCGACCTTTGCGACGGCGTGCTTCCTGCTGTGGCGTATCTCGTTGACGAACCCCATCGCATAGCTGGTGCCGAGATGTAGTGCTCCAAAAAGAATGGAGATGTAGAACATCTCGCCAATGTTCAAGGTCTTATGGATTAACGCCTCAAGGGGAAAGTGAAGGCCGAACATGTCCCAGCTAAGTTCTTCGGGCGGCGCCCCGAGGGGTAGATGAAAAACCAGGCCAAACGCCTCTCCGTACACGAACAGGCCGAAGGCGAACGCCCAGAAACCCCCGAGGGCGATGATGAGAAGGAGCCTGCGAAAGTCCGATTCCTTCGGAAGCCAGCGCAGGGCGATTATCCCGAACATGAGGAACACGGCGCCGTAACCCGCATCTCCAATCATGAAGCCGAAGAAAACCGGGAACGCGACCAGCATGAACAGCGACGGATCTAGCTCGTGATAGTTGGGCGTGGAATATAGGTGGATCAACATCTCGAAAGGCTTAACGGGTTTCGGATTCTTGAGCAGTACCGGTGGCTCCACTTCTTCGTCGGCTTTTGTTTTCTCGCCGAACTCGTTGTAAACTCCCAGGTCCGCGATGTTCGCGCCCAGCTCTCCGAGTCTCGAAGACGGGACCCATCCATCGATGACGAAGGAGTGGTCGCTCACCGCGAATCGCAGAGGCGCTTCGGCCTTGTCGACTTCGGCCTCGAGCGCCTCCTCCGCCGCGACGACGAAGGCGGCATAACGCTCTCGCATCTTCTCGAGTCGTCCCTGGATCTCCTCGAGCCGGGCCTTCCACTTGTCTCGATCCCCAACCGCGGCATCGAGGAGGGCCTGTGGACTGCCCTCGCCAGCGGGGATGTCCACCTGAGTGAAGCCCGATGGACCCAAGAACGCAAGGACGCGCTCCGACGCCGCCTTCGGCACGAAGACCGCGACGACGCCCGGGCCACGGAACACCTCCGACACCGGCATCGCCTCTTCGAGCCCGGCGATGTCTCGCGCGACCCTCCCGACGATGACCGTGAGGGACTCGTACCCTCGGTACTCCTCAAGGGGGAGGCCGATCGAAGCGAACGGACGGAGATCGTCGATTCGTCGTTCGAGGTCTCCCAGCAGCCCCTCCGCTTTCTTGCGGGCCGCGTCCTCTTCGCTGATGTTCAGCTCGAGGCTGAGGACTTTTTGCCGAAGCTCCTCGATTCGGATTCGTTCTTTCTCTTTCGGAGGCGCCTTGATGGCGAGGATACTCGCGATCGACCGGAGCTTCACTAGGTTGTCCGAGAGTTCTGCGGCGGGCGAGAGGGGCTTGCCGATTCGAAACGTATCGTCCTCGCCGTGGTAATCGATGAAGTGGATCAGCTTGAGCTCATGAAGGACCTCGATGCATTGTGGAAGCTTGTCCCGCGGCCCCGCGATCACGGCCCGACTCATTCGTTCGGGCCTAAGCACGAATCGCACCTCGGAACTTGCCCGCAACGAGGTCCACCGCCGGATCGACGTTCGCTTTCCCCTGCGCGGTCATTCGCGCGGCGTCCTCCCGGGCCGCGGCCAGGAGCTTCTCGCGTTCGGACGCAATCGCTCCCTCCGCGGCGCTCACGATCTCGCGGTAGCGCGCCTCCCCCTTTTCTTGGAACTGTTCGGTCAATTCGAGCGCTTCTCGCCTCGCATTCCGCAGGGTGGCCTCTCGCTCTCGTTCCGCCTCTTCCTTCATTGTTCGAATCTGAGCCTCCACCTGTTTGATTCTCTGGAGAGTTTCCTTTTTGCTCATGCGGAACGTTCGGGGAGAACTAGGCTCGTCTTTAAAGGTTTTCGTCGAGTGCGCAACGCTAGCGAATGCTTGCACGTCGCTTGCGACTCGCATTTTTATATGTCGCTTTTTATGATTCCGAGTAGATGCAACTCGCGATCGCCCGTCACCCATGAAAAATCGATTCACTTGGACGCGATTCTAAGGAGGAAAAATGCAGTCGTGCACAACGTATAAATAGGGAACGCTCTTTTTCGCGATTGCCCGAAAGTCTCTAGATGGGATCGGGAGTAAGAGGATCCTGGGATGAGGAACTTCGTGCTCCTCGTGACCGCCGTTCTGGTCGCGATTTTCATGGTGCCACCCACGATTTCCGTCGCGTCGGCGACGCCCGCCCCCGCCCCGGGGCTCGCGCAGAGTCCGAAGCTCTACGTCACGGTCGGCGTGGATCAGGGTGGGGCCACGCACTTCCTGCCCGCGACGATCATCATCCCGCAGGTCAACATCACGTTGAACGTCACCTTCGTCAACAATTACACGGTCGGCGGCGGGATGGTCCATACCTTTTCCATCGCCAATTCTGACAATTCGGTCATCGTGATTAACAACTTGACAACCGGGAGCGTTGCGCCAGGAGCAAACCTGAGTTTCGAATTTCACATCAACAGCCTGACGAACATCACGTACAAAGGCGTCTCCTTCACCCCCGAGTCGTCGGGGCAAGGCATCCGCTGGTATTGCATCCCGCACCGCGGCGCCGGGATGACGGGCGAGATTCTCCTCGCCGGATTGACGGCCCCGACGCCGGAGAAGGGGATCCTCATCCGCGCGTATTGGATCGGGATCATCGGCATTGCCGCGACGTTGGCCTGGACGATCGTCAGCTACTTCCTGATCAAGTCCTCGAGCCGGCACTTCAAGGATCACTCCGAGCACCTGAGGAAGGGGCTTCCGTGACCGAGTTGATCCGGAGCGATGCACCTCGAAGAAGCGCCATGGCGGCGCTCGCGCTCGGCGGGTTGATCATCGGCGTCTTGTGGTTCAGCATCCTGACCGTCATCATCGCGTTGCAAGACCTGTCCGGGATCTCGGACAGCCAGACGGACCCGTACATGGCGCTGTTCATGGGGATGGTCTTCCTCCTGCTCGCGTTCGCGATCGACATCTATCGCAAAGAGTTCATGCCGGACGAGCTGATACATAAGATTCGAAGGCCGAAAATCGTCCTGACGAGACCGTTCCGATGAGGAGGCCTCGATGAGCTGGGAGAAAGAGGAAAAGGAAAGAGGCATGACCCGACGGGATTGGGTCCGAGTCGGCATGGCCGCCGGCGCCGTAGGCGCGGTCCTGGGTCTCGGAGGCCTGTCGATCGGTCAGATCCTCCCCCCGCCGCTCAAATTCACCGGTGAGATCCGCGAGACGATCCAATACACGAAGTTCCCTCCGACGGACCCCACCGCGGACCTCTGGTGGAACACGAAGGCGGGGACGGCCGTCAAGGTGTCCGACTTCGATCGGGACTGGAAGGGGGCGACCGGCGTCTGGCGCGGCCTGTACCAGAACAACCAGTGGGTTCCCGGCACCGGCTTCCCGTGCCTCATCATCCGGGTCAAGCGGGAGAACCAGTATTTCTCGTACCCGGACGCGGCGCACATGCCCGCCGCGCTGCCGGAAGGATTCAACCTGTTCTTCGACGACCCGAACCTGGACGCCGCGAACGGCGGGACGCGGATCGTCGTGCTGTTCGACCGCTGCGTCCACCTCTGCTGCTATCCCGGTTGGCACGTCGTCAACAACCCGCCGCCGTTCCGCGACTACGCGTCGTACACCGGCGGAGCAGTCGTGCCGACGTACAACGTCTTCGGCGTCGATCCGGTGTACTGCATCTGCCACGGTTCCCAGTACGAGCCCATGGTGCTCGTCGTGAACACGAACGACAAGAACGGGGCGCAGTACGTCGGTGCGTGGCGGGTCCACGGCCCCGCGCCGCGCGCGCTGCCGGTGATCCCGGTCAAGGCCTCGGGGCTGAACCTGGTCGGCGGCATGGCCGACCCGGCGTGGTACGTCTACTGCTGAGGTGAGACGACGTCGACCACGGGGGACATCCGGGAAGATACGGAGCGGTCGGTCTTCGGCTGGATCAAGTCCCGGTTCCCGACCGTCCCATACGCGGACCTGACGCGGGTCGTCCTGGAAACGGACCAGCGGCAGTTGCCGCGGAGCCACGCGGAGAAGTACGAACTTAAGACGATCTGGTACTGGTATCCGCTGTACTGCCTCGGCGGCATCGCGTTCGTCGCGTTCGTCATCCTCACGATCACCGGCATTCTGCTCGGCTTCTTCTACGTGCCCGACGGCCGGCTCGAGCTCAACCCGACGACGAGCGACCTCACGAACCCCGCCTGGAACTCGATGCTCGTGATCATGAACGAGATCCCGTTCGGATTCATTGTCCGCGGGATGCACCACTGGGCGGCGCACATCATGATTGCTGCGGTCTTCCTGCACATGTGCCGCGTCTACTTCACGGGCGCGTACAAGAAGCCCCGCGAGCTGAACTGGCTCCTTGGCGTCATCCTCATGCTGATCACAATCATGTTCGGCTATTCCGGGTACCTGCTCCCGGCGAACAACCTGAGCGAGGGCGCGGCGAACATCGGCATCAACATGACGCGCGCATCGCCCGTCATCGGCGACCAGCTCGCGCGCCTGCTCTTCGGGGACATCAACACCCTCACCGGCGTCTACATCCTCCGGTGGTACTGGATCCACGTGTTCATCTTGCCGCTCCTCGGCACGGGCCTGATGATCCTCCATATGGGGCTCGTCTGGCTGCAAGGGGTCGCGGAGCCCCACTGAGGCGGACCATGGAGATCGAGCACGTCAAGGGCAAAATCATGGAAGGGATGCCGGGATTCCCCCGGCAGTACGGGCCCGTCCGGTCCGACCACCAGCCCGGGATCCCGTTCTTCCCGCAGGAGACGGCCCGCGACTTCGTCCTGATCTTCCTCCTCGTCGCGATCATGTTCTTCCTGTCCGCCGTCGTCACGCCGTTCCTCGGCCCGGCGAGGAGCCCGCAGATCTCCGAGTTGATCGTCCCGGACTGGTACCTCTTGTTCTCCTGGGGTCTGCTGAAGGTCGCCGATATCTTCCCGCAATTCACGATCGGGGCCGGCACGCCCCTCAAGACGCAGTTCAGCGCGGCGTTCTGGGGCGACCTCCTCAGTGGCATCCCCGTGATCTTCCTCCTGATCCTGCCGTTCATCGACCGCGGCCGCGAGGCGCGCCCCGCGAAGGCGCCCGTGCGGTCCGCGTTCGGGGTCGCCTTCCTCCTCGCGTGGAGTTTCACCGCGTCCCTGTACTCGATCCGGGAGGTCGTGGCCCAACGCTGGCAGACGCCGAACGGCTCTCCGTTGATCGACGACATTGCGATGAAGTGGTTCTTCGTGATCCCGCCGGTCCTCGTCGGACTGACGTCGTACATCGGTCTGAGGCGACTCGGGTTCGCACCGATGCGGCGATGGCTCGTTCCGTACGTGGTCGGGCTCACCGCGATCGTGGAGATCCAAGCGGCGGCCATCTTGCTCATCCCTGGCTGGCTCGGACCGCAGGTGCGTCCGTACGTCGTCGAGCTTGGGGTGTTCTTCCTCGTGTTGCTCGCGCCGATGCTCGTCTCCAGCGTCGCCGTCTTCGCGATGACCGAATCGAGCGCCCGGAAGTGGATCGTCCGGTCCGGCGTCGCGTCGCTCCTCGTCTTCGCGGGGCTGACCGCTGGCCTGTGGTTCTCAAGCACGGCGAATCGAGTCGGATTCGTCTGGGTCCTGTCCGTCCTCGAGCCGAGCATGAACACGCTCCTCCTGTTCCCGATCTTCGCGGTCGTGACCGCGTACCTGGGCGTGCGCCGGCCGTACAGCACGTACGAGTACCTGCTGAACGAGTGCTACCAGTGCGGCAAGTGTCACACCGTGTGCCCGGTGACGAAGGTCGAAGACGACGCGCTCGGCGGCCTCAACCTAGTGTACAACACGTTCAAGAAGCAACACGACGGCGTGCCGCTGTGGACGTGCCTCGCGTGCGACGCGTGCAGCGCCGTCTGCCCGTTGGACATCCAGTACAGCGACTACATCCTCGAGGAACGGTCGAAGGTCCACGCGCGGATGGCCGCGGACGGGGGTACCCGCGAATGATGGAGACCGAGTACGGACCGGGGCGCACGATCCCCCACCCGGTCATGTTCCGCGTCCTCGACAGCGAAGCGGACGACTTGACCGTCCCCGAGATCAAGGTCGAACACAAGTCCGAGTTCGCGTACTACCCGGGCTGCGTCGACTACTACGACGTCGAGATGCAATTCTCGCACATGAACTACGGCGACACGAACCACGGCATCATCTTCGATTCGTCGGTCAAGCTCCTCCGTGCCGTTGGCATCCAGCCGATGATCCTGGACCGATCGTTCATGAAGTGCTGCGGCCACGACCAGCTCTGGCAAGGCAAGGTCGACGTCTTTGAGCGGATGCGGGAGTACAACACGAAGATCATCAAGATGCTCGGGGTGAAGACGTTCATCACCTCGTGCGCGGAAGGCTATCGGACGTTCAAGCTCGACTACAAGCTGGACGGCGTCCGGGTCGTGCACATCACGCAGTTCCTGTACGAACGGGGCCTGCGGATCCCGCCGCAGCCGGACACGGCCAAGAAGATCCGCGTCGCGTTCCAGGATCCGTGCCGCTCCGGTCGCCAGATGCCGATCGACCCGGTCTACGAGGAGCCGAGGGAGCTCGTGAAGCGCGTCGACAACGCGGAACTGGTCGAGCTGAAGACGTTCCGCGCGGACGCGCAGTGCTGCGGCGTCGCCCAGATGATGTACTGCAACGACAAGACGAAAGGCCTCACGGCGAAGCGGATGGACGAGGCGACGGACGTCGACGCAGACTACCTCTTGGTTGCATGCCCGAAGTGCCTCACGCATTTCGGGTGCCTCCATCACGAGAACAAGTGGAAGCCGGGCGAGGAGCGGTACGGATTCAAGGTGATGGACATCACCCAGTTCCTCGCGGAACGTCTCCCCGGCGACTGGCCGACCGGGAGCAACATCGACCAGAAGCGGAAGGAGCCGCCCCTCCCCGGCCGGAGGGGGTGACGGATGGCGACGTCGCCGGCGGCCGCCGCGAAGCCCGCGGCTGCATCCGCCCCAGCCCCGCAAGCGCCCGCCGATCCGCTGACCGGGTACTACCGCGCCGTCCGCCAAATGAACATCCAGCTCGCGAAGGACCGATACAAGCAGGGATTCAAGGTCCGCACGCAAGAGTACATCCGAGGACGCGGCACGCTCGCGGTCGTCGATGAGGAAATCTGCATGGGCTGCACGCACTGCTTCGACAACTGCGCGTTCGAGTCGATCGGCATGGTGGACCGCAAGTTCGCCCTCCCGGAATATTCGTACACGTCGCGGAAGGCCATCATCATCGAGGAGAACTGCGTGGGCTGCGAGAAGTGTGCGATCGTGTGCCCGGTCGATGCGATCACGATGGTCACGAAGCACGGGTTCGAGGTCAGGGATGGCCGGGTCGTGTCGACGACGCCGCCGGCGCCCCTCGCCCCGAGGCCGCTCGCCGCGACTCCGACGACCGCGAGGCCGACGGCCGCCGCACCGGCCTCGGCTCCGAAACCCGCCGCACCGGCGCCCGTCGTGAAGCCCGCGGCCGCCCCTCCCGCGACGGAAGCGCCACAGCCGAAGCCTCCTCCGAAACCCGAACCGAAAACGGAAGAGGAATCCGCGGAACCGTCCGAGGAACCGGCGGAGGAAGCCCCGGACGAGGAGGGCGACGGATGACCGAGAGCGTATCGCCTCCGGTGACCGTGAAGGCCCGCAAGGCGCCCCGCATGACGTACAAGCAGGAGATCCAGACGATCAAGAACCTCCCCCGGGCCGGGCGTCTGATCGTGATCATGAAGATCACGGGGGTCTTCCTGGTCGCGATCGGACTCGAAGGAATCGTGACCGGCATGTATTGGTTGACGCTCGCCTTCATCCCGCTCGGGGTGTTCGTCTCGATGCTCCCGATCCGCATCAAGACCGGGGTGTGCATCGCCTGTCGATCGCCCCTCGAACCGAGCCAGGCGATCTGCCCGAAGTGCGGCGCTCCGCAGATGTGACGCTCACGGCGAGACGAGCGGCTGGACGACGTGCGCCGTGTCGATTGTGACCTTCAGGGAGCGAAGGAACGCCATCCGTCGCATGAAGTTCGGCTCTTCCTCCCAGAGATGGGCGAGGCGGGAGATGAACGCGGCGCCAGGGATCCGGGAAACGATCGCGCGGACGCCTTTCGAGAGGTCGTACACCTTCGACCGGTCTTTCGGAGCCGAGAAGAATGGGAAGGTCGAGACCGTCCCGGTCGCCCGGAGGCTCGCGTACACGCCCGCCTTCGCGGCACTCTGGTCGCCGAGGGCGCGGATCTTCGCGAGGAAGTCGCCGAGGGCCTTTGCCGGTACGCGAACCTCGCCGACGAAGAGGGATCGGACCACGGTGTCCGCGGTCTTCCGATAGGCATCCGCGGGAACGTCGAACGGATTCGGGACCTCCGCGCTCTTCGATTTGAAACCGGCCATCGCGGTGTCGATTGCCTTCTCTTTCGAAGCAAGCCCGCTTGTGGTCCCGCCGACGGAGACTTGCACCGTGAACGCGTCGGCTGCGACGGCAGGCCGGAGGATCTTGGCGGCGACCGCGTCGGTGATGTGCACCCACGCCGGCATCTGCGTCGTCCGGCTCAGCTTGTCCAGCGCCACCGCGAGCTTCGCCCCGTCGTCGAACGCGTACGTGAGGGTCTTGCCGGCCGCCGGCTTCGCCTCGAGGCGCAACGCCACCGCGACGGGGATGAAGAACTCCGCCGCCAGGGGGACCGTCGCGTGCAGGAGGTCGTACGCGGTCCCGTTGTTGGCCACCTCTTCGAATCCGAGTCGCGCCCGGTGTCCGAACGGCGAGATTGTCCTCAGGGCATTGACATGGGAAGCGAACTCTCCCCGATAGGATGCGAACGGCGCGTCGCCGTAGAGGGCGTCGCCAATCGCGAAGTCAAGGGGGACCGTCGGGACGAACGGCACCATGTGGCCTTTCGGCGGTGCTGCGTCGTAGAGTTGCTTCCACGTCGCCCCGACCTGCGCGATCGCGCGGTGGGCGTCGTCCGCGAACTCGATCCCCGCGTACCCGGTGAAGTCGAGCTGGACGCCGCGCTGCTCCGGCACGATCCAGTCGTAGGTCAGGAGGATCTTCGGCCTCATGACTGCGCCGAACTCGCGGGTGCGGCCGACCCCGAGCTGCGTTCGGAAATAGTGGTAGTCTTCCGCGGAAAGTCCGAGCGACACCGTGCTCTCCTGGCCGTTCAGTACCCGCACGAGCTTGCGGACCTCGCCGTCGTCCTTCACCTTCACCGTGACGGGCGGCACGCGATTGAGGTCGCCAATCAAATCCCGGGGGAGCACCCGGTCGTCCCGGACGAACAGCGCGCGGATGAGCGTCTCGCGGATCACTTCAGAGAGGGCCGGGATCTGCACGGCCTTCTCGATGTAGTGCCAGTCTCGCAGCAGGCCCACGTCACTCCCCCTTGCCGTGTTCGTAGGCGCGCACGAAGCGATCCCGGGTGGGCTTCGCGCGTCGGAGGACCGCGGCGATCTCCAGGCCGACCGCCATCCCCGGCGGGGGGATCGAGCGGAGGCCGGGCCACGGATATTTCGTCCAGACCTCGAGTGTCTTGCCGCCGTTAATCTTCTTCCGCGGGTCGAACACGACTTTGACCGACGAGATGAATGAGGTCGCGCGTCCGTGCATCTTCCGCAAGTTGAACACGAGGAACAGCCCGAGTCCCATCGAGTGGCCGTCCATCTTGAACGCGGCGTCGCCCATGCGCTTGACGAACCCGAGGGCCGTGCCGCCAGAAGGGCGCGTGTCGTCCATGAGCACGTACGGCACGAGGGCGGCGGTCGTGCTGTCGACGAGGAACGCCTGGACCGCGCCGTTCAGTTTGAGCTTGTCCCGGATTTCGATCGCGGTCTCGACGGCCTCGGGCAGTCGAGCGACGGGCACGAGGTTGTACGAAGTCACGAGGCCCCGGCTCAGGCGGCGGGCGCTGTAGTTGTTGTATCGCTCCCGCCAAAGTTGATCCGTCACCGCGGGGGCGAGCTTCGCGCCACTCTCCTTCGCCGCGAGGACATCCACTGAGCGCTCCTGGTCCGCGACTTCGTCTTTCGATCCTTGCACGGCGACGATCGCGATGTCAGCCGGATCCGGACTGTCGGGCCGGAGGGCCCGCTCGAAAATGAAGTGGTCCCGACTTGCGACGGCCGCATGGTAGGGCACGAGCGCGCTGTCGACGATGGCCGTCAAGAAGCGCGCGGCGGCGGCCAAGGACGGGAACGCGTACGCGACGGCCTTCGATGCTTCCGGTTTGGCGACGATCCGGAGGGTTGCCTCCGTGATGACGCCCAGGGTTCCTTCCGCTCCGAAGAACAGAGGAGTGAGGTTCGCCAGATGGCCGTCCGCATCGGCCTCCGAAGCGGTCTTCAGGATGTTCCCGTCCGGGAGGACGACTTTCAAGAACGCGATTGCGTCGCGCAAACTGCCGCCCCGGGGAGCGCCGAACCCGCTGCTCCCGGAGTTGATCGCGCCGCCCACCGTGCTGCCGATCGCGTTCACCGGGACGACCGGGAGCGCGAAGCCCTTTGATTCCACGAAGTCCTCGAGGTCCTTCCAGGTCACGCCGGCTTCCACGGTGACCTTCCGACCGTCCGGGTCGAACGCGACGACGTGGTTCATCTTCCGCATGTCGATCATCACGCCACCGCGGTTCGGGACGGAGCCACCGTACCATCCGGTCCCGCCTCCTCGGGGTGTGATCTGGAGCAGGCTCTCGTCACTCAGCTTGACGAGGGCCGCGACCTCCTCCGTCGTCTGCGGCAGGGCGACGAAATCGGGGTAGAGCTTCCATTGGAGCAGGGCGATTTTCGGAAGCGATGCGAAGTCGTGGCTGTAGACCATCCGCTCGAATTCGGAGCGCGCGACGCGCTCGGGCCCGAGGGTGTTCACGAGTCTGCGATACGCATAATCGAGGCTCGCCATGGGCCCTGCTCCGGGGGACGTTCGCGGGTAGACTCTCACTCAGGATAAAGCTAACGTGCGACCCGGTGACACCGGGAGAAAACCGTCACACGTTGAGCGCCTTGATGATCTGTTCCTTCAGGCGGGTGACGTCCGATCCGGAACTGTAGACGCCCATCGCCTGGGCCGCGGAAACGACCTGTTCGTCCTGGGCCTTGTCGACCGCGCGCGCGATGTCGAGCTTCAACTGCATCTCGCTCCGGCCGCCCGCCGACACGCCAAGCGCGCCCGCGGCTTTCTCGACGCGCATCCGCATGTCGCGCGCGTCCATCGTCGACAGTTCCGTGCTGATCTCCCGCTCGATTTCCATTCGGCCCCGTCGGAATTCACCGAGTGCCCGACCCACACCGCGAGCGAGCTCCGGCAGCTTCGACGGGCCGAAGAGCAACAGCACGGCGATGATAATCAAGATGACAACCCACTCGATGCCTTCGATCTGGGCCGCGATGTCAATCGGCGAAAACGCGGACATTTCTTCGGCCTCCCATTCTGCTAAGGACGACCGGGTTATCATCCTTTCGCACGTGCCCGCGTGTGCTCGACCCGGACGGCGGCCCCATACCCGACGACGTACAGGGCGAGCATCGGGAGCGCGACGAGGAACATCGTGATTCCGCTGCCGTCTGGCGTGATAATCGCGCCGAACAGGAAGATCGCGATCGCCGCGAAGCGCCAATATTTCTTCCAGAAGTCGGACGACACAATCCCAAGGGCCGATAGGCCATACATGAGCACGGGAAGCTGGAACGCAAGGCCGAACGCGAGGGTGAAGAGCAGGACGAAGTCGATAAAGTCGTCACCATAGAGGACCAGGAAGTTCGCACCGAGGACGGTCTGCACCGAATAGAGGAGGTTGAAGGTGAAAGGCAAGACGACGATGAAGCACAGCGCGACGCCGGAGAGGAACAGTAAAACCACCGGGACGGTGATTCGAAGGATGAGTCGTTTTTCGGACGGCTTCAGGGCAGGCCCGATGAATTGTCCCAGCTCGTACACAATGACCGGCGAGCCGACGACGGCCGCGAGGAAGAAGGCGACCTTGAACATGACCACGTACGCGTCCCAAGGCGGTGCGAAACTGAAGTTTAGAGGGATTCCTCCGACCCTCTCCGGCACAAGATAATTCTTCATGGCGACGACAAATTGCGTCGCGACGTTCGGGTTGGTCGGGCCGAGGGCGGGGATTAGCATCGGAATCTGCGTTCCAGAGACTGTCACGGAGCCGATTCCGGTGGTGAGGAATAGCGCGAACAGTACCACGACTACGATGACGATCACTTTGAGGCGCTGCCGGAGTTCTTCGATGTGCTCGAAGAATGTCATCCGCCGTTCACTCGGGCGGTCCTCCTCCGAAGCGACCTTCGCCACGGCCGTCATCGCTGCCAAGAGGGCTCGGCTTATCTAGTTTCCACAAATGCGCGCATTCAACTGAGCGTCAGAAGGAGTAACGGTCCTCGGTCACCGGATCCGCGGTGTTGCTGTACCCGCGGACCTCCCAGTACCCGAGCTCTTCCTCGTCCGTGAACGTGACGGCGCGCACCCACTTTGCACTCTTGTACGCGTAGCGCTTCGGCACGAGGAGGCGCACGGGTCCCCCGTGTTCGATCGGGAGTGGGTTCCCGTCCCACTGGTAGGTGAGGAGGACGTCCGAGTCGTAGAGGACATTGAGCGGATGGGACGTCGTGTACCCGTCGCCGCATCGGAACGTCGCGAAGAGCGCGGTCGGCCGGATCTGCGCACGTTCCGCGACCTCCTTGACGGTGACCCCAACCCACTCGTTGTCGAAGGTGGTCCAGCCGGTGACGCAATGGAAGGGAGAAATCACTTTTGCGGAGGGAAGTCGCAGGAACTCGTCGTACGTGAAGCGGATTGGTTTGTCGACCGAGCCGTCCACGCGGAGGTCCCACTCCTTCGGGTCGAAGCGAGGGACGATACCGAGGTCGAGCCTCGGCCATTTCCGAACCTCCCGCTGCCCGGGCGGGAGATGTCTCTCCGCCGCCATCCGTCCGAGACCATTAAAATCCCTCGATATAAATCGTTGTGCCGATGTTCTGAGAGGATTTTCGGCATGCGACTTCACGCCTCTTCGAATCGCAACGCGAGCCCCCGTTATCGGGAGAAAACAAAACGGCTGTGTGCCCCGACAAAGGTTTAATAGCCCGACCAATTTTCCACGCGACGGACATGGTGCTGGAAAGCTACGTGCCCGTCGTGATTTTTGCTGTCGTTGCCCTGCTGTTTCCGCTCGGCACGTTCTTCGCGACGCGTCTGTTCCGGCCCGACCACCCGACCCCGCTGAAGGACCTCACCTACGAGTGCGGCGAGGTTCCGGAAGGCGTCGCGCAGATCCAGTTCCACTTCCAATACTACATGTTCGCGCTGATCTTCGTCATCTTCGACGTCGCTGCAATCTTCCTCCTCCTCTGGGCCTTCGCGTGGGGCGGCCTCTTGAACTCGGTATCGCCCGTGGCCAAGTTCTCGATCTTCCTGTTCCTCGGGATCATGTTCGTCGCCACGCAATACGCGCTCAAGAAGGAGGAGGTCATCCAGATATGAGCGCGGTCGTCACGTCCTCGCCCTCGATCACGGGTCGATCCGTGCCCGGGGCCGAGAAGGAGGTCCTCGCGCAGCTGAAGGTCGCCTTCGGTTCGAAGTTGAAGGACGCGAAGGTCGTCCGCGAGCGCCTCGTCGAGATCGTGATCGACCGGGCTGAGCTCGTCCCCGTGTGCACGTACCTGAAGGACACGCTCGGCTTCGAGCATCTCTCGTGCGTCACCGCGGTCGATTGGAAGGACCATTTCGAGAGCATCTACCACATCGAGAACTACTACAACGGCTGCATGGTCCAGGTGAACGCGCAGATCCCGTACGACGACCCGAAGATCGCCACCCTGACCGGCCTCTGGCATGCCGCCGACTTCCTCGAGCGGGAGATGTGGGACCTGATGGGCGTCGAGTATACGGGCCATCCGAACCTCACGCGCATCCTGTTGCCGGAGGACTTCAAGTTCCATCCGCTCCGGAAGGAGTTCGCCCAGGAGGTCGACCGGCAATACATCACCCGGCGCAAGCTCCGAGGGGGGAAGTGAGTGCCGGAGTTCTGGATCAATATGGGGCCCCAGCACCCCATGACTCACGGCCTCTGGAACATGAAGGTCAAGGTGGACGGGGAGACGGTCACCGACGCGAAGCCGGAGATCGGCTACCTCCACCGCGGCTACGAGAAGATCATGGAGGTCCGCGAGTTCCAGAAGAACGTCGTCTTGACGGACCGCCTCTGCTATGTCTCGTCGATCACCTGGTCCCACGCCTACTGCCTCGCGGTCGAGAAGATGATGGGGATCGAGACGCCGGAGCGGGGCCAGTGGATCCGCGTCGTCGCGCTCGAGCTCCAACGGATCGCGTCGCACCTGATGTGGCTCGCCGCGTACGGCCCGGACCTCGGCCTGCTCACAGGCCTCCTCTGGGCCCTGCGGGAGCGGGAGCTGTTCCTCGATCTCATCCAGCTGATGTCCGGCGCGCGGATGAACCAGAACTATCCCCGGGTCGGCGGCGTCCGCAACGACCTGCCGGACAACTTCGAGGCGATGTGCCGACGGAGCATCGAACACTTCCTCGAGAAGGTCAACAACGAGTACCAGCGGGTCTTCCAGGAGTCGAAGGTCTTCCACATGCGCACCGAAGGGGTCGGGAAGATCTCCGCCGCGGAGGCGATCGACTGGGGCGTCACCGGACCGAACCTGCGCGCGTGCGGCGTGAACGTCGACCTGCGGCGCCTCGATCCGTACGAGGTGTACGAGGAGATCGACTTCGAACCGCAGGTGTGGCACGATGGCGGGGCCGGCGACTCGTACGCCCGGTTCGTCTGCCGGTTCAACGAGCTGCGGGAGTCCTGCCAGATCATCCTGCAGGCATTGGAGAAGATGCCGAAGACCGGCGCGTACCGCGTGAAGGCTCCGCGCCGCGCGGAAGGGGAGGGGTACGCGAAGACGGAGGACTCGCGGGGCGAGGCCCTCTTCTACGTGATTGGCGACGGCGACGACCGGCCGTACCGCGTGAAGATCCGCAGCCCGGTCTTCTGCACGATGGCCGCGACGCCGATCATGCTGCGCGGCAACAAGCTCGCCGACTCGGTCGCGATCCTCGGGTCCGTGGACGTCTGCGTCGGGGAGATGGATAAGTGACGAGTGCGCCACTGATCCCGAATCTGTTCAACGTCTGCGAGGTCCTCGTCCTCGCGATCGTCTGGGTCGTCGACCAGATCCTATACGCGCTTGCCGGGTTGATTCCGCCGCTGACCGGCTTGGCGCAGTGGTTCGACCCGGTCGCTCGGGCGCGGCTCGGGATGGGACCGCTCGCCTCCGAGTTGCTCATCGTTCTCGTCACGTGGCTCATCGCGGTCACGGTCATCGTGATCTGGGCGACCCTGGTCAACCTCCTGACGATGATGTGGGTCGAGCGCAAGTTCTACAGCCGTCTCCAGGATCGATACGGCATCATGATCTCGATCTGGTCGCTCCCGTTCTGGCCCTTCAACCGGGCCCATCGACCCACCCACCGCGGCACGGGTTACTTGCAGAACATCGCGGACGGTGTCAAGCTGTTGCAGAAGGAGAACATTACCCCACGGAACGCGGACTCCGCGATGTTCCACATCTCGCCCGTCCTCATCGCCTCGTCGACGCTCATGATCTTCGCGGCGCTCCCGTGGAGCAGCGGATTCTACGTCGCGAACCTGGAACTCGGGATCCTGTTCATCTTCGCCGCATTCTCGCTCGCGCCCCTCGGCATCCTCATCGCAGGGTGGTCCGCGAACAACAAGTACACCCTCGTCGGCGGGCTGCGCGCCGCGGCGATGCTCATGGCCTACGAGATCCCGATGATCCTCTCGGTCATCGCCCTCGTATTCTTCACGGGCTCTCTCAACCCGCTCACGATTGTCCGACAGCAAGAGCGCACGTTGGTCTCCCTTGGACCGCTCGCGATCCCCGCGTGGTACATCTTCTCGCCGCAGATCCTGGGCTTCGTTGTCTTCAGCGTGTCGATGATGGCAGAGATGGAGCGCATCCCGTTCGACATCCCCGAGGCGGAGGCCGAACTCGTCGAAGGTTGGACGACGGAATACTCGGGCATGCGGTTCGGCCTCGTGTTCGGCTTCAAGTGGCTCCGGATGATCGCGGGCGCGGCGCTCATCGCGATCCTCTATCTCGGCGGCTGGAGCGGTCCTGTCTTTGTGACCTTGTCCGTCGGCGGCGTCCCCGTGCCGATCGTCCCGGAAGAAGCTTGGTTCCTCCTGAAGATCTATCTGATCTCCATCGTCTTCATCTGGATCTCGTGGTCCGTGCCCCGCGTGCGGATCGACCAGATCCTGAACATCGGGTGGCGGAAGCTGATCCCGTATTCCCTCGCGGCGATCATCCTCGCGGCCGCCGCGATTGCGTCGGGTCTCTGGGCCGTGGGGTGAGCGGCGTGTCGGGCCGGGAGCGCGTCATCGGGAGGGAGGCACGTGGTGGACGTTGACTGGACGCTCATCGCGTTCTTCGTGCTGAGCGCGTTCGAGGTCGTCGGCTCGATCTTGGTCGTCATCAACAAGCGGATGGTCCGCGCGGCGTTCTGGCTCGCGATGACCCTCGTGACGATCGGCGCGATCTATCTCCTGTTCCTCAGTGAGTTCGTGTTCCTCATCCAGATCATCGTGTATGCGGGCGCGGTGCCCGTGCTCTTCGTCTTCGGGATCATGCTGACCCGGAGGACGATCATGGACGAGCCGGGGCCGGAGGGCGGACCGTGAACGCGCGGCAGTTCCTCGTCGTCCTCGCGGCGACGGCCTTGTTCCTGGTGATGGCCGCCTCGTTCCTGGGGAACGTGAACTGGCCGAACTCCCCGACCTCGATCCCAGTCTACGATCCGAACGCGACGTCGAACAACGGGATCGCGAATCGGATGTTCGAAAGCTTCGCGATCACGATCATCCTGATCGCCATCCTGCTCGGAGCCGCGATGATCGGCGGCGTCTACCTCGCCAAGATGGACGAGCCCGGGAAGGTGGGCCCGTGATCCCGCTCCAGTACGAACTGATCCTGTCCGCGATGCTCCTCTGCATCGGCCTCTACGGCGTCCTCGCCCGCCGGAACGGGATCATCGTCCTGATGTCGATCGAGATCATCCTGAACGCCTCGATCCTGAACTTCGTCGCCTTCAGCTCGTACAGCGGCGATGCGAGCGGCCAGGTCTTCGCCCTCCTCGGGATCGCGGTCGCCGCGGCCGAGGCCGCGGTCGGGCTCGCCGTGTTCCTGTCGATCTACCAGACCCACGGGACGATCGAGCTGGACAAGGTCCGTTTCCTGAAGTGGTGAGTCGTGATCGCGTACGAGTGGGTCGTCTGGTTCATCCTGTTGTTGCCCCTCGGGGCCTTCCTCGTCATCGGCCTCGTCGGCCGGCGTCTGCCGGAGGGCGGCGGTCCCATCGCGGTCGGCGCGATGGCGGGCTCGTTCGTCCTCTCGATGTACGTGTTCATCCAGGTCCTCCAGCAGGGCGGGCTGGGGGGCGCGTTCGTCCCGCAGAAGATCCCGGGCTACGTCTGGATTCCGAGTCTTCTCCCGGAGAACTCGATCAAGATTTCGCTCCTGATCGACAACCTGAGCTCGTTGATGCTCGTCCTCGTGTCGTTCCTGTGTCTCCTGATTTTCGTGTACTCGCTCGGCTACATGCACGAGGAGGACGGCAAGGCCCGGTACTACGCGGAAGTCAGCCTGTTCGCGACGGGGATGCTCGGGACCGTGAGCGCGGACAACTTCCTTCAGCTGCTGATCTTCTGGGAGATCATGGGCCTGTGCTCGTACCTGCTCATCGGCTTCTGGTACTCGAAGCCGGAGGCCGCCGCGGCGGCGAAGAAGGCGTTCCTCGTGACCCGCGTCGGGGACGTCCTGTTCCTCGTCGGCGTCCTGGTCATCTGGAACGTGTTCGGCACCTTGTCCTTCAGCGAGATCCAAGGCAAGATGGCGAGCCTCTACCCGAACACCCTCACGCCGCAGCTCCTGACCCTGATCCCGCTGCTGCTGTTCGGCGGGGCCGTCGGCAAGAGCGCGCAGTTTCCGCTCCACGCGTGGCTCCCGGACGCCATGGAGGGCCCGACCACGGTCAGCGCGTTGATCCACGCGGCGACGATGGTCAAGGCCGGCGTCTACCTGACGGCCCGGGCGTTCATCTTCCTGGTCCCCTTGTCCTCGGCGATTCAGCCGCCCTTCACCGCCATCCTCGTGATCGCCGCGATCGGCGGTTTCACGACGCTCTTCGCCGCGACGATGGCCGTCGTGAACTTCGACATCAAGCGGGTCCTCGCGTTCTCGACGATCTCCCAGCTCGCCTACATGTTCCTCGGCCTCGGCGCGGGC
>Ga0209235_1000078_pt1 | contig 38619 bp, 28 predicted proteins | sample GraSoi013_1_20cm_4_FD_185817 | JGI IMG/M metagenome (GOLD analysis project Ga0209235, IMG submission 185817) | Grasslands soil microbial communities from the Angelo Coastal Reserve, California, USA - Sample 09_25_2013_1_20cm (SPAdes) (version 2) | ecosystem: Environmental > Terrestrial > Soil >... | reverse complement strand
GGGTATTGGAGGATCGGATGAATTCGAGCGATCGCCGGAGGACGTTCGAGTTGAACGCGCCGGCAAGCCCCTTGTCGGCGGTGACGATCACGACCTGCCGGCGGGGGCCCTCACGCTGCTCGAGCAACGGATGGATCGCCCCGTCGGCGCCGGCGACCAGGTTGCCGAGCAGCTCTTTCATCTTGCCGGCATAGGGCCGGGCGGCCAGGATCCGGTCCTGGGCGCGACGCAGCTTGGCCGCCGCCACCAATTTCATGGCGCGCGTGATCTTCTGCGTCGACTGGACGGATCGAATCCGTCGCTGGATGTCACGGAGCGTCGGCATCGCGTCCTACGCGACCTTGATGCCCTTGGCCGCCATGAATTCGGTCTTGGCCTCGTTGACGGCCTTGGCCAGCGTCTCGCGGAGCGAGTCGCTCAGCTCCTTCTTGTCACGGATCTCGGTCACGATCTGCGGCATCTTGCGTTCGAGCCAGCCGTAGAAGAAGGTCTCGAAGTCCCGGACCGCGTCGACGGGAAGATTGTCGAGCAGCCCCTGAGTGCCCGCGAAGATGATCACAACCTGCTTCTCGACGGGGAGCGGTTGATACTGGCCCTGCTTGAGGATCTCCACCATGCGCTGCCCGCGCGCGAGCTGGCTCTGAGTCGCTCTGTCCAGATCTGAGCCGAACTGGGCGAAGGCCGCGAGCTCCCGATACTGGGCGAGATCGAGGCGCAGTTTTCCCGCCACCTGACGCATCGCCTTCACCTGGGCAGAGCCACCGACGCGCGAGACCGAGAGCCCGACGTTCACCGCCGGTCGGATACCGCCATAGAAAAGGTCCGACTCGAGGTAGATCTGGCCATCCGTGATCGAGATGACGTTGGTCGGAATGTACGCCGAGACGTCGCCGAGCTGCGTCTCGATGATCGGCAGCGCGGTCAGTGAGCCCCCTCCGAGTTGATCGTTGAGCTTGGCCGCCCGCTCGAGAAGCCGCGAGTGCAAATAGAACACGTCTCCCGGATACGCCTCCCGACCGGGCGGGCGGCGGAGCAGCAGCGAAAGCTGACGGTACGCGGTGGCGTGCTTGGACAGGTCGTCGTAGATACACAGCGCGTGGCGCCGGCTGTCCCGGAAGTACTCGCCCATGGTCACGCCCGCGTACGGCGCGATGTATTGAAGGGGTGCCGGCTCGGACGCCGATGCGACGACGATGGTGGTGTAGGCCATCGCTCCCGCGTCCTCGAGGACTTTCACGACCTGGGCGACCGTCGACCGCTTCTGGCCGATGGCGACGTAGAAGCAAAACACGTCCTCGCCTTTTTGATTGATGATCGTGTCGACGCCGATTGCCGTCTTGCCGGTTCCGCGGTCGCCGATGATCAGTTCGCGCTGGCCGCGTCCGATCGGGATCATCGCGTCGATGGCCTTCAGTCCGGTCTGGAGTGGTTCCTTCACGGACCGGCGGTCCACCACGCCGGGCGCGTAGCGCTCGATGGGCCGGAACTCCTTGGCGCTGATCGGGCCTTTGCCGTCCACCGGCTGTCCGAGCGCGTTCACGACTCGCCCGACGAGCGATTCGCCGACCGGCACCTGGGCGATGCGCCCGGTGCGTCGGACGACGTCACCTTCCTTGATCTCGGTGAACTCCCCGAGGAGCACGCAGCCCACTTGATCCTGCTCGAGGTTGAGCACCATCCCGACGACTTCGTGCGGGAACTGTAAGAGCTCGCCGGCCATGGCATTGTCGAGGCCGTAGACGCGCGCGATTCCATCGCCGACCTCGATCACGCGGCCAACTTCTTGGAGGTCGACCTCCGCTTCGAAGCCCGCGAGCTGCCGCTTGATGATCTCGCTGATCTCCCCGGCCTTGATCATTCGCGCCCTCTCTCTGGGATAGCCACCGGACGTCGGGCCTCGATCCGCTGTTCGCTCATTTCATCCGCCCGCCAAGCGCGCCCGGAGGTGGGCGAGCTGGCCGTCGAGGCTGCCATCGACGATATACGTTCCCACCTCGACGACGAAACCACCCAACAGCCCATTGTCCACGGTCTCTTCGAGCTCGACCTGCTTGCCGTGAAGAGCCCGGCCCAATCGTTGCCGGAGCGCCTCACGATCGGCTTCGGTGAGCGCCACCGCCGTGCGTACCTTGGCGCGCACGCGCCCGACGTCGGCATCGACGAGATCCTGGAAGATCTCGGCCATCTTCTGCAAATAGTTGGCGCGGCCTCGTCGGGCCACGAGCCCGAGGAAGTCGCGCGTCAGAGCTGACACGTCGAGGCGCGACGCGAGCTCCAGGGCGACGGCGCGCTTCGCGGGCGCCGGGACCCAGGGCTGCGCGAAGAAGGTGTTCACCTCGGGGGCCTGTTCCAGAAGCTCGGCGAGGGAGGCGAGCTCACGGCCGACGACGTCGACCTGATTCCGCTCCCGAGCAAGCGCGTGCAATGCGCGCGCGTAGGGCATCGCCGCCGCCGAGCTTTCCTTCACGTCTAGTTCCCGAGTCGGCTGATCGTGTCGGCGACGATGCGGCGGTGGTCCTCGTCCCGCAGGCTCCGCCGTACGAGCTTTTCGGCCACGGCCGTGGCCAGATCAGCCACCTCGCGCCGGAGCTCCTCTCGAGCACGGCGGATATCGGCGTCCATCTGAGCCTTCGCGGATTCGACGAGGCGCTGCGCTTCGGCGCGGGCGGATTCGACGAGGCGCCGTTGCTCCTCCCCGGCTTCCTTGAGCGCCTGCTCGCGAATGGCGGCCGCCTCGGCGTGGGCTTGACGCAGCCGCGTCGCGTTCTCTTCGGCCTGATGCGCCGCCTCTGCACGCGCGGCCTGGGCCTCCTCCAGCGATCGCTTGATCGCGCCGGTGCGCTCCTCCATCTTCGCGAGGAACGGCTTGTAGAGCAGACGCTGGAGAATCAGAAGGAGGATGACGAAGTTCACCGCCTGGACGATGAGCGACTTGTCGAGGCTGATCAGGCCGCCGCCGCCGTGCTCACTCGCCGCCGCGTGTGTGCTCTCAGGGCCGGCGGCGTCAGCCGCGCTCACCACGAGGGCCGCGAGGGCGAGAACACACAGGAGGCCGCCAAGCCGAACGCGTCCGCGAAGGTGCATGAGGAGGTCTCCCCGCTGCGATGAAAGGATCGCCCCAGGACCAGCGGTTGTGAAAACTATCACCCGACGAGAATACCGTCAACAAAAACCGGCGTCATCGTGCGATCACGCCTCCGCCGACGACGAGATCGCCCTGGTACCACACGACGGATTGCCCGGGAGTGATCGCCCGTTGCGGGGTGTCGAAGACCACCTCGGCGCTGTCGGCATCAACGGCGCGCACGGTCGCCGGCGCCGGCACGTGATTGTGACGGATCCGCGCCTCGACGCGCAACGGATGCGTCGGGGGCTCGCACGCGATGAAGTTCACGCGTCGCGCCGTCAGTCGCCGCCCATCGAGCTCATGGGCTTCCCCCACGGTCACCGTGTCTCGGTCGGGATCGAGATCCAGGACGTAGAGTCGCCGCCCCTCCTGGAGCCCCAATCCCTTCTTCTGCCCGATGGTGAAGTTGGCAACGCCAGAGTGACGCCCAAGCGTACGCCCTTCGCGGTCGACGATGGCGCCCAGCCGAAACATCCCGGGATCGCGGTCGCGTAAGAACTCACGGTAGTCTCCGTCGGGCACGAAACAGATCTCCTGGCTCTCAGGCTTCTCGGCGGTCGACAATCCCAAGCGCCGGGCCTGCTCGCGCACGGCGTCTTTGCTCATACCACCTATAGGGAAGATTGCTCCTGCGAGCTGCCCCTGCGTCAGCGGCCAGAGGAAGTCGGTCTGATCCTTTCGCGGGTCCACGGCCCGCCACAGCTGAAAGCGGCCGGTCGCCTCGTCACGCGTCACCCGCGCGTAGTGGCCCGTCGCGACGGCGCGGGCGTCCCAGGCCTGGGCCCGCTGCAGCAACGAACCGAACTTTAGGTCTGAGTTACAGGCCACGCACGGCACGGGCGTCCGTCCTCGTCGGTACTCGTCCACGAAGCGCTCGATGACCGCGCCCGCGAATTCCTGCTCGCTGTCCAGGACGTAATGCGGGATCCCGAGCGTTCGCGCGACACGCCGCGCATCATCGGTCGCTTCGGCACCGCAACAGCTCCCGAACCGCGACGATGCGTCGGGCCCGTTGGACCACGGCCAGACCCGCAACGTGACACCGACGACGTCGTAGCCCATCTCGACCAGCAGCGCGGCCGCGACGGACGAATCGACGCCACCGCTCATCGCGACGACGATGCGATCACGCATCGATCAGGTCTGAGCTCCGAGCGCAGCGGCGAGCCGGTTCAGCTCGTCGGTCGTCGCGTACGCGATTTCGACTCGGCCCCGGCGCTCGTTCCCCACGATTCGCACGCGGGTCAGGAGCGCTCGCTGGAGGGATTCTTCGAGAGCCGACAGTTCTGCCGACCGGCGGGCCAACGGCGTGGCTCGCTGCTTCTGCACACCTTCCTCGGTGGCTCTCACCGACCACGATTGAGACAGGATATCGTCTCTCAGCTTCATTTGATCAGCGAGACTCGTCAGCGCCAGCAGCGCCCGCGCGTGTCCCATCGTGAGCCGATTCGCGCGCAGATCGTCCTGGATCGATAGCGGAAGCTTCAGCAGGCGCAGGCTGTTCGCGATCGTGCTGCGGTCGCGGCCGACCCGTTGGGCGAGTTGTTCCTGTGTCCAGCCGAACTCACCGAGGATCTGCTGGTAGGCCTCCGCCTCCTCCATCGGGTTGAGGTCCTCGCGAAGCAGGTTCTCGACCAGCGCGAGCTCGAGGCTCTCGGAATCGGTCGCCTCGCGCACCACCGCGGGAATTCGATCCAACCCTGCCTGGCGCGCCGCGCGCCACCGCCGCTCACCCGCGATCAGTTGCCAACGGCCGGCGAGGCCACGTCGCACGACGACAGGTTGAATGACGCCGGACGCTTTGATCGAGAGGGCGAGCTCGTCGAGCGCGCCGACGTCAAACATCTTTCGCGGCTGCCTCGGATTGGGCTCGATCTGGTCGATCGGGATCTCGGTCTGCGTCTCGCTCGCCGTCGGTGCGTCGCCGAGAAGCGCGTCGAGGCCACGCCCCAGCCCCCGCCTATTCATGTCGCAGAACCTCCTTTGTCAGCTCCAGATGCGCGATGGCCCCACTCGATCGCACATCGTGCAGCATGACTGGACGCCCGTGACTGGGCGCCTCACTCAGGCGAATGTTCCGTGGGACGACGGTCTCGAAGATATCTCCGGGGAAATACCGGTGGACTTCGTCGCGGATCTGCAGCGCGAGACTCGTACGCCCATCGAACATTGTCAGGACAATTCCTAATATCCCCAGGCTGGAGTTGAGCCGCTCTCGAATGAGCTTGATGGTCTTGACTAGATGAGCAAGCCCCTCGAGGGCGTAGAACTCGCATTGGAGCGGAACGAGCACCCGATCGGCTGCTACCAGGGCATTGATGGTCAAGAGTCCCAAAGAAGGCGGGCAATCGATGATGACGTAGTCTGCCGCACCACCTTCAGAGGCCAGAGCATCGCGAAGCCGGTATTCCCGGCGTTCGAGACCGACGAGCTCGATCTCGGCACCAACCAAGTCGATGTCCGACGGTAACAAACGAAGAGAACCGACCGCCGTTCCAACCACCGCTCTGCTAGTAGGTTCATGGCCGAGCAACACGTGGTAGATCGTCGGATATAGGCCATCCTTTTTCTGGCCCAGCCCGGTGGTTGCATTGCCCTGGGGATCGAGATCAACCAGCAGCGTCGAGCGTCCGGCCAGTGCTAAGCCGGCCGCAAGATTCACTGCCGTGGTTGTCTTACCGACGCCGCCCTTCTGATTCACCACGGCGATCGACCTAGGAATGATTCGTTCTCCTAGAAGGCGACCGTTTCACGGGAAACACTACTCATCATGTGTGCCATATCCTGGCGACGCGCCTAAAATACCACTTCACCTCACGGAGATATACAACTCTCGGTGTTTCACGTGCAACATCCCTCGAAGCAATCGGGGACTCGTCCAACTCTCGAAGCAATCTCAGGCGGAATCGACGACGAAGCTTCGAGTCCTGCCGCCTGGGAGTTGAACGACTGTGTACCGCCCGATCTTGACGCCGCATGGATCGGGGGGGCCGGACACGGCCACCATCCCACCAGTACGCACGAATCCGAGCCCCAACTTGAGTGTGCTCTCGACGTCGCCGGCGCACCGAGCCACCGCTACGTCGAACGCTTTTCTCCAGCGGCTGGGAACGGAAAGGACCCGCTCGGATAGGATCTCGACGTCAACGAGCTCCAGCTCTCGCACAGCCGTCTTCAGGAAGGAAGCCCTTCGCTGCCTCGACTCGACGAGGAGCATCCGAATATCGGGCCTGACGATCTTGATCGGTAGGCCAGGAAGCCCGGCGCCAGATCCGATATCCACTAAGCATTTGACGGTCGGTGGAATCACGTGCAGGAACACCAGACTGTCCAGGAGCAGGTGGTCTGCAAGCCATGTCGGGTCGGTTGACCCGATGATTCTGTGCTTGCTATTCCATTTTATCAATAAATCCAGATATTTGTTGAACCTGACTGTCTCGCTGTCGACGAGGTCTCGCCCCAGAATAGTGGGGGCGCCGCGCGTGAGCCTTCCGAGCGCCTCCCTGGTGGCTTCGGGCGAGGGGAGTCTACGCCTGGGCTGCGTCCTTCGCCTCGCGCGCCGCGCCGCGGGAACGCGGCCGGTCCATGTACCACTGCTGCAGGATCTGAAGGACGTTCGACACCGTCCAGTACAGGACGAGCCCCGCCGGGAGATTGAGGAACATGAACGTGAAGACGAAGGGCATGACCAACATCATCTTCGCCTGACGGGGGTCGCCCGTCGTCGGCGTCATCTTCTGCTGCATGAACATCGTCACGCCCATGAGGAGCGGCAGGACGTACGTTGGGTCGTGACTGGCGAGGTCGCAGATCCAGACATCGAATCCGAAGACGCGTCCGAAGCACAGGAAGGTTGCGTTCTGGAGCTCGACGGATACGGATAGCGCGAGGTACAGCGCGTAAAAGATGGGAATCTGCGCGATCATTGGCAGGCAGCCGCCCATCGGATTGACGTGGTGCTTGCGGTACAGGCCGAGCGTCTCTTCCTGCAGCTTCTTCGGGTCGTTCTTGTACTTAGTCCGCAGCGCGTTGACCTGCGGCTGAAGCGCCTGCATCGCCTTCATCGACCGCATGCTCTTGACGGTGAGGGGATAGAACAGGACCTTCGAAACGACCGTGAGCAGGATGATGGCTACACCGTAGTTGCCGACGTAGTGGTAGACCCACTTCATCAACTTCAGAATCGGAGCGCCGAGCCACTCCATCGGGAGTCCGCCATACTTCCGCGGAATCGGAAATCCGCCGAAGTTGAGGGTGCCTTCTAGCCCGTACGCGACGAGGCGCTCGTATTCCTTGGGCCCGATGTAGAACTCGACGCGGCCTTCCCACGCCTGCCCCGGAGCTATCGTCGGCGTCGCCTTGACCGCGACGCTAACGATCCCATTCTTGGCGTCTCCCGCAGCCTCCCTGTTCGTTGCGAGCTTGAAACCCGGCGTCTTCGGGATCAAGGCTGCGAGGTACCACGTGCTGTCGAGGCCGATCCACTCTCCCTCCAGCTCCTTGGCGGTGACAGCCCCCAGGTCATCGACACGATTGACGTGACCGCCCGAGGACCAGACGACTTCGGTTGGGCGCTGACCGATGAACTTCTCTTCGGACGCTTTTTCATGTCGCCGAACGAACCACGGCAGCGCAATCGCGACCGTCTTCGGCTGCCCCGTCGGGTTTTCGATCCGGATATTTGCGTCGATGGAATAGCGGTCTGCCTGGAAGCGCAGGGTCTCCTTGATGACCGCTCCTGAAACGTCTCCGGTGAACACGAGATTGCCGGCTAGGGTGTCCGGTCCGAGCCGTAACACGTTGGAACCATTAATATTTAACGGGACTGGCTCTGGCGGGGTGTCCCCGGATGAGACGAGGAGACCTGCCGGGCCGAACTCCCCGATCACGACCATCGGTTTCTCGCCGCGATACTTGAGCGTCCATTCGAGGAGCTTGGCGCCCTCACTACTCACGATCGCTCGAGACAACGGGCCATCCACCGCGGCGGTCCGCTGAGGCGGGCGGGCAACCGGAGCTCCAACGGGTGGAAGAGGCGATTGCGTTGGCGCCGCAGGTGGAGTGGCCGCGGCTGGACTCGCTGGCCTATTTTTTCCCGCCGGGGCCTGGTGCTCCTGGGGCGGGGAAGACGGTTGGCTCGACGGGAAAAAATAGGCTTGATAGACGATGAGCAGCGCCGCCATCAGTACTGCGGCCAGAATCGCCCGCTTTTCCATCGTCACGCGCTCCGCGCCCGCGGTAGCGGCGGCGGATCGTATCCTCCCGGGTGAAACGGATGGCATCGCAAGAGCCGACGGACGGCAAGCCAGCCGCCGCGCCTGACGCCGTGTGCGATCAACACCAGCCGTGCGTATTCAGAGCACGTCGGGGCAAAGCGACAGTGGCGCCCCAACACCGGAGACAGCAACACCTGATACCCGCTGACCAGCGCCACGACGGCGCGAGCCGGCCAGCTCACACGGCCCTCCGCGGCAGCGCACCAAATGCACCGTGCAATTCGGCGATCAGCGCCGCAAATGGGCGCTCGAGGACGCCGCGCTTGGCGATCACCATCAGAGCCACGCCGGTCGGCGCCGCGGTTCGCGTGGCTCGAAACGCCTCGCGCAGCCGTCGCCGTGCTCGGTTACGCGACGCCGCCCCCCGGATTTGTCGCGTCACTGCGAACCCCGCGCGGCGCGGTCCATCCGATTCGCGCCACAGGACAACGAGTGACGGACGATCAACACGCTTGCCTTGCTGAAAGAGCGCCTGAATTTCGGCGCTGGTGGTCAACCGCTCACGGCGAGGAAATCGGCCGGTTACACGGTCAGCCGTTTGCGCCCCTTCGCCCGCCGGCGCTTGAGCACCTTCCGCCCGCCCTTCGTCTTCATGCGCTCGCGGAAGCCGTGCGTCTTGGCTCGCCGCCGACGATTCGGTTGAAACGTGCGCTTCATGTAGGCAATTCCCCCTCGGAATCGTAAAGCCGACGTAGTGTAGGCACCGGCTCCGGGCAAGTCAACTTTGCCAAGACCCTTGCGACGGCGTTTTGCCGTGTGTTACGGTGCCGCATCCTGATCGCCTGGGGATGTGTTGGCTCTTCGTGTCGCTCCGCTCCGATGAGAAACATCCGATGACAGCGTTCTGCCCGGCTATCCACATCTGTGGATAACGGTGTGCGTAACCTGGGGTTCCGCCTGTGTTAGAAGGTCTTTGGGCGCGCGTGCTGGACGCCGCGGGCCGGCACCTCCCGGCCGCCGTGATGGATACCTGGTTTCATCCATGCCACCTCGTCGCCGTCGAGGGTGATCATCTTCGTATCGGTGCGCCCAACAAGTTCCATCGCGATTGGGTCTTCCAGCACCATTGGGACGTCCTTCAGACCGCGGCCCGGGAAGCTCTCGGTGGGCAACCGCGCCTTTCGATCGTGGTCGTCGAGGAGAACTCGTCGCCGCCGCTCGCGCCACCACCACGCTCCCCGGCGCCCCCTGGTGGTCGTGTCGAGGGATTGAATCCGCGATACACCTTCGATTCCTTCGTCGTCGGGTCATCGAACCAGTTCGCTCAGGCGGCCTCCCAGGCCGTCGCCGAGTTGCCGTCGAGGGCCTACAACCCGCTCTTCATCTACGGAGGGGTCGGACTGGGCAAGACGCATCTACTCCACGCGGTCGGCCATCAGACGAGCCGCCTGTTTCCGGCGATGGCCGTCGCGTATCTGTCGTCGGAGCGATTCACCAATGAGTTGATCAATGCGATTCGCTACGATCGGACGGCCGAGTTCCGCGCGCGCTATCGCAACATCGATCTCCTGCTGATCGACGATATCCAGTTCATCTCGGGGAAGGAGCGGACGCAGGAAGAGTTCTTCCACACGTTCAACGATCTGTACGAGTCGCGAAAGCAGATCATCGTCTCGAGCGATTGCTCGCCGAAGGATATCCCCGAGATCGAAGAACGCCTCCGCTCGCGCTTCGAATGGGGCCTCATCGCGGACATCCAGCCCCCCGACTTTGAAACGCGGGTGGCGATCCTGCGCAAGAAGGCCGCGCTCGAGCGCGTCCTCCTCGAGGACGACGTCGCGTTTCTCATCGCCGGCCGCATCAAGTCGAACATCCGCGAGCTGGAGGGTTCGCTGACGCGGATGATCGCCTTCTGCGCCCTGACCGGGCGCGAGATGAGTGTCGAGCTCGCTCAAGAAGTGCTCGCTGACCTCTGGGGCGAAGATGAAAAGGTCATCACCATCGATCAGGTCCAGCGCAAGGTCAGCGACTTCTTCGGCGTGAAAGTCTCCGATCTCAAGGCCAAGAACCGGACCAAGGCCGTGGCCTTCCCGCGCCAGGTGGCGATGTACCTGGCCCGCCAGCTGACGCACGCGTCGCTCGCCGAGGTCGGTCGGGCGTTCGGGGGCAAGGATCACACCACGGTGCTGCACGCCGTGGACAAGATTCAGTCCCTCGTGCAGGAAGACCCCAAACTCAAGAAGACCATCGAGGGACTTATCCAGGGCGTCCAGCTATGATCCACCGCCTCGCGATCCCCATCAACATCGTTGTCCCCCGTGGCGCCACGGTTCAAGCTCCAGAGATCGCGGCGTTTTTTTCGATCAAGCGCTATCCACATCGCTCGACGTCTCTTACGACTACGCTGTTGTTTCTTTCTTCTTCCTGACAAGGGAGAACTGTATGGAAGTCGTTCTCGACCGCGACCAGTTCCTCAAGGGCCTGCAGATGGTCCACAACATCGTGGAACCACGGCAGACCCTGCCAATCCTCGCCAACGTCCTGCTCGAAGCCGAGGACGAGACGATTCGCGTGACCGCCACCGATCTCGAGGTCGGTGCCCGCGTATCGGTCCCGGCGAAGGTCGCCAGTAAGGGGGCGATCACGCTGTCGGCGCGCAAGCTCGCCGAGATCGTGAAGGAACTACCGGCGGCTGGTCTCACGCTGAAAGTGGGCGAGAGTGCCGCCGTCAACTTGCGCTGTGCCGGTGTCAACTATCGCCTCGTCGGCTTGGCGTCCGACGATTTTCCGGCGGTGGTACCGGCCGCGCCGCCGGCGTGGCTGACCCTTGAGGCCAAGACGCTTCGCGAGATGCTGGCTCAGACGAGCTTCGCGGTCTCGCACGACGAGAGTCGCTTTGCGCTGAACGGCGTGCTGTTCGTGTTTCAACCGAAGGAGATTCGCCTCGTTGCGACCGACGGCCACCGGCTCGCCATCGCCAACCGAGGCGTCGGGCACGGCCTGAGCGGTGTCACGGGCATCGTTCCGCGTAAGGCCGTCACCGAGATCATGCGCGTGCTCGGCTCGACCGAGGACGTCCAGATCGCCATCACCGAAAACCAGTTCGTGATGCAGATGCCGAACTTCGTCATGACGGCCCGGCTGATCGAGGGGCAGTTCCCGAACTACGAGGCGGTGCTGCCGAAGAATCATCCAGGACGATTGGCCATCAAGCGCACCGCGCTCGTGGCCGGCTTGCGGCGAGTATCCGTGATGGCCGAGGAACGCAACAAGCCTGTGCGATTCTCGCTGACGCCGGGGACGCTGACGCTGGCCGCGGCCAGCCACGATCTTGGCGAGGCCGAGGAAACGCTGGAGGTCGATTACGCCGGCGCCGAGCTCACGATCGGCTTCAATTCGCGCTACGTGCTCGACGCGCTCGCGCCGATGGAAAAGGACGATGTCGTCATCGAATTGAAGGACAGTTTGAGCCCCGGAGTCATGAAAAGCGCCCAGGAAGAGGGCTACTGCTGTGTTATAATGCCCATGCGTATTTAGTGAGGATTTCGCTCTGAATACAGGAGCTCAACCAGGGTGCAAATTGGCTGGATACAGTTACGTGATTTTCGTAACTATCGCACCCTCTCCTGGAGCCCGTCGCCCAAGCTGAACGTTCTCACTGGGCCCAACGCCCAAGGCAAAACGAACCTTCTCGAGGCTCTTGGCTTTCTGCTCACAGGCCGCTCGTTTCGAACGTCTCGTCTGGCCGAAGTACCCCACTGGGGTACTGCCGCCGTGGCCGTCGCGGGCGAGCTGCGTCGGCTCGATGGCACTGTGACCGTCCGACGGACACTCGAACGCCTCGAGAATGGTGGTTGGCGCAGTGAAGGCGCGGGCTGCTCGTGGGCGCGCGCGGTGGCGTTCGGCTGGCACGATGTGGAAGTGCTCAATGGTCCGCCCGCGCTACGCCGCAATTTCCTCGACGGCGTCGCGGCAAGGCTCTACCCGAGTCATCGCGCAACGATGGGGCGCTTCCGGCAGATCCTCGCGCGCAGGAACTCTGTGCTCCAGCGAGGTGGCGCCGGCGCGGACGCCCAGCTCGGGCCCTGGGACGAACAGTTTGCCGAAGTCGGCATGGAGTTGATCGATCGGCGGCGAAGGGCGACGGCGGCTTTGCAGACGGAGATCAGCCGTGTCTATCCGTGTCTCGCCGGGGAACGTCACAAGGTCGAGTTGAGCTATCGCTGCTCGGTGGGAGAGGCGGCCGAGCCGGCGGCGTTGTTGACCGCGCTCGAGCGTCACCGCCGTGAAGAGTTCCGACGCGGGCAGACGCTGGTGGGTCCTCACCGCGATGACGTCCTCGTCGAGCTCGAGGGTACCGATGCGCGTGTGTTCGGGTCGCGGGGCCAACAGCGCCTGCTGGCGCTCGCGTTGAGGCTGGCCGAGCTGTTGCCGATCACGGAAGCGACGGGCACGTCGCCGGTGCTTCTGCTCGACGACGCGCTCTCCGAGCTCGATCCGAGTGTGCGCGACAACGTCCTGCGCGAAGTCGAGGCCGCTGAGCAGGTATTTCTGACCACGCCCGATCCGTGGCCGGCTGCGACCGGCGGACGGTGGGCAATTCATGGAGGGGGGCTCGCTGCCGCATGAGCGCTGAGACGTACACGGCCAGCGATATCAAGGTTCTCGAAGGGCTGGAGGCCGTCCGCAAGCGCCCCGCGATGTACATCGGCGACACGAGCACCTATGGCTTGCACCATCTCGTGTACGAGGTCGTCGACAATTCGGTCGACGAAGCTCTCGCCGGGTTCTGCGATTCGATCAAGGTCATCGTGCACACCGATGGCTCCTGCTCGGTCGGTGACAACGGGCGCGGTATCCCCGTCGACATTCACAAGGAAAGCGGGAAGCCAGCGGCCGAAGTGGTGCTCACCGTGTTGCACGCGGGAGGCAAGTTCGAGCACTCGGCCTACAAGGTGTCCGGAGGCCTGCACGGCGTCGGCGTTTCGGTCGTCAACGCGCTCAGTGAGTGGCTCGACGTTGAGATTCGCCGCGACGGCAAGGTTTGGACACAGCGCTACGAAAATGGCGGTATCCCGGCCACCGAGCTGGCCGCCGGCGAGAAGACGCCGAAGCACGGCACGATCATCCGCTTCAAGCCTGACGCGAAGATCTTCGAGGAGACGAGCTTCTCTTTCGACACGCTGAGCAACCGTCTCCGCGAGCTGGCTTTCCTCAACAAGGGCCTCAAGATCGTCATCGAGGACGAACGCGACGAGCGCAGCCACACCTTCCTTTACCGGGGCGGCATCGTCGAGTTCGTCAAGCACCTCAACCAGAACAAGACGCCCATCCATCCCAAGGTGCTCTACTTCGAGGGCAAGAAGGGCGACATCGAGGTCGAGGTCGCGCTGCAGTACAACGACGGCTACCAGGAAAACGTCTTCTCCTTCGCCAACAACATCAACACGCGCGAAGGCGGAACGCACCTGACCGGCTTCCGGGCTGCGCTCACCAGCAGGCTCGCCGCGTACGCCGAAGCCCAGGGGTTCCTCAAGGGGTTCAAAGGAGGCGTGAGCGGCGACGACGTTCGAGAAGGCCTCACCGCGGTCGTCTCCGTCCGGCTGCCCGACCCGCAGTTCGAAGGGCAGACGAAGGCCAAGCTCGGCAACACCGACGTCAAAGGCCTCGTTCAGCAGGTCGTCAATGACAAACTGGCCGAGTCGTTCGAAGAGGATCCGACGACGGCTCGCAAGATCGCCGACAAGTGCGTGCGCGCGGCCCAGGCGCGGGAGGCGGCCCGCAAGGCTCGCGAGTTGACACGCCGGAAAGGCGTGGACGACGAAGGGCTGTCCGCGAAGCTGGCCGATTGCTCCGAGCGCGAGCCGCAGTATCGCGAGATCTTCATCGTGGAGGGCGATTCGGCCGGCGGCTCGGCGAAGCAGGGCCGCGACCGCAAGACGCAGGCGGTCCTGCCTCTGCGCGGCAAGATCATCAACGCCGAGAAGGCGCGCTACGATAAGGTCCTTTCCCACAATGAAATCCGGCTGCTCATCTCGGCCCTGGGAACGGGCGTCGGTCCGGAGGAATTCGACGTCGCCAAGCTCCGCTATCACAAGATCATCCTGATGACCGACGCCGATGTGGACGGCGCGCACATCCGCACGCTGCTGCTGACGTTCTTCTTCCGCCACATGAACGCGGTGATCGAGGTGGGGCATCTCTTCATCGCACAGCCGCCGCTGTTCAAGGTGAAGAAGGGCAAGGTCGAGAAGTACCTGATGAACGAGGGCGAATTCGAAGACTTCTTCGTTTCGGCGTGGGGCGAGAAGGGGCGGATTAAGGTTCCAGGTAAGGGCTCTCCCATCTCCGACAACGCTCTCGTGGACATGCTGAAGAAAGCGGTCGAGTATCGGCATCTCTTCGACAAATTTGCCAGGCGGGGCGTTCCCGGGAAGATATTGGAGGGATTCCTAAAGGGCAAAGTTCGAACGTCTCGTCGTGTATCCGGGGCGCAATGGGGCGATGCTCTTCAGGCCGCTGCTACGGAAGCAGGCCTTCGACAATTTGAGGTCGAAGTTGACGAGGGTGAGAACGGCGAAGGTCCTATGGTCCACATCAAGGGCGACATACCCGCCGACATCAATGTTCAGATTCTGAAATCTGGTGACTATCAGATTCTTTTTGATCTCTACCAGGAACTCCCTCCGTTCTATCGCGGTCCAGCAATAGTGATGCAAGAGGACGGCAAGGAGGTGGCGGTAAAGACGGTCAACGAGATGGTCCAGACGGTGTTCGATTTGGCGAAGCATGGGGCGTCGTTCCAGCGCTACAAGGGCCTTGGTGAGATGAATCCCGAGCAGCTCTGGGAAACGACAATGAACCCCGAAACGCGCACGCTGCTGAGGGTGACGATGGACGATGCCGTAGGCGCCGACGCGATGTTCACGGTCCTCATGGGCGACGCAGTTGAACCGAGACGGGAATTCATTGAGAAACACGCGCTTGATGTAGCGAATCTGGACGTCTGAGCGCGTGACCGATTCTGGCACCGATTGACGTCCAGACTGCGGAAGGGAAGCGACATGGCAGTTCGCCGGGCGAAGCGTAAGCATTCCCTGGAAGATCGAGTTACGAATTCCGGCGCTGGAGCAAGGCCGGGAGCTCACTCAATCTGCACATTTACGCGAAGCGGGAGAACCTCGGCGAGGTCGACATCGGACGCGGGTCGTTGTACTAGCGGGGGCTGAAGCGGCAGCTGTGGATGCGAACCTCGTGGAGCAACCTTGCAGAGGGGATGAATCAGCTCGCGTATCAGCCGTAGGCCTAGCGGACAGATCGTAAGGAGAGCAATGCCCGACCGCCAGATCAACGCCCCGATCGAAGAGGAGATGCGGAAGTCGTACCTCGACTACGCGATGTCCGTCATCGTCGGACGCGCGTTGCCCGACATTCGCGACGGCCTCAAGCCCGTCCACCGCCGCGTGCTCTACACGATGCAGCTGCTCGGCCTGGCCTCGAACCGCGGCTACAAGAAGGCGGCTCGCGTCGTCGGCGACTGCATGGGCAAGTTCCATCCCCACGGCGACTCGGCCATCTACGACGCGCTCGTGCGGATGGTTCAGGAGTTCTCGCTGCGGTACCCGCTCGTCGACGGGCAGGGAAACTTCGGTTCAATCGATGGCGACCCGGCCGCGGCGATGCGCTACACCGAAGCGCGCATGGCCCGGATTGCCCACGAGATGCTCGCCGACATCGACAAGGACACTGTCGACTTCGCGCCGAACTACGACGAGAACGAGACGGAGCCGATCGTCCTGCCGACGCGGATCCCCAATCTCCTCGTCAACGGCTCGGCGGGCATCGCGGTTGGGATGGCCACCAACATTCCGCCGCACAACCTCACCGAGGTCGTCAACGGGTTGGTGATGCTGATCGATCAGCCGGACACCACGATCGAGCAGCTCATGACTGTCATCACGGGCCCGGATTTTCCGACGGCGGGCTCCATTTACGGCACCAGCGGCATCCGAGAGGCATACACGACTGGACGGGGCACGATTACCCTGAGGGCCAAGGCACATTCCGAGAAACTGCGCGGCGGCCGAGAAGCGATCATCGTCACCGAACTTCCATATCAAGTAAACAAGGCGACCTTAATCGAGAAGATCTCCGAGCTTAGCCGCGAGAAGAAAATCGAAGGGGTCTCCGAGATCAGGGACGAGTCCAACCGAGAGGGCATTCGTCTGGTGCTTGAACTGGGCAGGGGCGAAATACCCCAGATCCTCCTCAACCAGCTCTACACGCACACCCAGATGCGGACAACGTTCGGCATCATCATGCTGGCGCTGGTCGGCCGGCGGCCTCAGGTGGTCGACCTCAAGGAGATGCTCGAAGCGTTCATCAAGTTCCGCCGCGAGGTCGTCACGCGGCGCACGCGCTACGACCTGGTCCGCGCCGAGGAGCGCGCCCACATTCTGGCCGGCCTCCGCAAAGCCGTCGAGCAGCTCGATCTCGTCATCCGGATCATCCGCCAGGCCGCCAACGCCGACGCCGCGCGCGACGCCCTTATGAGCCGGCTGGACCTCACCGAGGTCCAGGCCAAGGCGATCCTCGACATGCAACTCCGCCGGCTGGCCGCGCTCGAGCGCCAGAAGATCATCGAAGAGCACGAGGAGACGCTGAAGCTGATCGAAGAGCTGAAGTCGATCCTCGCCTCCGACGTCAAGCTGATGGGGATCATCAAGACCGAGCTCCAGGCGGTCAAAGACGAGTACGGCGACGGGCGCCGCACGGAGATCCTCACCGAGACGACCGAGCTGACCGTTGAGGACCTGCTGGCCGACGAGGAAATGGTCGTCACGATCACGCGCTCCGGGTACATCAAGCGGACGCACGTGGAGGCCTACCGCAGCCAGCGTCGCGGCGGCAAGGGCGTGACCGGGATGGAGACGAAGGAAGAGGACATCGTCGAAGACCTCTTCGTCGCGTCTACCCATGCCTTCCTGCTGTTCTTCACCAACCTCGGCAAGGTCCACTGGCTGAAGGTGCACGAGATCCCCGAGGGCGGACGCCAGGCCAAGGGCAAGGCGATGGTCAACCTCCTGTCCCTGGGCGAGAACGAGCACGTGGCGACCTGCGTGCCCGTCCGCGATTTCGCTGCCGGTGGCTACGTTTTCTTCGTCACCCGCCAGGGTAAGGTGAAGAAGACCGACCTCGACGCCTACTCCCACCCGCGCGCCGGTGGTATCCAGGCCATCGGCCTCGAGGATGGGGACGAGGTCATCGCGGTCCGGCGCACCGACGGCCAGCGTGAGGTGATGATCGCGACCAAGGCCGGCATGGCGATCCGCTTCGCGGAAGACGAGGTGCGACCGATGGGCCGCGGCGCCGCCGGTGTGCGCGGCATCGATGTGGAGGAAGGCGACGAGGTCATCGCCGCCGACGTCGTGGTCGAGGGCGCCACCATCCTCACGGTGAGCGAACGGGGGTTCGGGAAGCGGACGCCGCTCGAGGAATACCGGCTGCAGGGCCGCGCCGGCAAGGGAATCATCGACATCAAGACCGGTGGCCGCAACGGCAACGTGGTCGGGATGCTCCAGGTGCGCGACGGCGATGACCTTCTGGTCGTCACCACCAAGGGCAAACTGATCCGGATCCACTCCGGCGACGTCTCGTCGCAAGGCCGCAACACCATGGGCGTGCGCATCATCGACCTCGAGGCTGACGACAAGGTCGGCTCGATCGCGCGCGTGGAAGCCGAGCAGCCCGCGCCCGAAGCGCAGTAACATTCGCCCGTGCTGGACCTGAAGGTCATCCGTGAGCAACCGGACGCGGTGGCGGAGCGTCTGGCCCGGCGCGGCGCTGGCGCGACGGCCCTCATCAAGGACCTGCTCACCGCCGACACCACCCGCCGTCGTCTGGTCAAGGAGGCCGAGGACCTCAAGGCGCAGCGCAATCGCGCCTCCGAGGCCATCGGGCAGGCCAAGCGCCGGGGCGAGGACGCGTCGACCGAGCAGGCACGGATGCGCGAAGTCGGCGATCGTATCAAGGCGCTCGACGGTGAGGTGAAGACGGTCGACGAGGAGATCGCGCGCCTGCTCCTGCAGCTTCCGAACCTGCCACACCCGTCGGTGCCGATCGGCGCCGGGAGCGAGGACAATCCGGAGATCCGGCAGTGGGGCGAACCGAGAAAGTTCGCCTTCACGCCGAAGTCCCACGAAGAGATCGGCGAGGCGCTCGGCCTCCTCGACTTCGAGCGCGCCACCAAGATCGCGAAATCGCGCTTCACGGTGCTGTGGGGGGCGGCCGCCCGCCTGGAGCGCGCGCTGACCGCCTTCATGCTCGACCTCCATACCCGCGAGCACGGGTACACCGAGGTCTGGGTGCCGCACCTGGTCAGCGGAGCGACGATGCTCGGCGTCGGGCAGCTTCCCAAGTTCGAGGAGCAGCTCTTCAAGACCGTCGAGCCGGACGACAACCGGACGCTCTACCTCATCCCGACCGCCGAGGTCCCGGTGACGGCGCTCCACACCCAGGAATTCCTGCCCGAGGCGACGCTGCCGCGACGGTACGTGGCCTTCACGCCCTGCTACCGGCGGGAGGCGGGCACCTACGGCCAGGACACCAAGGGCATGATCCGCCAGCACCAGTTCGACAAGGTCGAGCTCGTGAAGGTGACGACGCCGGCGCAGTCGTACGACGAGCTCGAGTCGATGACTCGCAACGCCGAGGAAGTCCTCAGACGACTCGAGCTGCCGTTTCGGGTTGTCGAGCTGTGCACGGGCGACATGGGCCAGGCTGCCGCCAAGACGTACGACCTCGAAGTGTGGCTCCCGGGGCAGGGGAAGTATCGCGAGATTTCCTCGTGCTCCAACTGCGAGACGTACCAGGCGCGTCGCTCCGAGATCCGCTATCGCCCCACCGGCGGCGGCAAGGCCGACTACTGTCACACGCTGAACGGCTCAGGCCTGGCGGTGGGTCGCACGCTCATTGCCGTGCTCGAGAACTACCAGAACGCCGACGGTACGGTGACGATTCCCGCCGCGCTTCGCTCCTACATGGACGGTCTGGAGCGCCTGACTCCGCTGAAGTGAGACAATCGGACGACCGGAGGGCTAGCCTCAACTGGTAAGGCAGTGGACTTGAAATCCACCGGGGCGCAAGCCCCTTGGGGGTTCGAATCCCTCGCCCTCCGCCAACTTACACGACAGCCGCCGCCATCGCTCTCCGGTGAAACTGCCCTGACTCTCCGATTTCCTCATCGGGGGCGCCACGCCCGCACACCTTCCCGTCGAGCAGCCCACGAAGTTTGAATTGGTCATCAACCTTACGACCGCCAAGATCCTCGGTCTGACAATCCCCCAATCGTTGCTGCTACCCGCGGATCAGGTGATCGAGTGACCGATCCGCCTGGCAGCATCCGGGGCTGCGCGTCCAGCGTCTCATCCGCTCGATCGTCGACGTGCGCCGGGACCTGGTGACGCGGCCGGTGACGAAATCGACGCTAAAGGACGCGCTTCGCGAGCCGGAGAAGATCAGGCGCGCCGGCTGGAGGAAGTGATCCGGGCGCTCCGAGCGCTCCCATGGGGATCTGTGATCGCCGTGCTGATCGTCGCCGGCTGCGCCGCCCTCGCGCCAGCCCGGGCCACCGATCCGAAGCTGCAGCCCTGGCAGGACTTCGCCGATGCCACCGCGAAGGCTTACGGGAAGTGGTATGCGCCACGGGTCGAGTACGCGCTGCCGAACAGCCCCTACGAGGGCGCACGCTGGTCGCTCGGAACGATTTACGTGCGGGGGGAACTACTCGATCAGCTCAACATGCCACTGCTCTTCGCCCACGAGCTCGGGCACTACGTGCTCGAGCATCGGAGTTCCAGCCCTCAGGTCGAGATGGAGGCGAACGCGCAGGCCGTGGAGATTCTCGTGCGCGTGCGCCGGGTCGACGAACTGCAGGCGCTGACGGCCTTCCATGGCTACCTGCTCTCCGTGCACCGATCGCAGGCGAGTCGCGGCGTGCTGCCGGGGCACGCGTCGGCATGCCAGGAGATCGCCGACCTGGTGCGCCGCTACCCCAAGCACGAGACCGTGACGCGCACGTGGGAATGCGCGAAGTGACGTCGGCGGGATGAACTGAATGTCAGTGAGGTCCACCGGACGCAGTTGAACACCTATCGCGCGTCGGCTCATGGTTCCGTCTATGGTAACGTCGCAGCCCCATCGGCGGGGTGATAACTCGTTGTGCCTCTAGCCGGAGTAGGCAAATTTTTATCCTGTGCTGAGGGTTGGGCTCCTATCTCGGCCGTAGCGCGCGAGCTGGAGCAAGCTCGGGCGAAGGTCCCGCGGTGGATCTCGACGTCGTGAAGAAATGGACCGGCCGGACTGCACGAGAAATGGTGAGCCATTCACACCGCGCGCCCGAGCTGGCGCTCGTCCACGCCGGGCTCGACTCGTGGTCCGGCCTCGGCGCGATCGTCGTCGGGATGCAGCGGCATGACGGGTGGCATTGCCGAGGCCCGGGGCGGGGAGTATCGTTGGCCTTTCCGTGAGCGCATCGCTGATGAAAGAAGGCGCGAGGGATGGATACGCTCATCACGCTCGCGACGGACTCTGGCGCTCCTGGTGCTGCGGGCGCCGTTTGTCATGCTCTTCGTCCGGACGTTCGTCCTGCTACCGTTCGCTCACTCCAGTCCCCGATCGTCGCGCGGGCGTCAGGTCCGAGTTGATAGTGCTCGCCTGGGAGAGGAGACAGCGATGTACAAGCACATCTTGATTCCCACCGACGGCTCTGCCCTGTCCGAGGAGGCGATCCGCCAGGGCGTCGCATTCGCAAAGTCGATCAACGCCACGGTCACGGCCGTGACCGTGTCCCCGTCTTTTCACACCGTGTCGAGGGACACGATGATGGTGAGCGACACGCGTGAGCAATACCAGAAGGACTGCGAAGACCGGGCTGAACGCTATCTGGTATTCGCTCGGGAGATCGCCCGGTCTTCGGGGGTGCCGTGCGAGAGTGCCCACGTGGTGAACGATCACCCGTACGAGGGCATCATCGATGCGGCCCGGACGAAGGGCTGTGACCTTATCTTCATGGCCTCGCATGGTCGCAAGGGCGTTGCGGCGCTCGTGCTTGGCAGCGAGACGACCAAGGTCCTGACGCACAGCAAGATCCCGACCCTGGTCTGCCGTTAGTCGGGACGCCGCGAAGGAAGAAGAGACGGACTGATGGGAGACGCCCCAATGAACTCAACGCGAACGAGGACGTTCAGCTCAGTACTGATAGCCGTCGCCTCCTGGGGGGCGAACAGTCACGCTTGGGCGCAGACCGCGCCGAGTCCATCGCTGTCGCCACCTGCAGCCGAAGGCGGAGGCGCCACGATCGCCGCGGTTGTGGTGGTCGTGGGTCTGCTCATGGTCATCGGTGTTGTCGTGAAGCTGTTCGATCTCAAGCAGAGGCGGGAGTCGGAAGCGGTGCAACTCCAAGCCCAACTCTCCGACGCGCTCTTGCGTGAGACGACACTCGCCGGCCTGCCGTTGACACCGACGGTCCACGTTCCGGTGTGGAAGGGCACGCCGGCGACGATCGAGGTGATGGGGCGAGTGCCGACTCCCGAATTGAAGGACACGGTTCTCCGCATCGTGCGTGATGAGGCAGCGCGTATTCGCTGCGATATCCAGATCGAGGACCGTCTATCCGTCGTTCCGACCATGACACGCGCCGCGTAACGCCGGCCAGCCCTGGCGGGCCGTGCAGGAGGCGGAGTGGCGGGCGCTGAATACGTCGCTCGCGGAGGACTACGCGCTCATTGACGCCTCCGCGAATCGCGCATGGGTAGATGCCCAAGCGCGTCGGCGCGGTCGGCGGTCCTTCGACTTCGCGGCACCGAGCAGGGAACCTGCGACCGTAACGTCCTCAGGGTCAGTGATGAAGACATTCCATCGCCACTTCGAGCTCTCCGAGAACACCAGCAGAAAGCACCCGAAACGCGCCGACTCGGACAACGGGATTGACCGCGTCCGTTTGGGCAGATGTCGGCGGGTGGGGCCGCCCTGGGCGCGACTTGAAATCCACCGGGGCGCAAGCCCCTTGGGGGTTCGAACCCCTCGCCCTCCGCCACTTAATCAACTACTTGCCGCACCCTTGAACACCTGAAAAGGCGCGAATTGTGTCAAAACTGGGGCAGAACCTAAAGCGAGATCATCGGGTCACTCGATCACCTCGTCGGCTCGCAACAGGAGTGACGGTGGGATGGTGAGTCCGAGCGCCTTCGCAGTCCTGTTGTTGATGACCAGCTCGAAGCGCGTTGCCTGTCGCAGCGGCAGCTCACTCGGCCGAACGCCATCCAGGACTTTTGCGACCTGCTCAGCCGCGATCGTATAAATCTCGGATTGGGTCGCGCCGTAGGACATGAGACCGCCAGCGTCTACGAAGAAACGGAACGCATGCATCGTGGGCAAGTGGGCATTGATGGCGAAGTCGGCGAGCTGCCGAGGCCGAGGATGAGAGCTGAGAACGACGTCGGGATACACGAACAACGCGTCAGGGCGCTCCTTCGCGATCATCGTGAGCTCTGGCAGCAGCTCTTCGGCGGCTCCCACCGGAGCCACCTGCAATCGAATACCCAAACGCGGTGCAGCCTCCTGGGTCAGCTTCAACGCGTTGGGAGCAGCTTCAGGGTCATGAAGAAACATCACCCGCGAGGCCTTGGGGACCGCCTCCTTGAGGAGTTCGAGGCGCTTCGGGCTGAGCTCCGTCGTCATGCATGTGACACCGGTCAGATTTCCGCCGGGCCGAGCGAGGCGTGTGACGTGCTCGAACGGGTCGCACGAGTAGACGACCAGTGGTGTCGTCTTCACGGTTCCGGCGACGATTCGCGCCGCCCTGGTGCCCATGGTGAACAGAACGTCGACCGGAGCCTTCACGAGGTCAGCGGCTAACCCCGGCATCCGGTCGTATCGGCAATCTGCGAATCGCTGCTCGAAGATGAGGTTCTTCCCCTCGACGTAGCCTTGTTCCGCTAGGCGAGCCCGGAAAATATCGAAATGGGGGCGCCGAGGGCCGGGGCCACAGACCTCCAGCCAGCCGACGCGCGATATCCCGGCAGCCCTTTGCGCCTCGAGCAAGGTCGGTATGGCGAGCAGGCTTACGCCGAGAGCAAGAACCGCCACCCCGATCCGCATACCCGGTCCATTCATCTTCATGGCATGTCCTCTGGGCCCGTTGCCGACTGCGTCCGGGTGGTGAGCGCCGCGCTCATGACCTACTCGATAACAGTCTGCCGCACCGGGAGCGTGGCCGGATCGTCAGGCCGAGCGCGTTCGCCTCGCAGACGTCGCCGCTGGTAACGGCGCTCTTTGGAAACACCGCTGCCGGCGATGACAACCTCCGGTGGCCGCGCGCGGAACCATCATCACGTCGGATACCAGGCGATCCGCTCGATGCGCCCGAGAATCTGCCGAAAGAGGGTCCCGGTCAAGTGACTGCCGGCAAGCTGACTCTCGGCAAGCTGGAGCAACCTACGAGAACCGACGTTCGAACCCTCGCCCTCCGCCACTCAATCACCCGCGTCTCTCCCGTATCGCGCCGGCGCATACGCCAGGAAGATCTAGAAACCTATACTCCGCGAGATATATCACTGTGCGATGCATCGCCCGTACACTCGTAGCTGGTGTAGTCCATTCGAGCGTGAGGAGATGGCGACATGACACCTGTCATCGGCTCGGCGATGGCAGAGGCTCGAACGAAGACCGGTGCCGCGCGGCGAGCGCGGGACATCGCGCGTTCGGACACGGGCGCCCGGGGAACGGCGAGGACCGCCCGTGCTGGAGCGCGGGCCGCGACCCTTCGTCTGGCAAAACCCCAGGCCGAGCGGATCGCCTACATCGACATGGCCCGCGGCCTCTTCCTCGTTCTCATGGCATCCACCCACGCCATGACGCTCGCCGGGATTCCGGCCACGAGTGCGCTCGGACGCTGGGGGCTCCCACGCGGATGGGCGTCGACCGGGCTCACGATGCTGTGTGGGTTCATGGTGGCGACGTTGTGCCGGCAGACGGTCGACCACGCGCGGGTCCGAGAGCGCGTCGTGCGTCGCGCGAAGCAGCTTCTCGCCATGATGTTCGCCTCCAACGTTGTCATGGTCACGATCAGGCACCTGGTGAGCCACGAGACGAAGCCGCTCTTCACGCTCGCCTGGTGGTGGCAATTCCTGGTCCTCGGAACCGAGTGGTCGATCTCCGGAATCTTGCTCCCGATCGCGCTCTTTCTCCTGATCTCTCCGGCGCTCATCCGCGTGCTCGACGCCGGCCGGTCCCGGCTCCATGCCGTCATGATCGCCGCCGCCGTGACGCTGTGCACGGGCGCGGCTTGGAGTGTCCGCGCCGTCGCGGGCGAGAGTCTGGTCCACCACCACGTCCTCGACCTGCTGTTCGGCAGTGGGCTCGGCGGGTTCCCCGTCGTGCCGATCGTCTCCTCGGGCGCACTCGGCTTCCTCGTCGGAAGATTGTGGCAGCCCCTGCGCGATCGCTTCGACACCCGGACGTGCCTGGCCATCGGTGTCTTCTTCGTCGCGGCGGGGCAAGTGACGAGTGTGGCACCCGCGGTCGTCGGCCCGCTGCTCACGCGGACCGTCGTCGATTTGAGTCACTTCTTGCTCATCATGGCGCTGGCTCTCGCGGTCACGCGATGGAGCTCTTCACGGCGGGCGCTGGGGTTCGTGTCGGCCCTGGGGAGCTGCAGCCTTCTGACCTTCTTGTTGCACAGGATCTTCGAGCAGGTCTTGAACCTCGGCCTGAAGCACTTCGATGTCTCGGGCGAGCTCGTCTACGCCGCGTGCCTGAGCGGGGGTGTGTTCGGCTCAGTCGCGGTGATCGTCCTCAGACGGCGGTTCGCCGCATGGAACCGCGCGCTCCGTGCGGTCTATCTGTAGGTGCGTTGGCGAGCGGATAGAGCCTCAGGAAGCTCGCGCCGCTCCGACCGCGGCCGGAGCAACACCTCGCTAACCTGCCCTCCGCGAATGGCTGCGCGCGGCGCGAGTGCTTAAGCGCTCGCTGCGGCCGGTGGCTCGGGGCGCATGACTTTGCCGAGCGGCTTCCGTTCGGCGAAGTAACGACAGGCCCGCGTGTGTTGCAACACGCTCTCGGTGACGTCATGACGACACCGTGGGCATAGCCAGCGATCCGGGTCGGACGGCCGGCGACGCAACGTCAGGATCGGCCGTTCCCGCTCGCAGACGTCACAGAACGCAACATGGTTACCGCAGCACAGGAAGAGGATCGCGCGCTCGTCAGAATCCAACATGGGCCGTCATCATCGATGTTGTGGCTACGAGAAGTCAATAAATTAGAGCGCCGTGGTAGGACGCCGAGGCCGTGTGAACGACCGGTCAGCCGCTGTGTTCGATGGCGCGCGATTTTCTCCATGAAATCCGATAACTACGACGGACGCACTACCCTAGAACGAACGATCTAGAAACATAGATCTGGCGACGTATGGTCGGATCCGCTCCCCATGATCCTGGCCCCGTTCGTGGCCCGGACCCTCATGGACGTGAGCCACCTGCTGCTCATCCTCATGCTCGCCATCGTGATCACTCAGTGGGAGCCCTCACAGCGTGGGCTGCGCTTCATTCCTGTCCTGGGCCGTTTCAGTCTGCTGACGTTCCTGGCTCATCGCGTCGTCGAGCAGACGTTGGCCCTGGGCCTCAGGCCCTTCCACTTGCCGGGTGAGCTCGTGTACGCGGCCTGCCTCGGCGGAGGCGTGTTCGGTTCGCTCGCGTTCATCCTCTTGCGACGCAGGTTCGCAGGCTACGATCGGGTGCTTCGAGCCGTCTACCTGTAGGCCGAGCCTGTAGGCGCCGAGCGCGGAGCTCAGCGTCAGCGAGCCGTCAGCGGGGCGCCGCCCCAGCGCTCGCGGACGGCGAACTCGGCCACCGGCTTGCGCTTCAGCCTGGTCAAGGCCTTGACGGGTCGGCCGAGCGGCATGACGGCCGCCACCGCGACGTGACGGGGAATGCCCAGCAGCGCCTGAAGCTTCGGCTCCTCGGCAACAGCCAGGGTCGTGATCGTGCCCGCGAAGCCCTCGTGACGTGCGGCCAGCAGGATGTTCCAGACGAAGGGATAGATCGACGCGCCGCTGATGACCCCGACCCGCTGAAGGTGCTGATCCGTCGAGGCGACCACCTTGAGGTCCACGCAGACGACGAGAACGACGGCCGCCTTGAGCACCGGCTCGGTGAGCCGGCTGGGTGTGGGCGTCTTCTCGATCGTCGCCGCGTCCACCGACGGCGGGTCGATCGTGTTCCACGGGCTGTCGCCGGCCGCGACCTGGGCCGCGTACCGCTTGGCGGCTGGCGCGGTCAGCGCCGCGAGCGCCTCTCGGGTGGCGCGCTCACGCACGACGATCACCCGCCAGCCCTGGCGGTTGCCGCCGCTCGGCGCGAACCGAGCGCGGTCGAGGATGTTGAACAGCGTGGCGTCGGGCAGCGGCTCGTCGGTGAACTCACGGGCGGCGAACGTCGTCCGCATGACGTCGAAAAGCTCCATGATCCCCTCCCTGGCGGGCTCGCCCGAAGATACACCGTTGGGCTATGATCGCGGCGGGCGACGCCGTGAACCCATGAGGCACCGTGAAGCGATGAGGAGGAGTGCGATGAGGGGCTGGGTGCGGCTCGTAGCCTTGGCGATCGTCGTGGTGGCGGCGCTGCCGGCCGCGGCGGTGGCGCAAGTGCGGGGCGGCACGATCAGGGTCGGTATGGACGCCGACACGACCACGATGGACCCGCATCGCTCGACGGCGGCGGTGGATCGGCAGGTCTACAACAACGTCTACAGCAAGCTCGTCGACATCGATGCCCGGTTCGGCATCGTGCCGCAGCTCGCGCAGACGTGGGAGATCAAGGGCGGCGGCCTCGTGTACGTCTTCAAGCTGCGCCGCGGCGTGAAATTCCACGACGGCACCGAGTTCAACGCCGACATCGTGAAGTGGAATTTCGATCGCATGCGCGACCCCGAGCTGGCCTCGCCGCGGCGAAGCGAGATCGCTCCGGTCAAGGACGTCAAGGTCCTCGATCCCTTCACGGTCGAGATAACGCTTTCCAGCCCGTTCGCTCCCCTGTTGTCGGTATTGACCGATCGCGCCGGGATGATGGTCTCGCGGGCCGCCGTCGAGAAGTACAAGGACGATTTCGCCCGCAACCCGGTCGGCACGGGCCCCTTCCGCTTCGTCGAGTGGGTGAAGGACGACCATCTCACGCTCAAGCGGTTCGACGGGTACTGGGAAGCTGGACTTCCGCATCTCGACGAGGTCGTGTACCGGCCGATCCCGGACTCGTCGGTGCGTTTCACGGCGATGCGAACGGGCCAGATCGACATCATGCATCAGATCCATCCCAAGGACGTCGCCACGGCCAAGACCGAGCGCGGGATGAAGGTGTCGGAGATCGCGAGCCTCTGGTGGCAAGGCATCCACCTCAACAATCAGGTCGCGCCGTTCACCAACAAGACCATTCGCCAGGCCGTGTGGTACGCCGTCGACCGGAGCGTGATCCAGCGGGTGGCCTACTTCGGGTCGGGCGCGCCCGGCTGGGGCCCGTTCCCTCCGAGCATGTGGGCCCAGGACCGCGACTTCACCGACTGGAAGCGGGATCCGGCCAAGGTCAAGGCCAGGCTCGCCGAGGGCGGGATGCCGAACGGGTTCGCGTTCACGGTGAAGGGCTGGAACCAGCCCACCCAGATTCAGGAGCTCCAGATCGTCCAGGCCGAGCTCAAGGAAGTCGGCGTCGACATGAAGATCGAGCTGCTCGAATTCGGCAAGCTCCTGGCCGACCTCAACAGTCACAACTTCGCCGCGCTCAGGATTGGCTGGTCGGGCCGGCCCGACCCCGACGGCAATGCCCACGTCTTCCTGCACAGCAAGGGCGGGCTCAACCGGGTGCGCTACAGCAATCCCAAGATGGACAAGTTGCTCGACCAGGCCCGGAGCGAGGGCGATCAAGCCAAGCGCAAAGCGTTGTACGCGCAGGTGACGCGGCTCGCCGCCGAGGACGCTCCGTACATCTGGCTCCACCATGACGCCGAGGTGAAGGTGTGGAGCGAGCACGTCAAAGGGTTCGAGCACATCTCGGACGGAATGATGCGGTTCAAAGGGGTCTGGCTCGACAAGCGCTGAACGCGCGTGATCCAGTTCGTCGCCCGCCGGCTGCTCGCGACGGTGCCGCTGCTGTTCTTCGTGAGCCTCGTGGTCTTCTCCTTCGTGCACGTCCTGCCCGGCGACCCGGCCGTCTTGTTCCTCGGCGAGGAAGCGACGCCGGAGACGCTGGCCAAGTTCCGCACTCGACTCGGCTTCGACCGGCCTCTGGTGACCCAGTACGTCGAGTGGCTCGGCCGTGCGCTCCGCGGTGACCTGGGCCGGTCACTGCGGACCAATCAGCCGGTGACCGAGGCGATCCTGCAACGGCTGCCGGTGACGCTCGAGCTGCTCGGGGCAGCGCTCGCCGTGTCGCTGGCGATCGCCATCCCGGCCGGCATCGTCTCGGCCGTGAAACGAAATTCCGGAGTCGACCTGGTCTCGACAGTGTTCGCATTGATCGGGTTCTCGCTGCCGAACTTCTGGCTGGGCTTGATCCTGATCTACGTCTTCGCGCTGCTCTTGCGCTGGTTGCCGCCCTCGGGCTTCGCGCCGTTGCCCGCTCTCGCCGACAACGCCCGATCGCTGATCCTGCCCGCGCTCACGCTCGGCACCGCGCTCGCCGCGCTGATCACCCGCCAGCTCCGCTCGGGAATGCTCGAAGTGCTGCGCCAGGACTACGTGCGCACGGCGCAGGCCAAGGGCCTCGGCCAGGGAGTGGTCGTTGCCAAGCACGCCCTCAAGAACGCGCTCATCGCCGTCGTCACCGTGATCGGACTCCAGATCGGCGGCCTCCTCGGCAACACCATCATCACCGAGTCGCTCTTTGCCCTGCCCGGCGTCGGCCGGCTGATGATCGACGCCGTCTTCAGCCGGGATTTCTTCATCGTCCAGGGCGTGGTGCTCTTCCTCGCCGTCGGCTACGTCCTGTCGAACCTGATCGTGGACGTCCTCTACTCCTATCTCGATCCGCGCATCCGGCTCGGCTGATGGATCCGGCCAGCCTGCGCGCGATCGCGCTCCGCCAGTTCCGCCGCAGTTGGGTAGGCCAGGTCGGTGCCGCCCTGGTCGTCCTGTTCCTGATCGTGACGGCGCTGGCGCCGCTGCTGGCACCGTACGATCCCATCGCCACCGACTTCGCCAACGTGCTGTCGCCGCCGACGCGCGCCCATCCATTCGGCACCGACGACATCGGCCGTGACATCCTGAGTCGGGTCATCCACGGCAGTCGGGTGTCGCTCCAGGCCGGGCTGTTCACGGTGGCGGTCGCGCTCACGGTGGGGTTGCCGCTGGGACTGATCGCCGGGTTTCGCGGCGGCCGCGTGGACGACCTGATCATGCGCGGCATCGAGGTGATCCTTTCGTTTCCCACGCTGGTGCTGGCGCTCGGGATCACGGCCGTTCTCGGCCCCAGGTTGATCCACGCGCTGTTCGCGATCGGCATCGTCTTCGTGCCTCACTTCGCCCGATTGATCCGCGGTCAGGTGCTGACGGTCAAAGAAAACGACTTCATTGCGGCCGCCCACGCGCTCGGCGCCTCCGACGCCCGCGTCATGGGGAGACACGTGCTGCCCAACTGCCTGGCTCCGATCCTCGTCCAGTCGTCCTTTTCCATCGCGTTCGCCATCCTCACGGAAGCCGCGCTGTCGTTCCTCGGCCTCGGCACCCAGCCTCCCACGCCGTCGTGGGGCATCATGCTGGCCATGGGCCGCGGTTACCTCGAGCAGGCGCCGTGGCTCGGCGCCTTTCCGGGCCTGGCCATCTTCCTCACCGTGCTCGGCTTCAACCTGCTGGGCGATGGCATCCGGGATGCTCTCGATCCCCGCTTGAAAGCGTAAGTCCCCTCCGGGTTCTTGTGTGGCGTGCCGATCACCCCGGGGATGAGGACTCTGTCCATACGCGAGCTGAGACACGCGGCGCTGGCCGCCCTGCTCGTGGCGGCGCACCCGATCGGCGCCGCCGCTCAGTCGTCGTTGACGGGCGTCGTCACGATTCTGCAGGGCAGCGTGACCGCCACGAGGCCGTCGGTGCCCGAGCCGATCCCGCTCCAGCTCCGCGACGGGATCTTCGCCGACGAGTGGATCGCGACCGGCGAGAACGCGTTCGCGCGGATCCTGCTGGGCGGCAAGGCGATCGTCACGCTGCAGCAGCGCTCGAGCCTCCAGATCTCGGAGGAGCTCGCCACCTCGACGCTCGTCGTGACCGACGGACGGATCGCGGTGGCCGTCGCTCGTGAGCTCACGAAGACGGGGGAGCTGATCGAGATCAAGACGCCGACGGCGCTCGCAGCCAGCCGGGGCGCGGTCGTGATCACCGGCGTTTCGAAGGGCGTGACGACCTTCACCGTGGTCCGCGGTCTCGTGGACGTGGCTCGCATCGATCCGCTCTCGAATCGCCCGATCGGTCCGCGCGTCATGCTCAGAGCCCAGCAAGAGGTGACGGTTCCAGCGACGGGCTTGCTGAGGCCGCTGCCCGTGAAGGCGGGCACCGTTCAACGGCTCGACACCGAGTTTCAGCTCGGCGACATGGATGCTCTGCCCGGCTCGGTCCTGGCACCGCTGCCGGCGGGCCCGACACAGGTGACGGGCAAGCAACGCGCGCGGCCACCCTCGAAGCGCCTGCCCTAGCTCCGCGTAAATTCCACAATCGCCGGAGGCGTGGCTCCCCGGCACCTCCCTTGCTCAGTCTCGGCGGAGGGAGGCGGGCATGAATTCACTGCGAACCGGAATCTCACCGGCGCTGGTCGCCGTCGGTGTCTGGGTCGGCGATCGCGCATGGGCTCAGAACGCATCGAACACGCCGGCGCCTTCGCCAGCGACGACGCCGGGGGACGGCGGAGGCACCGCCATCGCCGCGGTCATCGTCGTGGCCGGGCTGCTCGTCGTCATTGGCCTCGCCGTGAAGCTCTTCGACCTCAAGCGCAAGCGAGAGTCGGAGGCGGTGCAGCTCCAGGCCCAACTCTCCGACGCGCTCTTGCGTGAGCCCTCACTCGCGGGTCTGCCGTTGACGCCGACCGTCCACGTCCCGATGTGGACGGGCACGCCGGCGACGATCGATGTCACGGGCCAGGTCCCGAGGCCCGAGCTGAAGGACCTCGCCCTTCGTCTCGTGAGCGACGAGGCCTCGCGCATTCGCTCGGACATCAAGATCGTCGACCGTCTGTCCATCGTGCCCACCGCGGCCCAGGCCGCGTGACGCGCTCGTCGTCGGCCGCGCCTGCGAGGGCGGTGTATACTGGCGTGGCTTTGCCGTTGGAGAGGTGGCCGAGTCGGCCGAAGGCAGCCGCCTGCTAAGCGGTTACAGGGCCAAAAGCTCTGTCCAGGGTTCGAATCCCTGCCTCTCCGCCAAACCGCGCCCTTAGCTCAGGTGGACAGAGCGTCGGACTACGAATCCGAAGGCCAGAGGTTCGAATCCTCTAGGGCGCACCACCCCTCTACGGACGAAGCGTTGATGCGCGAAGCGCTGGAGGAAGCGCGTCTCGGCCTGACGGCCGGCGAAGTGCCGGTCGGCGCCGTCGTGGTGATCGACGGTGCTGTGATCGCCCGCGCGCACAATGCACCGATCTCGCTGAGTGACCCGACCGCGCATGCCGAGGTTCTCGCGCTGCGGGAGGCGGCGAGCAAGACGGGAAATTACCGGTTGACGTCGGCCACGCTCTACGCCACGGTCGAGCCGTGCGCGATGTGCAGTGGCGCAGCGCTCCACGCGCGCCTCGCGCGGGTGGTGTTCGGGGCATCCGATCCGAAGGCGGGGGCGATGGGTTCGCTCTATCGCCTCCACGACGATCCCCGGCTCAATCATCGGATGGCGGTGACCGGCGGCGTGCTCGCCGAGGAAAGCGCGAAGCTCTTGAGCGCATTCTTCGAGTCGCGGCGAGCGCCCCACTCTTCAGCGTAACGCTCTTCGAGCCACCTTGAGTCGCCGAGCGGCGGGACGGCCGTGTCGGCGTACCATCTGGACCGCCGGTTGGGCCAAGAACGACCGATGCAGGTCGGCGTCGTCCTTCAGTGACGCAGCGAGCCGATCGAGGACGGCCGCGCTCCTCGTCCAGCAAGCGTCAGCTTTCACCCGGTGGCCACGCACCAGCTCGACACGGGCGGCAGTCGCGCAGACTCTCCACTCCGCCAAGGGAACGTCGTATCCGTCGACCGCGTGGAGCGCCTCGGACAGCTCGCGTTCGGCGGCGGGCAAGTTTCGCTGGGCGAGCGCAGCCTCGGCGAGCGCCTGGCGGCCGAGCGCCAGGTACGTCCGCTCGCCGGAGGTCGCCGCGAGTCGACATAGCTCCTGCATCTGTTCGCGTGCGCGGACGAACTGCTTGCGCGCAAGCCAGTACTGGCCGAGCCCCAGCCGCAGCGGCATCAGGAGAATCGAGCGCATCAGCGTGGACTGCGCGGTCACTTCCTGGAACGCCCGCAGCGCTGCGGCGTGCCTCTTCGAGCCCAGGTGACCGAATCCCAGGACGATCGAGCCCAGAAGCTGATCCATTTGGATCTCAGCGCCCGGCGACCGCTCTTGCTCGCAGAGCGCCCGAGCGCTCGCGAAATTCCCCACGTGCGTGAGCAACCACGCGGTCTGAAAGCGGAACCCTCGCGCCCAGAGGCGATGCCCGTTTCGCTCAGCCATCTGGAGTCCGTCGCGGAGGACACCGCGTAACTCCTGCCATTCACCGAGGTGCAGCAGTGCCCACGCGCGGTGGAACTGGCACGTCATGTAGTGATACGCGTCGCTCACCTCCAGCGCCAGCCGCAGGCCCTCCTCCGCGGTACGACACGCCGCCCGGTAGTCCGCCTGGTAACTTCGCAGATGAGCGTAGCGGCCGACGTGCAGGCTCAGCAGCCTCCGCTCCCCGGCGCGCCGCACGGCGTCGATGGCGAGGCGACAGGCCTCGGCGTCCTCGTCCCGCCAACCGCACAGCAGGATGCGCTGGCAGCCGACGAACCCGCGAACGTGCGCCCGCAGCGCTTCGTCGGGCAGGCCGGGCGCGAGCACGAGCGCCTGCTCGACGGCCGCCAGGCTCCGGTCTCGATCGATCCACGAGAGCGCGCCGCCGAGCTCCAGCAGCGCCCGCGCTTCCACGTCGGCGCGGCCTTGCTCTCGCGCGTAGCGAGCGAGAGCCTCGAAGCCTTCGACCGTCGCCCTCACGTCGCCCATGGCTCGGCGGACTTGTCCGAGCTGCTCGAGGAGGGCGAGGCGTCCGGCGACGCGTTCGGCTTCGGGAAGCCGTTCGACGAGATCGAGGGCGCGTCCGACGTAGCCGGCCGCCTCGGAGTTCGCGTTCCGCCGGGTCGCGGTGTCGGCCGCCTCCGCCAGGTGGCGCACGGCTCGTCGGTCCGCGCCAGCCTGCTCGAAGTGCGCCGCGAGCTCTGCGGCGATGTCACGCGCCCGGTCGCCGTAGGCCACTTCTTCCCGTTCGCCGATCGACTGGTGGAGCTCGCGACGCCGCGCGGGAGAGATGCCCTGGTAGAGCGCGTTTCGGTGCAGCGCGTGCACGAACCGATAGCGCGAGGCCACAGTCCCGTCCGGCCACTCGCCGGCGCCGAGTGAGCGGATGAAGAGGTAACGATGCGCCAGCTCGTCGCAGCTCTCCTCCACCTTGGCGGGCGCCCGTTGGAGGGCCGCGGCCACCGACGCCGCCGAGAACTCCATGCCGGCAACGCTTCCCGCGGCCAAGACTTGCCGCTCATCCTCTCCGAGCTGGCGCACGCGCCGCTCGATCATCTCGCGAAGGTTTTCCGGAACGCCGACCTCGACCTCCTCCAGCACCGCGTGCAGCTCCCACCGTCCGTCGCGTATGACGCTGAGCCCGCGCGCGACAAAGTCCTCGACGAGGCTCACCATGAACAGGGGATTGCCCTCGGTTCGCCGGTTGATGACGCGCGTGAGCTCCGCTGGAAACGCGTGGCCCGCGAAGCGCTCACTCAGGTAGTCGCCTCGCTCAGTGGCTCCAGCGAGAGCTCCTGGGAGCACCCCCGCGTGTGCAGCTCGAGTCTGACGTGCTCGAGGGGGTGCTGGCTCCCAATTACATCGACCGGACGGTAGGTGCCGATCAGGAGCAGCCGCGCGGGCTCCTGCCGCCGAGCGAGCAGCGAGACCAGATCGACCGTCGCCGTGTCACTCCAGTGCAGGTCCTCGAGCACGAGCACCAGAGGCGCCTCCGCGGTCAGCGCTTCGACCGCCTCCGCCATCTCGCGCAGCATCCGCTCGCGCGTGGCCCCCAGGAGCTCTCGCTGCAGAGCGTCCCGGTCCGTGCGGTCGAGGAGCCACGGCATCTGCGCGAGCCAGGTGGGCGCGTGCTTGCGCAGGAGGGTGACCAGCCAGTCGCCCCCGCCCTCGCGGCAGAGGCGGCCGAAGGCATCCAGCACGGGCAGATAGGGCTCCGGCGCCCCGTACGTCTCGACACACTGGCCGTGCGCGATCCACACGCGCGGATCGACGGTCACGCGCTCGAGAAAGGCCCCGACGACCCCTGTCTTGCCGATGCCCGGCTCACCGGTCACGAAGACGATCTGGCGTGTCCCGCGCCACGCCGCTTCGATTCCTCTCTGGAGGCGGTCGAGCGCGGGCTCGCGGCCGACGAGGTGGGCCGGGCCGCGGTATCGGAAGCCGCCGCCGGTGGGACCGGACCCGACCGGCGATCGCTCGGACGCCCCGTCTCTCTCTGGCCTGGGCTCGGAGTCGGTGACGCCGGCGATGAATCGATATCCGCGGCGGTGAACCGTCGCCACGAAGCGCGGCGCGCCGACTCGATCGCCGCCTTCCGGATCTCGCGCACGCAGACCTTGAGCACGGCATCCCCCACCACCGTCTCCGGCCACACGCTCTCGAGGAGGAAGTCCTTCGTGACGAGTTGCCCGTGGCGCTCGGCGAGACACTGCAGTACGGCAAAGGCCTTCGGCGTCAGGCGAACCGCCTTCGTCCCGCGCCACAGACACGCATCGTCCAGATCGAGCCGAAACGGAGGGAAGCGGAGCTGTCGCGACCGTCTCACGTCCATTAGCACGCTCTTACCGAACTCTTACCGCGTGATTATGACCCGCCGATCGCGCCGTGCCTAAGCTGACGGCGCGATGAAGGGACCAGCCGCCAAGAGACTACCACCGGCCGGTGCAACTCGCCGCCCGCTGCCTTCGTCGTCCAGTGCCCGGGGCAAGCGCGGGTGAGCAACGACGTCATCCGCCCGTTCAAACGCCACGAGGGAGGGGGAGAAGCAGGTCCGTATCGGAAATCTCAGTCGAGTCGTTCAACTCTACACGTGTGAAGGAGAGAGGTCATGCAGTTGATGCATAGCTACCGAATGCTGGCTCACACAGGTATCAGGTCCGCCGTACTCCTGGCCCTCGGCCTCCTGCTCGTCGCATGGCCGGGACCGGCGACAGCGAGAGAGGAGGGTCGCGCGAGAGAGGTTGAGGGCGACCGCCATGAGCAGGAGAAACCGGAGAAGCTCGCTTTTGACATGGTCGTCGCGGCCGGGGCACAGCGCTGCCTGCCGAATGCGACCGGGCACGTGTCGATCCGAGCGGCGGGACAGAACCAACGTATGCACGTGAAGGTAGAGGGTCTGCCGCCGCATCGAGTGTTCACGCTCTTCGTGCTGCAGGTCCCAACGGGGCCCTTCGGCCTCTCCTGGTATCAGGGCGACATCGAGACCGATGAGGGGGGGAGGGCAGTAGAGACTTGTTGGGCATCTTCAGCAGCGAGACCTTCGTCATCGCTCAGGCTGTTCGCCCAGCACCTCAGACGCACCCCGGCGTCGATGCGCTGACGAATCCCGACACCGCACCGGTGCACATGTACCATCTTGGGATGTGGTTCAGTGACCCTGGGGATGCCGTGGCGGCAGGATGCTCAAACGGCACGACGCCCTTCGACGGTGATCACGTTGCGGGCATCCAGGTGCTGAACACCAGCAATTTCCCTGACACCGCCGGCCCGCTCGGGCAATTCGAGTGACGCGCGGCGTACGCATCCAGGAAGTGAGGCAGGGGGCGGCACCGGCCGCCCCCGCGACTCGCGACGAGCTCTCACAGTTCTGGCCACTCTCTGCGCAGCCGCCCAGGACGATGACGCTGGTCGTATCGACGGCGTGACGTAGCACGCGCTCCGCGCCACACGTTCGCTTCGCGTCTCGTCGCTGCTGCGGTAGACTTGCGAACGGTCCAAGCGCTGGGCGGCTGGCGAACGTTGAGCATGGTTCAGTGGTACCCGCACCTGTCGCCCGGGACACTTGTAGAAGCCGTCGAGAAAATCGCACCGGCGCCCGCCATGGTCGCCCCGAGCACCGTGAGCGCTGTGGAACTTCGACAAGACTGAGACTCCGCAGTTGGAGGCATTCGGCGCGAACAGTGAGATACGCGATAAACTGCTGACGATACTGGTGCGGAGGGGTGGCCGAGCCCGGTTGAAGGCGTCCGACTCGAAATCGGATAGGGGCCCAGAAGGTCCCTCGGGGGTTCAAATCCTCTCCCCTCCGCCAAATTTTCCGCTCGGACGGCATCGGCGTCAGAGATTGCATGCGGAGGGGTGACCGAGCGGCCGAAGGTGCGGCACTGGAAATGCCGTGCACGGGTAACCCCTGTGCCGCGGGTTCAAATCCCGCCCCCTCCGCCAACTTCGTCTTCGACGTGGCCGTGCTAGACGGGGAGGTAGCGGTGCCCTGTTGCCCGCAATCCGCTCTAGCGGGGTCGAATCCCCTCTCGAGGGCGGGCCGTGTTGAGTGAGCCTCGGCGAGCGGCGTTGAAGGCTGGGCCCCACGCAACGTGAATCGTCGAACCCCGCCAGGCCCGGAAGGGAGCAACGGTAAGGCGACCCTCTCGTGTGCCGTGGGAGTACCTGGCCGGAGCCGTCTCCACGGGGAGATCGCAGGACGGTTCGATCGAAGGAGGGTGCACGGCCACTGTGTATCGGAGCGCGAGACCGGCGTGAACCGAAGGTGGCGAGCGATGGGTACGCGGGGTTCCGCTGTATCGGAGCGTGAGGCCGGCGTGAACCGAGGGTGGCGAGTGATGGGTACGCGGGGTTCCGCATCTCGGAGTCGACCCGTGAGGTGTCCCCGATGAGTTATCAGGTGCTCGCACGGAAGTGGCGGCCGCAGACGTTCGAGGCGGTCGTCGGCCAGGACGCGATCACGCGGACACTGAAGAACGCGCTCGTCTCCGGCCGCATCGCCCACGCCTACCTCTTCGCCGGGCCGCGTGGCATCGGCAAGACGACGACCGCGCGCCTGCTCGCCAAGGCGCTGTTGTGTCCTGAACGGTCGGGCCCCGAGGCGTGCGGCACGTGCACGGTGTGCGTCGAGGCCCAGGCCGGGACGCTCGTGGACATCGTCGAAATCGACGCGGCGTCGAATCGCAAGATCGACGACGTGCGGGCCATCCGGGAGAACGTCAAGTACGCCCCGGCGCGCGGCCGCTACAAGGTCTACATCATCGACGAGGTCCATCAGTTGACGGCCGACTCGTTCGATGCGCTGCTGAAGACGCTCGAGGAGCCGCCGGCGCACGTCATCTTCATCCTGGCCACGACCGACCCACGCGAGTTGCCGCCGACGATTCTCTCTCGCGTGCAGCGCTTCGACTTCCGTCCCATCGCGCCCGACATGCTGGTGAAAAGCCTCGAACGCATCTTGCGGGACGAGAAGATCCCGTTCGAGGCCGCGGTGCTGCCCGTGGTTGTTCGAGCGGCCGAGGGCTCGCTGCGGGACGCCCTGTCGTTGCTGGACACGGCCATCGCGTACGGCGGAGGTCAGCTGGAGGCGGCGACGGTGGCCCAGCTCCTCGGCGCCACCGCGCCCGAGGCCGTGCGCGCGTTCTGTGAGGCGCTCATCGGCCACGAAACGCCGGCGGCGCTCGAGGCCGTCGACCACGCAGCGCGCGAGGGCGAGGACCTCGGCGCATTCGTGCGTGACGCGATCGAGCTGCTGCGCCGCGTGCTCGTGCTCAAGGCCGCCCCGAGCGCGCAGCTCGCCGAGCTGACCGCCACCGAAGCCAACGCGTTGCGCAAGCTCGGCGAGACGGCGAGCGTCGACGAGATCCTCTACGTGCTGAAGAGCTTCGTCGATACCGACGCGCTGATGCGTGAGTCGCCGCACCCGCGGATGGAGCTCGAGATGGCGGCGGTCAAGGCGACCCGCCGGCCGGTCCCGCAGGCGCTCGACGACCTGCTGCGCCGCATCG
>Ga0209235_1000077_pt1 | contig 38699 bp, 36 predicted proteins | sample GraSoi013_1_20cm_4_FD_185817 | JGI IMG/M metagenome (GOLD analysis project Ga0209235, IMG submission 185817) | Grasslands soil microbial communities from the Angelo Coastal Reserve, California, USA - Sample 09_25_2013_1_20cm (SPAdes) (version 2) | ecosystem: Environmental > Terrestrial > Soil >... | reverse complement strand
GCGCGGTTCGGAGACCTGAGCATCGACCGATCGGGGACGGGCTACACGCTGCGAGCGACGGCGTCCGGGGCGACCGCCGCGACGAGCACGACGTTCGACGTCCTCGCGGCTACCGGGAGCGCCCCGGTAAGATAGCGGGCGGCGCTATTCCACGGCTCCTAGGCGCTGGCGAGGTACGGTTCGTTCCAGGCGATCTCGAACAATCCGTTGCAGCGGTGGCACCGCATACTCGGCGCCTGGCCTTCGAGACGCGCGCGGTCCCGGCAATTCGGACACACGGCGTACTGCGGGCCCCACGTCGCGGGGAAGCGGGGGGCGTTCTTGGGCGCCGGCACGACGGTCCAGCGCTGCGCCGGCGTAGGCGAGAGCTGCAGCTCTCCGCGTGGCAGGGAGACCGGCTTCCCTTTCACGTCCACCGTCGCCTCGCTCGACGTGAGCTTGAGGATCCGGTACCACGCACCGCGGCGCAGCGGCGTCTTCACGTTTTCATTCAGGCGGGCCCACTGGAACGTTTGCATCGCGCTACCTCTCGGGCGCTTGGCGCACCATAGGTTGGCGGACGGACCATAGGCGGTCAACCGTGCGGGCGCCGTGGCCCGGCTCACACCGGGCCGGCCAGACCCCCCTCTTCAGCGCCCTCCTAATGGCAGAGCCCGCTGCCCGAATCCCGGAACGAGGCCCCTGCGACGGGAACGAACTCCCACGTATAGCCGCCGTCGTTGAGCGTCAGCTTCAGCACCTCAAAGCTGGTGTTGTCCCGCACCTCGCTGTTGGCGATCGGCGTCCCGAAGGGATACCCCTTCTCTTCGCCGCCGGTGTAGGGCATCCTACGCATGCTCGGGGGCAGGATTCGAAAAACACATACAATGCCCGACGATACATCCAATCACGGTCGTTTGCCGCGCGACGGCGCTGAAGGCAATGACAAGCTGCTGCAAGTGCTCGGGGCGGGAATCGAACCCGCATGGGGTTGCCCCCACCGGATTTTGAGTCCGGCGCGTCTGCCAGTTCCGCCACCCGAGCGATGCCACGTTCACGCCACGGCCACCAAGATAGCCCAGCAATGGCAAAGCAACACGTGGGGTTTCGAGTCCCCTGCGTCTGCCATTCCGCCACTCGGGCGAGTCCGATCGGGACCTAACTTAGCGGCCGAGCCGGTCGGGCGGCAGCCTCAGGGCGTGCGGCCTCCAGTTATGGTGCCACGTTGGAAAGGCCACCGAAGACGGCATCCTGATTCAAGGTGCCGTGAAAGGCCACCATGTTGAAACTGATACGTCGTCACAGGTGCGAGCCCGCAGCACAGGAGCAAGTTCTGTGCTTCGCGTCCGCTGGCGCCTGAGCAGCGCCGTGGTGCGACGCATCACAGTCTCCGAGCGTGCGGGAAGGAATGTTGTGGCCCAGTAGCACGCGGCGCCCTAACAGCTGACAGCCCACCTCTCGCGCTCCGGAGGACGCCGATGCCTCACGTACAGCAATGGGCCAGGGTCAGGGCTCGGACCAATTGCACCCTGCGCCGCGGCGCGTGGTATCGGGTCACGCGCCTCACTCCGCTCGAAGCCGTCCTCGAGGTCAATCAACGACCGGTGCATGTGCCGCGTCCCTTCGTGCAAGTGTTGCCCCTACGTCCCCGCATGTGGTCCGTGGTACCGCGGCCACGCGACGCCGTAACCCTCCCGGATAGCTGGGGCCCGAGGTATGCAGTATGTCCGGACTGCAGTGCCCGCGCTGCCCTCCAAGGCCCATCGGGTGGCATGCCGTGCCCGGGGTGCGGCTCTGTGTTCCCGATCGCGTGGTCGGACTCGCCTTGGCGGGTCTTCGAGGTCCTGTCCGATCGACCAGCTTTGAAGGCGATGGCGAAGGTTCGGGACGCGGCGCTCCGGCTGCTGCTCGGAAGGGACGAACGAGCGGCGCCTCCACGACCGGGCGAGCACTGAAACGGCGGGCCGGTGACCCGCGCGTCTGTAGTCGCTTAGGCGCCACAGGTGACGTTGCATGGGCACCACGGCGATCGACCTTCTGGCATCTCGGGGGCTCCGGTTCACCGATGACGGGATTTCAGTTTGCGCGTCTGAAGGTGGAAGGTTCATACCCCTTGCGCCGCGGCGCATGGTATCGCGTCACCAACGTCACTTCCGAGGCAGTCGTCTTCGACGTCAACCGCCGGCCCGTGACGGTGCCGCGGTCGCTCGTGGAGCTGGTGGGCGGACCACCGCGCCTCTGGACGATCGTCCCGCGGCCGGTGAATGCGGTGCGGGTGCCCGCGAACTGGGGCTGGTGGTATGCGGTGTGCCCGAGCTGCAAGCATCGGTCCGCGCTGAATACCGCTCCGCAGACGATGCGCTGCCCGCGGTGCAAGGGGGTGTTCCGGTTCGCGCGCGAGGAGCAGTACTTGCCCGGGGACTGGACTCCGGAGAAAATCCCCGATCGTTCTTCGCAGCGAGGGCCGGACGGTCGATCCGACTCGAGCGGCCCAGGGTGATCAATCCGTGGGGCGGGGCATCCCGCCGTGTCGCGCATCACAGCCCCGCAGCTCCCTTGCCGAGAACATGTAGTTGTAGTTGCCGCGCACCGACGCCCGGCGGCGCCCACGTTCTCGCTCGTCCCAGCACTCCGGAGGGCGCGCATGCTACAACCTGAGCAGTGGGCCAGAATCAGGGCCCGGGCGTTCCCCCCCCTGCGGCGCGGCGGCTGGTACCGCGTCGTGCAACTGACTCCGACAGAAGTGACCCTGGACGTCAACCGGCGGCCGCTGACGGTCCCGCGGCCATTCCTACAGGTGTTGCCTATTCGGCCCCGCATGTGGTCGGTGGTGCTGCGGCCACGCGGCAGCGCAAATCCCCCGCAGAGCTGGGGCCCCCGCTACGCCGTCTGCCCGCACTGCTGCGCGCGGGCGCCGCTCTCCGACCGATCGACCAGCATGCGCTGCCCCGCATGTCAGATGGCGTTCGTGATCGGCTGGTCCGACTCCCATTGGCGGGTGTTCGACCTCCTGTCACGTAGTCCTACCGCTCAGGTGATCGTCAAAGCTCACGACGTCGCTGTGAAGTTCTTGAAACGCTAGGGGCGCCGCCGCGGCTTGGCCGGGCGCGGCCGCCCTGCCCCGCTGCGCGGTCCTAGCTCCTGCCCGCGCGCCCGCCGCTGCTCGCGGATGTCCTGAATGCGGCGCCGGAGCTGCTCGCGCATCATCTGATAGCGCGCGTGCTGGACGGGGTTGAGATAGCCCGCGATCTCCCTGTCTTCGTCCCGATCGAGCTGCGCCAACGCCGTGCGATTGTGCTCCCGAGCGTCCATGAGTCTCCGTACGCTGTCGCCGTTCGCCGCGACGCCCGGCTGAAGCTGCCCGCGCAGCGCCTCGTTGACGGCCTGTTGGTGCTGGGCGAGGTCCCGGCGCTGCTGCTGGTACTTCCCCTCCGTCCCCTGAAGTTTGGCGGTTTGTTCGTCCGACAGATGCAGGTCATGGCGGACCCGTTCGTTCCAGCGTTGCCGCAGCTGGCGCTGCAGCTGCTGCACCTCGGCGTCCTCACTGGTGTCGGCCGGATTCTGCGCCGCCAGCACAGGGACCGCTGCGGCGACCATCACGAGCCATGCGAACCACTTCATCGGTCAGCCCTCCAGCGCGCGCAGCAGCGCCCGCAACTCATCCGCACTCAGACCGTCGAGACCGGCGTCGACGCTCCCCGAGCCCTCGTCGGCGAGCGGTTGATCGAGGGAATGGATCGCCTCGCGCAACTGATCCGGCGAGAGACCGGTCAAGTCCTCCCCGACGGGGATGACGACGGCCGTGCCCTGCGCTCGCTCGCGCCACGGTCGGCGCGCCACCAGGCCGGTGCCGAGCAGCAGCACCAGCAGCGCCGCGATCTTGAGCCACGCCGGCTGCATCCAGAGCCGCGCCACCACGCTCACGCGCGGCTCCGCCCGCAAGCGGGCGAGCACCGCCTGCGCCGTCCGCTCCACGTCCAACCGCTCGGCCGCGCCGGCGCCGAGCCGTTGCGCCAGTCTTTCCAGCTCCTGATCGTTCACGCCAAGTGCTCCTTCAACCGTTTGACGGCGTGGTGGTAATGCACGCGCGCGGCGCCCGGTGACGTCCCCAGGGCCGCTGCGATCTCTTCATACTCAAGCCCCTGCTGCGCCCGCAGCAGGAACACCTCGCGCTGCATCCGCGACAGCTGCCGCACGCCCTCGTGCAATCTCCCCTCGGCTTCGCCCGCCACCGCCCGTTCGTGCGGATCTCCATCGGTCGCCCGGACGTCCTCGCCGAGGGGCACTACGTTGGCGCGCTTCGCCCGTCGCCCGGCGTCCTTGACGACGTTGCCGCCGATCGTCAGGAGCCAGGTGCGAAACCGGCACTGGCCCCGGAACCGGCCCACCGCGCGGAACGCTCGAATGAACGTCTCCTGCACCAAATCGTCGAGGTCCGCCTCGGGCGCGCCCGCACTGGCGAGAAAGCGCGCCAGCGCACGGGCATGGCGACGGACCAGTTCGGCCGCGGCCTGCTCGTCACCGCCCTGCCAGGCGGCAATCAGCGCCGCATCGGTCGGCACCGCGGCGACGGGCTCGGCTTGGGGCATGGCGCTCCGGACGGTGGACGTGGCAGTCGGGGCAATATTAAGGCGCCCTTGAATTCCGACGTGCCGGCGAGTAGCTTCGAAATTCGAACAAGCGTTCGAACCCCCATGCGCCCTTACGACGAGCGGCTGGAGCATCTCCTGGCCCGGGCGGCGAAGGTGTTCGCCGAGAAGGGCTACCACTCCACCACGATGCGCGACCTCGCGGCGGCGAGCGGCATGTCGCTCGCCGGGATGTACTACTATGTCCGCGGCAAAGAAGAGCTGCTCGCGCTGGTGCAGGAGCGGTGCTTCACGCGCGTGCTCGCGGGCGCCGAGCAGGCGGTCGCCGGCGCCACCGAGCCGGTGGAGCGACTCCAGCTCTTCATCCGCCACCACGTGACGTTCTTCGCGGCAAACCTGGCGGAGATGAAGGTGCTGTCGCACGAGGCGAGCTCGCTCACCGGCGAGCGGCAGCGCAAGGTGAACGTGATCAAGCGGCGCTACGTGGACTTGCTGGAGAGCCTGCTCAAGGAAGTGGCGCCCGACGAGCCGCGCGTGGACCGCAGCGCGGCCGCCTACGCCCTGTTCGGCATGATGAACTGGATCTACAACTGGTACGACCCCGCGGGCGAGATCGACCCCGATCGCCTGGCGGGACTGATCGCGCGCATCTTCGTCGGCGGCTTCGCGGAGGCGCGTTCCACGGTACAGGGAGGCTGACGCATCATGGCGACGATGACGGAACCCAAAGTCGACAAGAAGACGCTGGTGCATTACCTGGTGGAGGGCGGCGTGGCGATCATCGAGCTGGACGATCCCCCGGCCAACACCTACACCCACGAGATGATGCGCCAGCTGGACGACGTGATCCTGCAGGCGCGCTTCGACGACACGGCTCACGTGGTGGTGCTGCGCGGCCACGGCGAGAAGTTCTTCTCGGCCGGCGCGAACATCGCGTACCTGAACAGCATCACGCCCCGCTACAAATACTTCTTCTGCCTGCACGCCAACGAGACCCTCAACCGCCTCGAGCACACGCCCAAGCTCACGATCGCCGCGCTGAACGGGCACACGGTCGGGGGCGGGCTCGAGATCGCCATGGCGTGCGATCTCCGCCTCGCGAAGGAGAACGCCGGGAAGATCGGGCTCCCGGAGGTGAATCTCGGCGTGCTGCCCGGCACGGGCGGCACGCAACGCCTCGCGCGCATCGTCGGTAAGACGCGGGCGATCGAGATGATGGTGAAGGGGGAGACGTTCTCGTTCGACAAGGCCAAGGAGCTGGGCCTCGTGAACGAGGTCTTCCCCGCCGACGACTATTGGGACCAGGTGATGCTGTACGCCAAGCAGTTCTGCCCGCCCCACAAGGCGTCGAAGGCGGTCGGCTTGATCAAGCGGTCGGTCCAATCCGGTGCAGAGGTGCCGTTCGAGTCAGGGCTGACGCTCGAGCGGGAGCTGCAGCAGCAGCTGTTCCAGTCGGACGACGCGAAGGAAGGCCTCGCCGCATACGTCGAGAAGCGCGTCGCGGAGTTCAAGGGCCGGTGAAGACCGACCTGCTCATCGGCAACGAGTGGCGGGCGGCGGCGAAACGCTACTGCCTCACCAACCCCGCCACCGAGGAGCCGCTTGCCGAAGTGGCCGAGGCGGGCGAAGCGGAGATCGACGCGGCGGTGCAGGCCGCGCGCGCCTGCCTCGAGTCCAAGGAGTGGCGCGAGCTCCCCGCGCGCAAGCGCGGTGCCCTGCTCTACCGTCTCGCCGACCTGCTCGAGCAGCACGCCAACGAGATCGCCGATGTCGAGACGAAGAACAACGGCAAGCCGCTGTTCGAGTCGAAGATCGACGTCGCCATGGCGATCGAGACGTTCCGCTACTACGCCGGCTGGGCCGACAAGCTCACCGGCGACACGCTCCCGGTGAACGGCAACTTCTTCACCTACACCCTGCGGGAGCCGGTCGGCGTGGTTGGTGCGATCGTGCCGTGGAATTTCCCGCTCAACCTCGCCAGCTGGAAGGTCGCCCCGGCCCTCGCCGCCGGATGCACGGTGGTGCTCAAGCCGGCGCACGAAACACCGCTCACCGCCCTGATGCTGGGCGAGCTCGCCGTCGCAGCGGGATTGCCTGCAGGCGCGTTGAACGTGGTCCCCGGGCCCGGCGCGACCGCGGGCGCGGCCCTGGTGCGACACCCGCTCGTCGATAAGATCGCCTTCACGGGCTCGACCGAAGTCGGCCAATGGATCATGCGCGAGGCGGCGGGGACGGTGAAGCGCGTCACACTCGAGCTCGGCGGCAAGAGCCCCAACATCATCTTCGCCGACGCCGATCTGGCGGCCGCCGTGCGCGGCGCGCAGACGGGGATCTTTTACGGCAAGGGCGAAGTGTGCGCCGCGGGTTCCCGCCTGCTCGTCGAGCAGGCGGTGCACGACCAGGTCGTCGCGCAGCTCGCCGAGCGGGCCAAGAAACTCACCCCCGGCGACCCGTTCGACAAGAACACCCGCCTCGGCGCCATCGTGTCGAAACGCCAGCAGGAGGCGGTCCTCGCCTACATCGCCGCCGGGCAGAAGGAGGGTGCGCGGCTGGTCGCGGGCGGCAAGCCGGCCAAGGTGAACGGCAAGGGCTATTACGTGGAAGCGACCGTGTTCGACGGCGCGAAGCCGGGGATGAAGATCGTGGACGAAGAGATCTTCGGCCCGGTGCTGGCGGTGCTGACGTTCGACAACGAGGAAGAGGGCGTCCGCCTGGCGAACCATTCGATGTACGGGCTCGCGGCGGGGATCTGGACCAAGGACATCCAGAAGGCGCATCGGGTGGCCCGCGCGATCAAAGCCGGAACGGTGTGGGTCAACACGTACAACTTCTACGATCCGGCGGCGCCGTTCGGGGGCTATAAGTTCTCCGGCTTCGGCCGCGATCTTGGCCGAGAGGCGCTCGACAACTACACCGAGACGAAGACCGTGTGGGTCGGCCTGTGAACGACGCTTACATCTGTGCGGCGCTCCGTACACCCGTCGGCAAACACGGTGGGGCGCTGGCGTCCGTTCGTGCCGACGACCTCGCCGCGATCCCCATTAAAGCGGTGGTCGAGCGCTCCGGAATCGATCCGGCCACGATCGACGACGTGATCCTCGGCTGCACCAACCAGGCGGGCGAGGACAACCGCAACGTCGCGCGCATGGCGTTGCTGCTCGCCGGCCTGCCGGTCGAGGTGCCCGGGCAGACGGTGAACCGGCTGTGCGGCTCCGGGCTGCAAGCGGCGGCGAGCGCGGCCCAGGCGGTGAAGGCAGGCGAGGGCGACGTGTTCGTCGCCGGCGGCGTGGAAAACATGACCCGCGCCCCGTACGTGATGCTCAAGTCAGGCGACGCGTGGAGCCGCAAGCCCCCCGAAATCGCCGACACGACGGTGGGCTGGCGCTTCACCAATCCCCGGCTCAAGCAGGAATGGACGATCTCCCTGGGCGCGACGGCCGAGGTCGTGGCCGAGCGCTACCACATCGGGCGCGCCGAGCAGGATGCCTTCGCCGTGGAGAGCCAGCGGCGGGCCGAGCGGGCGCTGCGGGAGTGCGTGTTCACCGAGGAGCTGGTTCCGGTTTCCCTCCCCGACGGCAGCACGTTCGCGAAGGACGAGTACCCGCGGGCCGGGACCACGCTGGAAGCGGTCGCGAAGCTGAAGCCGGCGTTCCAGCAGGACGGTACGGTCACCGCGGCGACCTCGAGCGGGATCAACGATGGGGCGGCGGCGTTACTACTGACGGGAAAGGACGGGGGAGGACCGGGGAGGTTAACGCCGCTCGCGCGAGTCGTGGCGACGGCAGTGGCCGGGGTGGATCCGAGCTGCATGGGGCTCGGGCCGATTCCCGCGACGCAGAAAGTCCTGAGGCGCGCGGGATTGACGATAGATCAGATCGATCTCGTGGAGCTGAACGAAGCGTTTGCGGCGCAGGCGATCGCGTGCATCCGCGAGCTACAGCTCGATGCCACGCGGGTCAATATCTACGGGGGCGCGATTGCGCTGGGACACCCGTTGGGAGCGACTGGAGCGCGTATCCTGACGACTCTGGTTCACGCTTTACACCGGACGAAGTCGCGCTACGGTTTAGCGACTATGTGCATCGGCGTCGGCCAGGGGATCGCGCTGATCGTGGAGCGGTGCTGATGCCCGGCTACGACCGCGTCCTGGTGGAGATCGCGGGCGGGATCGGGACGGTGACGCTGAACCGGCCCGAGAAGCTCAATGCGTTCGACGGGGCGCAGTGCCGGGACCTGCATGAAGCGCTGCGGATGCTCGCCGGGAGCGAAGCCGTGCGCGTCATCGTCATCACGGGCGCGGGCCGGGCCTTCTGCGCCGGGGCGGACCTGAGCGTCCTCGGGGCGGATGGCGCTTCCCTCGTGGCGGCAGGCAAGGACGTGGCGTTGACGATCCGCTCGGCGCCGCAGCCGGTACTGGGGGTCGTGAACGGGCCGGCGGCCGGAGGCGGTGCGAATCTCGCGCTCGCCTGCGATTACCGCATCGCGTCCGATCAGGCGTCGATCGGACAGGTGTTTCACAAGCTCGGCCTCGTGCCTGACTGGGGCGGGAGCTTCTTCCTGCCCCGCCTCGTCGGCACGTCGCGGGCGCTCGAGCTGGTGTGGAGCGCGCGGATGGTCCCCGCCGGCGAGGCGCTCGCGCTCGGGCTGTTCGACCGCGTGGTCCCCCACGCAGAGCTCGGGACGGAGGCCCGCCGCCTCGCGGAGCTGTGGGCGGCCCAGCCGGTGGCGGCCGTGCGCCGGGCCAAGGAAGCGCTGTACGCGAGCGAGGCCAGCTCGCTTGCCGCTATGCTCGATCTCGAGATCGCCCAGCAGCAGGAATTGTTCGCCACTGCCGAGGCGCGCCAGCGCATCGGGGCGGCGCTGTCCCAGAGGAGTCACTGATGGTGCGCAAGCTCAACAACTTCGACGAGTGGATCGACTACTTCCGCTACTGGCAGGATTCGATCGGGCTTCCCCAGGGAGAGCTCCGCAACTTCAAGTTCGATGCGAAGTTCGGAGACCAGGAAGTGCCGCACATCGAGTTCGGGCACTACAAAGGTCAGCGCAAGTGGCCCAGCGTGATGCACATCCCCGACCAGCGGATCAGGGACGCGTTGCTCAACCTCATCGTCTACCAGGGCGACACCGAGTTCGCCTCGGTCGAGCAGCAACGGACGCTGCTGCAGCACGCGCCCTCGGACTACGACCTGCTGTCGCTCATGCGGGTGATGACCGAGGAGATGCGCCACGGCTGGCAGATGTCCTACCTCTTGTGCGCCCACTTCGGGGATGAGGGCAAGCGCGAGGCCGCAAAGCTGCTGGAGCGCCGGGCGGACGAAGGCGAGCGGCTGCTCGGCTCCTTCAACGAGCTGGTGGACAACTGGCTCGACTTCTTCACCTACACGCAGTTCATCGATCGGGACGGCAAGTTCCAGCTCACCATGCTCTCCACCTCGGCGTTCGACCCGCTGTCCCGCTCGATGATCCCCATGCTCAAGGAGGAGTCGTATCACCTGGGCACGGGGAACAACGGGCTGCTGCGGATCGTGAAGGCCGGGGCGATGCCGCCCGAAGTGATCCAGCGCTTCTTCTACAAGTGGATTCCCACCGCCTTCGATCTGTTCGGCACCGACAACTCTTCGTCGGCGCACTGGGCGTACGTATGGGGGTTGAAGGGGCGCTACGACGAGCGGGACAACCAGACTGAGCCCGAGAAGTCAAAGCTCAACGAGTACAGTCGCGAGCTGTATCGGCAGGAGATCAGCAAGCTGGTCGAGCGGCTGAATCTCTTCATCCCGGAGCGCGAGCGGCAGCTCAGGGTCCCGGACACGAAATTCAACCGGAAGATCGGCGTGTATGCGCACCAGATGTACACGGTGGACGGCCAGCCGATGGACGACGCGGCGAAGCACCAGGAGCACCTGAAGACGGTGCTGCCCCAGCCGGAGCACTACGCGATGGTGCACGACATCGAGAAGGAGCCGGGCTGGATCGAGCCGAAGAAGGCGGACAGCTTGCTGAAGTGAGCAAGGCGCTGGTCATCGGGCACCGGGGCGCGTCGGGGTACGAATACGAAAACTCGCGAGCGGCGTTCCGGGCGGCCCGCACGCGCGGCGCGGATGCGGTGGAGCTGGACGTGCACGCTGCCGCCGACGGCGCCCTCTTCGTCCATCACGACGAGGTCGTGAGCGGGACGCACATCACGCGCTCGAGCGGCGCCGAGGTGCGGACCCTGCGGCTCCCGAACGGCGAATCCGTGCCAACGCTCGAAGATGCGCTGGCGGCGATCGATCCGGCGCTCGAGGTGTTCGTCGAGGTGAAGTCGCTCCCGGAGCGGTTCGACGACCGCCTGCTCGCGGTGCTCGAGGGCGGCTCCCACCGCGGCCGGTGCGCAATTCATGGCTTCGACCACCGCATCGTGAAGCGGCTCGGGCTCGCCCGGCCCACGCTCCCGCGCGGCGTGCTGCTCGCGTCCTACCCGCTGCGCCCCTTGGACGCGCTGGACGACACCGCCGCCACGGTGCTGTGGCAGGAGCAGAGCCTGATCGACGCCGCGCTCGTGGACTCGCTGCATCGCGCGGGGTTCCGCATCTACGCCTGGACAGTGAACGACCCCGACGACATGCGGCGCCTGCTCGCCCTCCAAGTCGATGGGCTCTGCAGCAACTTCCCCGATGTCGTGCGGCGGGCCGTGGACGGCGCCGGCGCATGACGGCGCGGCGCGTCGCGGTGATCGGTGCGGGCACCATGGGCCACGGGATCGCGTACGTCGCGACGCTCGCGGGCTGCAGCGTCGCGCTCACCGACAGCCGTCCCGAGGCCATCCCCCCGGCCATCCGGCGCATCGGAGACCTGTTCACGGGCGGCGTGAAGCGCGGGAAGCTCGGGGAAGCGGACGTCGCCGCCGCGGCCGCACGGTTGCGGGCGGATCGCGACCTCGGCTCGGCGGTGCGTGAGGCCGACGTCGTGATCGAAGCCGTGGTGGAGGATCTCGGCGTCAAGCAGCGCCTCTTCGTGGAGCTCGAGGGCGCGGCGCCTGCGGACGCACTGCTCGCGACCAACACATCGTCCCTCTCCGTCGCGGCGATCGCGACCGGGATGCGTCGGCCCGGTAGGCTCGTCGGGATGCACTTCTTCAACCCGGTGCACGCGATGAAGCTGGTCGAAGTGGTGCAGCCCGCGGGCGCGGAGCGCGCGGCTGTGGACCGGGCAGTGGAGCTCGCCCGCGTCTTCGGCAAGGAGCCGATCGTGGTGCGGGACACGCCCGGCTTCGCCTCGAGCCGCCTCGGCGTGGCGCTCGGGCTCGAGGCGATGCGGATGCTCGAGCAGGGGGTGGCCAGCGCCGAGGACATCGACAAGGCCATGGAGCTCGGCTACAACCACCCCATGGGCCCGCTCAAGCTGACCGACCTCGTGGGGCTCGACGTGCGGCTCGCCATTGCCGAGTACCTGTACCGCACCCTGGAGGAGCCCCAGTTCGAGCCGCCAAGGATCTTGCGCGACAAGGTGGCCAAGGGAGAGCTGGGGAAGAAGACGGGAAAGGGGTTCTACCGCTGGAGCGGGTGAGGTAATACTAGATTTCGCTCGTGTCCCTGACCCGCATCACCGACGTCCACATCCACATCCAGCCGTGGCGCGAGCTCAAGCCGCAGGTGCTCGAGGTGTTGTGGCGCGGCAAGGAAGCCGAGCGGGACCGGATGATTCAGCTGATGGAGGATCCGCGCGTCCTGCTCGAGGTCATGGACCGCGCGGGAGTGTGGCGGGCGGGCCTCGTGAACTATCCCTCGCCCGACGTCATGGGCTTCACCGACGCCACCAACAGCTTCGCCGCGACGTACGCGCGCGCGAACCCCGAGCGCCTGCTCCCGTACGGAGGCGTGCACCCGCGGTTCACTAGGGACGCGCGCGGGGACGTGGACCGGCTCATCGATCTCGGGATCCGGCTCCTCAAGATTCATCCGCCGCACCAGGGGTTTCCGGCCAACGGCTACACCGACGGCCTTGAGGCGCTGGGCGCGATCTACCGGCGCTGCGAGGAGCGCGGCCTGCCCGTGATGGTCCACACCGGCACGAGTATCTTCCCCGGCGCCCGCTCCAAGTTCGGGAACCCGATGGAGCTCGACGACGTGGCGATCGATTTTCCGGATCTTCCGCTCGTCATGGCGCATGGCGGCCGGCCGTTGTACATGGAGGAGGCGTTTTTCATCCTGCGACGACACCGCCAGATCCGGCTCGACGTCTCCGGGATTCCGCCTGCCCGACTGTTGGAGTACTTTCCGCGCCTGCCCGAGGTGGCCGACCGCGTTCTCTGGGGAACGGACTGGCCGAGCCCGGGCGTCAAGGACATGCGGCAGAACATCGACCAGTTCGTCGCCCTGCCGCTCAGCGACGCGCACCGAAAGGCGATTCTCGAGACCAATGCGCTGGCTCTGTTTCCTGCTGCTCGCTAGCCCGGCGGCTGCTCAGGCACGGGCCGCCGACCCTGCTCCCCCTGCTCCTAAAGCACTCCGATTCGATCTGGCAGCTATTGCCGCCACGCGCGACTCGTTCGCTTTCTTCTTCAAGGGGGTCGAGCGGGGCTATGCGGTGTGGCAGTACGAGATCCGCCAGCTCGAAACGACCCAGGAAATCCTCTACACCGCGCATTCCGAGTTTCGACCGGTGGAGGAGGAGCGGCTGCGCGTCGTGCTGAACCGGCTCACGGGCGACCCGATCGCCACGTTCCACCATATCGATCTGTTCTCGCCCGCGAGCGATACCGTGATGGTCGAGCACGACCTTGAGGTGAAGGGCGGGGCGATCGGCGGGCGGCGCCGCGTGGGCACGCGGAGCGGGGCGGTTAAGCTCACGCGCGTGAGCCGGCCCCTGCCCCCTGGCACGGTGCTATCCGACTACAGCCTCTTCGCCGCCGCAGTCACGAACGCTGTTCCCGGCGACTCGCTCGCGGCCCGGGCGTACAGCGAGTTCGGCGACTCGCTCGCGACGCTCAGCTTCGTGGCCGAGACACCGGTCACGATCGAGGTGCCCGCGGGCCGGTTTGAGGTCCTGCCCCTCAAGAGCGGCGGCTTCCGCGTGTTCACCACGCGCAGCGGCGTGCGCCGCGTCGTGAAGGGCGAGACGCTGGACGGCGCCTTCTCGTTCCAGCTGGCCGCGACGGGGCCCGTCGTCCCGTCGCCCGAGTGAGCATGCGTTGCATTGCGCTCGTCGCCGCGCTGCTCGCCGCGCAAGGCGGCCGGATCAGCTACGAATCCTTCGCCCTGCCCAACGGGCTGCGCGTGCTGTACTCGGAGGACCACTCGACGCCGGTCGTCACGGTGGACCTGTGGTACTACACCGGCGCTCGCAACGAGCGGCCGGGCCGCTCGGGCTTCGCCCATCTGTTCGAGCACATGATGTTCCAGGGATCGGCGCACGTGAAGAAGAGCGAGCACTTCCAGCTGGTGCAGCGCGCCGGCGGCACCCTCAACGGCTCCACGCACGACGACTACACGAACTACTATGAAACCATTCCGTCCAACCGGTTGAACCTCGCCCTCTGGCTCGAGGCGGATCGGATGCGCTCGCTCGCCGTCACCCAGGAGAACCTCGAGAACCAGCGCGCCACGGTGAAAGAAGAAAAGCGGCTGCGCGTCGACAACCAGCCGTACGCCCCGACGTTCCGGAACGCGATCCTCTGGCCGTTCGACAGCACGACGTGCTTCGCCTACGCGCACCCGAGCATCGGCTCGATGGACGACCTCGACGCCGCGAAGCTCGAGGACGTCAAGGCGTACTTCAGCACGTATTACGCGCCCAACAACGCCACGCTGGTCGTGGTGGGCGACTTCCGCCCGGTCGAGCTGCGCCGGCTCGTGAACCAGTACTTCGCCGACATTCCCAGCCAGGCGCCGCCGCCAGCCGTGAGTTGCCATTACAAGTTGGCCCCGGGCCCGGCGCGCCGCGACGTCGAAGACGAGCACGCCAACCTGGCGGCGGCCTTCCGCATCTACCGGCTGCCGCCGCACACCGATCCCGACATTCCCGCCATCGAGCTGCTGAACGTGATTTTGGGCCAGGGCGAGAGCTCGCGCCTGAACGTCGGCGTGGTCCGGCGGGACAAGGCCGCGCTGCAGGCCGGCATGTTCGCGTTGACCGAGCGACGCGGCCCCGGCGTGCTCGTCGCCTTCGGCATCGCGAATCAGGGGGTCGCCGTCCAGGCGCTGGACAGCCTGATCGGGGCCCAGCTGGACAGCGTACGCAGCGCCGGCGTCACGCCGGACGAGCTGACCCGGGCACGGAACGCCTTTCGGGCCGACTTCATTCACGAGCGGGAGACGAGCTTCGGCCGGGCGGAGGCGCTGCAGCACTATAGCCTGTTTCACGGGTCGGTGGCGGAAATCAACAGCGACCTCGACCGCTACCTCGCCGTGTCCGCCGCCGACGTCCAGCGCGCGGCCACGAAGTACCTGGACCCCGCGAACTCGGTGGTGGTCATCGTACGGCCGAAGGCAGCGGCGGCGGATTCGGGGGCCACGAAGTGAGAGCTGTGGACCGATGGAACGTTGGAAAGGTGGAACGACTTCTGGTCCTGGCCGTCCTTCTGTCCATCGTTCCATCCTTCCCTCTGGCTTCCCAGGCCTTCCCCACCCAGCCCCCGCGCCCCACCCCGCTCTCCCCCGTCCGCTTCCCGCCGTTCAAGGAGGCCGCGCTCGCGACCGGGCTGCAGCTCGTCGTGGTCGAGCACCATGAGCAGCCCGTGGTCTCCGTGAGCCTGAGCTTCCGCGCTGGCGGGATCTATGACCCGCTCGGGAAAGAAGGGTTGGCGGAGCTCGTCGCGGAGCTCCTCACCAAGGGCACGACGAGTCGCTCCGCCGAGCAGATGGCTGCCACGATCGAAGGCGTGGGCGGCAGCCTTGCGGCGTCCGCCAGCGAGGACTTCCTCACGATCTCGGCCGACGCTCTGAGCGATCAGGTCGAACTGGTGTTCGACCTGCTGGGGGACGTGTTGCGACACGCCACGTTTCCGGAGAGCGAGTTGGCGCTCGCGCGCACGCGCGCGCTCTCGGCCCTGGCCCTCGAGCTGTCCCAGCCCGCGTCCGTCGCCGGCCGGATCTTCGCCAAGGAGATCTACGGCCCGAACCCTTACGGGCGCGGCGCCACGCGCGCGAGCTACAACGCGGTCACGCGAGACGACGTGGCCCAGTTCGCGGCGGACCGGCTGCGTCCGGCCGGCGCGCTGCTCGTGGTAGCTGGAGACGTCACCGAGCTGCGGGTGCGCGGGCTCGTCGAGCAGGCGTTCGCGGGCTGGCGCGGCGGTCCGCCGGCAGCGCGGGCGCTGCCGCCGCCCCCTGCGACGGCGGCGACCGACATCCTGCTCGTGCACCGGTCCGGATCGACGCAGGCGAACATCGTGCTGGGTAACACGACCATCCTGCCAACGGATCCTGTGTACTACCCGGGGCGGATCGCAACCCAAGTGCTCGGCGGCGGCGCCGACTCGCGGCTGTTTCTCATCCTGCGCGAGCAGAAGGGCTGGACATACGGCGCCTACGCCAATCTGCGGCGCTACCGAGGGCTGGGATATTGGCAGGCGACCGCCGAAGTACGTAACGAGGTGGCTGACAGCGCGCTGAGCGAGCTGCTGCGTCAACTGGACCGCATCCGGACCCAAGCTATCTCCGACTCCGAGCTCGCGGCCGCGAAGGGATTCCTCGTCGGCTCGTTCCCGCTCACCATCGAGACGCCGAGCCAGATCGCCGGACAGGTGGCGAACGCCAAGCTGCTGGGCTTGGGCGACGACTACTTGCGATTGTACCGGGAGCGGTTGTCGGCGGTCACTCCCCTCGCGGCGCGAGCAGCGGGCGCCCGGCTATACCGGCGCGGGGCGCTGACAATCGTGGTAGTGGGCGACGCAGCGCAGCTGTACGACCGGCTCAAGGTGATTGCGCCCGTCCGGCTGGTGGACGTCGACGGCAAGCCCCTCACGACCGCCGAGCTCACCCCAAAGGCGGCGCCGGTGTCGCTCGACCCGGCGCAGTTCGGTCCGCACATAGACAGTTCGCGCGTCCTGTTCCAGGGGAACCCGGTCGGCACGAGCGTGGCGACGGTGCGGCGCACCGCCGATTCGCTCGTCTACACCGAGCACAGCAATCTCGGTGGAGGCGCCTTTCAACAACAGGTCACACTGGTGCTCGACCCCGCGGATGGCTCGAGCCGCCGGCTCGACCGCGTGACGATCCAGCAGGGGCAGCGCAGCGAGACGCACCTGACCTACTCCGGCGGCCGGGTGAAAGGGCGGAGCGCGACGTCCCAGCCGGACGGAAGCACCAAGCCGTTCGACATCGACACGGTGCTGCCGCCGGGCACGATCGACGAAGACGCCGTCGCCTTCTCGGTGCCGGCGTTCCCGCTCGAGTCGGGGAAGAGCTTTGCCGTGAACTTCTTTTCGCCGAGCGAAGGCATCGTGAAGCTGCTCACGTTCAAGGTCGGAGCGCAGGAGAGCGTGGTCGTGCCGGCCGGTACGTTTCAGGCGTACCACATCGCCGTTACAGGGTCGCGCGTGCCGTTCGTGATGTACGTGAGCGGCACCGCGCCGCGCCGCGTCGTGAAGACGGAGTATGTCGGCCAGCCGCTCGTCGTGGAGCTCGTGAAGTGACCCCCATGCGGAGGGACGTGATGCGTAACCCCGAGTATCTGCTGGTCGCGCTGGCGATCGGCTGCGCCTCGGCGGGCGCACGCCGTACCGAGACAGCGAATCCGGCCACCCCCGCCCCCCCCGCGCGGGCCCCGGTGTCGCAGGCGGCCGCGGAGAGTGCCAGCGTCGACCGAGCGCAGTACCCGTCGACGTATCGCCGCCACCCCAATCCACCGGTGCTGATTCGGAACGCGACCGTGATGACGGCCACGGGTCAGGAGATCCGCAATGGGTCGATCGTGCTCCGGGATGGGCGGATCGTCGCGGTGGGGGAGAAGGCGGACGCGCCGGCCGGCGCGGTGGTGGTGGACGGGACCGGGAAGTATGTCACGCCGGGATTGATCGACGACCATTCGCACCTCGGCGTGTACGCCGCGCCCGGCACCGATGCGGAATCGGACGGCAACGAGGCGACTAACCCCGTCACGGCGGAGGTCTGGGCCGAGCACTCGTTCTGGCCCCAAGACCCGCAGATCCCGTTGGCCATCGCCGGCGGCATCACGACGATCCAGGCGCTGCCCGGCTCGGCGAACCTGATCGGCGGCCGCAGCGCGATCCTCAAGCTCATTCCGGCGCGGACGGTGCAGGAGATGAAGTTCCCCGGGGCGCGGTACGGCCTGAAGATGGCGTGTGGGGAGAATCCGAAGCGCGTGTACGGGCGGCGCGGCGGCCCCTCGACCCGGATGGGCAACATGGCGGGCTACCGCACTGCCTTCAGCCAGGCGGAGGCGTATCGCCGGAAGTGGGACAGCTGGAACAAGGACAAGAAGGGCGATCCCCCGGAGCGCAACCTGCGGCTCGAGTCGCTCGCCGAGGTACTGCGCGGCAATATCTACGTCCAGAACCACTGCTATCGCGCGGACGAAATGGCCCAGATGGTCGATCTGGCGCACGAGTTCGGGTTCAAGATCCGGTCCTTCCACCACGCGGTCGAGGCGTACAAGATCGCGGATCTGCTCGCGAAGGAAGGGACGTCGGTATCGGTGTGGGCGGACTGGTGGGGGTTCAAAGAAGAGGCGATGGACGGGATCCAGCAGAACGCGGCGCTCAACCAGCAAGCGGGTGGGCGGCCCCTGCTGCATTCCGACAGTCCGAGCGGGATCCAGCGCCTGAACCAGGAGGCGGCGAAGGCGATGTACGCGGGCCAGCGGGCCGGGATACCGATCACTCGCGATCAGGCGCTGCGCTGGATCACGGTCAATCCCGCCTGGACGCTCGGGCTGGATTCGATCGTCGGCACGCTCGAGCCGGGCAAGATGGCCGATGTCGTCGTCTGGTCGGGCGACCCGTTCTCCGTCTACTCGAAGGCCGTCCAGGTCTACAACGACGGTTGGCTCGTCTACGACCGCAACGACGCGGCGCACCAGCCTCGCACCGACTTCCAGCTGGGGCAGGTACCCGCGCCCGGGAGCGACCGATGATTGCCGTTCTCCTCGCGCAGATGATCGCCATCACGGGCGGGACCGTGTATCCCGTCTCCGGTCCCAAGATTGCCAACGCGACTGTGCTGATTCGCGACGGCAAGATCGCGGCCGTCGGGACCAACGTGAGCGTCCCGACGGACGCCACCCGCATCGACGCGGCGGGCAAATGGGTCACGCCGGGGCTGATCGACGGCGGCGGCCAGATGGGGCTCGTGGAGATCGGAGCGGTCGCCGGCACGCGCGACGGCAGCCTCGCCACCGACAGCGTCGCGGCTTCGTTCAGCGTCGCCGAGGGGCTCAATCCGGCGTCGGTGCTGATTCCCGTCACTCGCATCGAAGGGATCACGACGGCACTCGCCGCTCCGGTGGGGCATCTGATCAGCGGCCAGGCCGTGCTGATCGACCTCGACGGCGCCACTATCGAGCAGATGCTCGTCAAGTCGCCGGTGGGTCTCGTCGTCAATCTCTCCGAGGCCGCCAAGGACGAAGCCGGCGGGTCGCGCGCCGGCGTCTCGGCGCGGCTGCGCCGGTTGTTGCGCGACGCGCTCGAATACGAGCGCCGGAAGGTGGACTTCAGCCGCGGCCAGATGCAGCCGCTCTCGGCGGCGGCCCCTGACCTCGAGGCGTTGCTGCCGGTGCTGCACGGGCGGCTCCCGCTGATCGCGGATGCCGAGCGCCGCAGCGATATCGAAACCGCGCTGCGCCTGGCGAAGGAATTCCAGCTGAAGCTGATCCTGGCCGGCGCCGCCGAAGGGTGGGAGATCGCCGGGGAGATCGCGGCCGCGGGCGTGCCGGTCCTCGTGCAGCCGCTCGACAACATCCCGTCTTACGACTCGCTGGGCGTCCGCTACGAAAACGCCGCGCTGCTCGTGAAGGCCGGCGTCAAGGTGGTGCTCCTGGAGACCGACACCCACAACTCCCGTAACCTGCGCCAGCAGGCGGGGAACGCGGTCGCGTACGGCATGTCGTGGGACCAGGCGCTGCGGGCGGTGACGCTCTCCCCCTCAGAAGTGTTCGGGGTTGCCGATCGGTACGGGTCGCTCGAGCCGGGCAAGGTGGCGAACGTGGTCGTGTGGTCGAGCGATCCGTTCGAGTTCACCACCGGCGTGGAGCACGTGTTGATTCGCGGGAAGGAGATTCCGCTGAAGAGCAGGCAGACGGAGCTGTTCGAGCGCTACAAGAAGCTGCCGCCGACCTACTAGGCCGCTGGAGCGCTCGGTTTCGGGTGAACGCTCACCTTGAAGCGCTTCTTGTTCTTGTGCTCGAACTTCACTACGCCGTCGACGATGGTGAACAGCGTATCATCGGAGGCCCGCCGCACGTTCAACCCGGGATGGAACTTCGTGCCGCGCTGCTTGACGATGATACTCCCCGCCGTGACGAACTCCCCGGCGAAGCGCTTCACGCCCAGATACTTGGGCCCCGAGTCGCGGCCATTGCGCGAGGAGCCGACGCCTTTCTTGTGAGCCATGCGTTCCCTCAGTCCTTGAGCTTCACGTCGGCGATCTTGACTTCGGTGAACGGCTGGCGGTGCCCGGCGTGGCGCCGGTACCCGGTGCGGCGCGCGAACCGGTAGATCTTGATCTTCTCGCCCTTCCCGTGGCGCACGACCTCGGCCGTCACTTTCGCGCCCTTCAGGAGCGGCTTGCCGGCGTGCACGTTCTTGCCGTCGCTCGCCAGCAATACCCGGTCGAACGTCACCTTGCTCCCGGGCTCGCCCGCGAGCAGCGGGACCTTGATGGTGACGCCGGGCTCGGCCTTGAATTGCCGGCTGCCGATCGCGAAAATGGCGTAGGTCATGGGTGGCGGAACCTAAATGGCGCCAATTGGTTAGTCAAGGTCGCCGCGGTGCGTAGAGGCACGCGTAGGGGCACGGCAGTGCCGTGCCCGTACGCCGTGCCCCTACGCCACCGCATACTGTTCGGTCACGTCTCTCCCGGCCGGCTTCGCCATCATCCGGAACTCGTCGAGCCGCATCATCGGGTCGTCGCGCACCTCCAGCTCCAGCCCCGTTTGCTTCTCCAGTTGCCGCAGGAAGTTAGGCTCCTGCTCCACGAGATACAGCGCGACTTCGGGGTGCAGCCGTACCGCGAGCTGGCGCTCCTTGTGCTCCGCGCCGGCGCGCTTGAGCGAGCGCTCCATCCGGCGCACCACCACCTCGGGCCGAAACACCCGTCCGGTGCCATTGCACGTCGGACACTCGGCGGTCATCGAGTGCCACAGCGACGGGCGCACGCGCTGGCGCGTCATTTCGATGAGCCCGAGCTCGGAGACGGCAAATGCCTTGGTCCGCGCGCGGTCGCGGCCCAAGTGCGCTCGCAGCTCCTGCAGCACCTTGTCGCGGTTGCCGCGTGACTCCATGTCGATGAAGTCCACCACGATGATCCCGCCGATGTCCCGCAGCCGGAGCTGGCGCGCCACTTCCCGGGCCGCCTCGACGTTCGTCTTCAGGATGGTGCTCTCCGGGTCCTTCTTCCCCGTGTAGCGGCCCGTGTTCACATCGATCGAGGTCAACGCCTCGGTCGGCTGGATGATGAGGTAACCGCCGGTCGGCAGCTCGACGCGCGGGAGGAAGAGCTTGCGGACCTCCGCTTCGATGTCGTACTCGTCGAACAGCGGGGCCTCCGCATTGTACGGCTTCACCCGTTCGATCAGGTCGGGGTCGATCTGCTTCAGGTACTGCACGATCTCGTTGTGGAGCATCTTCGAGTCGACCAGCAGCGAGTCGACTTTGTCGCTGAACAGGTCGCGGATGATGCCCCGGGTGAGGCTGGTTTCGCGCTGCAGCAGCGCGGGCGCGCGCACCGAACCGGACTTGCGCTTGATCTTTTTCCACAGCCCGTAGAGGTGATCGATCTCGCGCTTGCAACTTTGCTCCGTCAGGTCTTCGGCGACCGTCCGGATGATCCACCCGCCCGAGTCTTTGGGGACGAGCTTGCCGACCATCTCGCGGAGCTTGGCACGCTGGTCGCGGTTCTCGATCTTGCGGGAGACGCCGACTCGGGAGGCGAACGGCATGTAGACGAGGAACCGACCGGCGAGCGACACCTGGGCGGTGACGCGCGGTCCCTTGGTACCGATGGGTTCCTTGATGACCTGGACGAGCTTGGCCTGCCCCTTCTTCAGCTCGTCGGCGACGTTCGGCAAGCGGCGCCGCGACCGGCCGCCGCCTGCCCCGCCGTTGCCGTTCTCGTCATCCGGGTCGTGCGGCTCGTCTTCGTCTTCCGATTCGATCAGGTCGGAGGCGTGGAGGAACGCGCTCTTTTCCGTCCCGATGTTGACGAACGCCGCTTGAATCCCCGGCAGCACCGCGTCCACCGTGCCGAGGTAGATGTCACCCACCATGCGGCGGGTGTCGGGACGATCCACCAGGAGTTCAACAAGGCGGTCGTCCTCCAGGATGGCCACGCGGGTCTCCCGCGGGCTCCCGCTGATGAGTATTTCCCGTTTCAAAGCATGTGCCCTCGATCCCGCTCGGCCAGCAGCCGGTCGGGATCCTATTGTTGTCCCAACAGGAACGCATTTCGCGCAGATTGACGGAGGAGGCGCTGGACCGATTGGACGGACGGCGGAGCCGCGGCGCACTCACGGCGCCCAAGGCAGCGAGCAGTCCTGAAGCCCAATGCATACTCTAAATGTAAGTGGGCTTGCGACTTACGTCAACAGCCCCGAGATTGCAAGGTGTATGATGCGCCCACACAACGGTTTTCTCAGCCCGGGGGTTCTCCTGACAGGCATGCTGCTCGGCGGGGGCGCCCCAGCCCCGTGGTAATCGTCGATCTCATACCCGCCGGCGCGCAAGAGCGACGTGGTCGACGATTACCACGGGACGCGCGTACCGGACCCGTACCGCTGGCTCGAAGATTCGGATTCGCCCGAAACCCGCGCGTGGATCGACGGCGAGAACCAGATCACCGAATCGTATCTGTCGCAGATCGCCGAGCGCGCGACGATCCGGCAGCGGCTCACGCAGCTCTGGAACTATCCCAAGTACGGCGCGCCGTTCCACAAGGCGGGGCGGTTCTTCTTCTTCAAGAACGACGGCTTACAGAACCAAGCGGTGCTGTACAAGCAGGTGTCGCTCGCAGCCGATGCCGAGGTGCTGCTCGACCCGAACGTGCTTTCCCAGGACGGGACCGTCGCGCTCTCCACACTGGCGGTGTCGGAGGATGGGCGGCTGCTCGCCTACGGCACCTCGGCGAGTGGGTCGGACTGGGAGGAATTCCGCGTGCGTGACATCGCGACCGCGCGCGACCGGTCGGACCACCTGCGCTGGATCAAGTTCTCCGGCGCCTCGTGGACGCACGACGGCCGCGGGTTTTTCTACAGTCGCTACCCCGAGGCGGCGGACAAGGCGCTGACGAGCGTGAACCGCTTCCAGAAGGTGTACTACCACCGCCTCGGCAGCGACCAGACGCAGGACGTCCTGGTGTACGAGCGCCCCGACCAGCCGGACTGGGGGTTCAGCGCCGCCGTGACCGACGACGGGCGGTACCTCGTCATGAACGTGTGGCTCGGCACCGACCGCCGGAACCGCGTGTACTACCTCGACCTGCGGAGCGCCACACGCCCCAAGGTCACGGGCGCGGTGGCTCGTCTGCTCGACGACTTCGACGCGAGCTACGGCTTCATCGGCAACGACGGGCCGGTGTTCTACTTCCTCACCGACCTCGATGCCCCGAAGAAGCGCGTGATCGCGATCGACACTCGGCAGCCGGAGCGCGCGCGCTGGCGCGAGATCATCCCGCAGGGCGAGGACGTGCTCGAGGGCGTCCAGATCATCCACGATGTGTTCGTCGCGCACTCCATGCACGATGCTCATTCGCGGCTGCGGCTGTTCGCGCTGGACGGACGGTTTCTCAAGGACGTCGCACTGCCCACCCTCGGGGCTGTGGCGTCGATCTCGGGCGAGCGCAAGGACGACCAGATGTTCTACGCGTTCACCTCGTTCCTCTACCCCACGACGATCTTCCGGTACGACTTCACAGCGGGCACGTCGAGCGTCTTCAAGGCGCCGGCGATCGACTTCGATCCGTCGGGCTACGAGACGAGCCAGGTGTTCTACGCCAGCAAGGACGGCACGCGGGTGCCGATGTTCGTCACCCACAAGAAGGGCATCAAGCTCGACGGGTCGAACCCGACCTATCTCTACGGCTACGGGGGGTTCGACATCAGTCTCACGCCCAGCTTCTCGGTGAGCCTGCTCGCGTGGCTCGAGCTGGGTGGTGTATACGCGGTGCCGAACCTGCGTGGCGGCGGCGAGTACGGTGAGGACTGGCACCAGGCGGGCATGCACGAGAAGAAGCAGAATGTGTTCGACGACTTCATCGCGGCGGCCGAGTATCTCATCGCTCAGGGCTATACGACGCCGGCGAAGCTCGCGATCGGGGGCGGCTCGAACGGGGGCCTGCTCGTGGGGGCGGCGATCACGCAACGCCCGGAGCTGTTCGGCGCCGCGCTGCCGGCCGTCGGTGTGATGGACATGCTGCGGTTCCACAAGTTCACGATCGGCTGGGCCTGGGTGACGGAGTACGGCTCGGCGGACAGCGCGGCGCAGTTCCCCTATCTCTACAAGTACTCGCCGCTGCACAATCTCAGGGCCGGGACGCGGTATCCGGCGACCTTGATCACCACCGCCGACCACGATGATCGGGTGGTGCCCGGGCACTCGTTCAAGTTCGCCGCGACCATCCAGGCGGCGCAGGCGGGCCCCAAGCCGGTGCTGATCGAGATCGAGACCAAAGCGGGGCACGGCGCCGGCAAGCCAACCAGCAAGGTGATCGAGGAGCAGGCGGACCGGTGGGCGTTCCTGGTGAAGAATCTCGGGATGGTGCGCTAGTCGACTAGGTCTCCAAGTAGCTGCCGCGCGATGACGATGCGCTGGATCTCGCTCGTGCCTTCGCCGATCTCGCAGATCTTCGCGTCTCGCATCATCCGCTCCACGGGGTAGTCCGTGGTGTAGCCGTAGCCGCCGTGCAGCTGGACGGCCTTGGTGGTGGCGCGCATGGCGAGCTCCGAGGCGTACAGCTTCGCCATCGCTGCCTCCTTCTTAAACGGCTGTCCGGTCTGCTTGAGCCACGCGGCGTGGTAGACGAGGTGGGTGGCCGCCTCGATCTCGGTTGCCATATCGGCCAGCGCGAAATGCACCCCCTGGAAACTCGCGATCGGCCTGCCGAACTGCTGGCGCGTCGCCGTGTAGCGGAGGGATGCCTCGAGCGCACCCTCGGCGATCCCCAGCGCCAGCGCGCTGAGCCCGATGCGTCCGCCGTCGAGCGTGTGCAGGAACTGGCGGAACCCGTTGTTCACGGGCCCCAGCACGTTCTCCTTGGGCACGATCGCGTCTTGAAACACGAGCTCCCGCGTGTCCGAGGCACGCCAGCCCAGCTTGTCTTCCTTCTTGGCCGCGACGACGCCGGGACACTTGGGGAGCGAGGCGTCGTGTCCGATCCCGACGCGCGTCGTGTCCGTGAGGTCGCAAGTGTCCTTGGTGACGATGAACGCGGTGATGCCGTGCGTCTGCTTGGCGGCGGGATCGGTGCGGGCGGTGACCACGAAGATCTCACCCACCCCCGCGTGCGTGATGAAGATCTTGGAGCCGTTCAGGACGTAATGGTCTCCGCGGTCGACCGCCGTAGTCTTCGTGCCCCCCGCGTCCGAGCCCGCGCCCGGTTCAGTCAACCCGAAACCGCCCAACACCGTCCCGGTCGCGAGCAGCGGGACGTAGCGTCGCTTCTGCTCGTCCGTCCCGAAGTCGACGATGGGAGAGGTGCCCAGCGTCGTGTGCGCGCTGACGGTGATCGCGTGGCTCGCGTCGACCTTCGCGAGCTCGTGGATCACGATGATGTACGAGAGGTAGTCCATCCCGGAGCCGCCGAGCTGCTCCGGCCAGGGGATGCCGAACAGGCCGAGCTCGGCCATCTGCTTGACGTTGTCCCAAGGGAAGCGGCTCTCGAGATCGTACTGCCGGGCGCTCGGCCGAATGACCTGATCCGCAAAATCGCGCACCATCTCGCGGACCTGGTGGTGGTGGTCGGTGAAGTAGAGGCGGTTGTGCATCGGCGGAAATCTACCTCCTAACCGGTCGTCCCGAACCCCGCCGCAATGCAGTTGATGGACAAGAGCAGCGCTGCCAGCGCGTCTTCGTGCCCGGCGCGGTAGCGCTGCAGCAACGCGATCTGCTGCCGGTTCACTTGGTTCAGGGTCGGCAGGCGCCGGGCGAGCCGTGCCCGGAACTGGGGGAACCGCTCGGCGATGGTAGGGCAGCCCGTAAGGCGCCGCACCACGGCGACCGTCCGGTGGAATTCGTCGGCCAGCGACGAGAAGAGCTCGTGGCACACCCAGGGATCGGGAACCAGCTCCGCGTACGCTCGCGCGAGATCGAGATCGACGTAGGCGAGCGTCTTCTCGACCTCGTCCACGATCAGGCGGAAGAGGCGAGAGTCGGCGAACATGCGTTTGAGGAGCGCTTCCCCGCGCGCGCCCCGCACTTGGAAGAAGGTCTCGAGCCCGGCCCCGACCCCGTACCATCCGGGCACGAAGTGCCGGTTCTGGGTCCAGGCGAACACCCACGGGATCGCTCGGAGCTCGGCCAACGTCCGTGCACCGAACCGTCGCGCGGGGCGCGACCCGATGTTGAGCAGCGCGATCTCCTCGAGGGGGCTGGCCGCCTGGAAATAGCTGACGAGGTGGGGATGACCGAGCAGGCGGCGATAGGCGGCGTGCGCGGCGCCGGAGACGGCTTCCATCGCCTCGTCGAATTCCGCCGTCGGCACCAGCGCCGCCTCGCGCTCCGACCTGACCGAGTGCTCCAGTACGCTGGCGGCGAGGAGCTCCGCCTGGTAGGCCGCGGTGCCGCGATTGGCGTACTTGAACGAGACGACCTCCCCCTGCTCCGTGATCCGCAGACGCCCCTGGATCGAGCCGGCGGGCTGTGCGGCGATCGCGCGGCCCGTGGGCGCGCCGCCGCGGCTCACCGACCCCCCCCGGCCGTGGAAGAACGCGATCGCAACGCCATACTCCCGCCCGAGTCGCGTGAGCTTGAGCTGCGTCTTCGCGAGCTCCCAGTTCGACGTGAGGAAGCCGCCGTCCTTGTTCGAGTCGGAGTAGCCGATCATTACCTCGTACACGCCGCCCTGCGCGCGGATACTGCGCCTGATCACGGGCACCTGGAGCAGCTCGCGCACGATCTCCGGCGCGCGCCGCAGGTCGTCGACGGACTCGAACAGCGGCACGACGGGAAGGGTGCAGCTCTCGGTCCCGGCGGCGTCGGCGAACAAGCCGGCTTCCTTCGCGAGCAGGTGCGCACCGAGCACGTCGGCCGCGTCATGAGTCATACTCAGGATGAAGCTGCCGATCGCCTCGCGGTCGCACTGGTCGCGCAGCTCGCGGATCAGGCGGAACATCCCGAGCGTCTCGGCCGCCTCGGACGGCAGACTCGTCGAGCGGTCGGAGCGGAGCGGCTGGGTGAGCTCGCCCTGGAGCCAGCCGAGCCACGCCGCGGAGCGAGGAGCCGGCGGGTCGCCCTGGTTCCGCGCGCGCCACAGGGCGGTGAGCGCGGCGTCGAGCCGCGTGGTGTTCTCGCGGATGTCGAGCCGGAACGTGCTGAACCGAAAGGCCTCCACCTCCCGCCGCACGGGTCGCACGAGCAGCTCGGCGGTGCCGCGGGCGCGGGCGTCGACGAGGCCGGCTTCGAGAGACTTGAGGTCGGCGATCAACTCGTCGGCCGTGCCATAGCCCAGGGCTGCCGGTGCGGTGCTTCCCTGCTCCGCGCACGTGAGCGTGGCGTCGAGCCGCCGCAGCAGGCACGCGACGTACTGGCGAAACACCTCGCCGGGGTTGCGCGCGGCGATCTCCTCGCCGGCTCCGCTCCGCTCGAGCTGGCGGGCGAGCGCCTGCCGGAACTCCACCGAAATCGGCGCCGCGCGCTCGGTGGGGCTCAGCCTCCCCAGCAGCTCGGCCAGACGCTGCCGATAGCGTCGCAGGCTCGCTACGCGGTTGTCGGACTCGGTTTGGCGCGTCACCTCGTTCGTGACGAACGGATTGCCGTCACGGTCGCCGCCGATCCACGACCCGAACTGGAAGAACGGCGGCACCTCGAACTGCGCCCCGGGATAGGCCTGCCGCAAGGCGCGGTCGAGCTTGTCCCCGAGCTCGGGGACGACATCGAACAGATTCTCCGTGACGAAGTACAGCCCCCAGGCGAGCTCCTGCGCGACCGTCGGCTTTTCCAGCCGCAACTCCCCGGTGAGCCACAGCAGCTCGATCTCCGCGCGCACGCTCTCGATCAGGCCGTTGCGCTCGCGGGGGGTCCAGCGCGGCGCTTCGAGATCGACGAGCCGGCGGTAGATGCGGCGGTGCTTCTCGAGCACGGTGACGCGCTTCGCTTCGGTCGGATGGGCGGTGATCACCGGCCGCACGCGCAGGCGCGCCACGAGGGACCGCATCGCGTCGGCCGAAACGCCCTGCGTGGCCGCGGCGCTCACCACCTGGGCGAAGGTTCCCCGCAGCTGCTCCGGGCCGCGCTCCACTTCGGCCTGGCGCCGCAGGCGCATCGCGGCGTTCTGCTCGGCGATGGAGAGCAGCTGGAACCACATGCCTTGCGCCTGAATCGTGCGTGCCAGGAGCTCGGGGGCCGCGTCCGGGTCGAGGGCTTCGCCCCGCAGCAGGGGCTCGATCTCGGGTTGGTGGACGCGGATTACGTCGACGAACTGGTCGAACAGCAGCTCCGCTACCTGTGCGAGATAATCAGAGGCGGCAGAGGCGGCAGGGACGGCACGGTGGTCGCTCACCTGACGCGGTCGCGCGGGGCGGCTCCGGCGAAGAACGCCTTGAGGTTCTCCAACGCGCGCATGCCCATCGCCACGCGGGTCTCCTGCGTCGCGCTGCCCAGGTGCGGTAGCAGTACGACGTTGTCCAGCTGCAGGAGGCCCGGCGTCACGCGGGGCTCCTGTTCATAGACGTCGAGCGCGGCGCCCGCGATCTGCCCGCGCTCCAGCGCCGTGACGAGCGCCGCTTCGTCCACGATATCACCTCGCGCCGTGTTGATCAGGAAGGCCGTGGGCTTCATCAGGGCGAGCCGCTCGGCGTCGATCAGATGACGCGTCTCGGGCGTCGCCGGCGAGTGGATCGAGACGAAGTCGGCCTCCCGGAGGACCTCCTCGACGCTGCGCTGTTGCTCGGCGTCGAGCTCCGCCATCACCTCCCGCGGCGGGGGGTAGGGGTCGTGGAACATCACACGCATGGCGAACCCGTGGTGGGCGCGCTTGGCGACGGCCCGGCCGATGCGCCCCATGCCGATGAGCCCCAGCGTCTTGCCGCTCAGCTTCGTGCCCAGCATGTGGGTGGGACGCCACCCCGTCCAGGCGCCGCCGCGCACGTGGCGCTCGCCTTCGCCGGCCCGCCGCGCCACCATCAGCATGAGCATGATCGCTTCGTCCGCGGTGTCGTCCGTGAGCACGTCCGGCGTGTTCGTGACGACGAGCCCGCGCGCCTGCGCCGCGCTCACGTCGATGTGGTTGAACCCGACTCCGAAGTTGGCGAGGATCCTGGCCCGGAGCGGCTCGACCGAGAGCGTATCCGCAGAGACGCGATCGCTCACGGTCGGGACCACTCCATCGGCGCTGCGCAGCGCTTCCTGGAGCTCGGCGGTCGTAAACGGGTGGTCGTCCGGGTTCAAGCGCACGTGGAACTCTCGCGCCAACTGTTCTTCGACGGGCGCCGGGAGCCGCCGCGTGACGACGACGGTGGGCCGGCCCGGCGCGCTCACCGCCCGACCATCACGCGGGGGGACGGCCTGCGCGCCAGCGCCTCGGCGACAGTGGACCCGAGCTCGGCTGGACTGGGGGCGACGACGAGGCCGGCCGACCGCATGATCTCGGCCTTCTCGGCAGCCGTGTCGCCGAAGGCCGAGATGATGGCGCCGGCGTGTCCCATGCGCCGGCCTCTTGGGGCCGTCAGTCCGGCGACGTAGCCGATCACCGGCTTCGTCATGTGGTCGCGGACAAACAGGGCGGCATCCGCTTCCTGTGGCCCCCCGATCTCGCCGATCAGCATGACGGCGTCTGTCTCCGGGTCCGCTTCGAACAATGCCAGGATGTCCACGAAGGAGCTGCCGTTGATGGGATCGCCGCCGATCCCGACGCTCGTCGTGATACCGACACCGAGCGCCTGCATTTGAGAGGCCGCTTCATAGCCAAGCGTGCCCGAGCGCGTGACCACGCCGACGTTGCCCCGCACGTAGATGTGCCCGGGCATGATCCCCAGCATGGCCTTGCCGGGGCTGATCACACCGGCGCAGTTGGGTCCGATCAGCCGGGTGCGACGCTCCTTGGCATAGCGCCACAGGTACCGCTTTACCCGCATCATGTCCTGGGCGGGCACGCCGTCCGTGATCGTCACGACGAGCCGGATGCCGGCGTCGGCCGCCTCCATGACGGCATCGGTGCAGAACGGGGCCGGCACGAGGACGAGCGAAGCGGCGGCCTCGGTGGCCGCGACCGCTTCCTTGACAGTGTTGAAGACGGGGCGCTCGAGATGGGTGGCACCGCCCTTCCCCGGGGTCACGCCGCCCACGACGTTCGTGCCGTAGGCGATCATCTCGTTCGCGTGGAACGTGCCCTTGTCGCCCGTGAAGCCCTGGACGATGACGGGGGTCCGTTCATCGAGCAGGATACTCATGCCGCCCGCGCCGCGTTGCGCGCCGCCACCACGCGATCGGCCGCCTCCGCGAGGGTGCCGGCCGTGATGATCGGCAGCCCGCTCTCCCTCAGAATGCGGCGGCCTTCCTCCACATTCGTCCCCGCGAGCCGCACGACCAGGGGGACGGGGACCTGGACTTCGCGGACTGCTTGCACCACGCCCTGCGCCACCCAATCACAGCGGTTGATGCCGGCGAACACATTGACGAGGATCGCCTGGACGTTCTTGTCCGAGAGCACGAGGCGAAAGGCCGCGGCGACGCGATCGGGCGAAGCGCCGCCGCCGATATCGAGAAAGTTGGCCGGCTCGCCGCCCGCGTGCTTGATCATGTCCATCGTCGCCAGCGCGAGCCCGGCCCCGTTGATGATGCAGCCGATGTCGCCGTCCAGGGCCACGTAGTTCAGCCCGTGCTCGGCCGCCTCGGCTTCACGCGGGTCTTCCTGGGCGTGATCGCGCAGCTCGACCACGTTGGGCCGACGGAACAGCGCGTTATCGTCGAAGCTCATCTTCACGTCGAGTGCGAGCACCTGGCCATCCGCCGTCACGACGAGCGGGTTGACCTCGACCATGGTCGCGTCCAGCTCGCGGAAGGCGCGATATGCGCCGAGCAGGATGGCAACGGCCTGGCTCACCTGCGGCGGCGCGAGCCCCAGCCCGAACGCGAGCTCCCGCGCCTGAAACGCCTGCATCCCGACCGCCGGCTCCACGACCTCGCGCAGGATGGCCTCCGGCTCGCGCTGGGCGATCTCCTCGATCTCCATGCCGCCGTGCGGGTGTGCCACGACGACGATGCGCTCGCGCTTGCGGTCGAGCACGAGGCCGACGTACAACTCGCGCGCGATCGGCAGCGCCGCTTCGACCAGCACGCGGTGCACCGGCAGGCCGTCCGGTCCGGTCTGCATCGTCACCAGCGTCTTGCCGAGCAGCTCCTTCGCGGCCCGCCGAACGTCGACGTCGCTGGCACAGAGCTTGATGCCGCCCGCCTTACCGCGCGCGCCGGAGTGGATTTGCGCCTTCACGATCCACCGGCTGCCCCCGATCTCGGTCGCGCGATACACCGCTTGGTCGGCGCTGTACGCGACGCCGCCTTTGGGGACACGGACGCCGAAGCCCGCGAGCAGCTCTTTGGCCTGGTATTCGTGGATGTCCACCGGGTTACGCTCGGGTCGCGGTTAGGGCGGGAGCCGAGCTGGCGCGGGCGGCGATCGCCGCCGCGATCTGGACGATGTTCTGCGCCATGCGCGCCGACGCGGCGTCGATCATTCGGCCGTCGAGCTGCGCGGCGCCGCGACCTTCCCGCGCGGCTTCCTGCAACGCGCTCAGGATGCGTCGCGCCTGCTCCACTTCGGCCGGAGGCGGCGTGAACACCTCGTTCGCGAGCGCGATCTGTGAGGGGTGAATCGCCCACTTTCCCTCGTAGCCAAGCGCCGCCGCGCGGCGCGCCGCGGCCCGATAGCCCGCCGCGTCCTTGAAGTCGCCATACGGCCCGTCGATGGCCCGCAGCCCGTACGCGCGGCACGCGATGACCAGGCGCGACAGCGGTGCATGCCACTGATCCCCGGGATAGTCCGGGTTCGGGCCGCCGATGCTCACGGTCCGCGCCCGCAGGCTCGCGGCGAGATCGGCGACCCCGAAGTGCATCGCTTCCAAACGGCGGCTCGCCTGCGCGATCGCTTCCACGTTGGCCATGCCGAGGGCCGTTTCGATGAGGACTTCGATGCCGATCGGGAGCGGGATGCCGCGCGCCGCCTCGATCTGGGTGAGCAGCGCGTCCACGAGGTAGACGTCGGCCGGAACGCCGACCTTCGGCACCAGCACCACGTCCAGCCGATGTCCCGCTTGCTCCACCACGTCCACCACGTCGCGGTACATGTACTGGGTATCGATGCCGTTGATCCGGACACAGACGGTCTTGCCGCGCGCCCGCCACTCGCGCTCGAGTAAGCCGGCGATGACGTTCTTGCGCGCTTGCTCCTTGTCCGCGGGGGCGACCGCATCCTCGAGGTCGAGGAACACGTAGTCCGCTTCGCTCTCGAGCGCCTTCTGGAACAGCGCGGTTTGAGAGCCGGGCACGGCGAGCTCGCTCCGCTGGAGCCGGGGCCGGACGGGCTCATAGCGGGTGAGGCTCATGTCCTCACGGCCGCGCGTGGCGTCGCCGGCTTGCCACCCCCGGGCAGCGGTGCGTCGGGGGACGGCGCCGCAGCCGGGCGGGGCGGCAGCGGGGCTGCGGTGCCGCGGTAGTGCTCGGCGGCGGCGGCGACCCCGGCGCCGGGGGTCACCTTGATCCCGACGTCGCGCATGGCCATCTCCGCCCCGGCGATCGCGCCGAGCAACATGAGCTCGTTCAGGTCGCCGAGGTGCCCGATCCGGAACAGCTTGCCGGCCAGGCGAGCGAGCCCCGCACCCAACGCGAGGTTGTAGCGCCGGAACGCGACATCGATCACATCGGCGGCATTGAACCCGTCGGGCACCAGGATCGCGCTCACAGTGTCCGAGTGCCACCGCGGCGCCTTGGCGCAGAGCTTCAGACCCCAGGCGCGCACGGCGGCGCGCACGCCGTCGGCGAGGCGATGATGGCGCGCGCAGACGTTTTCCAGTCCCTCTTCCAGCAGCATGTCGAGCGACTCGCGCAGGCCGTACAGCATCGGAATGGAAGGCGTGTACGGGAAGTAACCCGTCGCGTTCGCCTTGATCATGTCGCCGAAGTCGAAGAACACCCGCGGGCACTTCGCCCGCTCGCGCGCGGCGAGCGCCTGCGGGCTCGCGCACACGAGCCCGAGTCCGGCGGGGAGCATCAGCCCCTTCTGGGATCCCGTGATGGCGAGGTCCACGTTCCACTCGTCCATCCGGAACTCGAGCGAGCCGATCGAGCTCACCCCGTCGACATACAGGAGAGCCGGGTGGCGCGCGGCGTCCATGGCCGCGCGTACCGCAGCGATGTCGCTGGTCACGCCGGTGGCGGTCTCGTTGTGGACGACGAGCACGCCCTTGATCTCGTGTTGCGTGTCTGCGGTGAGGATTTCCTCGATCCGCTCGGCCGGTGCACCCTCACCCCACTCCACGTCGATGATGTCCACGCGCAGCCCGTGCCGCTGGGCGAGGTCGATCCACAGATGACTGAACTGCCCATAGCGAGGTGCGAGGACCCGATCTCCCGGCGACAGCGTGTTGACGAGCGCGGCCTCCCAGCCGCCCGTCCCGGTCGCCGGGAAGATGAACGCCTGACCCGCGGTGGTCCGGAAGACTTTCTTGAGATCGTGCAACAGCGCCGCAGTGAGCGTCGGGAAGGCGGAGGAGCGGTGGTCCTCCATGGCGCGGTCCATCGCGCGGAGGATCCGCTCGGGAACGTTGGTCGGGCCGGGAACGAACAGGAAGTTTCGGCCGGGCATGCGGTCGTCCTCGAATGGGGGAGCAAAGCGAAGCGAGCAGGGCGGGCTCTCGCTCGAGACATTCCGGCAAAGCTATTTGCCACCCCCCGCGCCGCAAACTGCACCAACGGGTAGGGGTTAGCTCCCCAGTACGGGGGGCCACGAGATCGCAGTCCTGCGTGTTGCAGGGAGCCGCCCGGCGTCGCACACCGCGTTCGCATGTGTAACAAACGTGCAACAGTCGATCCGAGTGCGCCTCCAGCACGAATCCCTACGGATAAGTGGGGAAAGGTCTTAGCGCCGGCTCCTTTCCGTATGCGGTTTGCACTTTGCGGCCGGAGGGAGGGGTTAGGGAACTCACGTGCGGGGGACCGTGCAGAACCGAGTGCTGCGGAACGCCTTGATCGCCTTCGCCGTCGCCGACCTGATACCGGCGGCGGTGCTCGCGCTGACCTTCCACCCCCCCTTCGTCCAGCGCTTGACGTGGCACGGGACCGGGCGCTCGGTGCCGCTAGTGCGGGTGGCGTGCGTCGTCGCGCTCGCCGCGCTGGCGCTGCTGTTCGTGTTTCGGAAGCGGCTCGGCGCGCTGTTCGACCGTCTCGACGCGTACGTCCGCGCCGCCGCGGCGACGGGGCCGTCGGACGCCCCCGCGGCGACACCCCGGGGTCCTTACGTGGCCCTCGTGGCGCTGGCCCTCGCGGTCGCCGTGGTGGCGGTGGCGCTCGCGTTCGTAAGCCCGCCGGCGTTCCGCGCGTTCATCGCGGAAGACGGGATCGTGGAGTACGCCTCGTCGCTGGCGTGGCTCGCGGCGGCGGCATGCGCGCTCATGGCGCTGTCGCTCGACACGCGCCGGTTCGGGCGCAAGCTGGCTTGCTACGTGCCGCTGATCGCGTTGTGCGTGTTCTGCGGTGGAGAGGAGATCAGCTGGGGGCAGCGCCTGCTGCACTACCAGACGCCCGCTTGGCTGGCGAGCAACAAGCAGCACGAGATCAACCTGCACGACATCGGCAGCATCAGCGTGACCGAGAACGCGTTCTTCGTGTTCACGACGCTCTGTTGCCTGGTCGGGCCGTGGCTACTCGCGCGGGCACCGGCGTGGCGGGTCTACCTGCGGCGGCTCAACGTGCCGGTTGTGGATCCGGTCGTGGCGCGGGTGTACGGGATCGGGTTGGCGGCGTGGGTGGTCGTCGGCCTGCGCTTCGGGACGCTCGGCTTCTCGCCGCTCACGCTGTGGGGCTACTACACCCAGATGGACGACGAGATCTGGGAGTTCTACGCGGCGCTCGGCTTCTGTGCGCTCGCCGCGCTGGACCTCACGCACCGCCTGGCGGCGACGCGTCGCACGCGCGTCCTTCCGAGCTACGCCCAGCGAGCAGCTCCAACCCTGCAAAGGGCGGTCCAATAGTTCCGACGGGATAAGGCGCTCGCAGGCCGCTCAATCCAATGAGCCGCGCGGCGCGATATTCCCACGCTGAAGCGTGGGCTCGGCAAAGCGCTGCGCTAAAGCACACCACGGGCACGCGACTCAGGGCGCCCGGTTCATTCCACAACGATCGCAGCCACTGCACCGCGCCGCCCGTTCTCCGAAGTATGCGAGCAGCATACGCCGGCGGCAGGTTCGCGCTTCGACGTAGCGCCGCATCTCGGGACTGCAGTTTCCCCACGCGAGGTCCCCAGGCCGCCACAGCATGACGCCGGCGGCGCGCCTGCCGTCCCGCCCTGCCCTCCCCGCTTCCTGGTAATACGCCTCGAGGGTGGGCGGCGGGCCCCAGTGGAGCACGAGGCGGACGTCCGGCTTGTCGATGCCCATTCCGAACGCGCTCGTCGCCACGACCACCGGGACGCGGTCGCGCAGAAACTCGAGCAACACCTCGCGCCGCGTCGCGGCGCTCAGTCCCGCGTGGTAGGGGGCGGCGCGCACGCCCATGCGCAGCAGCGCGCGCGCCACCAGCTCGGTGAGGCGGCGCGTCGGCGCGTACACGATAGTATGCCCGTCCGCCTCGCGGATCAGCTTGCGGATGCCTGCGAAGCGGGCTCGGTCGTCGCTCACGCGCTCCACCGCGAACACGAGGTTGGCCCGATCGAACGAGGTGACGACCAGCTCGGCCTGTGGCAGACGCAGCACGTGGAGGATCTCGGCGCGCGCGGCCGGCGTGGCGCTGCCGGTGAGAGCAATCGTCGGAGGGCGCTGCAGCCGATAGCGGTACTCGCCGAGGCGGCGGTATACGGGGCGGAATTCGTTGCCCCATTCCACGATGCAGTGAGCTTCATCCACCGCCAAGAGCGACACCGGCTGCGCGGCGCGCACCAGTCGCGGCACGAGCGCCCCCAACCGCTCCGGCGCGCAGTACAGGAGCTTGAGGCGGCCGTGCAGCGCGGCGTCGAGTACGCTGCGTCGTTGCTCCGGCCGTAGCAGGCTGTTTAGGTAGGCAGCGGCGATCCCCCGTCGCCGCAGCGTGGCGACCTGATCCTGCATGAGCGAGATCAGCGGCGAGACCACCAGCGTGAGCCCGGGCGCCATCAGCGCCGGCAGCTGGTAGCACAGCGACTTCCCCGCGCCAGTGGGCAGCACGGCGAGCACGCTCCGCCCCGCGAGCAGCGGCCCCAGCACTCTCACCTGATGCGCGCGGAACGCGGCATGACCGAACCGCTCGGTGAGCAGCTCGCGGGCGCGAGCCAGGCCGCCGGTGAACGCGGGCATGGCCCAAAGAAAACGAGCCCCGGTGTTGTCACAGGGGCCCGAATAGCGCGCTGCGGATCGAAATTACGCGCGATCCTGCCAATCCACGGCGAAGGTGTTGCCGCACTCGTAGCACCTGACTTCCTTCGGCTGCCCCGAGACGTGTCGACGCTTGTGACACCCGGGGCACACGAGGTGCGGCTCGTGTACCACGCTCCACGACTTGGGCCGATCCTTCCGGACCTCGACGGTATCCTTGGGAACGCGGATTTCGACCTGGTGCACGTCCAGAACCACCCATTGCTTGTCGGGAGCTTCAACGACCCGGTACCACGCACCCCGCCGCAGGCCTTCCTTTTCCGCGCGGTCGTCGCGGCTCCGGGCCCATCCAATATCGGGCATGAGTTACTCCACCTCCTCGGGGGTGCCTTCCCGCACGAGCACGAGGATCGCCGCTTGCGGGACGACCAGATACTTCTTCCCTTCGAACGTGATCTCCACGGCGGCCTTCCGGAAGAACAACCCGTAGTCGCCGACCTGCGCCTGCATCGGCAGGTACTTGACGTCCGCGCTGTGGATCTTCCACGGCTCGTCGTCCATGCTGGTCGGCTCAGTCATCGGCGTGCCGGGCCCGGTGGCGATGATGCGGCCGCCTTGCACCTGGCGACTCTCGAGCGCGGTCGGCGGCAGGTACAGCCCGACATTGGTGCGCTCCTCCCCCTCCTCCGGGGAGATCAGCACGCGGTCGCCCACCACGATCAGGCGCTTGGGAGTCTCGTCGTCGCGCATCGGCAACAGTATACGCCTGAGGGGCAAAGCTGTCAGCCCTGAGTGTGACGCAGATCACCGGAGCCGCTTGACAGGGCGGAGATGGTCACTATCAATGTGACCCGGCCGCTCGGGCGTCCGGCTGCGATCGGTTCCCACGACCGTCAATCCCGGTTCCCACCCCCAGTGAGGGAGAATAGACATGCAACAGCCGCTAGGCACTGCGCAGACCGAGCAGTGGAGCTGGATTCTCCAGACGGTGTGGGGCTGGATCTGGGGGGGCCTGTCGTGGATCGTCGATTGGCAAGCGCTCGTGTTCCGGCCGGTGCTCTCCGGTGATTCCTTCTGGCAGATCGTCGGCAAGGTCTTGTTGCTCTTCTTCCCGGCGACGGTGCTGGTCGCGGGCGTCTGGGGCACGATGGTCTCGCTCTACACCATTCCGTTCCGTTCCGGCCGCGGGCGCTTTCTGGCGGCGATGCTCATGTCCTGGTGGGACGCGGTCCGCATGGCGTGGTTTTACTGGTTCGGCCTGGCGCGCTTCCTCCTGGTGTTCGTGGGCTGGATCTGGGGTCTGCTCCGCCTTGGCGTCGGGCTGTTGTGGAGGACTCTGAAGAACCTGGTCACGTCGCCCTTCGCCATGCTGGATTCGAGCTCGCGCCAGCCTGGGGTGCCGTGGATCGCGTTCGTCCTGCTGCTGTTCTGGTCCGCCATCGAGGCCACGATCTTCACCTTCACGCTGCGTCCGACGATGAGCGAGTTGCTCTCGGACTTGACGGGCTACCAGGTGAACCCGCTGGCCCTCGTCGTGCTCCTGTGGTTCTTCCTGTTCATCATCATCGGGGGCAGCTTCGCCTGCATCCAGGTGCTGAACGAGGCGATCAAGACGCGGGCGATCGGGCAGATCGTCTCGATGGTGCTGGTCGAGCTGGCGGTTGCCCTGTTCGAGGTGCTCTTCTTGTACCGCGAGCTGATCGATGCCATCACGCCGTGGCTGGCCCAGCAGGGGTTCCAGCTGGGGATCGTCGGGACACTGGGATTGGCCCTGCTGGGATGGGTGGGCGTGCGCGGCATGACGTGGTTCCTGTTCGGGCGGTTCGGGACCCCTGCCCTGCTCGCCATCCTGGGAAGGAAGGCGATGGAGGGACAACAGGGAGCCGCGCGCCCGAGCGCGGCGGCGGACCTGGAATACTGGCGCGGACCGATCAACGCCCTCAAGGCAGAGCACGAGTGGTTCAAGAAGGAGGCCCAGCACCTCATGGAGCTGCTGACCCTGCCGGTGCTGCAGCTGGTCGCCAGCGGGTTCAACTTCTTGGTCGTCGTCATCATGGGCAAGCCGCACTTCAATCTGCCGTTCCGGTCGCTGGACCAGGTGCTCCACAGCACGCCGATCTTCCAGACCGGCAAGACCAGCACGGTCGAGGGAGGTGCGTCATGAGGGGTCGCGTAGCGGCACTGGTGCTGGCGCTCGGCGTCATAGCGTGCTCGCCGTCGGAAAAGGCGCAGACGCCCCGGTCGACGCTCGTGATCGGGTTGGACATCAGC